>R05__coassemble_445_pt1 | contig 19718 bp, 16 predicted proteins | sample R05__metabat2_low_PE_006 | metagenome-assembled genome bin R05
TGTCGGATTCGGAAGATATTCTCAGGGAACCATATCCAAAAACAAGATAAAAAAGTCACAAGAATTCCCGGAAATAAAAAAAAATCTTCACAATATTTCATAAAATATGAAAACGATTACACAAAGACTTAGGAAAATATGGAATGATATTAAAAATATGGAAGGGTATATATTGCTTAAATAAATTGAGTGGACCAATTTTGAAGATGAAGTTTATGGATAGTTGATGAGGTGAAGATAGGGTTAGAATAGTTTCAATAGAATATCATATAAAGGGGGTGTGAAAATGTTTTCATACCTTAGTGAGCGATATTACTTGCTTAACCAGGCTGAGGTGGGATGAATCGTATTCCGAACCGGCATGATTCTGGATCCGGAATCGTCATAATTATGGATATATCATATATCCTTCATCAATTATGTCCGAAAATTGCTCTATCATAAGATAATAAGCATAATTAGAGCAAGAGGATGAGGACGAAAATTGCTCTATTAGGAGGTTATATGTATGATTAGAGCAAGAGGATGAGGAGGGAAATTGCTCTATTAAGAGGTTATATGTATGATTAGAGCAAGAGAATGAGGACGGAATTGCTCTATTAGGAGGTTATATGTATGATTAGAGCAAGAGAACTGAGAATAATAATTGCTCTATCATAAGATAATATACATAATTAGAGCAAGAAGTCGAGAGCAGGGATTGCTCTATCATAGGAAGATAGATATAATTAGAGCAAAAGTCGAGAGCAGGGATTGCTCTATCATAAGATAATAAGGATAATTAGAGCAAAAAGTCGAGAGAATGAATTGCTCTATCATAAGATAATAAGCATAATCAGAGCAAGAAGTCCACAATATGCTCTATAATCTATAAGGCAGGAGGAATGAAGATGAAACCTATGTGTATGCAGGCGATTCAGGATTTCAGAAGTCAGGCGGTCATATCATGCACAGGATGTAATGCCTGTCAGGCAGTCTGTCCTATGGATATCCCTATATCCAGATATTTTGCACTTTATAATGGAGAAAAGCAAAACAGGTCCGGAGCGGAGAAAGAGAAGGATTCTGTCGATTCGATCCATGTGGCCTTTTATCGAAGGCTTACGGAGACCCATCGTCCGGCTGATGCCTGCGATTGCTGTGGCCGATGTCTTTCAGCCTGCCCACAGAAGCTGCCAATTGATAGCTTATTACAGGAAGCTGCCGATCTGCTCGGATAGACGGGACGAGATATAATAGGAGTTACGGAATTGCTCCAAGGAAAAATCCCCGAAAGCAAATCAGAGATATGCTTTGTCTGCTTCCGGGGATTTTCTTTGTTTAAAAAAGATTTTATCCTGTTCTTTCTTTATCTAAAGAGGATTTTATCTTTCTTCTTTGTTCAAAGAGGATTTTATCCTGTTTTTTCTTTGTTTAAAGAGGATCTTATCCTGTTTTTTCTTTGTTTAAAGAGGATTTTATCTTTCTTCTTTGTTTAAAGGGGATTCCCTTCCTCTTATATAATGATAAGGGACACGATTACAGTAATTGTACACCCTTCTCCATAGCGTGCTCGCGGATGTGATCCGGCCATACAGAGCACTGAACCTCACCGATGTGAGCCTTACGCAGGAAGAACATACAGATACGGGACTGACCGATACCGCCACCGATCGTATAAGGAAGCTCTTTATCCAGGATCGCCTTCTGGAAAGGAAGCTTTGCGCGTTCCGGGCAGCCAGCCTTATCTAACTGGGATAAGAGAGCATCTTCATCCACGCGGATACCCATGGAGGACAGCTCCAGAGCAATATCCAGAACAGGATAGTATACGATGATATCACCGTTCAGAGACCAGTCATCATAATCAGGAGCACGACCGTCATGCTTCTCACCGGAAGCTAAGAGATCACCAATCTGCATGATAAATACAGCACCCTTCTCCTTGGCGATGATATATTCTCTCTCCTTCGGTGTCTTATCCGGGTACAGATCCTCCAGTTCCTGGGTAGTGATGAAGGAGATATCCTTAGGCAGGATCTCTTCGATATAGTCATATTCGATGGCCATATATTTCTCTGTCTTCTTTAAAGCCTTGTAGATGCTCTTTACGACAGACTGTAAAGTCTCCATATTACGCTCTTCTTTATAGATGATCTTCTCCCAGTCCCACTGATCCACATAAATGGAATGGATATTATCCGTGTCTTCGTCACGACGGATGGCATTCATATCTGTATAGAGACCGGTACCATGCTGGAAACCATAATTCTTCAGAGCAAAACGTTTCCATTTTGCCAGAGAGTGAACAACTTCTACCTCTCTGTCGCCCTGTTCCTTGATACCGAAGGATACCGGACGTTCCACACCATTTAAGTTATCATTCAGACCGGATTCCGGCTTAACAAAAAGTGGGGAAGATACACGTAAGAGATTCAGCTGCTTGGAGATCGCCTGCTGAAAGAAATCCTTTACTGTCTTAATTCCAATCTGTGTATCATATAGATTCAGGTCGGAGCGGTAGCCCTCCGGGATGATCAGATGTTCCATAAATATAATCCTCCATGTTATTGTGAGTCTGTGGAAATGTATCGAAATAGCCCATGTTATGAGTCATTTTCCTATGTTCTGCAGGACTCAATTTTGTTCTTTGAAATCATAATATCTTAATAACTTCATCATTATAACAGAAAATATGGATGAATGCACGTAAAAAATAAGGTTTTTTGCAATTTTTCTTAATCAATTATTCAATCTATCTAATGGAGCAAAGCAGCTTGATGGCTTACATCCATGTTTTTTATCCTGTACTTGCCTGACTGCCTATGTCAATGTTAGGATGATACAGAAGGGGGGCGAAGCAGATACTGCTGAGTCTGTCAAAAAAGAAAAACAGGAGAGAGATTTTATGGGGTATGACAAGATTAAACCGATGCTGTTTGACTGTGTCAAGGGTTACAGCGTCAATCAGTTGCTGAAGGATGTGGTGGCAGGCATTATCGTCGCCATCATCGCACTGCCATTGTCCATCGCACTGGCACTTGCCTCCGGTGTGGGTCCGGAGGAAGGTATCTATACTGCGATTATTGCAGGATTTTTGATTTCATTTTTTGGCGGAAGCCGTGTGCAGATCGCCGGACCGACCGCCGCATTTGCCACCATTGTGGCAGGCATCGTAGCCAAGGATGGCATAGATGGCCTGATGATGGCTACTGTAATTGCGGGAGTTCTACTTATATTAATGGGAATCTTCCATATAGGTAATCTGATCAAATTCATCCCTTATACGATAACGACGGGATTTACAGCAGGTATTGCCGTGACCATCGTCATGGGACAGCTGAAGGATTTTCTGGGATTAAGTTATCCGGATGGAGTGAAGCCGGTGGAATCCATGGAGAAGCTGGAAGCAGTGATACGTTATATATCCACAGTAAATGTATGGGCGCTTCTGGTAGGCATCCTCTGTCTGCTGGTACTGATCGTCTGGCCCAAGGTCAGTGAGAAGATCCCCGGTTCCCTGATTGCGGTACTGCTTGGTATCCTGATCGTTAAGCTGGGACGACTTCCGGTGAATACCATCGGTGATCTCTATACGATCAGTAACAGTCTCCCGAGCCTCCATATACCACATTTTTCTATGGCATTGGTTCGGGCAGAGTTCTCAGACGGTTTTACGATCGCGATTCTGGCTGCAATCGAATCCCTGCTGTCCTGTGTGGTGGCGGATGGTATGATCGGCGCCAGACATCGTTCCAATATGGAGCTGGTGGCACAGGGCATCGGTAACATCGGTTCTGCTTTATTCGGAGGTATCCCTGCGACAGGTGCCATCGCCAGAACGGCAGCCAATATTAAAAATGGGGGACGTACCCCGGTCGCAGGTATGGTTCATTCGATCGTATTAGTCCTGGTACTGATCTTCCTTATGCCGTATGCTGCCTTGATTCCTATGCCGACCATCGCTGCCATCCTCTTCATGGTAGCCTATAATATGTGTGGCTGGAGGAATTGCAAGCTCTTACTGCAGAAGGCACCGAAGAGCGATATCATGGTATTAGTTGCCACCTTTGCACTTACGATCGTCTTTGATCTGGTGGTAGCCATCGAATTTGGTATGCTGGCAGCCTGCCTCTTATTTATGAAACGTATGGCAGATGAAGCCAAGGTGCGAGGCTGGCAGTATCATGAGGATTATGCGGTTGATCCGGATGGTACAGAGAAGAGAGAGATTCCGGAATATGTTCGTGTTTACGAATGTACCGGCCCTATGTTCTTTGGTGCTTCCGGTCTGATCAACGGAATCAGCTTCAAATCATTTACGGAGGTTCTGATCATCCGTATGCGCAGTGTTCCTGCCATTGACGCGTCTGCCATGGTTGCCATGGAGGGTCTGAAGGATCGCTGTGAGGCAGCAGGAGTCACGATCATTCTGTCTCATGTAAATGAACAGCCGATGAGGATGTTTGAACATGGAAAATATGCAGAGCGCATCGGTGCAGAAAATTTTGCGACGAATTTTGATGCAGCATTGCTTCGGGCAAAGCAGATTCATGAAGAAAAATAAACTACTGTAACAGATAGAGCCAGGGGACGTATCGAGATGATTCAGATACGTCCCCTTTACTCAGCCATTGACTCTTTTGCGGATTTTGTTATACTATTATAAATGAATCGGAAATGAAACAATTAATCTATATCATAGAGAATAGTAAGGATAAGAAATTGGATCGTAGGACAGGACAGAATGATAAGACAAAAAAGAATATAAAAGCTGATCCGGATCGCAGAAGTACCCGGAATCAGGGGCAGAACTGGGATATCAGGCTGGACCGGGATCCGGTATCGAATCGCAGGAAGAGTTCCGGCAGTAGTATCCGGTCGGGGCGATTCGCAGAAGAGATGAATGCCATTCATGAGAAGAGGCAGAGGAAGAGTGCATCTTCCCAGCGATCCTCCACAGCTGCCGGCGTCCGGAATGAGACGGATGCGCAGAGCCGCCAGCGAAGAAAGCGCGTGAGCAGGGCACAGAGTATGACCTATCGCTCAGGACAGGGCCGGAAGGCAGCATCGAACCGTCAGGAGAGCTATGGCACAGAAAGCAGGCAGGATAAAAACGACAGGAATAATACAAACAGGAATCATATAAATAAGAATAATATAAACAGGAATCATGTAAATAAGGAGAAATCCATCCGACCTGCTTCTATGTCCGGCAAGCATAGCAGGAATTACAAAAAGGCCGGATCAGTGGCCGGTCGTTCCGGGAAGAAGAGAAGGAGTAAGAGAAGTCGCATCGGCAGCCTGATTCTTCTTCTCCTGTGTCTTGCTTTGGTGGCCTGCGCCCTTGTCTTGTATTTTAAAAGAGATAAATTAGAGGATCTCTTCGATAAGATCGAGGAAGCTACCGTATCAAAGTCCGAGATATTAGCTGAAGCGGAGACCCTGGCCCAGGGCTATGATTATGATGCAGCCATAGAGAAGATTAAGACCATCGATGGCTATGAGGAGGATAAGGAGCTGGCAGGATGTATCGCGGACTGGGAAGAGACCAAGGAGAATCTGATCGGATACAGTGCCGGGGATGTGACACATATCTTCTACCATACTCTGGTATATGATACGGAGCTGGCCTTTGAGTGTGCTCCGAGTATCGCAGAGGGCTTTAAGGAGTGGATGACAACCATCGATGAGTTCGATAAGATCACGGAGACCATGTATCGGGAGGGCTATGTCCTCTGCAGCCTCTATGACTTCTTTGATGAGAGCTATGATGACGATGGCACACCACATTTTACAGAGAAGAAGGTCTATCTGCCGGAGGGCAAGAAGCCCTTCGTATTATCATTGGATGATCTGAGCTACTATCATACCTACACCGGTCACGGCATGGCGACGAAATTAGTCCTGGATGAAAATGGTAAGATTACCTGTGAGTATGAGAATACCGATGGAAGCATCGTGACAGGAGCCTATGACTGTGTGCCGAGGATCAATGAGTTTATGGAGAAGCATCCGGATGGTGCCTATCGCGGCGCTCGCGGAACCATCGCCCTGACAGGATATAACGGGGTCTTTGGTTATCGTACGGATAAGTCCTATGTAACGAAGAAGAATCTGGATGCAGATAAGGTAGAATGGCTGGAGGATCATCCGGATTATGATTATGATGAGGAGTGCGAGCAGGCGAAGGCTATCGCTGATGAGCTGAAGGCGGAGGGCTGGACATTTGCCAGCCATACCTGGGGACATATCCGCGTGGGCAATGCCTCTCTTAAGAAGATTAAGACGGATACAAAAAAATGGCTGGAGAATGTCGAACCGATCATCGGAGAGACCGAGTGTATTATCTTTGCCCATGGTCAGGATCTGGCTTCCACGGATGATTATAATGTAGAGACGAATAAGAAATACAAATATCTGGCCAGTCAGGGCTTTCATATCTTCCTGAATGTGGATTCTCACCAGAAGACCATGCAGGTGCATGATCTCTATGTACATGGCGGTCGCCGCAATCTGGATGGTTATCGTCTCTGGCAGGATGCGCATGGTTATTCGGACTGGACCTCGGATCTCTTCAATGCGGCCGATATCCTGGACAGTCGTCGTAAGGATATGCCGACACCGGATGAGTAAGGGATGCGTAAGGAATCCTGGATTCCCTGGCGTCGCTTCACAACGGATGAAGCATTAGAGGGATGATAGGCCTTTCCTCAAAATCTATAGAATATTATGGGATAATATGGTAATATATAATATATAAAAGAAGGATTTCTGTATCCTTCCGGCACCGGATGAGTGGAATACATGACATGTTATTCTGACCCATTGATGACACATTTCTTTTTTAAAGGAGGCATATATATGGGAAAACAGTTTATTATATCTGTCAGCAGAGAGTACGGCAGCCAGGGACACCGTATCGGTGAGAACCTTGCGCGGCGTCTGGGTGTGGAGATGATCGATCGAGCGATGCTGGATCAGATGATGAGAGATAAGGGCTTCTCCGATCAGGAGATCGGTATCTACAGTGAGAAGACCAAGAAACCATTCTTCAGCAGAACCGTTCGTGGTTATACCAATTCCATCGAGGAGAATGTTGCACATCTGCAGTTTGATTATATTCAGGAGCAGGCAGATACCGGTAAGTCCTTCGTGGTGATCGGACGTTGTTCCGAGGCTGTACTTGCCAGATATCCCGGTCTGATCAGTATTTTTGTGACAGGAGATGAGGTCGCTAAGCTGGAGCATATCATGAAGACCTATGATCTGGATATGAGAGATGCCATGAATAAGATCAAGAGACATGATGCCAAGAGAAAGACCTATCATAATTCTTATGCACCTTTCAAATGGGGTGATTCCAGACATTATGATCTGTTGATCAATTCCAGTAAGCTGGGTCTGGAGAAGACCATCGATCTGCTGGAGGATTATTGCAGAGAGCGTATCAAAATAATTCAGGAGATGCCGGAAGAATATGATAGATAAGACATTCTATAAGAGGAACAGACAGAGCTTCTATGAGAGGATGAAGAAGGATAGTATCCTGCTTCTTTTCTCCGGAGAGGAGCTTCGTAAGACCAATGATGAGTATTATCCCTTTTTTGCCAGCAGAGATTTTGTCTATCTGACAGGGATCGAGCAGAAGGAGTCAGTATTACTGGCAGTGAAGACCGGAGAGGGTTCGGTCTCAGAGCGGCTCTATATCCTGCCATCGGATAAGCTGGCGGAGCGTTGGACGGGAAGAAGGCTGACAGAAGCGGAGGCGGAGGAGATCTCCGGGATCTCCGATATCTGCAGACTTGGCCAATTCAAGGATGATTTTCACCGTATCGTGGCTTCTTTCCAGTCACCCCTGATCTCAGGGATGGCAGATACGATCTATCTGGATCTCTATCGAGCTTCCGACAGGGATATCCCTCTGCCGGCCCATCATTTTCTTCATCATCTGCAGAGAGAGTATCCTTATCTTAAGATAGAGAATGCCAATGCCATCCTGCGCAGTCTGCGTCTGATCAAGCAGCCATGTGAGATCGAGGCCTTCCGCAAGGCGGAGGAGATTACCAGAGATGGTATCCTGGCCATGATGCATGCCTCCAGGCCGGGTATGTATGAGTATCAATATAAGGCTGAGTACGATCATGCCATCGGCCAGTACGGACCGCAGGGACCGGGATTTCCATCCATCATCTCAGCCGGTCAGAATAATTTCTGTATCCATTATTATTCCTATCACGGACAGGCCCATGACGGGGATATGGTGCTGAATGATGTGGGAGCACAGTGGGAGAATCATATCGTGGATGTCTCCCGTGGCTGGCCTTGTAACGGTCGTTATAGCGATCGTCAGAAGTTGCTCTTCAACTGTGCACTCCAGACGTCGAATCATATGTTTGCCACGGTCAGGCCCGGTATGCGTATGGATCATATCGACGCAGAGATCCGTCGCTATAATGCTGAGCTTCTGAAGGATGCGGGAGTGCTGGAGGATGTCAGGGAGATCGGGACCTATATGTGGCATGGTGGTGCCCATCATATCGGTTACGATGTACATGATGTGGTCATGACACCGGAGATACTGGCTCCCGGTATGGCTTTCTGTATCGATGTAGGTATCTATCACGAGGAGTGGGGCATCGGCTTCCGCCTGGAGGATAATCTGCTGGTCACAGAGGATGGATGTGAGAATCTGTCTGCTGCGATTCCGAGAACCGTGGAGGATATCGAGGCAGAGATGAGAAAAGGAAGATAAAAAGATAATCTAAGGGGCTGATCCTGTCATGGATCAGCCCCTTTCTGTCTTTTTATACGATATCTTCTTATATTATATCTTCTTATTATTCTATCCGGTAAAGCTCTTTGAGTGCAGCAGAATCTGCTATCTGATATGCACAGTATAATTCCTGCGTCTTAATACCTCAGCAGCACGGTTGCAGGACTCCTCATCATAGAAGATGATCTCCAGTGCGCCTTCCTCGAACTCACGGTTATTGACGATGCCCAGATTCTTGATATTGATGCTGTTGAAGGCCAGCTGGGCCGTCGCATTGGCGATGGTACCGGGTTCATCCGGTATGTCGATATAGATCTTGTGAATCTTCTCAAAGAGACCGACACTGTGATCCGGCACGGAGTTACGATAAGTTCCGGCTTCTTCAAAATAATGATTAATATAAGCACCGTCTCCCTGATCCATATGATCGATCAGCTGCTGCATATCCTCGATGATCGTGGACAGAAGCTGTCGGATATTCTCAGAGTTATTCATGCAGATCTGCTCCCACATGATCGGGGAGGAGGAGGCGATACGGGTGATATCCTTAAAGCCGCCGGCAGCCAGCTGTTTGAGCATGCCATTCTGTGTGTCGGCACGACGGACGATCTGAACTAATTCTGCGGCGATCAGGTGCGGCACATGGCTGATGGAGGCCGTGATAAAATCATGCTCCTCCGGGCGCAATGTCACAGCGAGAGCTCCCAGGCTCTGAGCGAAGGATGACATGGTTGCGATATGCTGGAACATAGTCTGATCACTTGGTGTTACAAAGTAGTAGGCATTCTCCAGCAGACGGTCGTTGGAATTCAGATAGCCGGTCTTCTCACTGCCGACCATGGGGTGTCCTCCGATAAACTGCTGCTCTAATCCCAGAGCCTTCACTGCTTTCTGCATAGGACTCTTCACACTGCCTACGTCAGTCACCAGGCAGTTGGCCGGCAGAATCGGCTTCAATATCTCCAGATTCCGTATATTAATATCCACAGGAGCGCAGAGGAAGATGATATCACAGTTGGCAAAATCAGCATTCAGTGTCTCATAAGTTTTATTTAAGGTACCATCTGCCTCTGCCAGACGCAGGGCATCCTGATCCACATCATAGCCGTAGAGTGTGCAGTCAGGGTGAACTCGTCGGATGGTGCGGGCGATGGAGCCGCCGATCATACCCAGTCCGGCAAATCCTATGGTAAAGTGTAAGCTATACATATCGATTCAGGTCCTTTCTATTATTCTATGAACTCGTTTTTACATTTTACAGGGAAATGAATAGGGTGTCAATACTTTTTGACTTTAAAGCGTAAATCCATATAAGGATTTGTGCAATTTATATAAAAAATGTATCAAAAATAATAGAAAATATTACTGGCAATCTTTTGAAACACATGATATAATGATTTCAATAAAGTTTCAAGGTCAATTTTCCAAAATCTCTTTGTGTGTAATATGATAAAAGGAAAGCCACTCCATGTTAGATCTGGAGTGGTTTTTCTTTGTTTTGCGGAGATTTTGATAAACAAATGCAGATTTCGGTGTTACAATAGAATCCGGAAAGAAGGGTTTTTTTATGAAGAATGATTTTTCACAGGGCAAGGTATCCGGGATTATCGTAGCGCAGGCGATTCCCCTGATCCTGGCTCAGATGGTCCAGCTGCTTTATAATGTGGTGGACCGTGTTTATATCGGCCACCTGCCTGAAGTGGGCAGTACGGCCCTGACCGGTGTGGGGCTGGCCTTTCCTCTGACAACTTTAATTGCGGCCTTTACCTATCTGTATGGTAACGGCGGAACTCCACTCTTCTCCATCGCCAGAGGTGCGGGAGAGGAGAAACGTGCGGCCAGACTGATGGGACATACCTTTACTTTGCTGGTTCTCACCTCGATTGTCTTGCTGACCGTATGCTATCTGGCCAGAAGACCGGTCTTATACCTCTTTGGTGCCAGTGATGCGACCTATATCTACGCAGATCAGTATCTTAAGATCTATCTTTTCGGTACGACCTTCTCCATGGTAGCCACCGGTATGAATGGTTTTATCAATGCCCAGGGCTATCCGAGGATCGGTATGATCACGACCATGATCGGTGCGGTCCTGAATCTGATCCTGGATCCGATCTTTATCTTCGGATTGCATATGGGAGTGAGCGGCGCTGCTCTGGCCACTGTGATCAGTCAGGCGGTATCGGCTGTCTGGGTGCTGCGTTTTCTCTGCGGACCGAAGGCAATCATAAGGCTCTCTCTGAGATATCTGGGTATTACCTGGACATTGACCAGAGAGATTCTGGGGCTGGGTGTGTCAGGCTTTATCCTGCATGCTACGAATTTTCTGGTGCAGATTACCTGCAATATGATGCTGAAACGATATGGCGGAGCGGCAGGAGATGTCTATGTGGGAGCGATGACGATCCTGAATTCGGTCAGGGATATCACCACTCTGCCCATCCATGGTCTGACCAGTGGGGCTCAGCCGGTACTTGGCTTCAATTACGGTGCACGTAAACCGGATCGTGTGAAGGAGGGAATCCGCTTCATGGCTCTGCTTGGTATAGGATATACCATCGGAATCTGGGTAGTGATCCTTCTCTGTCCGCATCTCTTCGTGGGTATCTTTACGACGGATGCGGAGATGATCCGTCTGGGAGTGCATGCCCTGAAGATCTATTTCTTTGGATTTTGTTTTATGTCCTTCCAGTTTACGGGACAGTCCACCTTCACCGGTCTGGGCTTTGCCAGGAGAGCGGTCTTCTTCTCTATCTTAAGAAAGGCCATCATCGTCGTTCCGCTGACTATCTGTCTGCCCTGGACCTTCCTGGGAGTGGATGGTGTCTTCTGGGCGGAGCCGATCTCCAACCTGCTGGGAGGTATGGCCTGCATCGTGACCATGTATTTTACGGTCTACCGAAGATTGGGTAAGACCATCTGCTGCGAGGTGAAGGAATGAATAGTTTTATCATAGCCTTAAATGCTGTGATTCCATTTATGATCTATATTACATTTGGTTACGGAGTCCGTCGGATGGGATTGACGGATGAGGCCTTTCTGAAGCGACTGAATCAGATGGTCTTTAAGGCATTTTTTCCTGTTATGATGTTTTATAATATGTATAGTAAAGAGCCGGGAGTGGCCCTGAATCTCTGCCTTGTGGCAGCAGCTCTTCTGTCGCTGGCCATTCTTGTGCTGATTTCTCTTATCCTGGTTCCCCGTCTGGTGGAAGGCAGTAAGAGACAGGGAGTCATCATACAGGCAGTTTATCGTAGTAATTTTGTCCTCTTTGCGGTTCCCCTCATGGAAAATGTCTATGGGTCGGAAGGGGCAGCGGTCGCCACCATGCTGGTAGCTGTGGTGGTTCCGATCTATAATATCATCGCGGTAATCGTGCTGGAGTATTACGGACATGGAGGTGGGAAGATCAGCCCTCTTCAGCTCCTGAAGGGTGTTGTGACCAATCCTCTGATCTCCGGTACGGTAGTCGGCTTTCTCTTCTATATGCTGCAGATTCATTTTCCAGCCTGTGTGGAGAAGCCAATCTCTCAGTTCGCTGCTTTATCCACGCCGCTGGCTTTGTTTATCCTGGGTGGAACACTGAAGTTTGATTCCATGCTTCACAATATGAAGTACATCGCATCCACCCTTTTTATAAAATTGATCATCCTGCCGGGGATTATGATCCCCATCTGTGCTGTCCTGCCGTTAAGACCGGTGGAGCGCTTCCTCATCTTCTGTATGTACGGAACGCCGGTGGCTGCTTCCTCTTATGCTATGGCACAGAATATGGGCTGTGATGGAGATCTGGCCGGGGAGTTTGTCGTCGTAAGTACTACGGCATCTGTCTTTACCATCTTCCTCTGGGTCTTTCTGATGAATCAGCTGGGCATGCTGGCATAGGATCGGGAGAAGAGAGATCGATTGGTGCTGCCGCATAAGATAGGAAGAAGAGAGATCGACCGGCGCTGCCGGCATAGGATCGGATAAAGGAATAGAGGAATAAAGCAGGCCGGGAAGCAATAGAAGATGAAGAGGAGTGAAGGAGGAGATGGGATTGGACGAGAAGAATCAGACCAGGGAAGATCTGCTGCTGGCGCGGAAGATCGCAGAGCTTGTTCAGATCCGGGGCGGGAGAGCCTATCTGGTAGGCGGCTGTGTCCGGGATCAGCTTCTGGGACTGGATTATAAGGATATCGACATAGAGATCCATGGGGTCTGCCGGGAAGAGCTGGAGGAGATCCTGGACGGCCTGGGCCAAAGGATCGATACCGGCTCCTCCTATGGTGTCTATGGCTTAAAGGGATATGAGCTGGATATTGCTCTTCCGAGGAGAGAGAAGGCCATCGGTCAGGGACATAAAGATTTTCAGATCACTCTGGATCCCTGGCTGGGGACCCAAAATGCGGCCATTCGCCGCGATTTTACCATAAATGCCCTCATGCAGGACATTCTGAGCGGGGAGATCGTGGATCATTTCTCCGGTCTGCAGGATCTGAAGGAGGGACGGATCAGACAGGTACATGCAGAGACCTTCGTTGAGGATCCTCTTCGACTGCTTCGAGCAGCCCAGTTTGCTGCCAGATTCCGATTCCGGGTGGCGGATGATACCATCGCTCTGTGTCAGCAGATGGGGCTTGATCGCCTGACGGGGGACAGGGTATGCGGCGAGATGAAAAAGGCCATGATGAAGTCGGACAAGCCATCCATCTTCTTCGAGGAATTACGCAGGATGGATCAGCTGGATGTCTGGTTTCCTGAGGCCAAGGCACTTATCGGGATTCCACAGAATCCGGCCTACCATCAGGAGGGAGATGCCTGGCAGCATACCATGATGGTGCTGGATCAGGCAGCGGCATGCAGGCAGGAGGTGCACAGGCCATGGCCCTTCATGCTGGCGGCTCTCTGTCATGATTTCGGAAAGGCAGTGGCCACAGAGTGGGATTCCGGCAGCTTTCATGCCTACGGACATGAAGTAAAAGGCCTGCCGATCGTGAGAAGCTTTCTGGAGCGACTGACATCGGAGCGTCAGACCATAGATTATGTATTAAATATGGTAGAATTGCACATGAAGCCGCATAGCTGTGCATTTGCCGGGGCGGCTGTCAAGAAGACCAATAAGATGTATGACGAGGCAGTGGAGCCCTATGATCTGATCCGGCTGGCAGAATGTGATGCCAGATCCACGATAAATGATCTGCCCTATGTCTCTCATGAAGCCTTTCTGCTGGAGAGACTGGCCATCTATGAGGATTATATGAGCAGACCCTATGTGATGGGCAGGGATCTGATCCGGGCCGGCTTAAAACCCAATGTATATTTCTCGGAGATTCTGGCCTATGCCCATAAGCTTCGTCTGGCCGGGATTGCCAAGGAAGAGGCCCTGAAACAGACCCTGGCTTATGCGAGAAGATATGACAGAGTATGAGCTTCCCACGAAGAAGCAGCTCTGATGCAGAAGAAGATATACAGAAATATATAGAAAAATATACAGAATATATATAAAGGAAGTAATATGAAGGAAAGAAACGAAGTAGTCTTAGTGGATATGTACGACCGGGAGATCGGCAGATCAGAGAAATTAGCTGCCCACAGGGAGGGCTTACTCCATCGTGCTTTCTCCGTCTTCTTATATAGAAGCGGTCCCCATGGCCGGGAGCTCCTTCTGCAGAAGAGAGCATGCGGTAAGTATCATTGCGGAGGCTTATGGACCAATACCTGCTGTTCCCACCCCGGAGCAGGGGAAGATGTGGAGGAGTCCGCACGCAGACGTCTGACGGAAGAACTGGGGATCGGTATGGACCGACTGCAGGAGATTCATCGCTTTGTATACCGGGCGGAGTTTGCCAATGGCCTGACAGAGTTTGAGTATGATCATGTGTTTCTGGGAGAGTACGATGGTCCCTATACTCTTGACCCGGAGGAGGTAGATGAGATCACCTGGGTAAGTATCGGGGACCTTATGGAAGATCTTCGGATCCATGCGGACAGATACACACCCTGGTTTCTGATCGCCGTAAAATATGTGGTGGAAGAGATCGTGGGATTATAAAAATAAGTATGCGGCCTTCGGCCCTTCCAAAGCGCATGAAAGAGAGAGGAATCGATCCTTATTCTCATGACCTGAGTCACGAGAATCCGGTATCATAGATTGTAAGGAGGTAGAATATGACATCACAGACAGTAATTATCGTAATCGTATGCATCATCGGAGGTCTCCTGGTGGGAGAGCTGATCCGTCAGATGCTGGCATATTTCGGCAAGGGTACCATACCCCAGAGAGTGCAGAAGCAGGAGGAAGAGAAGAGAAAGGCGAAGGTTAAGGCGGCTAAGATGAAGGATAGTCGTAATACCAAAAAGAGAAAAAAGAGATAGCTATATCCGGAAAAAGATTGCTATATATATACAAAAGATCGCTTTGTAAAATGTATGTAAAAAGATTGAAAAATTATAGTGCGTGTAGTAAAATGTACCTGTATGTGTGTAATTAATTTGTAATAGAAGGGGATTATTTTACACAAATCTGTAACAATGTGAATATTTCACAGGAGGAGAGTCATGAGTATTTACGAAGTCTTTTCACTACTCGGCGGAGTCGGTCTGTTTCTCTATGGTATGAGTATCATGTCGACCGGTCTTCGTAACGCATGCGGAGATAATATCCGCGTCATCTTGGCTGGGGCAACCAAGAACAAATTATTTGCGGTAGGTACCGGTATCCTCGTAACTATGCTGATCCAGAGTTCCTCTGCGACAGACGTTATGGTCATCGGTTTCGTTAACTCCGGTTTTATGAGCCTGTCACAGGCCATCGGTGTTATCATGGGTGCCAATATCGGTACAACCATCACCGCACAGATTACGGCATTTAACCTTAGTGCAGTTGCACCATTTATCTTATTTATCGGTGCAGCCATGTTCATGTTTATGAAGAAGGATGTGGTCAAGCACATCGGATGTATCATCATGGGCTTTGGTATGTTATTCCAGGGTATCGCCCTCATGAAGGCTGCCATCGCGCCACTGGCTGAGACACAGGGATTTATCAATCTTCTGTCCGGTCTGTCTAATCCACTCGTGGCAGTATTATTTGGTGTTGCTTTCACTGCATTGCTTCAGAGTTCATCCTCTGCCACCGTTATCTTCCAGGCCTTTGCCATTCAGGGGATCCTGGATTATCGCACCACAGTCTTTCTGGTAATCGGTGCCGCAGTCGGTTCCGTAACTCCGAACCTGCTGGCTTCCCTTACCACCAATCGTAACGGTAAGAGAACTGCGGTTCTGAATCTCTTATTTAACCTGATTCGTGCCATCGTATTAACGACTCTGATGATTGTATTCCCGGCATTGATGAAGATATGGCCGACCTTATGTCCTGGCAATATCGGCCGTCAGATCGCGAATACACATACATCCTTCGCTATCTTTGCTGTGCTGATCATGCTTCCTTTTACCGAGTCGATCGTAAAGCTGGCCAAGAAGATCATTCCGGAGCTTCCGGAGGAACGCCGCAAGGAGCAGGATCGTACCTTACAGTATATGGTTAACTTAGAGGAGGTTCCACCTGCCATCGCTCTCGATCAGTCCAAGAGAGAGATCGCCCGTATGGGACATCTGGCTGTGGAGAATCTCAAGCTGTCTCTGGATTGCTTCTTTAACCGGGATGACAGCCTGGCGGAGAAGGTTGTGGAGATGGAAGAGACGGTCAACTATCTGAATGATGAGATCATCGCCAAGCTGGTTGACGTCCGTAGCTCCAACATGACGCAGAGAGATCTGCATCATCTCTATCATCTGACCCTGGCTGTAGCCGATGTGGAGCGTATTTCTGATCATGCGGAGAATATCGTAGAGTATGAACAGCAGCTTCGCAAGGAGAAGGTTCATCTCTCCGAGGAACAGATTAAGGAGCTGAAAGAGTTAGCAGATATGTCTGTGGCAGCGGTAGAGCAGTGTCTGGATATCTTTGAGCATGATGACTTCGAGCATCTTGGGGAAGCGGCAGCCATGGAGGAACAGGTTGACGTAGCACAGGAGATCGTAACTGCAAGTCATATCAAGCGTCTTATGGATGAAGAGTGTCCGCCACTGGGAAGCGTTATCATCACAGATATCGCTGTGGACCTGGAGCGTTGTTCCGACCATGCGATCAATATCGCCTTTGCACTGGCTGATAAGGATCCGAAGAGAGATTATCCTCAGGCATAGCATGATGCCGGATGGAATGTCACGGACATAATATAAGAATAAGCGATAGAATCTATCGGAGAGGGTGTCTGCAGTATCTGCAGATGCCCTCTTTTTGGGATTGCGCGCCATGTAGCCACTCTCAGTAAAAGCCCTTGCAATTCTTTATAAATTAGGATATGCTTATATCGTGTGTTTCAATATCTATTCATGTCAGAGTGCGAAGAATGGAACATACCATTACGTTACAGGAAAGGAAAGTATGCATTATGAAAACAGAATCCACAGCAAGACAGGGAGGAGAGAAGCAGGTGAAGACACATCATATCACAGTGTCTGCCATGTTATCTGCCCTGGCTTTCGTTCTTATGTACATCGAGATCTCCGTACCGATCATGCCGGCCTTTGTGAAGTTTGACTTCTCTGACCTGCCTGCCCTGCTCGGTGCCTTTGCTCTGGGTCCCATCTACGGAGTGATCATCGAGCTGGTGAAGAACCTTCTTCATCTGATCGTATCGCAGAGTATGTTTATCGGAGAGTTATCGAACTTTATCCTGGGTGCGGTATTTACCTTTATCGCCGGTTTTATCTACAGACTGCATAAGACCAAGAGGATGGCCCTGATCGCCGGTCTGTCCGGTGCTGTGATCATGGGTATCGTCAGTATCTTCTCCAATCTCTTCATCGTCTATCCGGTTTATGTATCGGTATATTTCGGCGGAGACGTAAATGTTTGTATCAGCATGTATCAGGCTATCGTTCCTATGTTACATCTGGATAGTCTTTTATCCTGCCTGCTGATCTTTAATCTGCCTTTTACCATCGTCAAGGGTATCATCGATGTTCTCATTACATTTGCTGTATATAAGAAGATCTCACCGATCATCAAGAGCTTTTAATATGTCATCCGTGTTATTTCTTCCTTCTGATGGTTGACACCTATGGAAAAAACTGTTATCTTAGCAGATGTGCATAGAAGCAGGATGTAAGCTTCTATCGTTTGCAGTATTTACATAAGTCTAAGCATAGAAAGAAGGACAGACACATGAAGAAGTTTCTTACAGAATTCAAAGAGTTTGCCATGAAGGGAAATGTCATGGACATGGCAGTTGGTGTGATCATCGGTTCTGCTTTTGGTAAGATTGTCACATCTCTGGTAGAGGATATCCTCATGCCGATCATCGGTGTGATTACCGGCGGTATCGATTTTACCGGCCTGAGTATCACAGTAGGTGGTGCTTCGGTTGCCTATGGTAACTTCATCCAGAATATCATCGATTTCCTGATCGTGGCCATCTGTATCTTTGTCATGATCAAGGTGATGAATGGCATCTCGGATAAGATGAAGAAGGAAGAGGAAGCAGCTCCGGAAGAACCGAAGGGACCGACCTCTGAGGAATTACTGGCTGAGATCCGTGATCTCTTAAAAGAACAGAAATAGAAAATATATGGACGTTGCAGTTTCTGCAACGTCTTTTTTCTTGCGAAAAGTCGTATAAAGTCGTATAATTATCAAAAAGTCGTATAAAGTCGTATAAAAGATAAAAAGTCGTATAAAGTCGTATATTTCTGGAAGGGAGGAAGAAGCAAATGAATCCATTTGATATATCGTTTGGTAAGACACCGGAGGCAAATGTATCCCGATATGCTCAGATGAAGGAGATTAAAGATACATTTTCTGCAGAAAATATAAGCAGACAGATCTATATGATTACGGGTGTGAGAGGATCCGGCAAGACAGTCTTGATGAATCATATCGCAAATGATTATGAAAAAGAGGAGGATTGGATCGTGATTCGTCTGAATCCGGACAGAGATATGTTGCAGGGCATGCTGTCAAAGCTTCATAGTGACAGGGAGTGTTCTGAAATCTTCAAAAATGCGAAGATTAATCTGTCTTTCTTTGGATTTGGTGTGGAGATATCCGGAGAACCACAGATTACTGATATGGAGACGGCGATAGAGAAGATGCTGAAAAGCCTTAAGAAAAAGAAGAAGAGGGTTCTGGTGACCATTGATGAAGTGACTTGTACAGAATATATTCGGATATTTTCCAGTGCTTTTCAGATATTTGTGGGACAGGAGCTACCAATCTTTCTGCTTATGACAGGTCTGTATGAGAATATAGAGGAGCTGCAGAATCAGAAGAATCTGACCTTTCTCTATCGCGCACCCAAGATTAAGATGAAGCCTCTGAATATGGGCGTGGTAGCGAATCGCTATCAGACGATATTCCATTTATCGGAAGAAGAAGCGCATCGCATGGCATTTATGACCAAGGGCTATCCCTTTGCTTTTCAGGCTTTGGGCTATAGCAGATGGAATCATGGGGATGATGAGAATGAGGCATTTTGCGAATACAGACAGCTTCTCGAGGAATATGTTTATGAGAAGATCTGGTCAGAGCTATCACCGAAGGATAAGAAGATCGCCGGAGGAATCGCACGATGTCCGGAAGGCAGAATCAAGGAGATTAATGAGCTGTTAGGCCTGAAGACGGATGAGATTAATCAATACAGAAAGCGTCTGATCAGAAAAGGGATAGTCGATGGATCGGAGTATGGAAGGATTACTTTTACACTTCCCTATTTTGATGCCTTTGTTCTGGATCAGATGACGATGGATTAAGGCTTTCGACAGATGATATAGCTATAATCCGATTTCGATAAAATATTTCTGTTGACAAATTCTATAGTGAGATGTAATATAAGTGTACTAATACAAATAGTACACTTTTTTTGAAGCACCAACCGAGCAAAGCCGAAAAGAGCGCAAAGTACCCCAGGGACTTTGC
>R05__coassemble_448_pt1 | contig 19682 bp, 19 predicted proteins | sample R05__metabat2_low_PE_006 | metagenome-assembled genome bin R05
ATAGAATAATTGATAAAGAGTACAAAAATATATCTTTATTTTTAATTTATATATATTATAATTATTTTGTAATAAATACATGTACAGCAGATAAAATCTTGTTTCATACCCTGTGGTGCGACGAAGTCACATGGAAGCTTTTAATCCATGATACAGAATTCGTGTGAATTCAGTCCTTAATTGATGATAGAGGGAGGATGATATCTATGAATAACCTACTGGAGAGAGAACAAGTGGTCAGGACAGAGTATGGATCCTACTGTCTTGAATATCGTATACATGAGATAAAGGCTGAGGGATGGGATCTGTATGGTATATCCATCACTCAGTTCAGAGATAAGAATAAGAAGGAAGGACCTTTTGATCAGGCTATGATTCGTGCATTTACGGACAGTCTGAAGGAAGCGAGGGATTTTCTGGAAACGCTGATCATGGAAGTGGTATTTCCGGTGCATCTGTACAGCATTGCGGATGATTGGCAGAGTCATCTGCAGGCCTGAATGGATTCTCCATGCTTCCTTCGACTTAGATGAATGCTATGTCACATTCAGCTGCAAGAGTGATCTGTCCTTTCTGATTTCTGATAGGAATCTGAAGAGAGATATGATATGATGATATCAATCCCTGACTCAGAATACAAACCTGGTCATGGAGAAAAGTCAGGTATTCAGATAGATGGAGGATATTATGATCAGACATAAAGCAGTATATTTGGCTGGCAGTGGGGAGATTGTAGAGAAGAAATCTCGATTTATCGCTCATGTCCAGTCTGTAGCGACAGCGGAGGAAGCACAGAATTATATTGAGGAGATGAAGAAGACTTATTGGGACGCCAGACATAATTGTTGGGCATATTCTGTGGGGATAGAGCATCCTGTGATGCGATTCAGTGATGACGGAGAACCAGGGGGGACCGCGGGAAAGCCCATCCTCGAAGTGATTCAAGGCAGTGAGATTCGGAATATTGTTGTAGTAGTGACAAGGTATTTCGGAGGAACACTGCTGGGTACCGGCGGTTTGGTTCGGGCCTATACAGAGTCAGCCAGGGAAGGAATACGTAATACGACAGTCGTGGAGAAGATTCCGGGGATACGATTGATGCTATCGACCAATTATACCGATCTCGGTAAGATTCAGTATCTTCTGGCACAGAATGATGCTATGATCGAGGATTCCATCTATACAGATCAGGTCTGCATCCGTGCCATAGTAGATGCAGAATATGAAGAGAGCATCTGCAAGAAGCTGGTGGAGGCGACCAGTGGAAGAATAGGAATTGAGAGAGACGGGGAGGTCTATTTTGGAGAAGCAGCAGGAGAGAAGATTGTGTTTCCATCCTGATATTACGAAAAGAACCGGGGAGCAGACAGTGCTGTCCCCGGTTACGATCAATCTATGAATCAATCTTATCATGAATCTTTCTTAGTTCTGAGAATTCCTCTTTGCACGATATCTTGCCGTCGGATCCAGGATCTTCTTACGAAGTCTTATATTCTTTGGAGTAATCTCCAGAAGCTCATCGGTATCGATGAATTCGAGAGCCTGCTCCAGACTGAGAATCTTCGGAGGAGTCAGCTTCAGTGCTTCATCTGAACCGGAAGCACGTGTGTTGGTCAGTTTTTTGGTCTTACATACATTGACCTCGATATCGTCTGTCTTACCATTCTGACCTACGATCATACCGGAATATACCTTTTCACCGGGACCGATAAATAATGTACCACGCTCCTGAGCGTTGAAGAGACCATAGGTGATGGTCTCACCGGACTCATATGCGATGAGGGAACCCTGCTTACGGTACTGGATATCTCCTTTATAAGGACCATATCCGTCAAATAAGGTATTGATGATACCATTTCCCTTGGTATCTGTCATGAACTCTCCACGATATCCGATCAGACCACGGGATGGGATAGAGAATTCCAGACGAGTGGAACCGGATCCTGACATGGTCATATTCTGAAGTTCACCTTTTCGCTGGCTAAGCTTCTCGATGACGATGCCGGAGAATTCATCCGGTACATCCACGATAGCCTGTTCCATAGGCTCTGTTTTTCTGCCTTTTTCATCCGTGTGATAGAGAACCTCTGCCTTACTTACAGCGAATTCATAGCCTTCGCGGCGCATGTTCTCGATCAGGACAGAAAGATGAAGCTCACCACGGCCGGAGACCTTAAAGGAATCTGTGCTCTCCATTTCCTCTACACGAAGGCTGACATCGGTATTCAGCTCGCGGAAGAGTCGATCGCGGATATGTCTGGAAGTGACATATTTTCCTTCCTGGCCGGCGAGGGGACTGTCATTTACCAGGAACTGCATGGCGATGGTTGGTTCAGAAATCTTCTGGAATGGAATCGGCTGCGGATTCTCAGGGGAACAGATGGTATCACCGATATGGATATCGGCAATGCCGGAGATTGCTACGATGGAGCCGACCGTTGCTTCCTTGACGTCTACTTTATCCAGACCATCGAATTCGTACAGTTTGCTGATACGAACCTTTTTATTCACACTTGCATCATGATGATTCACTAATAAGACATCCTGGTTGATGCGAATGGAACCATTTTCCACTTTACCAACACCGATACGACCAACATATTCATTATAATCGATGGTGGAGATGAGAACCTGAGTATCTGCATCCGGATCGCCGGTAGGTGCAGGGATGTGTTTGATAATGGTCTCAAATAATGGTTTCATATCAGTACCATGTTCATTCAGCTCGAGCATGGCGATACCTGACTTGGCAGAAGCATAGACAAATGGGCTGTCTAACTGGTCATCATCGGCATCAAGCTCTAAGAATAACTCAAGTACTTCATCCATGACCTCCTCCGGACGAGCTTCCGGACGGTCAATCTTATTTACACATACGATAACCGGATGATTTAATTCCAGGGCTTTCTTCAGAACGAACTTGGTCTGCGGCATAGGGCCTTCAAATGCATCGACCACAAGGATGACGCCATCAACCATCTTAAGGACACGCTCCACCTCGCCACCGAAGTCTGCATGTCCGGGAGTATCGATGATGTTGATTTTTACACCGTCATAATTTACTGCAGTATTCTTGGATAAAATCGTGATACCACGTTCACGCTCAATGTCATTGGAATCCATGACACGCTCCATGACTTCCTGATGTTCATGGAAGGTACCACTTTGTTTCAGAAGCTCATCGACCAGAGTTGTTTTACCATGGTCAACATGAGCGATGATCGCAACATTACGAACGTCTTCTCTGGATATTTTCATAAATTGCCTTCTTTCTGGATGCTGTAAAACTATTATACCCTGTGATGCGAACGAGTCGCATGCAAGTTTTTTCATGGGATATATCATATTTCCTGTTCACACATGGATATGATAAGGATCCCTTATTTACCATAAACCAAGTTATTCTAACATAAAGAAGAAAAAGAAACAATATAAACCGTCAAAAATACTATACAAAAGATAAAAATCATTGTGTCTGTATGCGTTTTAAGGTTGACATTTTATATAAGAATTATTATACTGAATCTGTTTTATGAAAATGGGTATACTGTTCTTTTTAAGAATTATCTCCTTATATTGTAACGATTTCGCTGTGCAGCACCCTTTCCGTATCTGCTGAGCTCTCTCGTGGGCGAAGATCCGGATCGTCGGATGAGATGATGTGAGATTACATATAGAAAGCTGTTACATATAGAAAACTGTTGCCTATGGAAGACAGTTTCGTGGAGGAGAAAGATATGGATAAGAACAGTATCAATAATATGACCAGTAACCAGGCAAAGGTCAGGGGACAGATTATATCCGGTTTTAAGTATGATCATAGCTTATATGGAGAAGCATTTTACAGTGCAGAGCTGAGAGTGAGCAGGCTCAGTGATTGCACGGATACGATCCCCCTGCTTTTTTCGGAACGTATCGTTGATCTGAGTCGGTCATACCAAGGCAGATATGTAGAGATTAACGGACAGTTTCGTTCCTATAATCAATATGAGAACCATAAGAGACATCTTATACTGAATCTTTTTGTCAAGGAGATCCGTGAGATTGATCAGATAGAGGATGCCAGGCCCAATGAGATTTATCTTGATGGTTTTATCTGTAAAGATCCGATTTATCGAGTTACTCCGACCGGTAGAGAGATTACGGAGATTCTGCTTGCAGTGAACCGTTCCTATTATAAGAGCGATTATATCCCATGTATCCTGTGGGGGAAGAATGCCAGATATGCCCGGAGGATTCCGGTGGGTGGGCATGTTCAGTTATGGGGCAGGATTCAAAGCAGGCAATACACCAAGAAGACGAAGAAGGTCGATAAGAACTATACAGTTTATGAGGTATCAGCCCATGATATCTTCTATTGTATTGATCATAAGGAGCTTTCGTTGAAGGGTGTGGCAGAATCAGCTTCTTACGGACATGGAACATATAGTAAAAAAGACTGCTCTTAAAGGGCAGTCTTTTCTTTTTCATAGATTTATCCGAATATAAAACAGAGATAACAGCAGGAAAGGAATTATTATGAAGATTACTCCAGTAAAAGGTACAAATGATTATTTGCCGGCACAGGCAGAATTAAGAGATTACCTCCAGAGAAAGATCTGCGAGACTTATGAGAACTGCGGTTTTCAGAGAATTTTTACACCGATTCTCGAAGATATTGAGAATCTTGATAAGAGTGAAGGCGGAGACAATCTGAATCTGATCTTCAAGGTGATGAAACGTGGCGATAAATTAAAAAAAGCGATCGATGCCGGCGATGCGGATAAGATTGCTGATATGGGACTTCGATATGATCTGACCCTTCCGCTCAGCCGCTATTATGCCAATAATCGTGCCTCTCTGCCACAGCCATTTAAGGTAATCCAGATTGATAAGGTATATCGTGCAGAACGTCCTCAGAAGGGTCGTCTCAGAGAGTTTATGCAGTGTGATATTGATATTCTGGGATCAGACTCTCCTAGCTGTGAGATTGAGCTGATGCACACCACAGCCAAAGCTTTGCTTGGAATCGGTATCGATCAGTTCAAGATCAAGGTGAATGACAGACGTATCCTGAAGGAGATTCTCCTGTCTGCCGGATTCGAAGAGTCCCAGTTAGATAGTGTCTGTATCACATTTGATAAGTTAAATAAGATTCAGGCAGCAGGTGTGGAAGCAGAGCTGACAGAGAAGGGCTTTGATCCTGCAGTGATCGCCAACTTTATGAAGATGATAGAAAATGCTCCCTTTACCCTGGAGTATGTGAAGACAATCTGCAAAAATACCGAGTATATCGACACACTTACCATGATCATTAATACATCCAATGTCCTTGCAGAAGGCAGATATAGCGTAGAGTACGATATGACCCTGGTTCGTGGTCAGGGATATTATACCGGTACAGTATTTGAGATCGAATCCCTTGATTTCGGCAGTTCCATCGCCGGAGGTGGCCGCTACGATAATCTGATCGGTAAGTTTGTGAAAGAGCAGATTCCGGCGGTAGGATTCTCCATTGGTTTTGAACGTATCTTCAGTATCCTTATGGATCGGAAAAATGCACTTGCAGATAAACCAAAGAAGATCGTGCTGCTCTATGATGAAGCAGAGATCAAGAGTGCCATCGAGAGAGCGGAAGAATTAAGAGTGGATTATACTGTTGCTCTCTTTGTGAAACCAAAGAAGCTGGGTAAGTTTTTGAATAAACTGGAAGAACAGGGATATGATGGTTTCCAGGTTCTGGGTAAGGACGAGGAAGTTCGTTTCTTTTCAGAGTAGATTTTTTACAGATAGTGTGATATGATGAATCAAATATGAATGATGTTATTATAAATATTTCATTTGTTGTATGCTATGTACTATGAGAGGTCCGACATATGAGTGGAAGTATACAGATTTACTACGGTGAAGGCAGAGGCAAGACTACAGCAGTACTGGGATTGGGCATACGTGTGGCCGGTTCCGGCAGGCAGGTCATCATGGTTCAGTTTCTTCGTTGTAAGCATTCAGATACCCTTGATTTTTTAAAGAAGCTGGAGCCGGAATTACAGGTATTCCGCTTTGAGAGCGCTGCATGTAATTATTCGAATCTTTCGGTAGAAGAGCAGAAAGAGCAGATATCCAATATCAGGATGGCATTATCCTATGCACGTAAGGTGATCGATACCGGACAGTGTGATCTTCTGATCCTCGATGGTATTATCGGATTGGTGGATCTGGATATCATCCGGGAGGATGAACTGATCAGTCTGATTGAGAGAAAGGACGAATCCATGGATCTTATTCTGACGGGTCGTATATTGCCGGATCGTATTCGTAATCTGGCAGATTGTGTTTATTGTATCTCTACAGAGAAGGAAGAGAAGGCAGGTATGCTTGATGTATCCTGCATCTGATGGGATATGGATTCTAATGATATCGATTCTAATAAAGAAAGGAAGAAAGATATGGCTATTTTTACAGGATCAGGTGTGGCAATTATAACACCATTTGATGAGAACTATAATATTGACTATGATCGTTTCGGCAAGGTCATTGATTATCAGATTGAGAATAAGACAGATGCCATCATTGTTGTTGGTACGACTGGTGAGGCTTCCACTTTGAATCATGAGGAGCATATTGCAGCGATCCGTTATTGTGTAAATAAGGTAAATAAACGAGTACCGGTTATCGCAGGTACCGGTTCCAATTGCTCCCGTACCGCTGCTTACCTGACCAAGGAAGCACAGCAGGCCGGCGTAGACGGTGCACTGATCGTTACACCTTACTATAACAAAGCAACCCAGAATGGTCTGATCGATCATTACAGCTACATTGCAAGACATACCGATCTTCCGATTATCCTTTATAACGTGCCTAGCAGAACAGGCTGTAAGCTTGAGACCGCTACCATCGCCAAGTTAGTGAAAGATGTAGATAATATTGTTGGTGTGAAGGATGCGACCGGTGATCTGGGTCATACTGCCAGATTGATGTATGATACACAGGGTGATATCGATGTATATTCCGGTAACGATGATATGATCGTGCCGATTCTCTCCCTCGGTGGTAAAGGTGTTATCTCCGTACTTGCTAACGTAGCTCCGGAAGCAACTCACAATATCTGCGCAGAGTATTTTGCAGGAAATGTTCAGAAGTCCGCAGAGCTTCAGATTAAATATATGGAACTGATTAATGCTTTATTCTGTGAAGTGAATCCGATTCCTGTTAAGAAAGGCATGGAATATCTGGGCTTCTGTCCTGGTATCTTAAGAAGACCACTTTGTGAGATCGAGCCGGCACATGCAGAGCGTCTGAAGGCTGCCATGATTGAAGTCGGACTTCTCGAAGCTTAGGAGGAAGAATCAGATGACAAGAGTGATTATGTATGGATGTAACGGATTTATGGGTCATGTGATCTGTGATCTGATACAGAGTATGGAAGATGTGGAAGTTGTGGCAGGTATTGATGTGGTGGAGAACAGCTCTTACGAGTTTCCGGTATTCACGTCAACTAAGGATTGCCATGTGGAAGCAGATGCCATCATCGACTTCTCAGCTGCTGTCGCAGTAGGTGCAGCTCTTGATTTTGCAGTAGAGAGACAGATTCCGCTGGTAGAGTGTACGACAGGTCTGTCCGAGGAACAGATTGCTTACCTGAAGGAGTGCAGTAAGAAGGTAGCGATTCTTCGTTCTGCCAATATGTCCCTAGGTGTAAATACTCTTCTCAAGATTGTTAAAACAGCAGCCCAGATCCTGGGTGAGTCCGGTTTCGACATCGAGATCGTTGAGAAACATCACAGAAGAAAGCTGGATGCACCATCCGGTACGGCACTGGCACTGGCAGATTCCATTAATGAAGGATGCGATGGTAAGTATACTTATGTATATGACCGCAGCCAGAGAAGACAGCAGAGACCGGCAGATGAGATTGGTATCTCAGCGGTGCGTGGTGGTACCATCGTCGGTGAACATGAGATTATATTTGCCGGTACGGATGAAGTCATCGAGTTCAAACATACAGCATATTCCAGAGCGATTTTTGGCAAGGGTGCTATTGAAGCAGCCCGTTATCTTTCCGGCAAACCAGCTGGTTTATATGATATGAGCCATGTGATCGAAGGTTAATAAAGAGATACAGGCAGACTGTTGTATTTCGTTCATTTTTCAAGGGTGAGAAGAATACAGCAGTCTTCTTTTTTGAGGAGCAGAAGATGAAAGCAGTGATACAAAGAGTGTCAGAAGCAGATGTTAGCATAGATGGACAGATTGTCGGAGCAATCAAACAAGGTTATATGGTATTACTGGGAGTGGCCAGGGATGATACGGAGAAGGATATCGAGAAGCTTAGCAGGAAGATGATCAGCCTTCGCATTTTTCAGGACCAGGCCGGCAAGACCAATCTGTCTTTACAGGATGTGGGTGGTCAGTTACTGATTGTATCTCAGTTCACGCTTCTGGCAGATTGTCGTAAGGGTAGAAGACCGAGCTTTGTAAAAGCGGGGGATCCTGCAGAGGCAAAGAGATTATATGAGAGATTTATCGAGGTCTGTCAGGAGCAGGTTGAAGTAGTAGAACATGGTGAATTTGGTGCGGATATGAAGATTTCTCTCATAAATGATGGTCCATTTACGATTGTTTTGGATAGTAATGAATTAAATTAATTTTGATAATTCATTTTCGACCATTTTTTTCATATATACCTTGCATTTTTACTTACACTCACCTATAATGAAAAATTAAATGATAGCTTTTAGGAAAGGAGTTAGCTATATGGATAAAATTAAGATGACAACCCCTCTGGTAGAGATGGATGGAGACGAGATGACCAGAATCCTCTGGAAGATGATCAAAGATGAATTACTTCTCCCATATATTGAACTGAATACAGAATATTATGATCTGGGTCTTGTTCACAGAGATGAGACAAATGATCAGGTGACAGTAGATTCTGCCATGGCCACCAAAAAGTATGGTGTTGCCGTAAAATGTGCGACTATCACACCAAATGCCGCACGTATGGATGAATATAATCTGAAGGCTATGTATAAGAGTCCGAATGGTACCATTCGTGCTTTACTCGATGGTACAGTATTCCGTGCACCAATCGTGGTGAAGGGGATTGAGCCGACAGTGAAGACCTGGAAGAAACCGATCACGATCGCTCGTCATGCCTACGGTGATGTATATAAAGCCTCCGAGATGAAGATTCCGGCTGCCGGCAAGGCAGAGATCGTATATACCGATGAAGAAGGTAACGAGACCAGAGAACTGATTCATAACTTTGACGGACCGGGTATCGTACAGGGTATGCATAATATCGACAGATCTATCAGTGCATTTGCCAGATCCTGCTTCAATTATGCTCTGGAGACCAGACAGGACCTCTGGTTCTCTACCAAGGATACAATCTCCAAGAAATATGATCATAACTTCAAGGATATCTTCCAGGATCTCTACGATGCAGAGTACAAGGAGAGATTCGAAGAGGCAGGTATCGAGTATTTCTATACACTGATTGATGATGCAGTTGCTCGTGTTATCCGTTCGGAAGGTGGTTATATCTGGGCTTGTAAGAATTATGACGGAGATGTCATGAGTGATATGGTTGCCACTGCCTTTGGTTCTCTGGCTATGATGACATCTGTTCTTGTAGCACCGGATGGAACAACAGAGTATGAGGCAGCTCATGGTACAGTACAGAGACACTATTATAAGCATCTGAAGGGTGAGGAGACATCCACCAACTCAGTTGCTACGATTTTTGCATGGACAGGTGCACTCAGAAAGCGTGGCAGTCTTGACGGCATCGATGCATTAGTTGACTTCGCAGATAAGCTGGAGGAAGCAACCATCGAGACGATTGAGCAGGGCACGATGACAAAAGACTTGGCTCTGATCACTACATTGGAAGATGCTCACGCTGTGAACAGTGAGGAATTTATCAAAGCGATTCGTAAGAATCTTGATCAGAAGCTGAACTAGATAACAGAGGTAATTTTATGGAATTTCAGCCTGTGAAGGCAGAAGATAAGGAGATTATAGACTTTTATTTCAAACAGATGGATTCGAGACATTGTGATATGTCCTTTGCCTCGGTCTATCTGTGGAAGAATTATTATCCGGCAAGCTATACGATCTGTGATGACCATCTGATCTTTCGCGGAGATCGGGAGCCGGTCAGCTTCTCTTATCCGATTGGGCCAGGTGATCCTGCAAAGGCACTGGATGCTGTTATGGATTATTGTATGCAACAGAAGCTGGCCCCTGCTTTTCATTGCTTATCAAGAGAGCAGGGAGAGTATCTGAATCAGAGATATCCCGGACGCTTTCTTATCGAATATGACAGAGATGATGCGGAATATATCTATGAATGTGACAAACTGATGGAGCTTCGTGGCAAAAAGTATCATGGTAAGAAGAATCATGTGAATAAATTCAAAAAAACCTATGACTGGATCTATGAAGAGATTGACGACAGGAATGTGGAAGAATGTATTCATATGTTGTCAGATTGGAGATCGGATAATGAAGATCCGCAAGACGATGAGATGGGTGCGGAAGTATGTGCCTGCAGGACAGCTCTGCTGGAGAGAGACTTTCTTGGTCTGAAGGGAGGACTGATCCGCGCGGATGGTAAGGTGGTTGCCTTCACTCTGGCGGAGAGGATTAATTCGGATACGCTTGTGATACATTTTGAGAAAGCCTATGCGGAGATTCCCGGTGCTTATGCTACGATCAATCAGGAGTTTCTCCTGCATCATGCAGGAGATGCTGCTTATGTGAATCGGGAAGAAGATATGGGTGATCCGGGACTTCGCAAGGCCAAGGAGTCCTACCATCCCATTTTTCTCGAAGAGAACGGATATGCTTCTTTGATTTAAAAAGAAGCTATCCTTCTTGACAAGGAATCTATTTATCTGTATTATACTTAATTAGTCAAGACGTCACAGCACATTTGTCATAGCAAAGGATGGAGGTTGTCATGAAACATTTAATAGATCCTATGGATTTAACGATTGAGGAGATTGACCAGCTGATCGAACTGGCCGGCCGTATTTTATCTGATAAATCAAAATATCAGGAAGTATGCAGACATAAGAGTCTGGCTACTTTATTTTTTGAACCAAGTACAAGAACTCGCTTGAGCTTCGAAGCTGCTATGTTAGAGCTTGGAGGTAATGTACTTGGTTTTTCTTCTGCCAACTCCTCTTCCGCAGCAAAGGGAGAGAGTGTATCTGATACCGTCAGAGTGGTCGGCGAATATGCTGATATTATTGCCATGAGACATCCTAAGGAGGGCGCGCCATTTGTTGCAGCGCAGAAGGTACATGTTCCTGTGATCAATGCAGGCGATGGTGGTCATAATCATCCGACGCAGACTCTCACAGACCTTATGACGATCTCCCAGGAGAAGGGACGTCTTAATAATCTGACGATTGGTCTCTGCGGTGACCTTAAGTTCGGACGCACCGTACATTCCCTCATCAAGGCCATGTCCCGTTATGAGAATATCAGATTTGTCATGATCTCTCCGGAAGAATTAAGATTACCGGACTATATTGTAAAAGAGGTGCTTCAGAAGAAACATGTGGATTATGTAGAAGTATCCACCATGGAAGAAGCCATGCCACAGCTGGATATCTTATATATGACACGAGTTCAGAAGGAACGTTTCTTTAATGAGGCAGATTATATCCGACTCAAAGACAGCTTTATTCTGGATATGGATAAACTGAAATATGCAAAAGAGGACTTATGTATCATGCACCCACTGCCAAGAGTAAATGAGATTTCTACCAAGGTGGATGACGATCCGAGAGCCTGCTATTTCAAACAGGCTCGTTACGGTAAATATATTCGAATGGCACTGATCATGACTATGCTGGGGGTAAGTATTAATGAAGATTGATAGTATAAAAGACGGAATCGTACTCGACCATATCAAAGCAGGAAGAAGCATGGATATCTACAAATATCTTGGCCTGAATAAACTGGACTGCAGTGTTGCTATCCTGAAAAATGTACCGAGCAGCAAGATGGGTAAGAAGGATATTATTAAGATTGCAGATACCCTGGATATTAATCTGGATGTTTTAGGATATCTTGATCCGGATATCACGGTATGCTATATTAAAAACTTTGAGATTGTCAAAAAGAAGCATGTAGAGCTTCCGGAAAAGATCGTGAATATCGTTCGTTGCAAGAACCCACGCTGTATCACATCGGATGAGAGAGAGATCGATCATATCTTTAAGCTGACAGACCGGGAGAATCGCATCTATCGATGCATTTACTGTGAGTCCAAGAAAAGTACATATTATAAATAATCGCTCTGTAAGCGAGCATGGAATCAGGGGGACTGTTTGTCATAACAGTCCCCTCTTTTCATAGACGGAAACAGTGGCACCCCTTGCGTAAAAGATAAATTTGGTGTACAATAAAACTTAAAATTCATTAAGAAGTGTGGTGTTTTAAATTGGCGGAAGAACTACATAAATTAAAACGAACCGAAAGAGAACTCAGTAAGCCGGATGACTTTACCGAAGTTGAGACTTTGCATAAGAAGTTGTTTGACACGATACGTGATTATCATCCGTCTTCGGATTTATCTCTGATAGAGAAGGCCTTCCAGTTGGCCAAGCAGGCTCATAAGGATCAGAAGAGGAAGTCAGGCGAGCCATACCTGATTCATCCAATCTGTGTAGCCATTATCCTTGCAGAGCTGGAGCTTGATAAGGAGACGATCATCGCAGGTCTGCTGCATGATGTTGTGGAGGATACACCGGTCACGCTGGATTATCTCGCCAAAGAGTTTAATGATGAGGTCGCCCTCCTTGTCGATGGAGTGACAAAGCTGGGCCAGTTATCCTACTCTCATGATAAGATGGATATCCAGGCGGAGAATCTTCGTAAGATGTTTCTTGCCATGGCAAAGGATATTCGTGTCATTCTGATCAAGCTGGCAGACCGTTTGCATAATATGCGAACACTTCAATATATGAGACCGGAGAAGCAGAAGGAGAAGTCCCGTGAGACCATGGACATCTATGCTCCGATTGCTCACAGGCTCGGTATCTCCAAGATTAAGGTGGAGATGGATGATCTGGCCTTAAAATATCTGAATCCGGAGATCTATCAGGATATTAATGAGAAGCTGGCTCAGGATAAAACACAACGCCAGGGCTTTATTGATTCAATCATCGCAGAAGTTAAGCAGCAGGTGGAGGAAGCCGGGATCAAGGCAGAGATCTACGGCAGAGTGAAACATCTTTTCAGTATCTATAAGAAGATGCGAAACCAGGATAAAACGATCGATCAGATATATGATATCTTTGCAGTACGTATCATTGTTGATAACGTGAGAGATTGTTATGCAGCGCTTGGTGTGATGCACGAATTATATACACCGATTCCGGGACGTTTCAAAGATTATATTGCCATGCCGAAAGAAAATATGTACCAATCACTGCACACCACATTGATCAGTTCTGATGGTACGCCATTTGAGATTCAGATTCGTACATTTGAGATGCACCGGACGGCAGAGTACGGTATTGCGGCACACTGGAAATATAAAGAAGGTGGAGGCAATATCAACAAAGAAGAAGAGAAGCTTTCCTGGCTGCGCCAGATTCTGGAGTGGCAGCAGGAAGCGGATAATCGTGAATTTCTGTCCATGCTGAAGACAGACCTTAATCTCTTTACGGAGCAGGTATACTGTTTTACCCCTCAAGGAGATGTTAAAACCTTACCACAGGGATCCACACCGGTGGATTTCGCCTATATGATCCACAGCGCCGTTGGTAATCGCATGATCGGAGCCAGAGTAAACCGCATTCAGGTACCGATTGATTATAAGCTGCAGACCGGCGACCGTATAGAGATTATTACCTCACAGAATTCCAAGGGTCCCAGCCGTGACTGGCTGGCCTTTGTCCGGAGTCCGCAGGCGCGTAATAAGATTAATCAATGGTTTAAGAACCAGTATAAAGAAGAGAATATCATACGAGGCCGTGACCTGATTGAGAAATATGCCAAGTCTAAGGGACTTGTTTTGTCCGATTATACCAAACCGGAGTACCAGAAGGTCTGTATCGTCAAATATGGTCTGAAGACCTGGGATGCAGTGCTGGCAGCGGTAGGACATGGTGGTCTGAAAGAAGGACAGGTTGTTAATAAGCTGGTCGAGGAGTACCAGAAGGATCATCAGAAGCAGAAGACAGACGAGGATGCACTGGCTGAGATCGAGTCTAAGAATTCCGTGGAGAAGAAACCACAGAAGATCCGCAATGATTCCGGTGTTATGATAAAGGGTATGCCGGGAGTTTCTGTAAAGTTCTCCAAATGCTGTACACCGGTTCCCGGAGATGAGATCGTGGGTTTCATCACCAGAGGCAGAGGTATCTCCATTCACAGAACGGACTGTTCAAATATTGTATCCATGCCGGAGGGAGATCGCAATCGATTGATCGAGGCAGAGTGGGAGTCCCATGTCCTTCAGGCCGGATCGGATCTCTATCTGACAGAATTATGTCTGTATGTGCATAATCGAAGAGGTATCCTGCTGGATGTTACTAAGATCCTGATGGAGATGAAGATCGATATCAAGTCGGTATATACCAAAGTAAATAAACAGAATGTTGCTTCCATCTATTTGTCTTTTGAGACCCATGGAAGGGAAGAGCTTGAGACCGTCATGAATAAATTAAATAATATTGATGGCATGATGGATATAGAGAGAACAACAGGTTGAGAAAGGATAAAGTTATGTCAGAATTAAAAGTTTTATGTGCTCAGCTCGGGCCAATTGCCACAAATACCTATATTCTGGTGGATGAAGATACGAAGGATGCCATGATCATTGATCCTGCGGGCAATGCGGATCTGCTGATCAAGTATCTGGAAGAGAATGAGCTGACTCTTGATGGTGTTATGCTTACCCATGGACATCACGATCATATCGGTGGCCTGGCAGGTTTAAGAGAGAAATATGATGCATGGAAGCTGCGGGTATATGCTGCCAAGCCGGAACAGGAGGTTCTCATGGTGGCAAAGTATAATATCAGCACGGATTTCGGCCCTGGTTATACAACCCATGCCAATATGATGATCAATGATCGTCAGATTTTTGAAGTGACGAAGGGCATGCATAAATGTCAGTGCCTCTATACACCGGGGCATACGATCGGAAGCTGCTGTTATTATTTCAAGGATCAGAATATCCTTTTCAGCGGGGATACTTTATTTTTCGGCAGCATAGGCAGAAGCGATCTTCCGACAGGTGATTCCGATGCCTTACTGAAATCTGTGAATAACATTTTGATGAAGCTTCCTGACGAAACGGTTGTCTTCCCGGGACATGGCCCATCTACTACGATTGGCAAGGAGAGGAAGAGCAATCCATTTGTGGACAGATAAGATGATATATTTATTACAGAACAGCACAGAATACGATTATGATGTAAGGGCAATTGCCCTTGCATTTTTCGAGCGCGCAAAAATTAAAGAAGTTACAGAAGAACTATGGCATGATATGCTCAATGATGAGAAGACGGAAGCAGATGCGCTATTTTTACGGCTTATCTACAGTGAGGAGCATATTGACGGAGTGATTCAGGATCTGACCGGCAGAAAGTCTGAGGAAGAGATATCCTGTGATTATAAGGATCATCAACATTGCAGAAATGATGTTTCTCGCTTTCTTTATCGTCTCTTCTCTTCCTTTACCGGTAAGGAGCTGCCCTGGGGTATGCTGACCGGTATCCGTCCGACCAAGATTATCATGAAGTGGATGGAGGAGGAATCGGATCCGCAATTACTCGAAGACAGATTTGCCCGGACCTATCTGGCAGATTCCCAGAAGGCCAGTCTTTGCAGAAGAGTGGCTGCCAGGGAGAAGAGTATCTTAAGTGAACATGACTATGAGAGAGAGTACAGTCTTTATATCGGTATACCATTTTGTCCGACCACATGTCTGTATTGCTCCTTTACCTCTTTTCCGGCCTCTCGTTTCGGTGACCGTATGGCACCCTATCTGGATGCGCTTTTTCAGGAGATGGAGTATGTAGCCCGGGCCTGTAAAGACAAAGCACTCACTTCCATATATGTAGGAGGAGGAACACCGACAGCCCTGGACGCGGACTCCTTGCGCAGGTTAATGGATAAGATTCATGAGCTTTATCCGGTGAATCAGATTCGTGAATTTACCGTGGAAGCAGGTCGACCGGACAGTATTAGCAGGGAGAAGCTGGAGATCTTAAGAGATGCCGGGGTGAGAAGAGTCAGTATTAATCCGCAGACGATGCATCAGGAGACATTGAATCTCATCGGACGTGCCCATACAGTGGAACAGACTCGCCAGGCCTTTGCCCTGGCCAGGGAGATTGGCTTTGATGTGATCAATATGGATATCATCACGGGACTTCCGGGAGAGGATCTTACTCATGTGGAGAAGACTCTTGAGGAGATTTTCCTTATGAAGCCGGATAATCTCACCGTGCACTCACTCGCCATTAAGCGTGCGGCGAATCTTAACATCGAGATGGAACGCTACCGCAGTCTGGTGAAGGGCAGTACAAATGAGATGCTTCGTCTGGTGGATGAAGTATGCATGAATATGGGGATGGAACCCTATTATATGTATCGCCAGAAGAATATACCGGGGAATCTCGAGAATATCGGTTACAGTCTTCCGGGAAAGGAAGGACTCTATAATATCCTCATCATGGAGGAAAAACAGGATATTATCGCCTGTGGAGCCGGATCATCCACCAAGTTTGTATATCCTGCGGAGAATCGAATTGAGAGAACCGAAAATGTTAAAAATATAGATCATTATATCAATAGGATCGATGAGATGATCGAACGGAAGAGAGTTTATCTGGATCATCGTATGATATGAGGATGATAGGAGATTAGTATGGCATTATATTATGGAATTCATGATACGGAGACAGCGATTCAGGATTCTCTGGGAGATGCACTTACACATGGTATGATCGTCAGTAATCTTGCATATTTAGTCGGAAAAGAATTGCAACTACCACAGGAAGAGTGTTATAATCTTGCCGTGGCAGGCATGGTTCATGATATAGGTAAGCTAAGACTTAGGTCTTATGTCTATGAGGAGAAGGAAGCCAAGATGAATATCGATGAGCTGAGATATGTCAGACTCCACTCTTCTCTGGGGTATGCGATTCTGAAAGAACATGGTTATTCTGATGATGTTGTCAATGCCGTCCTGTATCATCATGAAAATGTGGACGGAACCGGCTATCCGAATAACCTGGTGGGAGATCAGATTCCATTTCATGCACGCATCTTAAGAGTGTGTGATGCATTTGGGGCTCTGATCGCGAATCGCCCCTATCGTGAGGCATTTGACATAGAAACAGCATTGTTGATTATGATTGAAGAAGTAAAATGTTTTGATATGCGAGTATTTCTGGCTTTTCAGAAGGTATCTCAATCGGAGGAGATGAAAAACATGCTCCGGGATATGGGAATCAGTTGAGAAGACGAATGAATAAAGATAATTGATATAACAGGAGGATATGATACTATGGCAGAATCCATGAAAGGATTAAAGAGAACCCATCGCTGTACTGAGGTTGTTTCCGCAGAGCTCGGAAGTACCGTAACATTGATGGGTTGGGTTCAGAAGCGCAGAAATCTGGGTAGTCTGATTTTTGTGGATCTTCGTGACCGCAGTGGTTTAATGCAGTTATATTTTGAGGAAGAAACGATCGGAGCAGAAGGCTTTGCTAAGGCGGGAACGCTTCGTTCTGAGTTTGTTATCGCCGTTACAGGTATTGTTCAGAAACGTAACGGAGCGACAAATGAGTCCCTTATTACAGGTGAATTAGAATTAAAAGCACTGGATCTCCGCATCCTCTCTGAGTCTCAGACACCACCATTCCCTATTGATGCAGATATTACCGTAAAAGACGATCTGAGACTGAAATATCGTTATCTCGACCTGAGAAGACCGAATATTCAGAAGAATCTTATGATGAGAAGTAAAATCGCAACTCTGACCAGACAGTTCCTGGCAGGAGAAGAGTTTCTGGAGATCGAGACTCCGATCCTTACCAAGAGTACACCGGAGGGTGCCAGAGACTACCTGGTACCAAGCCGTATCCATCCGGGTAATTTCTATGCCCTTCCGCAGTCTCCTCAGCTCTTTAAGCAGCTGCTGATGGTGTCGGGCTATGATCGTTATTTCCAGATCGCACGTTGCTTCAGAGATGAAGATCTTCGTGCTGACAGACAGCCGGAATTTACACAGATCGATATGGAACTCTCTTTTGTTGATGTCGATGATGTCATTGACGTGAATGAGAGACTTCTTGCCTTCCTTTTCAAGGAATGTCTCGGACTGGATATTCAGCTTCCGATCGAACGAATGACCTGGCAGACAGCGATGGATCTCTATGGCTCCGACAAGCCGGATCTTCGTTTTGATATGCAGATCCAGGATGTGACAGAGCAGGTGAAGGATTGTGGTTTTGGTGTATTTACCGGTGCGATCGCCGATGGTGGTCTTGTTCGTGGATTGGTGGCAAAGGGACTTGGTGATCTTTCCAGCAAGAGAATGAAGAAAGTAGAAAAGACAGCCAAGGATTACGGCGCAAAAGGACTGGCATATATTCAGTTAAAATCTGATGGTACGGTCAAATGCCCATTCTCCAAGTTCTTCAGCGAGGAAGAACTTCAGAGTCTGATCACTGCCATGGGCGCAGAACAAGGTGATCTGATCGTTTTTGCTGCAGATAAATTTAAAGTAGTTTGTGATGTACTTGGAGCTCTTCGTTTATTCTTTGCAAAAGAGCTGGATATCCTTGATCCTTCGGTATATCGTTTTGTATGGATCACAGAGTTTCCTCTTCTGGAATGGTCCGAGGAACAGGGAAGATATACAGCCATGCATCATCCATTTACCATGCCTATGGAAGAGGATCTGCAGTATATTGATACAGACCCGGGCAGAGTTCGTGCGAAGGCTTATGATATCGTATTAAATGGTAATGAGATCGGTGGCGGTAGTGTTCGAATCCATCAGAATGATATTCAGGAGAAGATGTTTGAATGCCTGGGCTTCACAAATGAGCAGGCTCACTCTCAGTTTGGTTTCCTTCTTGAAGCATTTAAGTATGGTGTACCACCTCATGCAGGACTGGCATATGGCCTTGACCGTCTTGTTATGTTAATTGCCAAGGAAGAGAATATTCGTGATGTCATCGCCTTCCCTAAGATTAAGGATGCGTCCTGTCTGCTGACAGATGCTCCTAGTGTAGTTGATGACAAACAGCTTGAGGAATTATATATCAAAGTAGATCTGGAAGAAGAATAGATCTGTCAGGGGGCTATCATGTTTGTGATAGCCCCTGCTTGTTCTATCTTCCAAAACGCGGTGATGGCCATGAATTTTGGGCAGAAGCAGGAAAATGATTTTCTTACATGTTCATATCAGAAATTCTGTGAAGGAATGATATCGAAAAATATATAAAAAAAGTGTTGACAAAATGTTGATGCAGTGATATTATGAATAAGCTGTCGCAAGACAACAAAGTAAGTTTTTCGAAAGAAAAAATACAGAAAAAAAGTTGTTGACAAACGATTTAAGATGTGATAAACTCATGTAGTCGCTTGCGAGAGCGGATACGAATCTTGATAACTGAATAACAAAACAACCTTGAACGTTCAATTTTCATTCAAGC
>R05__coassemble_475_pt1 | contig 18918 bp, 16 predicted proteins | sample R05__metabat2_low_PE_006 | metagenome-assembled genome bin R05
AAAATACAATCTGCTTCTCCTCCTCCGGAAGCTTTTCTAAATATTCTCTCAATCTCTGAAATGCTTCAATCCAGTCTGCCGGACGCTTCACTTTTTGCTTTGACTTACGCTCTAACTCTGAAGTGAAATTTCTAAGCTGATCCTTCTTGGGCTGATTATATGCACCTGTCAATTTAAAAGCGAACGTGTTATCAAAGAACCGATTAATCAAATAGGTCTTTCCCACTCGCCTCCGCCCATAAACAACAATCAGCTGAGCTGCATCTTCATTCAGACATTCTTCCAATCGTTCACATTCTTTTTCTCTACCAATAATTTTTTTCTTCTCCATATCCAATATTATACTCATCATTTTCCGGATTTCAATATTGTTTATCCAAATCTCTTATTTTTTTATACTTTTGGACACGCTAAAGACATGTGAAATGTTGTCACTGAAAAAAGAGAGGCTGATATCCTCTCTTTTTCTAAAAAACTTTTCCGGAGTTAATAATCACTTGCAGCATTCATCTTCTTACAGATGCAGCACTCTCTCCTGAATCTCCTGGGTTCTGCCCTGATTCCAATACTGGGTGCCGATATAACCACAGGTTCTGCGAGCGACATTCATCTTATTCTGATCACGGTTCTTACAGTTCGGGCACTCCCATACCAACTTACCGTGTTCATCCTTCACGATCTTGATCTCACCATCATATCCGCAGACCTGACAGTAATCACTCTTGGTATTCAGCTCCGCATACATGATATTATCGTAGATATGCTTCATAACAGCCAGTACAGCATCGATGTTATTCTGCATATTTGGTACTTCCACGTAAGAGATGGCACCACCTGGAGACAGCTCCTGGAACTGCGCCTCAAAGGACAGCTTCTCAAAGGCATCGATTTCCTCTGTTACATGGACATGATAACTGTTGGTGATGTAGTTACGATCTGTCACGCCCGGAATCATACCAAAACGTTCCTGAAGACATTTTGCAAATTTATAAGTAGTGGACTCCAGAGGAGTACCATATAAGCTGAAATCGATATTACTCTCCTTCGCCCATCTCTTACAGGTGGCATCGAGATGTCTCATCAGCTTGAGAGCAAATTCCTTGCCCTTCTCACCGGTGTGGCTCTCACCGGTCATATATCTGGTACATTCACACAGGCCGGCATAACCCAGAGAGATGGTGGAATAACCGCCATAGAGCAGCTTATCGATCTTCTCTCCCTTCTTCAGACGCGCCAGAGCACCATTCTGCCAGAGAATCGGTGCCACATCCGACGGAGTGCCAAGAAGACGTTTATGACGATACATAAGCGCTTCATGACAGAGATCCAGTCTCTCCTCAAGAATCTCCCGGAAATGTTCCATGTCGCCGTTGGAGGAGCAGGCGACATCCACCAGATTCAGGGTAACGACACCCTGATTAAAACGACCATAGAACTTCGGCTTCTGGTTCTCATCCTCATATACTGTCAGGAAGGAACGGCATCCCATACAAGGATAGCAGTTACCCTTCTTTAACTTCTTCATGATCTTCTCGGAGATATAGTCCGGTACCATACGCTTGGCGGTACATCTGGCTGCCAGTTTAGTCAGATACCAGTACTTGCTGTCTTCATGGATATTATCCTCCTCCAGCACATAGATCAGCTTGGGAAAAGCCGGAGTGATATAGACACCCTTCTCATTCTTGACACCCAGGATACGCTGATTGAGCATCTCCTCGATAATGATCGCCAGGTCATCTCTGGCCTGTCCTTCAGGCACCTCATTCAGATACATAAATACGGTCACGAAAGGAGCCTGTCCGTTGGTGGTCATCAGAGTGATAACCTGGTACTGGATCACCTGAACACCCTGCTTGATCTCCTTACGTACGCGTACCTCGGCGATCTCATTAACCTTCTCCTCGTCAATCGGCAGACCCATCTTCTCATACTCTTCCCGGACTGCCTTACGATATTTCTCACGGCTGATCTGTACAAATGGAACGAGATGAGACAGGGTGATACTCTGTCCGCCATACTGGGAGCTGGCGATCTGAGCCACACTCTGTGTAGCGATATTACATGCAGTGGAGAAGCTCTTCGGCTGCTCGATCATGACATCGCTGATCACCGTACCATTCATCAGCATATCTTCCAGATTCACCAGACAGCAGTTATGCATATGCTGGGCGAAATAATCCGAATCATGGAAATGTATGATACCCTGCTCATGAGCCTCCCAGACACGTTCCGGCAGAAGAAAACGTTTGGTGATATCCTTGCTGACCTCACCGGCCATATAATCACGCTGCACACTGTTTACCGTCGGATTCTTATTGGAATTCTCCTGGATGACCTCTTCATTACTGAACTGCAGCAGACTTAAGATCTGTTTATCCGTGGAGTTGGACTTACGTACCAGGGCTCTCTTATAACGGTAGGTAATATAATTACTTGCCACACGGAAAGCCTTCTGATTCATGATCTGATTCTCCACCAGATCCTGAATCTCCTCCACATTCAGGGCCCTTCCCATACCTGCACATATGATCTCTACATTTCGGGCAATCTCCCTGATCTGCTGCTCGCTCATCTGCTCCTGCTCTACCACGCTCAGATTGGCTCTGCGGACAGCCTCATAGATTTTACTGACATCGAATTCCACTTCCATGCCGCTACGCTTGATTATCTTCATAATACATCATCCTCTTTTATAGCAAAAAACAAGAGTCTTTCTTCTGCCAGGACTCGTTTACCTTATGACTCTTATGCTGTTCTATATTATCAAGGGCTATTGTATCACACCATATATGGTGTGGCAAGACTTATTTTAACTATATTTTGTACTTTAAAAAAGCCCGGGATACCATATTTAGTATCCCGGACTTATATATCTTATTCAATTCCTTCTCAGAGATCCTCCATTCTATCCGGATCTGCTGACCATCAGATCTGCTTCTTCGCCTTCATGAAGCTGACGATGCCCTGATATAATTCCTTGCCATATCGGCTCAGGTTGGCACACATCTTAATGCACTCTGTCTTATTGGAGATAAATCCGTACTCCAGGAGACAGGACGGCATCTTGGTCTTCTTCAGAACCACGAGATTCGGACGCTTGGTTAAGCCCCTGTTCCTCAGACCGGTGGAGCTTACGATCGTCTTCTGCATGGCAGTGGCCAGCATGGTCGATGTGATACCATTCTTCTTGGTCTTGGAATCACGGCTCGGATTGTACTCGGTCTCTGTTCCTGTCGATGTAGCCGCGGCAGAATTAATATGAACGCTGATGAAGATATCTGCATTCACCTTATTGGCCAGATTACAACGATCATCCAGAGACGGATAGGTATCTGATGTTCTGGTATAGTATACCTTGAATCGACTGTCTTTATCAAAATAGGACTTGGCTGCCTTAACGATGGCCAGAGTCATATTCTTCTCTTTTTTGCCAAGCTTGGAATTCGTTGCACCGGAGTCACTTCCGCCATGTCCCGCATCCAGAACCACGACAACTTTATCGGTAGACTGAGAGGAAGCTGTCGATGTGGAAGAACCATTCGGATCTCCGGTCAGCTTGATCTTGCCACTTGAAGTGAGCTTATAGGTGATGCCTAATCGATTACAAACACTCTTGATCGGGACGATCCAACGCTCCTTACCGGTCGCTGTATAGGTCGCTACATAAGGCGCCGTACCGAACTTGGTCTTCTTACCATCCAGTAAGGCCTTCTTCTTACCATTGGTCATCTTTAAGACATGACCATTATAGGTCAGAGTCAGATACTTGCCGTTACCGGATGTCTTATAGGTCACAGCCAGTGAGCTGGACTTAAAGATTGCCTTGGCAGGGCCCACGTAGGAATCTTCCTTCATATAGACCGGTCTGCTGCTGAGACTGATCTTCTTACCATTAACATATACCTTATTCTTCACCTTGCCATAGGTCGTCGTCGTACCCTTATAGGTGATATTGACGGTCGTCGCTGCATCGACGGTCTGCGGAAGGCCGATACCAACGAACAACAGCAGCAACAGGAGCATGCCCGCTGCCCTTGTAATAGATCTCATACTGCAACTCCTCTCTTCCTTTCATATATAACATATCTCCGCAAAAATTCATCCTCTTAAGATATGTCCATATATTACTCGATATCAAAACAGTAACCTACTCCGTATATCGTACGGATATACGGATAAGATTCGGTGAGCTTCGCCCGAAGCTTCTTCACCAGGGTATCCACACTGCGGTACCCTCCGACATAATCATAGCCCCATACAGAATCCAGGATCTTGTCTCTCGACAGGATCATACCCTTATGTTCTATAAAATATACCATCAGATCATATTCCATGGCCGTCAGCTTCAGCAGTTCCCCCGCCAGGGAGATCCTGCCGCTCACGTAATCGATGGTAAGCGCTCCGATCGTCTTCTCAGAGCGACGCTTCTTCTCATATCTGCGCAGCACAGCTTCCATATGTGCCTCGATCAGGGGCAGGGCTACGGGTTTGCACATATAATCATCGATCTGCAGGGAATAAGCATATAGCTGAGAATCCAGACGATCATCCTCAGACAGGATCAACATCCTCACATCAGAATACTCTCTGACCTGACGTATCACCTCATACTCGTCTCGTGTCGGAACCGCCATATCATACAGCAGCAGCTCCGGACGATGCTTCTCACCGGAAACCATCCTCATTGCCTCTGTATAATCCGTACACCAGACTACACTATAGCCTCTCTCCCGCAGATAAGCTGATATCTCTATACATACAGACTCCCGCCTGCTCAATATCATAATTCGGCTCTTTATCATATTCTTCTATACCTTCACAAGCATCCTTGCTCAGATTCTGTTCTTCTATGATACCGAAATGAAAGAGATCATGCAAGTATCACTTTTGAAATCAACTATAAGAGATCATGCAGGTATCACTTTTGAAACCAACTATAAGCGATCATGCAGGTATCACTTTTAAAATCAACTATAAAAGATCTGCGATCTCATAGATTAATCTCTCCGATTTATCCCAGCCAAGACATGGGTCTGTGATGGATTTACCGTAACAGCCCTCGCTGATCTTCTGTGATCCATCCTCGATATAGCTCTCAATCATAAGGCCCTTGACCAGATGTCGGATATCCTCCGATAATCTGCAGCTGTGCAGAACCTCCTTAGAGATACGAATCTGCTCCAGATATTTCTTACCGGAGTTGGCATGATTGGTATCGATGATCACTGCCGGATTCTTCAGACCTCTCTTCTGATATAATTCATAGACATTATTCAGATCCTCATAATGATAATTCGGGAAGGACTGTCCTCTCTCATCCACATATCCACGCAGAATCGCATGGGCATGCGGGTTACCATAAGACTCCACTTCCCATCCACGATAGAGGAAGACATGCTGATTCTGTGCTGCCTCAATAGAATTCATCATAACAGAGAAATCGCCACCGGTCGGATTCTTCATACCTGCCGGAATGCCGACACCACTTGCCACCAGTCTGTGCTGCTGATTCTCCACGGAACGAGCTCCGATGGCGACATAAGATAAGAGATCCGAAACATATCTGTGATTCTCCGGATACAGCATCTCATCCGCACAGGTCAGTCCACTCTCTAAGATGGCCCTCTGATGAAGCTCACGCACTGCAATGATACCCTGCAGCATATCCGGCTTCTTGGATGGATCCGGCTGATGTACCAGACCCTTATATCCTGCACCTGTGGTACGTGGTTTATTGGTATAGACACGAGGAATGATAAGGATCTTATCCTTTACCTTCTCCTGCACCTTCGCTAATCTGCTCACATAATCAAGCACTGCATCCTCTCGGTCTGCAGAACAAGGTCCGATGATCAGAAGAAACTTATCCGAAGCTCCTTCAAATACCGCCTTAATCTCCGGATCTCTCTCTGCCTTGATCTGTCGAATCCTCTCATCGGCAGGGAACTCCTCCTTCAGCTGCTTCGGCCAAGGTAATTTTCGGTAAAAATTCATCTCCATATCCATGTTATCGATCTCCTTCTTATATAGTATATGCTTTACAACATACCATTTATTCCCGTTTGTATGCGTTTTATTATCTTATCACAAAATGATATGGCACGCAATACTTTTTCACTTTAAAGTGCTGTATGATTTTATTTTAAAATCTTGATTCAGTCAGGTTAATATGGATTAAATTAGTTAATATTTCAAATTTCGTGATAATTCAGAGACTTCAGAACAGATACGCATTTTCTTTTCATTTTCTTTGCTTTATAATATGATACAAAAGGCACTTAAAATGTACCCATAAAGCGTACATGCTCTTCAGAAGCTATTACCAATACCTTTTAATCTCTGCATCATAATGTATGGTAATGGTAATATCATAATATACAACATTGGCATTATTATAATATAGCAATATCACTATACGTATATAAAGCATATCACATAAAGAAGGAGACACTATGGACTCATCACCTAGACACACGACAGATCTATCCCTTTCTTCCGACACTCTGGCACAGGCCCACCAGCTCTTGCTCGAGACCGGTCAACTGCTCTCTCCCGAGATGCTTATCATAAGAACAAGATTCCTCTCTGCAGCCTTTCTGCAGGCGCTGGGCGACGGGGAGCTCTATCTCGCCTTTCTGAAATCTATGATTCGACATCGTTTTGATGTGGCATTTCCGGAGGAAGCCTCACTCTACACCCAGTATCTGAAGGACTGCGTCCGCCTGAAGAATCTGGAACAGGAGCTGCCCGGATATCAGGTCGAAGATTATCTGGAAGATACCTTTCATATGCTGGAGACGCTGAAGACCCCCTACTATAATACCTACTTCCAGACCCTGCTCTCCCTCAAATCCACCTTCACGGATTCTGAGATTCTGAGGGCAGCGATGAAGGAATTTTACGGACTAATGATCAAGTCCTCCTCCCGGATTCTGCCGATGATCGCCCGAATCGCAGAGCAGGGACCGGTCTATCGTGATATCTTTCCTGAGGAGCAGACTCTCATTCAAGGTCTGCTGACTGCCAATCTGGCCCTCTGTGCCGGCAGAGGGGAGGATCTGACCCTGCCTGCTCTGGAACATTTTCTTAGGAAGGAGGAGGCTCTCTACCGAAAAAACTATCCAAAAGCTGCTCCCCTTACCGAGCTCGCTGCCGGCTCTTACACTCTGCCGGAGCTCCTGGCAGAACGCACCCTGTTGTTTGAGGAGAGGACCAGTCCTTCCTCAGACCAGGACACACACACTGTCATGGCATCGCAAGCCATTGACAGTGAATTCCTCAATCATTATGCCTACAATATGAATACCCGCAGCTATGTGACGAATCCGGCGGTGGGCAGAGAAGATGAGATCCGGGATCTGGCTCTCATCCTGATCTCCCCGAAAAAGTCCCCGATCCTGCTGGGTCAGGCCGGCGTCGGTAAAACATCCGTCGTGGAAGGACTGGCTTATGCTCTGCAGCAGGGAAATGTTCCGGCTCTTCTGAAGGATAAGCGGATCTTTAAGCTCACCACTACCTCTCTTCTAAGCGGAACCAAATATGTCGGCGAGATGGAGGAAAGGATGAAGAAGCTCATGGATGAACTGTCACAGCATCCGGAGGTCATCCTCTTCATCGATGAGATTCATACCATCGTAGGTGCCGGATCCACGGAGAGCTCCAATAATGATATCTCAAACATGCTGAAGCCTTATATCGACCGAGGTGATATCAAACTGATCGGTGCCACCACCTCCGAGGAGTATCAGCGCTTTATCCGCTACGATCAGGCTCTATCCCGCCGTTTCTACCCGATTCTGGTGGAAGAACCGAACGAGGAGCTCTGTCTGCAGATCCTGGAGGAGACCATTCCGTCGATCTCCCATGCGACAGAGGTGGCCAATCCATTTCCTGAGGATGAGACCAGACGGCTGCTGGCTGCCTTGCTCAGCATCTCCCGGCCGGAGAATCAGCCGGAAGATCTGCCGACCCATTGGCCGGAGCTTCCGCTTTCTATCCTGGAGATGGCATTTTCCTACGCAGCACTGGACTCCAGAGACTCCTTAGAGACTGGTGATCTGGTCCGGGCAGTATCTCACAGCAACCGATTAAAGAAAGAGGTCAAATTACAGGCAGAGCAATATTTTGCTCTCCTCGGATAGCCTGCCAGTGTCTGCTATTTCAGAAATAGTGCTGTATTCTGCAAGAATTCATACCAATCCTCTTTTGACGTCAGGACAGCTCTGTGATAAACTATTAGTAGTATCATATCATGCCTGTACTCTGATATGATTGATCAGTACATATTGATCAGTACATATTGATCAGTACATATTGATCAGTACATATTGATCAGTACATATTGATTGGTACATATTGATTTGTGCATATTGATCAGTGTATATTGATTGATGTATGATGATTGGTGCATGTTAATTGGCAGAAGGCAGTTGGCGTCAGATAAAGAAGAAGGTGCTTGTATGGAATCTCTGATGATGGGTAGACTGAATCGGATTAAAAATTCATATATGCGATATTTTAATATCAAGGATCAGGATATACAGTTCGTGATTACCGATGATATGTATTCCTGCCAGAAGAAGTATGGCTTCTCCGACAGTGATCTGCGCCGGGTGAATGAAGCCGCTGCCAGAGCCAGCTGGAAGCATGTGGCTGCCTGTATGAAGTATCCTAAGACCATGGAGGAACCATTTACTCTGATCTTTAAGGAGCCCTATCTGCAGAAGGTAGAAGAATGCGAGTTATACCGTCTGGTATTCCATGAGCTGACTCATTATGTTGATTATAAGGACTATGCCCGCCTGCATAATCTCAGCTCCTACCGTCAGTTATTTGGCAGTCAGGAGACCGTTCTCTTCCAGAACTGGTCCGAGTACCATGCAGAGCGTCGTGGCTATGCTGCTTACCTCAAGCACCGCCATGGTGTCCGCCTTCATTATGATCCGACTCCGAAGAAGATTCAGATCATGGAGGATGAGACCTTACGTAATATGATCTATTATGCCGAGCATTATACCAATACGGCAGAGTATGGATCGAATCGCCAGATCTACTTCACGATGCATCTCTTATCCCGCATCAGTATCTGGCTGCAGATTCTTCCGCACCAGGTAGAGGAGATCCTTACTGAGCAGGTATTCCAATATCGTGGTATGGAGTGGATCAAGAAGCTCCTCTATCTCTTCCTCAAGTATCCGACCCTGGATCAGATTGATCCGCACTTTATGGATATCGTTCGTATTATCGCTGAGAATATGGCTATGGATAAGGATGAGATTTATGAATTAGCTGCATCGCTGGATGCATTGGATGAGATTATATTTTAAAGATTATATTTTAATGATTATATTTTTGATAAACGGAGGATAGCGATGGCTATCCTCTTTTTAAGATTAATGATTCGATTTTCCCATCATCTTATTAAAAATCCCATTATAGAGCTTTATGATATTCCCGATAAAGACAGCAGCAATAATGCTTCCCTCACGAACGCCCTTGAGGCCTCCTAAGAAGACGATACCGATGAGTGCTGAAATAACAATGTAAAACACATCAAAAAATATCTTGATATTCTCATATCTCTTACCGCTCACCTGACTGATTGCACGATTCATGGCTTCTCCGGGAAGCATGGCCACACCGCCTTTAAACTGAATCCAGATCCCCAGTCCTAAGATAAAACAGCTTAAGATCATGACAGCAAACTGCATGGCATATCCGCTTACATGGAGCCCACTGATCAGGCTGCAGGAGAAGTTCGTAAGATAGCCATACACGAAGGCAAGCACCGTCTGAATGGCAATCTCCACCGGATCGCATTTACTCCGAAGCAGGAGAATCTGAATGCATATCTGGATCACACTCCACAGGTTAAGCCATCCTCCGAAGCTTAAGAGTCCGCTCATCAAAGAGACGGAGTAGGGAACCGAGGCTACCGGTGAGGTTCCGAGTCCTGCCTTAGTAGAAAAAGCAACTCCCAGGGATGCGATAAATAATCCGATCAAAAATAAAAGATATCTCACGACAATATGATCTTTTTCCTGCATACTTTGTCCTCTCTTTCTATTTCTTTGCAGAAAACATTGTAACACATTAAAGTGGAAAAGAGAACTATTTTATCGATTACCCTCCACTTCGAATGATAAAAAACATGTAACCTTATGTCGCACCACAGGGTATGGGTAACGCGTATCGCGTATCATAAAAAAAACGCGTCGAATAATCGACACGCACATAGGATAACAGCTCTGGGCTGATAGATGGGGGATAAAATTTTATATCTATATAAACGCCTTATCTTCTAAGACTTGGCTCTCTCTTAAGACCAAGGACTATTATATATATTTTCCGATTTTTTTCAATACCTCACATTCCACAAATATCCGCAGATTTTATTACTTTTTTTAATCATAATTTTGCAACTGCAAAAAATTAGTCAAAAAATTTCCTGAGATACCTATTTTTTTACTTAATTTAGTCTAAAAGAATCTATACAAACTTCTTTTCATTTGCTATTATTAAAATAATAACTTAATAGGGAGGTAAAAATTATGCGCATGTCTTTAAACAAAATGACCATCGAACATATTACATTAGAGCATATTGGTTTTGTTCATCATGGTTTTGGTGTTGCATTACCTGATTATCTTCTGTAAGTTGTAAGGTCGCCCCGGTATTTTGTATGATTTTACCGAGACGACCTTTTTCATTATGATATCCATTGCATATATCTTTTAATAAAAGCAAACAAAAATCCCTATAATATATTACTTTCATACTATTGTATTTTTTTGTAAAATGTAATATAATATAGCAAATCGATAGAAAGGCTACTAGTAATCGTAATAAGGATGTCTATATTGCATAATTTCATTTTCAGATGTGACATCCCCATCTCCTGGCGCATTTACGGGAGAGAATATATGATTCTATCATCCAGATTGGATCATATCTATGCTGAAAAGAGAGGGTAGATTACATGAACACGGATTTAGGAAAAAAGGTTAAAGAACTTCGCATCGCGAATCATCTCACTCAGGATCAGGTTGCTAAGGCATTGGGAGTTACACCGGGATATATCAGTAATGTAGAGAATAACCGCAGTCTTATGACTCTGCGTATGCTCACTTATTATGCTCAGCTTACCGGCATGTCTCTCGACTATCTGGCCGGCACCATTGACAGTGATTATAAGGATACAGCTCTCGACCATGAGATCATGTCTTCTATTCAGAACTTTACTCCGGAGCAGAAGGAGAAGCTGATTCAGATCATTCGTATCATGAAGGATTTCTGATTGCTGTAAGGGCATCACTTCATGATCTGTCACCGACTTACTTTTAGAATCTTCCAAAAAGAGGCTGCCCACCGGACAATGTCATTAACATTGCCCACCTGGGACAGCCTCTTTTTGTCAATACAGCATTCTTTATTGTAACTTCTTTATTGTAGTTTCTTTATTGTAGCTTCTTTACTATATCTTATTTAATATGCTTTTTTTAATATACCCTCGTTACTCTTTTGCTTACATCGCAGACGAACTCATAATTAAAGCTGCCAGCCAGACCTGCCATCTCCTCCACAGAGATATGCTCCTCACCATCACTGCCAATCAGAGTTACGACATCTTCAATCTCCACACCATCGATCTGGCTGATATCCACCATCATCTGATCCATACAGACTCTGCCCACGATAGGTGCCTTCTTGCCACGAATCAATACCCAGCCCTTATTGGACAGGCTTCTCGGATAACCGTCAGCATAACCGATAGAGATCGTTGCCAGACGACATGGATGATCTGTCACATAGGTAGCCCCGTAGCTGACACCACGATTCATCTCCGGCTCCATGATATTTACCACATGACTATACCAGCTCATGGCAGGATGGAGCTCCACAGAACTCTGATCTACCTCATCCGACGGATAGAGACCATAAGTGATGATACCGGATCTTACCATATCATAACGATGATGATCAAACTCCATGATGGCAGCGCTATTACAGATATGCTTGACCGGAATCTCGATCCCCACCTCTGCCAGAAGCTCCACGAAATGATCATATCGCTCCATCTGAGCGTAAGTGTAGGCTTTATCTGTCATATCTGCACAGGAGAAATGAGTAAACATACCCTGGATCTTCACACCGGGAAGGGCTGCGATCTCTTTCACGATCTCCCTGCCCTCTTCTGTCGGTGCGATACCGATTCTTGTCATACCGGTATCCAGTGCAATATGGATCCGGGCTGTTTTATTCATAGCCACTGCCTGCTCTGACATGGCTCTGGCAGTCTCCAGAGAGTAGATGGTCTGATCCACATCGTAGGTCAGATTCAGCGAATAGAGAGAAGGAGAATTATATCCCAGAATCAGGATCGGTAAGGTCAGCCCATCCTGACGCAGCTCCACAGCCTCCTCGATGGTTGCCACACCATAATAATCCACCAGATCCTCCAGGGCATGGCCCACACGGCATGCACCATGTCCGTAGGCATCTGCCTTGATGACTGCCATAAGCATGGGGCCCTCTCCGGCCTTCTCTCTGATATGTATGATATTGTTCCGGATGGCATCCAGATCGATCTTACAATAGCTTCTCATATATTCCATAATGATTCCCTCTTTTCTTCCTTTCGTTAGATCCGACCTATATCCTTTCGCTTTTACTCCGTTAGATCCGATTTATATCCTTTCGCCTTCTTTCCGTAAGACCGGATCCCTGGCTTTCTTACTCCTCATTCAGCAGGGCCTGATAGACATCCCTCTTACTGATGCCCCGATCCCTGGCCACCATCTTCATGGCTGCCTTATGATCGATATTCTGCCTCTCGTAGAAAGCCATATGCTCCTGCAGACTCATAGCCTCCCAGCTCTGCTGCTCTTCCTGCCGGATCTCCTCCGGGGTCTTACCGGCGATGACTAAGACATATTCGCCCCGCGGTTCATTTTCCTCATAATATGCTGTGATCTCCGCAAATGTACCCTGCAGCTTCTTCTCATGGCGCTTGGTCAGCTCCTTGCAGACCGTAAGGCAACGTTCTGCGCCCAGGCTGTCGGATAACTCCTTCAGCGTCCTTCTCAGGCGATGCGGCGCCTCATAGATGATCATGGTACGGGTCTCCTGCCGGAGACTCTCCAGGATCGGTCCACGTTCCTTCTTCTCATAAGGTAAAAATGCCTCAAAGGCAAATCTCCTGGTTGCCTGTCCCGACATGGTCAGGGCCGTGATACAGGCGCAGGCTCCCGGCAGAGAAGTCACCGTAATCCCGGCCTGATAGCACTGTTTCACCAGCTCCTCTCCCGGATCGGAGATGCCCGGCGTCCCGGCATCTGTGATCAGGGCGATATTCAGCCCCTCTTTTAACTTCTCCACCAGATAGATGGCTTTATCTATCTTATTATATTCGTGGTAGCTTGTCATCTTTGTCTTTATCTCAAAATGATTCAGCAGCTTGATACTGTTTCTCGTATCCTCCGCTGCGATGAGATCTACTTCTTTTAAGGTCCGCAGCACCCGATAGGTAATATCTTCCAGATTCCCGATGGGTGTCGCACATAAATATAAGGTTCCTGCCATAATTATACTCCCTGATCCATCCCGTAGATCCTGTAGATTTCTTCTGTATAACTTCCGTCTTTATGGTAAACGATCAAAGGAGGATCCACAGTAATCCTCTGTCTTCCTCCCTTCGCTGCATCGATCAGCACCATATTGGGTTCCTTATCCACATAGGGATAGACCAGCCTCATACGCTTGGGCTCCAATCGATATTGTTTTAATGTATAAAATATCTCTGCCAGTCGAAATGGTCTGTGCACCATCAGCAAATGTCCTCCCTGCTTGAGCAGCCAGGCGGATGCCCTGACCACATCCTCCAGAGAGCATAAGATCTCATGACGGGCGATGGCCTTACCGAAATCTTCATTGGTCAGCCCGTGGCTTCCTGTCATATACGGTGGATTACAGGTGACATAATCAAAGGAATCCTGTGGATAAGTCTCCCGGACCTCCTTCACATCGCCCTGCTTCATGCTAACCCTATTCTCCTGACCATTCATGAGGATACTGCGATGGGCCATCTCCACATAACGTTCCTGATACTCCAACCCTTCGACGAAGGATAGAGGATATTTCGCCTCCAGCAGAATGGGGATGATACCTGTGCCGCTGCACAGATCCATCACCCTGGCACCTTTCTTCACCCTGGCATAGTCCGATAGTAGAACCGCATCCATCCCAAAGCAGAAACCATCTGTCTTCTGAAGGATCCTATAATCTCTGATCTGCAGATCATCCACTCTCTCATCCGGCATAATCCTGATCTGATTCACCAAGCTTCCTCCTTACAGTTTCGATCTGCCCTCTTTCTTCTCCATGGCTTCCAGCTTCTTTAACTCATGGTCCATCTTGACCTTTTCTTTTTTTCTTTTCTGACGTACATTCAGCTCACTGATCGGATATTCGAAGACTTCCTTCTCATCCTTATCATTGGTTACGATCAGCTTTACACGCTGTCGGAGTACATTAACACTCTGCACAAGACCCCGGCCGCCACCGATGATACCGACCTCGTCACCCACATTCGGCAGCTTACTGTTCAGATATTCATAGGTATCCTGTTCATTTTTCAGGCAGCACATCAGACGGCCGCACACACCGGAGATCTTGGTCGGATTCAGGGACAGATTCTGCTCCTTGGCCATCTTGATCGATACCGGGATAAACTCCGATAAGAAGGTATGGCAGCAGAGACTTCGTCCGCAGATACCGATACCACCCATGATCTTGGTCTCATCCCTCACTCCGATCTGACGCAGCTCGATACGTGTCTTGAAGACGGATGCCAGATCCTTTACCAGCTCACGGAAGTCGATACGTCCGTCTGCCGTAAAGTAGAATAAGACTTTGTTATTATCAAATGTATATTCACAATCAATCAGCTTCATCTCCAGATTATGCTTGCGAATCTTCTCGAGGCATATCTTATATGCCTCCTTACTCTTCTCTTTATTGGCCTGCTGGGTCTGCTCATCCTCCTCTGTCGCAATACGGATGACCGGCTTTAAGGTGGAGACAATCTTCTCCTCCTTCACCTCGCGCCTGCCCAGAACTACCTTACCGAACTCCACGCCTCTGGCAGTCTCCACTATCACGTGCTGACCTACCTCTACCTGGTGCGAACCGGCAGAAAAATAATATATCTTGCCGTTGTCTCGGAAACGGACTCCTATAACCTCTATCATCTTCTACTCCTTCTATCTATGTCCAACGATCCTGTCTCAGGATCTTTTTCTTTTCCTTCTCTTCCATCCTATCCGACGATCCTGTCTCGGAATCATTTTATTCTAGTCCTACGATGTTCGGAAGGACCTCTTTATCCCCAGGAACAGGAGATCCAGCGCTGCCTCATAATTCACATTGGCGCGAATCTGTCTCTCACAGTCACTGATCCGTTCAAATACCTTACCGGATTCCTCCAGGGATATCTTCCGCTCCTGCTGCATCAGATAGCTGATTGCATCCCGATATACGATCCTCTCTGTATTCCCCGTCGTTTTCAGGATCAGCAGGTCCCGGAACCATAGTCTTATCATATCAAAATAATCGGCGATTCTTGCCTTATAGGCCTTACATTCCTTCACTTTCTCATCCAGCTCATAAGGTGTCATCTCATGAATCCTGCCCAACAGGCCACAGGCATGCTCTCTCATCTCCCGGAATTCTTCCGAGGAAGAGATGGCGATGGCTTTGCCCAGGTTGCCCATGGAATAGCCCGCGTAGAAATCAGCCATCCCCGGATCGATCTGCTTCTCTTCTTGCAGATATCTGCTGATCTGCTCCGTCGCAACCGGTTTTACACTCATAGTAATACAGCGTGACAGGATCGTCGGAAGAAATACTCCCCGATTCGTGGTCAGCAGAAAGAGGATGGCATACTCTGCCGGCTCCTCGATGGTCTTCAATATGGCATTCTGCGCCTGGATATTCATCTTCTCCGCCTCATCGATGATATAGATCTTATATGGGCCTTTATAGGGTCGGATATCCACTGTATTGACCACCTGCTCACGGATCTCAGCCACACTGATCACCTGGGGCTTCTCATGCTGCACCCAGATGACGTCCGGATGATTGCCATGCTCGATCTGAATACAGGAAGTACAGGTGCCGCAGGGCTTTTCATCGGAGGATTGGCACTGCAGGATCTTAGCAAATGTACGGGTAAGCAGCTTCTTGCCACAGCCCTTCTCTCCCTCAAAGATATAGGCATGAGATATCATCTGATGCTCCATCGATTTGCGAAAATAATTCTTGATCGGGGCATTACCCAGAATGGAATCCATCGCTTTCATATCTCATCCCCCTTCCGTCATATGTGATTCCGATTTCTTCTCTGCATCTATCATGCAAATAGAAGATCCGAATCTGTCATCTCTGATCCAGCCTCTGATTGATCTGCTTAAGGATCTGCGCATGAATCTCCTCGACGGATGCCAATCCATCCAGGCAGATCACATCCTCCCGATCCTTGAGAAGCTGTCGGAAGCCTTCGGATACCTTATGATGAAAATCAATACTCTCCTGCTCCATCCGATCCAGCTTCTTCTGTTCCTTCTTCCTGGCGATACCTTCCTCTTCCGGTATGTCGATAAAGAGGACCATATCCGGCCTACAGGCGGCGATGGCCGGTGCATTTACCATGGAGACGGTATCCTGTCCTAAGCCTCTGGCGATCCCCTGATAGACGATGGATGAGTCCACAAAGCGGTCACTGATCACGACCTTGCCAGCATCCAGGGCAGGAGCGATCACATCATGAACCAGCTGGGCTCTGCTGGCTGCATAGAGCAGCATCTCTGTCACATCAGACATCTCTTTATATGCCGGATTCAGGATCACCTGACGGATTGCCTCTCCGATCTGTGTGCCTCCCGGTTCTCTGGTCACGACACACTCCCTGCCCTGCCCCTGCAGATACTGCTGCAGGAGGCGGATCTGTGTCGTCTTACCGGAACCATCCGGACCTTCCAGGACGATAAATAAACCATTCATATCTATATAACTCCTTATTCCTGTAACAGAAGATATCTGACACAGGGGTCTTGCTGATACCATATATTTAAGCTTCTACTTCTGAGCTTATGATTGCCATAATTCTTATATGACTTATCTTAGGACTGTAACATAGCCATCCGATAGCTCTGGTACATTATATCCATTATATAAGTAATAATTCATATTTGCCACTATTTCTTTTGTAATTTTTTCCCCGGGCACCAAAACAGGAATTCCTGGCGGATAGAGATAGATATAACTGGCAGCGATCCTGCCCACACTCTCTGTAAAGGCGATCTTCTCCTTGTCACCGGCATATGCTTGCCACACCCAGCAGACTCTCTCCGGTATCTGAGAAAATAAAGGGCCGGGGGACGGTAATCCAGACCGCACTTTCTCCTGATCTGACTCCAGGGTTTCTTTCGGACTCCCAACTACTCTCTCTTCTGAACTCTTTACCGAACCCTTTTCTCCGCTCTCTTCCGTACTCTTTTCCTGACTCTCAGCCCTGCGATCGGTATTCACTGAGTGTCCGCTCCATTCACGGTCTATCTCCATGATGGCCTGATAGAGAGCCTGCATATCCTCTGCGCTGTCCATCAGCGAGGTCATGGCGATACAGTAGCGGCCTGATTCCATCTCACACTCGATATGATAACGATTCAGCAAGAGATCAAAGAGATCCTTGCCATTCCTGCCATCCTTCCGGACCAGAAATACGAATTTTCCTCTATCATAATCATAACCCTCCACCATCCCAGGCTCTAATAGACGAATGGATGTGAGTTGTGCACATTTTCTTCGGAAATCTGCGAGCTTATCCACATATTCCTCGACTTTATCTGCATGATTTTGTGGGTAAATGATACTATACTCTGTCGAAGCCAGAAGCAGATAGGAGGGGCTGGAGGTCTCGTAAATCCCCAGCATCTCATCGATCTGCTGCGCAGAGACCAGGTCAGAGCAGACGTGAAGCAGGGCAGTCTGAGTCAGGGCAGGCAGAGTCTTATGTGTGCTCTGTATGACCAGATCCGCACCGCAGTTCACAGCACTGTCCGGAAAATAATCATGCAGGATAAAATGTGCGCCGTGAGCCTCATCAACGATCAGTGGGATGCCATATCGATGAACAATCCTGCTGATTCCCCGGATATCGCTCACGATTCCTTCATAGGTAGGAGAGGTAATTACTACAGCTCTTATCCCCTGGTGATCTCTCAATATATGTTCGATCTCGGGGAAATTCTCATCCGTAACTCCCTGCATCATATCATACTCCTCACAATAAGCCGGATAGATATAATATGGCTTCAAATGTAACAGGCGGATGGCATTATATACTGCCTTATGGCAGTTCCTGGCGATTAAGATCTCATCCCCCGGATGACATATTGCAGATATCGAAGCTAATAAACCGACTGTACTTCCATTGATCAGATAGCGGGATGCCCTGCTATGATAGATCTCCCTGACCTGATTCATGGAATCCAGTATCATCCCTTCCGGATGATGCAGATTATCATAACCGGAGATCTCGGTAATGTCGATCGATGTGATGTCGCAGGGACCCTTTCTCTTATGACCGGGCATATGATAGGGGATTCTGCCCTCTTCTTTTAAAGCAAGTAGTTTCTCACAGATTGGTAAATGCATAAATTCCCTTTCCGGGCTTCCTGCGCCCATTTTCAGACCATGGACTCTCGCGTATCATAAATTCAAGAATGATACGCGTAACGGAATTCCTTCGCTGCAAGCAGCTTTCGTAATTCCTCCAACAGAAAAATCTCGGATTTCCCACCCATCTGCGCTTCGCTTGATGTGCAATCCTCGATTTTTGTTGGTTCGCCATAGTCT
>R05__coassemble_494_pt1 | contig 18558 bp, 15 predicted proteins | sample R05__metabat2_low_PE_006 | metagenome-assembled genome bin R05
ATCAGGCACATGGAAATATTTGGTATTAATATAACACAATTGTTATGGAAAATAAAGGTAAATATCATAAAAATAGTAAATATATATTCCAGCATAAATAAGATGTGATGATTGGTTATCATATTGAACATAATAAAGAATCGATAATGACAATATGTCCAATAATCAGGCTGAGGCCCTGTATTCTGGGCAGATTCTGGAAAAAATTAATATTATATGTCCAATAAATCCAGAGAGGACCATGGATTCTGGGCAGATGTCAGAGAAAAAAACGTCATATGTCCAAAAACCTGGCGGAGCCGAAGATCTTTGGGCAGAAACAGATATATGTAAAGTTAATATGTCCAAAAACTCAGGCAGAGCCGAAAATCTTTGGGCAGATGCCAGAGAAAAAAACGTCATATGTCCAAAAACCTGGCAGAGTCGAAAATCTTTGGGCAGATGCCAGTTAAAGAGAACGTCATATGTCCAAAAATCCGGCTGCACCGAAGATTTTTGGGCAGATCCAAGAAAAAGATGACATTATCTGTCCAATAATCCGGTGGAATCGAGGTTTTCTGGGCAGATTCAGGAAAAGTTAATATCATATGTCCAAAAACCTGGCGAGGATGAGGATTCCTAGACATAATCCAGGTAAGAAAAAGCGAATATGCCCAATCTCCCGGCTATATCCGGGAAATCGGGCATATTTATTACATGATATAATTTATTACATGATATGATTCACTACAGTAATCAGAACCAGAAGGATCACTGCCTTGACAGCATCCAGCCAGAATTCATCGCCTCGGAACTTGATCAGGGTGGAGATATTGCCGCGAGGGCAGATGCCGGAGCAGCGTCCGCAGCGGATACATTCGCCCTGCTTGAGGGAATTGTCCTCCATCAGGAGGTTGACCGGACAGACCTTACGGCAGGCACCGCATTTGGCCGGACAGGTCTCACTGTGGCGCTTTAATCTCAGAATCGGCATAGCCGGAAGCAAGGAGAATACTGCGCCCATCGGACAGAAAAACTGGCAGAAGAAACGCTCGTGGAAGATCATGCCTACGATCAGAATCAGCAGCAGAACGATGGCTATGGTAACCGATCCCAGCTGTGCGAAATTCGCGGAGCGGATCAGGGAGAAGGCCGTCCAGGGACTGTTCTGGTTCACCTGACTGCCCTGTCCCAGGAAGCAGATGACAAGAATCGCAACTAATACGATATATTTTAACCACTGCAGGATGCTGATTGCCAGATTCGGAAGCTTCGGAGTCTTTACACCGATTTTCTTAAAGAGAAACTGAAAGAATCGGTAGACCCAGTCGTTCAGCGCACCAAATGCACAAGCCCATCCGCAGAAGAATCTGCCAAATAAGATCGTGTATGCCACTACCATGATCAGCTGGGCAGAAAAGGAAGTGAGCTCCAGAGGCTGTCCCTGACCGATGGATGTAAAAGCATTTTTAATGGCTGTAAAGGCCGAATTATATACCGAAGGTGCATAGATAAAAAAGATGATCTGGATCAGGATACGAAACCAGGCCTGACGCTGGCGTCGAACCAGAGGGGACACCTTCTTCTTGCCGGATGGCGTCGGTTTTTTCTGACCGGCTCCGGATGACTTCCCAGCCATTCTTGCAGAATTACCATTTACTGAACCAGCTGAGGCAGAAGCTGCCATACCGTCTGCTGCCATCCTGGGATTTATAGAATCTCTGTATAACATATCTCTCATCATTCTGCTTCCTCCAATGCTGCGGAAGCTGCCTCCAGGATTCCGGTGGAGGAGAATGTCGCGCCGGATACCGTATCCAGATCTGCTGACTGCTCATCCACGATCTGATCCAATAAATCCGAGGCCATACTCAGGTATTCCGGATCCTCTGCCTCCGCAGAGAGAATCTCCACCTTGCTGATCTGATGATCTGCGATGGTAATCGCCAGCTTAATCTCACCGCCAAATCCTGTTCCGCTGCCTTCCCAGACGCCGTCCTGATAACCGGAGGCCTCCTCCGCATCGGACAGCATCTTTGCATACTCTTTCTCGAGTGCCTTAGCTTCCTTCTCCTCTGCCTCATGGGCAGCAACGACGGTCGCACGGTCATTGGCATATCTCTGGTAGCAGAATAGAGCTCCTAAGATACATAATACATTTAATATTCGTATAATAAACTGTCTCATAATAAATATCCTTATAATAAATACCTTTATAAGTAAGCTATGACGCAGGACGATATCCTACGTCATAAGTTTCCTGTGAATCAATCACACCCATATGATTGAACGAGATGCGGGTCACACTCTCGAAATCTATATATTCTCGGAGTCCTCACTCTTACTCGAAATCTATGTATTCTCAGATTCCTCACTCTTACTCGAAATCTATGTATTCTCAGATTCCTTACTCTTGTCCGGAATCCGCAGATGTTTTCTTGTCATCAGATTCTTTGGAGTCCTTCTTCTCAGACTCTTTCTTGTCGGATTCTTTGGAGTCCTTTTTGTCGGATTCCCCGGAGTCTTTCTTCTCTGATTCCTTCGAAGTCTTATCCTTGGAATCTTCCTTATCCGATTCCTTCGAAGTCTTATCCTTGGAATCTTCCTTATCCGATTCCTTCGAAGCCTTATCCTTGGAATCTTCCTTATCCGATTCCTTCGAAGCCTTGTCCTTATCGGAATCCTTCTCTTTCTCCGAATCCTTAGAGTCTTTCTCCTTGTCAGAATCCTTCTCCTTATCGGAATCCTTCTCATCCTTCTCTTTCTCAGAGGTGGAATCAGCTTCCTCACCGGATGACATATCTTCCTTCTTTACCTGCTCGGCATCTTTATCCTCTGAGGATGCCTGATCTTGGGTCTCATCATCTACCGAAGCAGGTGAGATAGCATCTGTTTTCTCATCCGCAGCTACCGCTGCATTGCTATCCCTGGCAGCCTTCTTCGCAGCTTCCACTGCTTCCTTATAAGCCTGCTCGTAAAGGGCGATGATGGCCTTGGAGGAACAAGTTGCTCCGGTGCAGACATCCACATCGCTGCTCTGTGCCTTCACCAGATTGGCAACTACCTTCTTGGCTGCATTGGCTGTGTAGACCTCGTCATCCTCCCACTCGTATTCATCGGCATCGTCTCCCACGGTAAGATCTGTGATTTCTACCAGGGCACCATCCTGAAATGTTATGGTACCGCTCAATGTATAACTGCTGAACCAGCCGGCATATTGAGTCTTTCTGGTCTGGCTGGAATCCACCAGTGCACTCACGGCATAGGAACCATCGGCAGGCTTACCGGTCAGATCATCTTCGGACGCACTGCCGGAATCTGTGCTGTCTGATTTATCCGTATCACCTGATTTATCCTCTGTTTTATCGGATTCGTCCGTCTTATCGGTATCTTCTGTTTTCTGATCCGCTGTGGATTCCTCCTCCACTTTACCGCCATTGGCCTCTACCGCCTGTTTATAGGCTGACTTGTAGGCATTGCGGATGGCATCGGAAGAATAGGTCGCGCGGGATACCGCATCCACATCTCCCTTGATATGGGTCAGAAGCTCTGTCTTAAGACTGCTCCATGCCCGATCGATATAGGTCTTGTTACTGCCATCGTCCGTGGTCGTCATAGACAGGCTGACCAGAGCACCATCTTTATAGGTTGCTGTAATGGTCACATCGTAGCTGAAACGTCCACTCTGTTCACAATGAGCCTTAGCTGTATAAGTGCCATCGGCAGGAGTTCCATCCGGAACCTGGACTTCCTCGGTCTTCTTCGTCTCCTTCTTGGTCTGTGTGGTCGTCTCTGTTACTTTCTTACCCGATGCCTTCTTCAGAGCTGCCTTGACCGCCTCGCGGATACCGCTGGAGGAGTAGGTTGCCCCGGATACCGTATCCACATTCGGGCTCTGGGCTTTAAGAATACGGGAGATGATGGCTGTTGCTTTATTATAGTAGGAACTGGTCTCTCCGGAATGAGAGAGGACCTTGATTGCTGTAATCTTACCATCCTTGATGGTTACACTGACCTTGATCGTGCCGCCAAAGCCCGATGCAGATCCCTGATAGGTACCATCCTTTAAGGCACCCAGGACAAATTTATCATTTTTTAGGGAGGCCGTCGGTTCTACCTTCTCCGGCTCTGCGGAGGTAGATACCTGACCTGTCAGGGCATTACATACGGCTTCCTTGATACCACGGGAGGAGTAGGTCGCACCGGATACGGAATCAACCTCCCAGGTCTGCTGGGTCAGAATCAATGGGATGACCGTACTCTGCGCTCTGCTGAAAAATTCTGCAGTATCGTTATGGCTTATGACATCCACACCCGTGATCTGCTTCTTCTCAACCGTTACGGATACCTTTACCTGACCGCCATAGCCGACACCGACACCCTCGTGGACACCGTCCTCATAGTTGCCAACGCCTGCCTGGGCCTCTTCCTTCTCTTTCTTATCTTTTGTATCTTTCTTCTCTTTTGCTTCTACGGTAATCTCCGGCTTCTCCGGCCATACCACATCATCTAAGACCGGTGTCGTCAGCTGGAGTCCGAGAATCACTGCCATGGCAACCGCAATCGCGGGACTAAGTTCGATTAAATTTAATAAATTCTTCAGCTTTTTCATGCTTTACCTCACTTTTGCGCTGCCATTTCATACGACAGCCTTACTACTCTGCCACTTGATAGGTCAGATTCGATTCGAAGGCATCCTGCAAGCCTGCAGTGATCGTGATATTTCCATCCTTATCGATCAATACTGCATCAAATGCATCTTTGTGTTCTCGCCAGAAGTCGATGGCTTTCTCCTGTCCCATGATAAAGAGAGAGGTGGATAATCCATCCGCCAGAAGTCCATCCTCGCTGACAATAGTCACACTGATCAGACCGCTGTCCGACGGATAACCTGTCGCCGGATCCAGGATATGATGGTAGGTCTGTCCATCCTCTTCGAAGTAGCGTTCATAGCCACCGGAAGTGATGACTGCCTTATTGACGATGGATAATACACCGACATAGTCCACATTCTTCAGCTGGCCGACCGTAGTATCCGGATTCTCGATACCGACACGCCATGCACTGCCATCCACCTTAGACTGGTAGGCCTGTACATTTCCTCCTAAGGAGACCAGACCGGACACCACATCATACTTATCGAAGATCTCCATGATGTGAGCGGAGGTATAACCCTTGGCGATGCCTCCCAGATCGATCTGCACACCTTCCGGCAGGGTCAGCGTCCTGCTGTCCGCATCGAAATCCATAGCAGAGGCATCTACCTTCTGCAGAAGCTCATCGATACGCTCCTGGGTCGGTACTTTATAGTTCTGGGTGGTAAATCCCCACTCATCCATGAGGGGATAAATGGTAATATCAAACCTGCCCTCGGTCATTTCATAGAGATCCAGTGACCCCTGAATCAGAGCCGCTGTCTCCTCAGATAAGATCTCGGAACCGCTATTATTGATCCTGGCAATCTCACTCTCCATATTGCCCACACTCCAGAGGGTATCCAGACGCTGGATCTCGCTGACAGCTTCCGTCACTGCTTCCGCTGCCTCACTGCCGTAGGCTGTGACTGTCATGTAGGTGTCCATGGCAAATACTTCCTGACTGGCCTGGATCATATCAGTCTGCCCTTCGACAGTCTCTGTGGACAGGGCCGAGGTGGTCACCTCCTGCTCCTCTGTCGTGGCATAAGACCCGTCATCCGACGTGTTGCTCTCCTGATCTGCCTGGTTGTTACCTTCTGTCTCGACAGAAGCATTCTTATCCTCTGCATCATCCTGTCCGCTCTGCCCTGCACAGCCTGTCAGTAAGCTAAGGGCCAGACAGAGGATCAAACACAGAGATAAGCCGGCCTTACGACCTGTCAAGCTGCATATCTTTCTATATTTATAAAACATATTTATCCTTCCTTCTTTCTATTCCGATACATGATTCTCCAATTCATGATTCTGATTCATGATTCCGATCCATGATTCCGATTCATGATTCCAATTCATGATTCTGATCCATGATTCCAATCTATGATTCCAATTCATGACTCTGATTCATGATTCCAATCTATGATTCCAATTCATGACTCTGATCCATGAAACGCCTTCTGATTGAATATCTTCAGCGAAAGATACCATCTCACAGCAGATTGTGGAAGCATATCCTGCAAGATAAAGAAAGACAGGGGCCGATAAACCTCTGTCTTCATGTAGATTCATTTAACATATGTTAGTGTATATGAATAGAAATAAGATTCATCTAACTAACGAAATGTTATCACTACTTTCCTTCCTTTGTCAATCTGACGGAGTCTGTGGTAATGATAATCTTTTTCAATACTGATTATTTCTTTATTATAGCCATGATCTGCTGAATCATCTTCAATACTGATTATTTCTTTATCATAGCCATAATCTGCTGAATCATCTCCGACGGGATGCCAAACTGCTTAGCCAGGGCATCGATATCCAGATTCTTCATGTCCATGGAGCCTAAGAGCTTCATGATCTGGGCCACCTGATCGGCAGAACCTGTCTGACCGGCAGCCTTCTTGGAAGCGGTATCCTTACCTGCTGCAGGCTTAGCAGCTGCAGACTTAGCACTGGCTGCTTTGGCAGATGTTGCTTTCGCAGAAGCAGTCTTCGCAGGTGCTTCCTTGCCCTGAGCCTGGCCGGCACCTTTTGCAAACATACCCAGTAATTCGGATGCCTTGCCGGCATCGATCCCGGCACTTTTGGCCATCTTCTCCACATCATCCAGATGCAGGCCGGCGCCCTTGGCCATCTGCTCGATATTCTTCAGATCCAGATTACCGCCCAAGGCTTTATTCATCTCATCCATAAATGCCATATTCATTCCTCCTGTTTCTTATCATTTCTTTATTATAAACATCAGAATCTATACCCTATAATCAGAGATTTCTCCTTCATTTCTCAGAATTATAAATGTCTTCATCGATAACCCGGGGCATAGCAATCGCTGCTGTGCCCCGGATGATATCATGATCTGATCTGTTATTTCACTACAACCTTAAGCGTAACCTTCTTGGATACGGCTTTATATGTCGTGGTGGACTTGGCCGTGATCTTCACTCTGATGTTATAAGTTCCGCGTTTCAGACCCTTCTTCACCTTGATCTTACCGGACTTGGTGATGGTAATCTTCTTATTGCCTCTCAGCTTCTTATAGGTAAGACTGGTCTTAGCCTTGGCAACCATCTTGAAGCTTAAGGTCTTCTTCTTCAGCTTCTTGTAACGTAAGGTCTTCTTCTTGGTCGTCACCTTGATGGTCTGGCTCTTCTTTGTAACCTTCTTCTCGGTGGTCGGAGTCGGTGGGGTGTAGGTCTTGGCATAGGAACCATAATAGCTGCCGCGAGCTGCACCGGTCATATCCTTACTGTAATCACTGCTTGCGAAGACTGCTGTCACGGAAGTCCTGGACTGCTGTCCGCTCTGATCCGTGAGAAGCAGACAGGAATCTTCGCCCAGGGACACCTTACATCCCTTGGAGGCTGCTGCTTTCAGTCTTGGTAAAGCATAGATCACGCTCTTGCTATCAAATGTCTCTAAGGAAATGTATCCTGTGACCTTCGGATAAGCGACAGCTGCCAGGCTGCCATTCTGCACGGTAAGAGCATCTACCGTCACCAGATTACCCGGCTTACTGATATAGCAACCGTAGACCTGAGCCTGACCATTCACACTGTAATAGCTCATATCATTATCGTAAGCAGAAGGAAGAATCATGGAGTTCACGATGGAGCAGCGTTCTGTAGCATCCACGGAAGCACCGCCGTCATCCCTTGCTCTGTTGCCGAGAATGGAGCTATTTACGATAGAGATATAGCCGCCTTCCTTCGTATGGTCATAGATGGCAGAACCGGTCTGGGTCGTATATCCATTCAGGATGTTACAGTTAAGCAGATCCACCTTAGCCTGTTTATGTGCATAGATTGCTCCACCGATGGAAGCCTTCATATTTACAAAGGAGGTATTCTGGGCCTTGAGAGAACCACCACTGATATAGATACCTGCACCCTGGTAAGCAGCGCAATCCCGGAACATACAGTTTTCAAGCTCTACATTGGAATCATTAATCTGGATCGCACCGACACTACCTGCATCCCCCTTCTGAACATTTGCCAGCTTCACATTGGATAACTTAAGAGTGGAGCCTTCCTCCAGAGCAAAGATACTGCTGCAATCACCGGATATGGTAACCGGAGTGTTGCGGCCCTTGAGACCGTCGATGGTAACTGTTACATCACCGGAAATGTCGATGACATCTTCCAGTTCGATTACATCCACATCCTTAGCGATGGTGATCGGGCCGGCAGACTTACCACTCAGCACATACTGAACTGCTTCCGTTAAGCTTGTCATGCCATCGCTCTCATCATCGCCGCTCTCACCGGTAGTTACGATGGTTCCGCTCTTCTCACCTATCTTCAGATCCGGCAGTTCCATCGTACTGATAACCTCGCCATCCTTGAGCAGCTGTGCCTTGATTATATAAGAACCCATATCCGGCAGGGCTTCCTTCCATTCGTTCATGGTAACGGTAATTATGGACTGGTCAGCTTCTAATGTGATATTTTTTTCATAGAGAACGATCGCCGGATTCTGCTTTGAATCGGAATCTGACTGATCCTGCTCATCCACATCATCAAAATTCAATTCCTCACTCAACTCTGCCGTGATCTGCACCTGAAGGTCCACTGCCTCGGAACGTTCTATCGTAGACTGATCCTCTACATTAAAAGCATACTGCTGGCCGTCAACCAGTTTGCAGTCGCCGTATTCTACCGGAGACATTTCCTCACTACATGCCTTGGACTTTGATAATACATAGTCTGTGTAAGATGGAGACAGTACATTTGAGAAAACTACCAGATCCCGGATATCCTGCTCCTCACTGGAAAATACAAAGGCATATTTGATATATTTTGCTTTCGGTGCTTCAATCTTGTACGGCAGAACAGAATCTTCCGTATCAGCAGCAGCTTCTTCCAAGTTTGCTGTACCGGCATCCTCTGCAGCCTTGCTGCCTTGGCCGTATACACATTCCCATGTGCTCCAGCTGCCTTCCTGACCTTCCTCTCCAGGCAGATACTCTAACTGGTATACTTTACAGGTCAGATCAGATATGTCAAGAAGCTGATCCATATTCTGATAAGTATAGTTCACTGTAACAGATGTATCACCATACTCCAGGACATGAGCATAGATAGTCATATTAGTGATATTATATGGTGCTTCAACCACGGAGAAATATGTGGTGGAGCTATTATCTATATAGAAGGATTCTGACAACTTATGATCCTCATTCACAGTAAACTCCAGGCTATAATCTCCCACTGCCAGCTTGTCTTCAAGATCATAACTGATAAACTGCGAACCGACTTCAAATACCTCCTCAAGCTTGACGGTATCTGTATATTCATGCACTACCTTATTATCAGAATCCTTTACTTTAATGCTGTAGCTGAACTCCGGTGCATCTTCCGGATCCATCTTTGCACCGATATTATTTAAAGCTGCATAAATGTGAAGTCTCTGTCCCTGGTAAATCTCCTGGCGGTCATCGATATCTTCTCCCACGCTGGAGCAGGAAATATTATCCCATGCCAGGTTCGGATAGCGGCTGGAATCCAGCATGGCTGCCGTATCTGTCTCCTTCGGGATATCCGGAGAGTAAGGCTTAAGAGTGTTGATGGAACGAACCTGGGTGTAAACCCTCTTCACATCTGCCTTATATCCTACCATATCCCAGCTATCATCATAAGGCTCCAGGGTATACATGGCCATCTTACGTGGGGCATAGTTACGATCTGCTTCCTCCCGGATATCATCATCGGAATCTGTGATAAAGATCCTGGTATAGTGCTCCCGAGAAGTATCCGGTTCATTCTCATCCATCACAAATCCCCAGAGTGTGACGGCATGCGCTCCACCGGAAGAAAAGCTGATATCCATCTCTGCACCCACGCCGGCTCTCATCTCTTCGATCACCGTATTAAAAGCCTTGGTACCAGTTACATCATAAGACTCGATCAGATTCTGATAAGGATAACCATTCACATATCTGCCACTATTGGCACTCCATGTTCTGTCCTCAGATACCGATACTCCATTAAAGAACCAGCCAAAGAGATCAGGGGTATTTCCAGGGGTATCTGCAGTACAATTCATTACCTCTTCCAGCATGTCTGCCGCGGTCAAGATGTTCTTCGTCTGTCCAAGCCAGCCGGTATACTCTAAGATATTACAGCCGGATACTGCCCAACAGAGTTCTGTGTCATTGACATAATTCTTCTCTGTATCGATGAAATCGATCTGTTCGATGGCAACCTTATCCAGACCACGCTTAGCTGCATCGATCACGGTATCCTTCACCATCTCTACATTGTACTCATTCAGGCCCGCCAGGAAGCAGGTGGTGTTCTCCTCCTCGGACACCTTGAAATCTACAGTAAAATAGGTTGGTGTCTCATCGTCACTTGCCAGGGAGATGGAGGAATCCTCATCACTATCTGAAGCAGCAGCGGATGCCTGATTGACCACAGAGACACTGAGAACTGACTCGCCGTCATAAGCGATATCGACGGAATCGATCTTCTGCTCTTCCTGCTCCGTTAAACTGGTAAAATCCATGGCACCGGATTCCTTCTTCTCGCTGCCATTGTCATAATTGATCGTGGTTTCAATCTTGCTCTGATCCGCTGCATCCGTCGTATAGGCATCTGCAGTCAGGCTTGCTGCGGAGCCCAGACTGAGCCCGGCGACAGCACAAAGTGTCAGAGCGCATGTGTGTAATATGGATGACAATCTCTTCATACTTCTTCCTTTCTCTTTATTGCAATAAATGTAATATATATGATTCTGCCCGAAATCTCCCGGCTCCGCCGGGTTTTTGGGCAGATGATATTCTTTTTCTCTGCGTCATGACCCAAGTTCTTCGGCTCCGTTTCATCATACCATAAGACGACATATTTGTAAAAATCAGATTATAGTAATTCCTATTGTTTTTTTACAAAAAATTATATAAAATGATGAAGAGTCAGAGGGAAGATATTTAACTGACTGATATATGATATCTCTTCATTGACTCACATGTTTTCTTAAAAAAGGAGTATACAATTTGAAAAAATACATTGACATTACCTTTATCAAATTCATCATCGTCGGCATGATCAATACCCTGGTCGGCACAGGCGTCATGTTCGGCTGCTATAACCTGATGGGCTGCTCCTATTGGTTTTCTTCTATCGCGAATTATGTCGTGGGAAGTGTCGTCAGCTACTTCCTGAATAAACATTTTACCTTCCGTAATACAGAGAAGGGCTGGAAACCGGTCCTGCGATTTATCATCAACATATCGGTCTGCTATATCATCGCATACGGTCTGGCCAGACCTCTGGTTCGGACTCTTCTGGCCGGTCAGTCGACTGTCGTGCAGGATAACGGAGCCATGCTGGTCGGCATGTGTCTCTTCGTCGTACTTAACTACCTGGGACAGAGGTTCTTCGCTTTTCGATGAAATGAATAGAGGAGGGAGATATCTGAGTAACTCACCAGGATGAATTGATGAGTTGCCCGGATACCTCCCTCTGATTTATTTAGACTCTGCTCAATTTTAATAACTGTCACTTAATCTTGTCGCAAGGACAAATCTTCATTCACAAGGACGGACTTACTTCACTCCCGGCATCAGGTATTCACTACGGAGCCGCCGTTGATCGGTATGGTCTGTCCGGTCACATAGCTGGCATCGTCCGAGAGCAGGAAGGCGATGACATTTGCCACCTCAGAAGGCTCGCCGAAACGATGCATAGGGATGCTGTCCAGCCACTGCGGGAAGCGCTCCGGTGCCACATTATCACAGATAGGGGTGAGGATCACACCTGGTGCGACACAGTTCACACGGATACCCTTACCGGCTGTCTCATACATGAGAGAACGGGTAAAGCCCTGCAGGGCTGCCTTGGAAGCACCGTAGTGTGTGTGCTTGGCGCTGCCGCGGATACCTGCCTGTGAGGAGAAGCATACGATGGCTCCGGATCCTCTCTTGATCATGTCCGGGATAGCCTTACGCACAACCAGGAAGACACCGTTCAGATTAATATTGATGGTGCGCTGCCACTCTTCGAAGTCCATATCCTCCAGGAGTACATGGCGATAGATGCCTGCTGCCGCAACCACATAGTCGATGCGGCCATAGAGCTCCAGACAGGTCTGCACCATATGCTCCACGCTCTCCTCGGAGGTCACATCCACCGGACAGCCGTCCGCTGTACCGCCCAGTGCTCTGATCTCATCTACTGCCTTGGTCACCAGATCTGCCTGTACATCACCGATGTAGACCCGACAGCCATTCTGCGCCATCTTAATGCCGGTCGCTTTGCCCAGACCGCCACCACCGCCGGTGATCAATACTACTCTGTCTTTAAATTCCGGATAGATTGCCATACATACGCCTTCTTTCTGTCTTAGAGCAGGAAGGTCTCAGCCTTCCTGAGAATCCCATGGGATAAATTGATCTTTATCTTCTATCAAAATAGCTTATATGATATTATAACATAGAAATGAATCAGATGAGTATCTGCAATGATGAAAATTATGAAAGTGAGACATATATGGATCGTGAAAGTCGTATGGCGCATGAGAGCTTGGGCAAGCTCATGTTATCTATGGGTATCCCAACCTTTATCGCCCAGTTAATTAATCTCTTATATAATATCGTGGATCGTATCTATATCGGACACATCCCCGGATGCGGAGCACAGGCCCTGACCGGGGTCGGTTTATGTGTGCCGGTGATCACCCTGATCTCCGCCTTCTCCCAATTCGTCGGTGCCGGCGGTTCTCCCCAGGCAGCCATCGCCCTGGGCATGGGCAAGCGTGAGGATGCAGAGCGGATCCTGGCCAATGGTCTGACCATGCTGATCTGCTTCTCCCTGTCTCTTATGCTGGTATTCTACAAGATAAAGGAACCATTTCTCTATCTCTTCGGAGCCAGTGACCATACCTATCCCTATGCCAATCAATACCTGTCCGTCTACCTGCTGGGAACCTTATTCGTGCAGATCAGTCTGGGACTGAATCTCTTCATCACGGCCCAGGGGCAGTCCCGGATTGCCATGGTAACGGTGTTGATCGGGGCAGTGGCTAATATCATCCTGGATCCGATCTTTATCTTCGTCTTAGGTTACGGTATCGTGGGAGCCGCCATAGCAACCGTGATCTCCCAATTCCTAAGCGCCGTGTGGACCTTACATTTTCTGCTGTCAGATAAGGCCACGCTCAGACTGAAGGTCGGATATATGAAGCCGAATCTGAAGATTATGGCAGCGATTGGCTCTCTGGGTATCTCCCCATTTATCATGTCGTCGACGGAGAGCCTGATCACCGTGGTATTTAATCGGGGCGCGCTGCTCTATGGCAATGATCTCTATGTGGGATCCATCACCATCCTGCAGAGTATCCTGCAGATGATCTTCACACCGATACAGGGTTTCTCCCAGGGTGTGCAGCCGATCATCAGCTATAATTACGGGGCGGGCAATCTCCACCGTGTCAAGGGAACCTGCAAGCGCCTGATTCTGATCACCAGCTGCTCCTCTTTCCTGCTGACTCTGCTCGCCATCCTCTTTCCCGCTCAGGTGGCCGGCATGTTCACCACAGATGCTGAGCTGATTGCCATCTGTAAGCAAATGACCCACATCTTCCTGGCGGGTATGCTGATCTTCGGTATCCAAAGCGGATGCCAGCAGTCCTTCATGGCCCTGCGCCAGGCCAGGAAATCTCTCTTCTTCGCCCTCTTCCGTAAGGTGATCCTGCTGGTTCCTCTGGCTCTGATCCTGCCTATGCTGACAGGCTCCGTCATGGGCATCTATGTGGCAGAGCCAATCAGCGATGCCACTTCCGCCATCGTCTGCGGACTGACATTTTATCATTTTATACGACGTCTGAAGAAAGTGTGAAACATGTATTTACTTTGTAATACATGTGTGTTATATTGTAAATGCGGAGGTGATACTATGAGTACAACAATTACTTTTCGAACAGATGATGAACTGAAAAAACAAGCTACTGAGCTTTTTGATTCTCTGGGTATGAATTTATCAACTGCACTGAATCTTTTTATGAAACAAGCAGTAATCAAGAATAAATTTCCATGTAGTCTGGAAATCGGTATGGTAAAAGATGCAAAAAATACCTATCCTGCTCACTTTTTTGATTTATTTGGCAGCGGTAACGGATTAGGTTTTGATGAAGAGCCTGTGGATTTACCTATAGAAGAAGAGGAGCTAATTCTGTGAAATATTACCTGGATACAAACATCATCATCTACGCTTTAAAAAACTCCTATCCAACCATAAAAACTCATTTTGAAAATACACCATCAACGTCTATCGTCATCCCATCCATCGTACTTGCTGAAATAGAATATGGCGCACGAAAAAGTTATGATTATGAGAAAACGATACGACTCTACCGTTCCTTTACGGATGTATTCGAGGAAGCTGACTTTTCCTCGAAAGCCAGCGAATACTATGGCAAGATCAGAGCAGATCTTGAGAAAAAAGGACAGGTTATCGGTGCAAACGATATGCTTATTGCCTCCATCGTTCTGTCAGAAGATGGCATACTTGTAACACATAACACCAGAGAATTCCGCAGAATCGAAGGATTGCGGATAGAAGACTGGACAGAATAACATCAAGGGGACCCGCAGCTACTGTATCTACAGTAGCTGTCAGGTCCCCATCTCATATCCTATCTTATTTCTTCAGCAGAGATTCCATGGCAGTCCCCAGGATGGAGCTGAGAATCTCGTTGGCTACATCGGAGTCCTTATCTCCTTTTAATACCTTTACCGCTTCCTTCTTCGTGTCACTGTCCGCTGCCCGGTAGAGCTCGATCAGCTTCTTCTCGGCAGAGGTCAATTTCATGGATGTATCAGCCGAGGAAGCAGAAGATGTCTTGCCGGATGAGCCTGTTTTACCTGCAGAGCCGGAGCTTTTCCCACTGCTCTTGCCTGCAGCTGCTTCCAGCAGGGACTTCTGGGTGACTCCCGTCGCCTTGGCGATGGCCTTGAGCTGATCCTGGGTCAGCTCCTTCTCCCCACGCTCTGCCTTACTGATATCCGATGCCGATAAGCCATCGATCTGATCCGCCAGCTGCTGCTGGGTATAGCCTGCATTGGTTCTCGCTTCTTTAATTAATGGACCTACTTTTTTGCTCATGATTCTTCTCCTATGATATGTATCGTTTCTTTATTAACTGATAATTATCTGATTGATTTGCTATATTACAATAATTTCTTTGCATTGTCACTTCTGTAAGTATGGATTTTGATTTCCATACATTTACAAGAGATATCTCTCTATGGCTTCCGCACAGCCGTCGTGGTCACAGTCTGCCACTTCCACCGGACAGATGGCCTTGACATTCTCGTTGGCATTGCCCATGGCCACGGCCAGTCCGGCGGTACGCAGGATGGCCAGATCATTATCCGCATCCCCCACCGCGATGGTCTCTCCGATCGGAATGCCCAGATAATGACACAGATCCAGCAAGCCATTTCCCTTTGTGACACCGATGGCGGAGCACTCCAGAGAGAGTCCCTCTGCAAATACCATCTCCAGGGGCAGGCCGGACAGGCGCTTCATGGTTCTGGCTCTGGCTTCCACGGTCGCATGATAGAGATTTAATTTATTCAAGGGCATCTGATACTGCTCATAATAAGCATAGATATCCTTGACCGGACTGGTCACCTTGCGGAACATGTCCGTGTAGATCCCCATGCCGTAACGATCCATGCAATCCAGCCGATCCTCCTGCACGATGGATTTCAGTCCCAGAAAATGTACCATCACATCCTCCTTCCTGCCCTCCTGCAGGATACGATTGCAGAGATTGGGCTGCAGGGGATAGGAGAGAATCGGCTTCCTCTCCCGGACATCATAGAGGAGGGATCCGCTCACACAGATGGCATAGCGCAGCTCCGGCAGCTGGGCAAATGTCTCCTCTAATTCCGGGATGCAGCGCCCTGTCGACAGGACAACCTCCTTGCCCGCCTCGACGGCTCTCTGTATCATCTCTCTGGTATATGGGCTAATCTGCTTCTGTGAATTCAGCAGGGTGCCGTCCATATCCAGAGCAATCAGACGATATCCTTTCTTATCGTTATGTGTCTCTTTATCATGTATCTCTTTCTTCATCCTATATCTCTTCCTTCAATCAGTCTTAAGGAGTTCCGTTCTACGCGACTTCCTTAACTCAATCTTAAGGAGCTTCCCTTCTGCATATCTCAGTTCGGATCGACTCATTTATCATATTTCGTCAGATTATATTTCTTGATTTCCTTGATCAGATTCTTGCCGTAATTACTAAAGGTACAATATCCGCCCTTCTGCAGGATGGCGATCTGCTTCTTATAGCTCTTCGTCGCCGTCAGACCTTTATAGCGTCTGGAGGAGCCGTTTTTGGAGTTGACCAGATAGGCGGAATGATCCTGGATGGACTGCTCCACATTGTCATATTTACGGAAGGCTGCCTTGATGGTCACTGTCTTGCCACCGTACTGCTCCTTGGTCTTCTTGACATAAACCTTCCCCTTCCAGGCGCTGCCGGACCAGTTATTGCCGGAGAGAACCTTCTTCATACCGAAGAGATTATTGCCCTTCTGAGCCAGGAGAGAGGTACCGCTCCAGCTCTCATGGATGGCCTGGGCCAGAGTGACGGATGCCAGAACACCGGACTTATGATAATTCTTCTGCGCGATCGGACCCAGAATCTTGACGAACTGCTCCGTGCTCATCAATAGAAATGCTTTGGCCTTCATAGTCTTACTGTAGGTCGTCACCGCCTTTTTAGGCTTGAGTGTTACCGTCGCCGTCGTCTTATCATAGGAGTAGGTCAGACCCAGCAGATGACAGATCTTCTTGGCCGGTACCATGACCTGCTTCACTCCCGCCATAGTGCTGTAGCATACCTTCTGAGGCAGAGTAAAGGACATCTCGTCATTGCGGACGACTTCCTTCTTCCCCTTATACATCTCCAGATTGATATTATTTCTCACCAGACGCAGTCTCTTCTTACTTGCCTTCCACTTGGCAGTCACTCCGGTCCTGCCGGAAGCAGTGAGCACCTTATAGGGAATCATGACCGTGCCATCCCTCTCGATGGCATAGAGGGTATCTGAGCTTAGCTGTGTGGTCTTATAATAGACCGCGATCGGCTGGGTCTGGGCATGAACAGCAAGAGAGCCCGGAACACAAGCCCATAAGATGGCAGCTAAGAACAGGCAGGCTGCCAGGTATCGTGCAATCTTCTTCATAATCTTCTCTCCTCACAAATTTACAGAAACAATATTTATTAGATAATTTATCCCTTTTACTCTCTTTGCACTACTTTGGGCATTTTACTTCTTCAGGAAATCTATCAGATGGCTTCTGTAGTCCGGTGCCTCATCGTAAACACCATGCCCGTATTCCTCTCCGTAAATATATAATTCACATCCTGTCTGATCTGCGATCTCCTGAGAGGCTTCCACACCCAGAACCTTATCTCCCTCGCATCCGATGACAAGGGTATCCGCCTTCAGATCTCCTAATCTGTCATAAACGTCAAATTCCAGTATGGCAGAATCATAGATCGTAAAACGCTCCATTTCTTCCTCGGAGATATCATTTCCCCCTGCCAGCAGGCTATCTCTGTAGGCAGATAAGGTGGCCTCTGAGTAAATGGCATCGATCATCGATTCATTTAATTCGTAAGCCTTCTTCTCCTCGGCATATTCCAGCCACTGGCTGATAACGCTGTCATTCTTATCAGTGATTCTGGCACAGCTGGATCCCAGAATCATCTTATCTACCATATCGGGGTGATTGAGAGCAATGACCTCTGCGATCATACCACCCTGGGACGCGCCAAAGACATCGATCTGATCCAGTCCCAGAGACTTCATGACTGTTACCGTATCCTCCGCCATATCTTCTATACTATAGTCCGCAGGATTATTACTTCTGCGATCAAAGAGATAGACCGTGTAATCCTGGCTAAAGTCTGCATAAGCGGCAGCGACTGCCTCAGCAGATGCTGTAACCGGCTTGATGGAAAGTCCCGGCAGGATAACAAAGGTTTTCTCTCCGTGGCCGAAGGTGCAGTAAGCCATCTCGATACCATCGACCTCTGCTGTGTCGACGGTAACCTGATTCTCTGTGACATCTGCTGCCTCTGTAGTCAGCTCCACAGGCTCTGTGACATCTGCTGCCTCCGTGGTCAGCTCCGCAGCTGTCGTCTCTGCCTGTTGGGCCTGATTTTCTGACTGATCTGCTTTGCTGCAGCCAGCCATGGCTAGCAGCATAAGTAACGTAACAGATAATAAGATATACTCTTTTTTCATCTTCTTCCTCCTTCTCTTTACAAAAATATGATTTTGCTCTAATTTACGTATTTAACTTCTTATAGAACAAGTTCGGGCTTCCAGATCTTGCTCTATTATATGATTTTTTCCTTACTTAGAGCAAGTCTAGGCTTCTTGGTTTTGCTCTATTCTATGGTTTTTACCTTACTTAGAGCAAGCCCA
>R05__coassemble_499_pt1 | contig 18504 bp, 11 predicted proteins | sample R05__metabat2_low_PE_006 | metagenome-assembled genome bin R05
AGTCTTTTAAATTATTTGCGAAAATCATCTTGACTTTTCATAGCTGGTCTCCTTATAAATCCTTCTATTCCGTCACATTTCTCCTTTTCGGAAGGCTCATATAATCCATTTCTCCTTTTCGGAAGACTCATATAATCCTTTTATAAAATGTATATCATGCAAGCGCATAACAAGATAGAAGGCATACACTCTGTATATCTATACTTTTTTTAACACATTTCCTATCTGATATCAACCTAAAAAACAGACAGGTCTCACATGTCATTCTTTAAAATAGTCAGAATCCCGGGAAATAATTCCTCTTTTAATCTTGGTCTTGAGGATGCGGATCACTGAATCGTCGATCTGCTCCTCCGTAATCTGTCCCTGATCCACAGCATCCTGGATGCCGCTGACTGCCAGAGTAAAATCATCCGGCATAAGGATCATATCATTTCCGGCCTGAAGGGCCATGACTGCCGCTTCATCCGCATCGTAGAACTTGGTGATACTCTTCATATTCATGGCATCCGTGATGATAAGATTCTCATAACGAAGCTCCTCTCTGAGGATATCATGAACCACGATGGAGGAGAGGGAGGATGGAAGGTCATTACCGGTGACCTCACTCATGGCTACATGGGAGGTCATGATAAGATCAACGCCTGCCTCTATGCCCTTCTGAAATGGAATGAAATCACTCTTTCTGAGCTGTTCGATGGTCACATCCATATCGGCAAAGCCCTTATGGGTATCTTCTTCACTGCTGCCCTGACCCGGGAAATGCTTCAAGGTCGCACAGACATTATTCTTCTGAAGTCCCTTCACGACCTCCACGCACATATCTGCCACCAGCTCAGGATCGCTGCCGAAGCTTCTCTCCCCGATCTCTGTATTGGCCTCCTTACTCATCACATCCGCTACGGGAGCGAAATCCAGATTAAAGCCCAGGGCAGAGATTTCTCTTCCGATGGTCTCTCCCAACACGATGGCCTGGGACACGGCACCACTATCTCCGATCTCTTTCATGGTAGGAAAGCTTGTGGTGCCCATCTTCTCATTGTTGGCGATACGGGCCACCTTACCGCCCTCCTCATCTACTGCGATAAAGAGAGGGATCTTCACCTGCTCCTGCATATCCCGGATAAATGTAGTCACCTGCTCCCGATTATCGATATTGAAGGAGTAGAAGATGACTCCTCCCGGCTGATAACGATCGAGGTTCTCCTTCATCTCCTCCGTGACAGCAGTCTCCGCTGAGAAATCCAGGGAGTCTGTGCATACAATAAAGAGCTGACCGATCTTCTCCTCCAGTGTCATCTGATCCAGAACATCCTGGGCCATACCCTCCAGCGTGATATCATCCATCTCTTCCGTCTCATCCGATTGTGTTGTTCCCTCGGTCTCCGGGCTATTCTTGTCCGCCTCTTTCTCTCTGCTGCAGGCTGATGCACAGATCACCATGCATAACAGAAGCATCAGGGCAAAAATATATTTTACATATCTCATAGCTGTCTCCTGTGTATCCTTTTCTTCTATATTTGTTACCGTATAACATATATAGTATAGCATACTTTCCTTTATCTGACTCTGTCATCTGACAGATAGAAGAAGGAATCCACCGTATGCTTGGTATCGATCAGATTATTATACTGAAAGATCTGATATTCCTTAACCAGGTCTGCATAAGGAGAATCCAGACCGGATTCATAATAATTCCCCTCTGCATCGATGGCTCCCATGGCATTGATGACCGGAAGCTTCTCGTAGAGATCCAGGAGGAACTTCTGATAGGGACTGGTCTCCAGACCTGCCTCAGTCATCACGTAGGAGGACAGATAGTTGGCACTCATCTTATCAATCTCCGTCTCCTCGATGTCATAATTAGCCCATATGATAAAAGGAACCTGGTATTTCTTCAATAATTCCTCCTGGGACAGATTGAGAGAAGACGCTCCATAGAGGCTGTCATAAAAATCACTGCCCACGGATGGCTGATGATCACCAAACATGATCAGGATGGTCGGTTCTTCCACCTTACTGAAATAATCCACCAGATACTCGAAGGCCTGGTCCGTCTTTCGCACCAGAGACAGGTACTGATTGGCCGCTTCCGTGGCATGCATATCCGTGATCACGATATCATTGGTAAAGTTACTGTAGGTCTTATCAAAACCTCCATGATTCTGCATGGTCACATTGAAGAGATAGAAAGGTGCATCCCCTTCCTTATCCTTCTCATAGTCTTCATACAGCTCCGTAATCTTCTCAAAATCCGACTGATCGGAGATATATTTTCTGTACATGATCGGATCTGTAAAATCCTCCTCACTGTAGAAATGTTCAAAGCCCATCTTCTCATAGACAGAGATACGATTCCAGCCGGAAGCCAGGTAAGGGTGCAATGCCAGATTACCACCATAGCCCTGCTCCTTCAGAAGGTAGGTCATGTTGGGCAGGGTATCTCTCACAACCTGGGTGTAGGCTATGATACCATTCTGTAAGAAACCGACCGTGTCGCCTGTCAGGAATTCAAACTCCGAGTTACAGGTGCCGGATCCGAAGATGGACATATAGAGATTCCCCTTGATGGTATCCTCCTCCATACTGTGAATAAAGGGCATATAATCCTCATTCGTCGCAAAGGAGTTGACCACGGACAGATCAGAGAAGGCTTCATTCATGATTGCGATGATATTCGGCTTGCTGCCATCGGGAGTCTCTAAGCTGCCCTTCTCCGACGAAGGCTCCTCATTGGCATAGATCTCTTCGTAATGCTCTGCCAGATCCTCGGCTGCCTGTCGGGAATAATCCCCTGGTTTCTCCTGGATCAGAGAGTTCATATTCAGTACAAATCCGAAGAAGAAGCCATTCTTGGCATAGCCCTTCTTCTGATCCCAGACATTATTCTTGATGCCCACACTCTTCAGCAGCTTCTGCTGGACAACCAGACCACCGATTCCTGCCGACATGAGAGCGATCAGCAGCAGGTAGACCAGTCTCCATCTCCAGCCGGTCTTCTGCTTTACCGGACAGCGGAAGAGCAGGGTAAGATAAAGTAAGATCAGCAAACCGTTCCAGACAAAGACCGGCTGCACCGAATAGTTGTAATTGGCCGAGACACTCAAGGCGGTCCCTGCCGACATCAGGTCCGATGGAACGATCGGTGCTCCCTTAAAATTCAGGACAAAATAATTCGTGATGCCCAGCACATACCAGAAGATCATGCCAAGGCTTACGGACAGTCTCCTGGATATAAATATCAGGTAGAGCAGGCCAAAGAACATATAATACAATACAACATTAAATAAAAACTCTCCCGGATGAAGCTTATAGATGAGATTATCCGTAAATCTCTCCACCATCCAGAAGGTAAAGATCGGGGCCAGATAGAATAGAATTCTGCCTGCCACAGACAAGATTCCTTCCGGAAGGGGAAGCCCGAAGAGGATGAGGACGATCACCAGACCGATCAGTAAGCAGATACCCAGCCACTTCTGATAGATGGTGACCGGATAGTAGAGCTTGGCCACCAGATAGCGGGTCTGCTCCTCTCCATCCACACGAACCTTACCATGAAAGCCCTTCTCTCTGGTGGTCCATTGATAGAAGATGGCTTCTTTGCCTGATTCCGATCCCTGAGAGCGGATCCGGATGCAATAGCTCTGACCTTTTTCCAGCTGGACATCAGTATTGATGTCCGTGTATCCGTTATTCATCAGTTCTTTGATATCCATCTGCATGGACAGGACAGTCTCGCCACTCTCCTCCTCGATCAGATCCAGCAGCAGCTGACCTCTGGCATCCTCACCGTAATCATTACTGGAATAGAGTTTCAAGGTCTTCAGATGCGTATGCTTTGCGATAAAGGTCTGCTCGAGAACCGTATCATCTGTCAGGAGACAAAGCTGATCGATACGATATTTGTTCACCTGATTATTGGCATTCTTCTGATAACTCATAAAGTGGCTGCACAGATACCACATAAGGAAAAGCAGCAGCACAAGAGCTCCTGCTTTCATGACATATATTATCGCAGATATCATCCCGGAAGGATGAGAATCTTTCGCTTTCTTCATGCATTTATCCTCGCATGATCCGTGGATCAGTAATTACCCAGGATCTTAAAAAAATCTACCTCAGCACGCACACCATGTAAGGCATTCCGAACGGCCGGATCATGAAGATTCCCGCTGATATCGATATAAAAACGATACTCCCACTGCTTATCCGGTAATGGTACGGACTCAATATGACTCAGGTTCAGGCCATTAAACATGAAATGTGACAGGATATTATACAAGGTACCACTCTCATGGAGCAGGGAGAAACAGATACTGATCTTGGATGCTTCGGAGCTGTATTGTCTCTTCTTGGATAAGACAACAAATCTGGTCTCATTGGAAGAATCGAAGTTAATCCCCTCTTCCAGAACATCCAGTCCGTATAATTCCGCTGCCTTAAGACTGGCCACCGCCGCCTGGCTCTTTATACCGTCCTTGGCCACCATCTCCGCAGCAATCGCCGTATTCTCCACACTGACTCTCTCCACACCCAGCTTCTCCAGATAGGGAGCGCTCTGGCGCAGACCCTGTGGGTGAGAATAGACTGTCTTGATATCTGAGATCTTGCTACCCTTGACACCCAGAAGACAATGATTCACCTTTACGAAAACCTCACCGACGATACACACATCATTTTCCAGAAGGATGTCATAGACACCCGTCACATCACCGGCGGAGGAATTCTCGATTGGGAGAATACCGTAATCTGCATGTCCATCATTCAGAGCCTGTGGAACCTCCTTGAAATTCACGACAGAATAACGATCCACTTCCTCACCGAAATACTTGATACAGGCCATCTCGCTGAAGGATCCGGCCACACCCGGATAGACTACTCTGGTATCGGGAAACATCACCAGCTTAGGAACCTCGATGAAGTAATTCTCGATATAGCGGTCCCTCTGGCGAATCATATGATATTGATACTTGCGACTGATGGACATCATCTGAATCATGATCTCCTCCAGTCCCTTCACCACAAATGGATTGGTACGATTCTTTGTAACGTCAGAGATATTCTCATCCTCTCTGTTCTTATCGTAAACCTCCAGATTCAATTCCTTCTTCACACGCCCCATCTCCGCAGCGTATGCCATACGTTTTTCGAACAGATCCGCAATCTTATAATCGATATCTTTTAAATCGCTGCGGATCTCCTCCAGTTCTCTTCTCTTCTGTTCACTCATTTCATCTATATCCTATCTCTTATCTATACTTAATATTACAAAACTTAATATTGCAAGACTTAATATTGCAAGACTTAATATTACAAGACTATTATGCCAGTCCCGGTGCCGGATCCCGGTCCGCTCTGCTGCTATCTTCCTGTTGGAATTCGTGCCCATCAGCCGCCCTGCTGACTCAGTGCTTCCTTCAGTTGAATAAATCGTCTGCCCAGAAGGGGGTGTATCTCATAAGGGATCAATTCACATAGAGAATCCAATACAAACATCCTCTTCTCAATCTCAGGATGAGGCACGATCAGCTCCGGATCTGTCAGAATCTCCCGGTCATAGAGGAGGATATCCAGATCCAGTGTTCTTGGTCCCCAGTGAATCTCTCTGGTACGTCCTGCCCTCCGTTCGATCTCCTGAAGCTTGCGCAGCAGATCCATAGGTTCCAGCAGGGTATCCAGTCCCACCACTGTATTTAAAAATCGATCCTGCTCCACATATCCGTAGGGCTCCGTTTCGATCAGAGAAGCGTTCTCCGCCACCCATACATCCTCCAGGGCATCCATGGCAGCAATCGCATCCCGTATGTATCGCTCTCTGTCGCCCATGTTGGATCCCAGACCGACATAAACACGGTGTCGGGATCGGTGAATCGCCACGGAAGCATAGTCAATATGCCGCATTACCGGTGCCCATGGCTTCTTCACTTCGACATCCACGGCCCGAACCAGGGAGAACTCTCTCAGGATCCCCTCCGCCATACGCTGTGCCACACGCTCGAGCAGTTTATCATTCTGTGCCTTCATCTGCTCTTCCAGATACTGGCATACCTGACCGTAATTCACAGAATCCTCGATCTGATCGGTCTGCCCGGCCCGTCTGGTATCTGTATATAAGACGATATCCAGGACAAACTTCTGTCCCAGGATATTTTCTTCCGGATAAACCCCATGGTTACAATATACCTCAAGACCATGAATGTGAATCTGATCACAGTGGTCCTCTTCTCTGCCAGAAGCATATCCGTTCTGATTATATCTATTCTGATTATATGTATCCTGATTATATCTATTCTGATCGTATCTCTTCTGATTAGCCATCGTATCTTTTATCTCGTATCTTCTGTTTCTTATCTTTTCTCTCGTATCCTCTGTTCTCATCCCGGATATTATCTATGGTATCAGGAATCCTTCCGCCTCCGCCTGGGCCTGGCAGCAAAACCAGGTCAGTAAAATCGAATCAGCGGCTAAGTCCCAGAATCGCGTCTGTCATCTTCAGCGCACGAGCATTTGCCTCCACATCGTGTACCCGAAAGATGGAAGCCCCCATCTGTCTGCCCAGTACCGTGCTGGCTATGGTTCCTTCCAGTCTCTGATCTACAGGCAGCTTCAGAGTCAATCCGATCACTGACTTGCGGGAAACTCCCAGAAGAATCGGCAGCTTCCAGGCTTTTAAGCGTCCCAGTTCACGCATCACCCAGAGATTCTCCTCGTAGGACTTGGCAAATCCTACCCCCGGATCCAGCATGATCCGGTCTCGCGGAATCCCTGCCTGATCCGCACGAAGCAAAATCTCATCGATATCTCTCAGATAGGCCTCTTCGAAGCTCCCCGGATACTCTCCCTGATGGTTATGCATAAGACAGCAGGCAACTCCGGTCTCAGCGATGAGTGGTCCCAGTCTGTCATCCCACTGTAATCCCCAGATATCATTAATCATGTCCGCTCCGGCAGCAATCCCCGCCTTTGCGACATCATATTTATAGGTATCCAGAGAAATCGCCACATCGCACTCCCGACGAATGGCTTCCATCACCGGCAGCACACGATCCATCTCTTCCTGAGCAGAGATCTTCTCATGACCGGGACGGGTGGACTCTCCACCGACATCAATGATGGAAGCACCCTGCCTTACCATCTCTTCCGCCTGCTTCAGAGCCTGACTGATCTCCGTATAAGACCCACCATCCGAGAAGGAATCCGGTGTCACATTCAGGATCCCCATGATATAACTCTTCTTATCAAAATCAAAGCTATACTTACCTATCTTCATCGATATCACTTTCCTTATTCCTATGCAGCTTCTGCATCAATTCTTCGATAAAGGACAAGGAGCCACACACGACAAAACAATCCGCTTCTTCATGCTCCAGTGCCTGTCGATATGCAGCATATACATCCGGGCATACTGTCACCGGGATTCCGTATGGGGCCATGGCTTCTGCCAGACATGCTGCATCCAGACCCCTGGCATTGGCCGGACGAAATACGTAGGCTGCAGCAGCCAGAGGCATAAGCTCTGCCAGCATCCTGCCATACTCCTTATCACCCAATACACCCATTATATAAACGATTCTTTTATTTGTAAAATGTTTTTGCAGAAATTCCGCTAATTTTGCGGCACCATCCGGATTATGGGCACCATCCAGATAAATATATGGATCTGTCGACAGCAGCTCCAGCCTGCCGGGCCAGCGCATATGATATAATCCGCTTTTCATGCTGTCCCTGCTGATCTTCTCCCCACCAGCCATCTGGCTTAATGCTTCCGCTGCAGAGAGCGCCGTCATGGCATTGGAGATCTGATGGGCTCCGGGCAGCATAATCTGATAGCTATCTCCCTGCCATTCAAAGCGATTGCCGTAAGGAGTTTCTTCTATTATAATAAAATCTTTCTCCGTATTGACAGAGCAAGTGGTTTCTTTTTCTTTACACTGTCTCAGGATCACCTGTCTGACAGATTCCGGATTCTCCGCCAGGATCACCGGAGCGCAGGACTTGATGATTCCTGCCTTCTGGGCAGCAATCTCCTCGATACTGTCTCCCAGAAATCCTTTATGATCCTCACTGATGGAGGTGATCATGGTAAGAAATGGATTCCGGATCGCATTCGTCGCATCCATCAATCCACCCATGCCGGTCTCGATCAGAGCATAATCCACATGTTCCTCCCGAAAATACAGAAGGGCGATCGCTGTCTCCGCCTCAAAGATGGTCGGAGTCTCCAGTCCCTTTTCTCTCATCTGCTCGCTGATCTCCCGGATTCTCTTATAATAGATCTCCATCCGCTCCTCAGAGATAAAATGATGATCAATCTGAAAGCGCTCGGCATAGCAACGGATCGTCGGAGAAATATATCTGCCCACAGAGTAACCACTCTGTATCAGAATCTCTGCCAGAAATGCCAGCGTAGAACCCTTTCCATTGGTTCCGGCCGCATGAACGATCCGCAGATCCTTCTCCGGGTGATCCAGGTAATCCAGGAGATGACACATGGTTTCCAGGCCGGGAACACTACCCTTCTTACTTAATTCTTCTATAATCTCATGATATCTGTAAGTCATAACTGATCCTCCAAGCTTCATCTACTATATATGAATCGCCTTACTTTTGTCAACGAATATCGGCAGGATCCCATCGAAAGCGATGAAATCCTGCCGATTATTTCATAAGGTTCGGTCGAACAATCTACAGCTCCTATATATACCGCAATCCATCCTGCGGTCAGCTTATACTTCAAAAATCAGATCACCGTAGCTTGGGATCGGCCATGCCTCCTTGGCTACCAGCATCTCCAGCTTATCTGCAGGCTGACGCAGATCCTGCATGGCCTGGCATACCACATCATGATAGAATCTGGCCTGATCCTTGCCATCCTCCATCTCCTCTGCCCTATAGGTCACTTCCTCCAATCGACAGAGCGCTCCGTACATACTCTTCAGATTGCTTGTAATATCACGAATCAGCTTCATCTGCACGTTGGTATCAATCTCTGCACAGGCAGCTCTCAAAGCATTTATAGAATCTGCCAGGCTGGTCTGGTAGCGGATGGTTGCCGGAACGATCTGCTTCTTAGCCATATCGATCATAGTAAGGGCCTCGATATTGATGGTCTTGGCATAATTCTCATATAAGACCTCCGCACGGGACTCCAGCTCTGCCTGAGTATAAACACCATGCTTCTCGAAGAGATTGATTGCCTTTGGTGTCGTCAAAGCCGGAACCGCGTCCACCATACAACGAATATTCGGAAGGCCTCGACGCTCCGCTTCCTTCACCCATTCCTCGGAGTATCCATTTCCATTGAAGATGATTCTCTTATGGGCCTTGATGGTATCCTTGATCATATCATGAACAGCCATCTTGAAATTCTCCGCCTTCTCTAATTCATCTGCCATATCACAGAGAACATCCGCCACAATGGTATTCAGGATGACGTTCGGATCGGAGATGGACTGGGTAGATCCAACCATACGGAACTCGAATTTATTACCGGTGAAGGCAAATGGTGAGGTTCTGTTACGGTCTGTGGCATCCTTCTTAAAGGTTGGCAGAGAATGTACACCGGAGATATACTCCTCACCCTCCAGAGAGCTGATTGCTTGCCCGGAATCGATCAGCTGTTCCACCACATCCTCCAGCTGCTCTCCTAAGAAAACAGAGATGATGGCAGGTGGTGCTTCGTTGGCTCCCAGACGATGATCATTGCCAGGGGCTGCTGCAGATACTCTTAAGAGATCGGCATGGAGGTCCACTGCCTTCAGTATGGCTGCCAGGAATAATAAGAACTTCACATTTTCATGCGGTGTCTTAGTCGGATCCAGGAGGTTCTCTCCCCGGTCTGTCGTCAGGGACCAGTTATTATGCTTACCGGATCCGTTGATCCCTGCAAATGGTTTCTCATGAAGAAGGCAGCGCAGTCCGCCATAGTCTGCCACTCTCTGAGCGGTCTCCATGATCAGCTGATTATGATCTGTCGCGATATTATTCTGATCATAGATCGGTGCGATCTCATGCTGAGCCGGTGCCACCTCATTATGCTGGGTTCTGGCAGAGATGCCCAGCTTCCAGAGCTCCTCATTAAAATATTTCATAAACTCCAGGATTCTCTCCGGAATGACACCGAAATAGTGATCATCCATCTCCTGGCCCTTGGGTGGCATGGCACCAAATAAGGTCCTGCCGGTGAAGATCAGATCCTTTCTCTTTAAGAACTTCTCTTTATCTACCAGAAAATACTCCTGCTCTGCTCCGACAGAAGGAATGACATGCTTTACTTCCTTATCGCCAAAGAGTCGCAGGATACGTGTTGCCTGCATATCGATAGCCTGCATGGATCGAAGCAATGGCGTCTTCTTATCCAGGGCCTCTCCCTTATAAGAGCAGAAAGCAGTTGGAATACAGAGAATCGTGGAATGTGGTGTCTCCTTGATAAATGCAGGAGAGGTACAATCCCAGGCAGTATAGCCTCTGGCTTCAAAGGTCGCTCTTAAACCGCCGGAAGGGAAGGAGGAAGCATCGGGCTCACCCTTGATCAGCTCCTTACCGGAGAAACGCAGCAGGGTCTTACCATTACTCTGGGGATCGATGAAGGCATCATGCTTCTCCGCTGTGATACCTGTCAACGGCTGAAACCAGTGGGTAAAATGAGTCGCTCCCTTCTCAATCGCCCACTCCTTCATCTCATGGGCAACGATATCTGCTACGTCCGGATCCAGATCGGCACCGGCCTCGATCGTCGCCTTCATCTTCTTATATGCAGTCTTGGGAAGACGTTCCTTCATAACCTCATCATTAAACACATGGGATCCGAAGATCTCCTTCACATTGATATCCATCCTGTCTCTTCCTTTCCTATCAAGCCTTCTTGCGGCCTTGAACTCATTTGTATCATAAAGGAAAAGCGTCCGTTAATCTTGCGATTCACGAACGCTTCTGTTCTCACACCATGCGATTCTTAAGTCTCCTCACAAATCGATAGTTAAAAGATACACTTGATGCTTAAAAAAATCAAGCCTTTTCTGTTTTTTATAGATTAATAAGCAAATTTCTCTTCAAAATAAGCCTTCAGATCTTCGATCTTCACACGCTCCTGCTCCATGGTATCACGATCACGGACAGTAACTGCACCATCTTCCACAGAATCGAAATCATAGGTGATACAGTATGGAGTACCGATCTCATCCTGACGACGATAACGTTTACCGATATTACCACGATCATCGAACTCACAGTTGTATGTCTTGCAGAGCTCCTGGTAGATCTTCTCTGCACCTTCATTCAGCTTCTTGGATAATGGAAGGACACCAATCTTAACCGGTGCGATAGCCGGATGGAAATGCATAACGGTACGCACATCACCTTCTTTGATCTCTTCTTCATCATATGCTGCACAGAGGAAAGCCAGAGTAACACGGTCTGCACCCAGAGATGGCTCGATAACATATGGGATGTATTTTCTCTTCTCCTCATCGTCGAAATAGGACATATCCTCACCGGATACATTCTGATGGCAGGTAAGGTCATAATCGGTTCTGTCTGCGATACCCCATAACTCGCCCCAGCCAAATGGGAAGAGGAACTCGATATCGGAGGTAGCCTTGGAATAGAAGGATAATTCTTCCTTCTCATGATCACGGATGCGCATCTCATCTTCTTTGATGCCCAGAGTCTGCAGCCAGTTCACACAGTAATCCTTCCAGTATGCAAACCACTCCAGATCAGTGTCCGGCTTACAGAAGAACTCCAGCTCCATCTGTTCGAACTCACGGGTACGGAAGGTAAAGTTACCCGGTGTGATCTCATTACGGAAGGACTTACCAATCTGACCGATACCAAAAGGAACCTTCTTACGGGAGGTTCTCTGAACATTCTTAAAGTTAACGAAGATACCCTGTGCTGTCTCCGGACGAAGATATACTGTATTCTTCGCATCTTCTGTTACACCCTGGAAGGTCTTGAACATCAGGTTAAACTGACGGATGTCTGTAAAATTATGCTTACCACAGCTAGGACAAGGTACATTATGCTCTTCGATAAAGTCCTTCATCTGTTCCTGGGAGAAAGCATCCACGGAGCCCGGAAGCTCGATGCCATGCTCTGCAGCGAAATCTTCGATGATCTTATCGGCACGGAAACGCTCCTTACACTCTTTACAATCCATGAGTGGATCAGAGAAACCGCCCAGATGACCGGAAGCTACCCATGTCTGAGGATTCATCAGGATGGCGCAATCCACACCTACGTTGTATGGGCTCTCCTGAATGAACTTCTTCCACCATGCTCTTTTTACATTATTCTTTAATTCTACACCAAGATTACCGTAATCCCATGTATTGGCAAGACCGCCGTAGATCTCGGATCCCTGATAGACGAAACCTCTTGCTTTTGATAATGCGATAATCTTATCCATCGTTTTTTCCATATTAATACACCTCATATTACTATTGTTTTTCGTTTAGAAAATGTCAAATCTAATTCTACATAATATAGATACACATTTCAAGACTTTTTTATATCATTTCCAGCATTTGCTCTGATTTGAAGCGATGTTCGATCTGTGTTTTGAAAAATCGATTGACGATCCATTCAAATTCGACCAATATCTCATCCTCCAGCAGAAAGGAATAGATCTCATTGAAGCGGCAGCTGCTTAAGAACTGCAGCACATAGAGAACCTGGGGAGCGATGGGACGATTGTCCGCCATGGATCTGCATTCATCACAGAGGAGACCTCCCGCGCCAAAGGACAGACTATGAAGCTCCTCCTGGCTGCCGCAATGCACACAGCGAAAAACCTGCAGACCGATTCCGTGAAACTGCAGAATCTTATATTCGTAGATCCTGCGTATCAGGCGGTAGGGAAGAAGCTTCTTCCCCATAGCCATAAAGGTCAGATAGAGCAGATTCAGGATATCCCTCTCATCCTGTCCCTCCATGGTAAAATACATGGCCAGCTCACAGAAATAGCTGCCATAGCAGATACTCTCCAGATCCTTTCTCAGATTGGAAAATGTTTTATGGATCTCCGCAGAGTTCAGATAATTGGTACTCCTGCCCTCCGCGATCACAAACTCACCGAAGACATATTCATTGGAGGCAGCAAAAAGGGGATGGGTTGTTCTGCGGCAGCCTCTGGATACCACAGATAGCTTGCCTCTCTCTTTCGTTAAGATGATGAGGCTCTTATCATTTTCTCCCATAGGATAAACCGCCAGAACGATCCCGCTTACCTTTATGATATTACTCATGTCTTACATCAGATCCTTTTTGTTATAACCATAATTCTTCAGAAGAATGTCACTGTCTCTCCAGTCTTTTCTGACCTTGACCCACATCTTAAGGTTCACCTTCATATCCAGAAGATTCTCCATCTCCCGGCGGGCCTGGCTGCCAATCTTCTTGATCATATTGCCCTGCTTGCCGATGATGATGGCCTTGTGAGACTCTCTCTCACAGACGATGACGGCGTCGATATCCACGATATCTCCTCGTTTTCTGGTCTTCATGCGCTCCACAACCACGGCGATACCATGTGGTATCTCCTGATCCAGCAGGCGGAGGGCCTTCTCACGGATCAGCTCTGCGACGATCTGTCTCTCCGGCTGGTCGGTGATGGTATCCTCATCATAATACATGGGACCATCCGGCAGATAATGGAAGATGGAATCCACCAGATCCGGTGTATTGGTACCCTTGAGGGCACTGACCGGGATGATCTCCGCGAAGTCACACTGGTCCTTGTAGGTCGTAATGGCCTTGAGGATCTCCTCCTCCGTCGCAGTATCTGTCTTATTGATGATCAGGAAGATCGGTGTCTTCACACTCTTCAGCTTCTCTATAATGTACTGCTCCCCGGCTCCGATGTAGGTGGTCGGCTCTACCAGCCAGAGGATCAGATCCACTTCATTTAAGGTGCGCTCTGCTGCGGTCAGCATGTAGTCACCCAGCTTATTCTTGGCACGATTAATCCCCGGTGTATCCAGGAAGATGATCTGGCCATTTTCATTGGTATATACTGTCTGAATCCGATTTCTGGTGGTCTGAGCCTTACTGGAAGTAATGGCAATCTTCTGACCGATCAGATGATTCATCAGCGTGGACTTTCCGACATTGGGCCGTCCGATGATGGTAACAAAACCGGATTTAAAGGATTCTTTCATAATTATTTATCTCAACTTTCTCTAAGCATTCAGACTGGTGATGGTTCCGAAGACCTCTCCGGCCTCCGTAATCTTCTTCTCCCCACCGATGGTACAGATGGCGTCAGCCTCCATGATGGACTCGATATAAGGAGCCAGCTTCCGGATCTCCTCCTGGGTCGTATTCAGAACCTGCTCCCTCTCTTTGCGAATCATCTCAAGGGTCATACCGGACTGATATGCACTGAAGGAGCGGCTGCCCAGTGCGGATGGTCCCATCGGCTGATCCATGGAGCTGATGGTTCCGATAATATATTTTGTCATATCTCTGTCATGAATATCGAAGTTTCTCAGATATTCCCCAGCCTTTTTATAGACATCCAGGGTCTCTGTCAGATTCGGATCACGGTAGGATGTGAAATAACCGTAACCATTTGGGCTGAATCCGCACATGCAGCCATAGGCTCCGCCGGTTACTCTGACATTTACCCAGAGATAATCATAGGAGAAGATGGTCCGAAGTACTCGAAGAGCACCGGTGTATTCCTGTCCTTCCTTCTCGAAGCATCCGGCTGCCGCCACATACTGCACCTTACTGGAGGTCTTGAAGCCTTCATTCTTCCTGGACGGGAGCATGGCCGGAACCGCTTTGACACATGGCATGGTAAAGAGCAGGTCCGTAAATGTCTCAAGCTCTCCGCTGAGTCTGGAGGCAAAATCAAAATTACCGGTCAGACTAAGCTGAAGATTCTCCTTGCGGAATATACAATGCAGGGTCCGGTTCAGCTGTCTTGTCAACAGCTCTTTTCTCTGATCATAGTGGCGATCCATATCCTTGATAAACTGGAAGAAGGTGATACCTTCTGCGATCTCTTTATAGTACATCATTGGCTGGACATAGGATAAGGCACGATTCAAGGCATAGGTGTGGCCGGATTCCGGTATCTTGGTCTCCATCTTAGTCACAAGCTCAGAGATGATCTCTTTCATACGTCTGCTATCATCGAGTCTGGTGTTAAAGAGCACCTCCTTCAGCAGATCCATACCATCTGCGATCTGCTCCTCCAGACATTTCAGGCGGATACTGAAATAAGGACGATAGCCATCCTTCTTCCAGATCAGCGGAGTGATACCGGTGGTGAAGGAGAGTCCGCCGATCTTCAGACCGATCTCTGTGGCCAGCTCATTATAGCTGTAGTTCTGTGTATCCACATAGCGGAAGATCTCCACCAGTAATGTGGCATAAGGAATCAGTTCCTCCGGCAGCTCCGAGCTATCAAAGGTAAAATTCATATAATAGATTCCATTGGTATCGTAGCGATGTGCTACTGCAGGTAGCCCCGCCAGCTCCAGCTCTTCATTGGAAAATGGAAGAACATCTCTTGAGATATCCTTAAGATCCAGCAGAGGTATCTTCTCCAACTCCTCCTGAGTGGAAGGTGTCTCCTGGAACTCCTTCAATCTTCTGGAATCCTCCGCCAGAAGATATAATTGTTTCTTGGTCAGAGAAGCCTTCACTCTGGCCAGCTGCTCTTTCAGCTGACGCTCCATCCGTTCATTCTTGCCTGCCTCCGGATAGAGATAAACATAAGCCTTATGGGTATTGTCCAGGAAATAACGACGAATCAGATCTTCGAAATATCCCTGATCCACCTTCTTCTTCAGTTCCATCAATACCGGTACGGAATCTGCCAGGTCCATGGCTTTCTCATCGTCATATAACCAGGTATTGAGGAAATTCAGTCCATAGATCAAGCCCTTGGGAAAACGTCCGAAGTCTGCTTCTCTGTATTTAAATTCAAAGCTATTGATGGTAGACAGGATGGCCTTCTTGTTCAATCCCTGATCCGCCTGTCTTCTGAGTGCTTCTTCCACAGTACGCACAAACTCCGCTTCCTTGCCCACCGGAGCATTCTTCACTGTCAGGGAGAAGATCGGCTGCTGGATTCCACCATCAAAATAGCTATCTACGTCCTTGCCTAATCCCTTCTCGATCAATTCCTTCTTCACCGGTGCTCCCGGCATGGAGAAGAGAACATAATCGAGGATCTGGAGAGCCATCATCTCCTCGTTACTGCCATTCTGACCGGCAACCACATTATAGCTCAGATAGATTCCTTCCTCTTCCTCCTCCTCAGAGACGGAATAGGTATCCTTCACCAGGACAGGGCTTGCATATGGCTTCTGTCTGGCAATCTCCGAATCCACCTTCTTCTCCTCAAAATGACTGAGGTACTCCTCATCGATAAATGCCAGCTCTGCAGCAAAATCCACATCACCGTAAAGGTAGATGTATGAGTTGGACGGATGATAATATTTGCTATGGAAGTCAAGGAAGGCCTCTCGGGTCAGAGTTGGTATCGCATCCGGATCACCACCGGATTCAAAAGCATATGGTGTATCCTTGAGCAAGGCTGCCTGAATCTTACGCTCCAGAACAGAATCTGCCGAACTGTATACACCCTTCATCTCATTATAAACAACACCGTTAAACTTCAGTTCACCATCCTGCCCATCCATCTCATAATGCCAGCCCTCCTGCTTGAGAATCTCATCCTTCTGGTAGATATTGGGATAGAATACTGCATCCAGATAGACATGCATAAGATTATGATAATCCTTGGCATTACAGCTGGCGATCGGATAGACTGTCTTATCTGAGTAGGTCATGGCATTCAGAAAGGTATTCAGTGATCCCTTAGCCAGTTCCACAAAAGGATCCTTCGAAGGAAATTTCCTGGAACCGCATAATACGGAATGCTCCAGAATATGTGCTACACCGCTATCATCACAAGGTGGGGTACGAAATCCTATATGGAAGACCTTATTACTATCATCATTCTCTACCAGCAGTACTCTGGCACCGGTCTTCTTATGACGAAGCAGATAACCCTCTCCGTGAAGTTCATCTAAGGTCTTATGCTGTTCCAGACTGTAATTCCTGTAATCGCTTTCTCTGAGCATGATATCCTCCCTTATTGTTTTTCTAATCTTTATCTGATCATGCCGGGACCCGGAATCCATGGCACCCGGCTTCTTATCTATTAGTTTTCGCAAACTATCGTAATATGATAGCACATTTTCATATAAAAGTCTATCGATAAAAAACAAGCTGCAAGCTTCGCTTCATCACAGTTATGGATATATGTTTCAGAATTGCGCCACAGCACAAGAGGCGCCACAGAAACGACCAATCCGTCGTCTCTGTGACGCCTCCCTATGGGCAAGCTGCAATCTGTAGCAGCTCTGTATATCATATAATGCCGGTACAGGATTAGTTATTGATTAACTTATCCTCACCATTCCAGCTATAAAGCTTACGAACTTCTTCGCCAACCTTCTCTGATGGATGCTCAGCAGCTAACTTTCTCATAGCCTTGAAGTGAACCTGAGAACCTGCGGAAGACATATCAAGTAAGAACTCTTTTGCGAAGGAACCATCCTGGATGTCTTTCAGGACTTTCTTCATGTTCTTCTTTGTCTCTTCTGTGATGATCTTAGGACCTGTGATATAATCACCGTACTCAGCTGTGTTGGAGATAGAATATCTCATGCCAGCGAAACCGGACTGGTAGATTAAGTCAACGATCAGCTTCATCTCATGGATACACTCGAAGTATGCGTTACGCTCATCATAACCAGCTTCTACTAATGTCTCGAAACCAGCCTGCATTAATGCACAAACACCACCACAAAGAACAGCCTGCTCACCAAAGAGGTCAGTCTCTGTTTCTGTTCTGAATGTAGTTTCAAGGACACCAGCTCTTGCGCCGCCGATACCTAAACCATAAGCAAGTGCGATATCCTGAGCCTTACCTGTGTAATCCTGCTCAACAGCTACAAGACAAGGAACACCTTTGCCTACCTGATACTCGGAACGTACTGTGTGGCCAGGTCCCTTAGGAGCGATCATAGTTACGTCTACGAATGCAGGTGGTTTGATACAACCAAAGTGAATATTGAAACCATGAGCGAACATAAGCATGTTACCTGGCTCAAGGTTTGGCTCGATGCTCTCTTTGTAAAGCTGAGCCTGTTTCTCATCATTGATCAGGATCATGATGATATCAGCCTTCTTAGCTGCTTCTGCTGCAGTATAAACAGTGAGACCCTGTGCCTCTGCCTTTGCCCAGGACTTACTTCCTTCATAAAGACCAACGATAACGTTGCATCCGGACTCTTTTAAGTTAAGGGCATGTGCATGACCCTGGCTACCATAACCGATGATCGCGATTGTCTTTCCATCTAATAAAGATAAATTACAATCTTCCTGGTAAAAAATCTTAGCTGCCATTGCTAATTCCTCCTGTAAAAACATAAAATAAATATAAATAAAATAATAATTCTTTATAAAATTAATATAAAC
>R05__coassemble_541_pt1 | contig 17395 bp, 18 predicted proteins | sample R05__metabat2_low_PE_006 | metagenome-assembled genome bin R05
CGATGAATTTAACTCTCTTTAGAGCAATTCCCTTCTCTTCTGACTTGCTCTATCCAATAAATTTAACTCTCTTTAGAGCAATTTCCTTCTCTTCTGACTTGCTCTATCCGATAAATTTACTTTTCCTTCTATTTCTCCACCAGAATATAACCCGCTCCGCGGATTGTCTTAATCTCGATATCCGCCTGCAGCTTTCTCAGCTTACGACGCAGGAAGCCGATATGTGTCCAGACCACATTGATATCCGACTCCGAATCCAGGCCCCAGACCTTATCCTCCACCTCACAGGATTCCGCTTCCAGCAGGACCGGAAAGAATGCACTGGTAATCCTGCCATGGCTGCGATCCATCAGAGGAGGGGCACCATGACACAGGATTGAAAAAAGGATCTGCCGAACTGACTCATTTTCCTGAATCTTCCGGATAGATCCCCTTTACTTATTGGATTCGCTATACTTTAATCTATTCTGATATATAACCTTCCTGTATCAAATAATCCTCAATCAACCTTATAACTTCCATCGCTATATCCAACTGGTCTGCACATTCCTGTTTTGAGGCGATATATAAATCATTGTAATCACTTTGTTCACGTATGATTGACAGAGTACTAATCTTTCTCCCTAATGTTCGTGGAAATATCTCAGTCGCAACATATTCCTTGTTGAAATTAGCTAATAAAGTTTTATGCTTCCTAAAATCTTGTCCCCTTGTTGTATACAAAGCTTTCATGGCATAATATGCTGCATAATAACTTCGATTATTTGCATCTTTATAATTTCCATTCTGATATAGCATATATGCGACACTATATACTTCCTTTGCTCTATCTAAACGATAATTCATCAAATCAATGATATTTTTATCCAAGCGTAACCCCCTCTTTTTGAATACTCTGGTAATACGGTAAAATCTTAACCATCCTTTGATACTCTCCGTTATTAATAAAAACCGGTGAAAGCATCAAATCAAACCTCGTACTATACTCAAATGTAATACCAGCTATTTTATTTATCATTTCATAAAAATCTTCCGATCGTCTATTCGTAAATATAGCAATATCTATATCAGATTCTTCTGTCATCTCATTTCTCACAGCAGAGCCATATAATGTCGCACTGAGAAAATCCTCTCCAAGAATCGATTTAATTTCATAAATATAATCTTTCAATATCTTATCAAACTTATATGGCATCATATCACCTCTTTATAATCATCATAATACCTGACAGATATTTTGTCAAGATTTTACATTTATGTTGTAATAACTCTCACTTTTTGTTGATGTATTCCCCTTCTCTTCTGACTCGCTCTATCGGATAAAATTACTTTTCATTCTATTTCTCCACCAGAATATAACCCGCTCCGCGGATTGTCTTAATCTCGATATCAGCCTGCAGCTTTCTCAGCTTACGACGCAGAAAGCCGATATGTGTCCAGACCACATTGATATCTGACTCCGAATCCAGTCCCCAGACCAGATCCATAAGATAGGCAGAAGAATAAACCTTACCCGGATGTCTCATAAAGAGCTCAAAGAGCTGAAACTCCTTATTATTCAGCCGAATCCTCTGCTGACCCAACACCATGGCATAGGCAAATACATCCAGCTTCACATTTCCAAAGCCCACACTGACGTCGATATAATCTCCCCGTCTCCTGGCGAGCGCCTTGACCCTGGCTACGAATTCTTCCGAAGAAAAAGGTCTGGTCAGATAATCATCCGCACCTTCATCCAGGCCCCTGACCTTATCCTCCACCTCACAGGATTCCGATTCCAGCAGGACCGGGGTATAATTCCCATTACGCCTCATGCGTGCCAGAAGCTCCAGGCCGGACCTCCCCGACATGAAAGCATCCAGGATGATCACATCATGCACCATATTAAAAATATATCTCGATGCGCTTGCACTATCATAAGCCAGATCCACCGTAAACCGGTTTTTCTCTAAGATATGCTTTAATTCCAGCGCCATCCTCCTGTCATCCTCAGCAATCAATACACGCATAATACCGCCTCTTGTTCCTCTCTTACATGCCACACTACGACTTTCGCATAGTAGTTTTTATTATCATAAGCCTTAGCTGTGAACATTTGATGAAATGAAGCGGTAAAAAATCAAGAATGCACTGGTAATCCTGCCATGACTGCAATCCAACATATCACCTCTTTATAATCATCATAATACCCGACAGATATTATGTTAATATTTTACATTTGTGTTGTAATAACTCTCACTTTTTGTTGATGTATTCCTCGTATTTATTTCCCATTAATCAAGATAAAATACTTGTAAGGGAGATCTATCTTATGATGAATGCAACACAGAAAACTATACGGAAGAATACGAGATACACCAGAGATCACACGATCAATGAAAGCGCCATCCTGGATTACATCGATGCACGTATGAAGGAGTTGGGATTGAATTATAATCAGCTGCAGGAGATGACCGGTGTTCACAGAACCACTCTGCCTAACGCCCGCAAGAATCACCATATCCCAACCTACGAGAATCTGAAGAAGATCTGCGATGCACTGAACATATCCATGGATGATCTGGCCGATATCAGCGAAGGCCGGCAGCCGGAGAAGCACCTGACACCCATCGCCAGATATACTGCCGATACGGTTACCAACTGGCCATATCTCATGCAGATTATACTGAAGAAGATTGTGGAGATCTTCGATGAACATGTGGAGAGAAAAAAGACGCGCCGGCAGAGCGGAACAGATCCACTATCACCACAGAACAGATAAATATAAGAAAGACAAAGCATTTCCATATAAAGGAACCGTTAAAAATTAGAAAAAGAAACTCTTTCCATATAAGGGACACAATTATAATAAAGAAATCGATTATATAAAGAAACCGATCATAAGGAGGAAAAAGAAGAATATGAAGAAAAATCTTAGCAGAATCATCTGGACCGGTGCCGTAGCCCTGAGTCTGACCTCTACCCTGGCTGTCGGATCCGTCATCACCAGCAAAAAAGCTGACCCACAGACCCCGCAGACACAGCAAGTTCGTCAAGCTGATGCGGACACGGATTCCATGAATCAGATCCAGGCACAGGAAGTCACTGTAACCTATACCTACTACTACCGTGAATATAACGGCTGGCTGCAGAGAAGATTATGGAACCGCACTTATGGGAAATGGGCATGGTCTTCCTGGAGGAATTATAAGAAATTAAAATAAAAATATAGGCTCACTCATGAAGTCACAAGCAAGCCCCGGCTATCATAAAAACAGCCGGGGCCTGTATTATCTCATCTTCGATCTCTTACTTTTACAATCAGCATAAACACTGCAGCCTGCGCTGTCTTGCTTCTTATTTTCTGATTGCCTTAAATGCTGCTGCCTGCGCTGTCATGCCTCTCTCGGAAGCCAGTCTCTCGATGGAGGATGCGCCAAAGAAGCCGTCGATCTCGGGAACATTCTTGATCACGTATTCTACATCTTCCGGATCTGCGATCGGACCGCCATGACAGATAACCAGGATATCCGGATTCACCTCACGACCTGCTGCGATAATCTCACAGATCTTCTCGCAGCAGTCATCCAGAGTAAGGGCTGTCTCTGCACCAATGCTTCCCTTTGTCGTAAGGCCCATATGAGCAACCAGGATATCTGCACCAGCTTCCGCCATAGCCTTAGCCTGCTCCGGATCAAATACGTATGGGCAGGTAAGCATGTCAAGCTTATGGGCCTCCCGAATCATATCTACCTCAAGACCGTAACCCATACCGGTTTCTTCCAGATTGGCACGGAAGGTACCATCAATCAGGCCAACGGTAGGGAAGTTCTGTACACCATTGAAGCCCTGATCCTTTAACTGTTTTAAGAAAATGTCCATAACACGGAAAGGATCTGTACCGCATACACCTGCGAGAACCGGTGTTTTCTTAACGATTGGAAGGACCTCCTGTCCCATCTCCTGAACGATCGCATTGGCATCACCATAGGCCAGAAGACCGGATAAGGATCCACGTCCTGCCATTCTGAAACGGCCGGAGTTATAGATGATCAGCATATCAACATTGGCAGCCTCAGAACATTTGGCTGTGATACCGGTACCTGCGCCAACACCGACCAGGATCTTACCGGATGCAAGCTGCGCCCTAAAGTTTTTCATAATTTCTTCTCTATTACTTCTTAACATGATCCTTCTCCTCTGACTTTCTGTATCTATTCTGACTTACTATACTCTTTCCTGATGTTTATATTCATCCTGGATTTTTATATTCATTCCGATTTTCTATATCCATCTCAATCTTCTATATCCATCCCGAACTTCTATATCCATCCCGGACTTCTATATCCATCCTGGTTTTTTATATCCATTCTTACCTTCCGGATCTATTTATATTCATTTTCCATTAATTCGATCAGGGTCTGCGCTGCCTGCAGGGCGAATTCCGAATCATTGATATGATAATCTACTTCCCGGATGGACACGTACTCATTATCGATCCCTGCCTTGATTGTATCGAAGAGAGCCTTTCTCTCTTCCGGGCCTTCAAATGGCTGGCCCTGCGCATCAATCATGGATAGGCCCTTGCCCGGCAGGAGAACTGTCATCCTGCTCTGCGCCTGATTCCACCTGGCAGAAAGCTCCTTACCGACGGCCTTACTCTCCTCCACCGTCGTCCTCATCAGTGTTACGGTCGGATTATGCTTATAAAGCTTTCGATCTGCAAACTGAGCAGGAAGTGTATCGATCGGACCAAAATTAACCATATCGCAGGCCCCGACCGAAACGACCTGAGGGAGTCTGGCCCGAATGGCTGCGCCGCAACGATCCGGCCCGGCATTCAATACACCACCGACGACCTGATCACACCATTCTGTGGTCGTAAGATCAAGCACTCCCTTGAAGAAGCCTGCATCAATCAGGGCTTCCATGGTTCTGCCACCGGTTCCGGTTGCATGGAAAACCAATACCTCATAGCCCTTTTTCTCAAGATAAGCCTTGGCCTGATCCACACAAGGTGTCGTAACACCAAACATGGTCGCAGCCACCAGGGGCTTCTCCTCCCTAGTATCCGGCTTGAACTGCTCCTTCATCCCAACCATACCGGCAATTGCCAGAACGGCATTTTTAAATATGGTCCTGGATATCTTATTGAGACCGGCCACATCCACGATTGCTGGCATCATAAGGATATCGCTGGTCCCCACGTACTGTGCTACATTTCCGGATGCCATAGTAGAAACCATGACCTTAGGCACGCCAATCGGCAGAGCTCTCATCCCCGGTGTGACCAATGCGGTAGCACCCGACCCTCCAAAGGAGAGGATTCCATCAAACTTACCTTCCGCATAGAGCCTGGGGATTAAAATCTCCATACCCTCAGACAAGGCTTCCATCGCCATCGCACGATCTCTTCTCTCAACAATCTGATCGATATCATAGCCCGCTGCGGCCGCAATCTCTCGATTGCTGACATCCACAGCATATGCCGCTTCAAATACTCCTGTATGAATCATATATGGCTTGATACCAAGTTCTTCTACCAGTCCTCTGACATACAGGAATTCAGGTCCTTTTGTGTCAAATGTACCGGCAAGTGCTATCGTCTTCATCGTTTACCTCTTCTTGCATTCTATTAATTGGCTTTGTTCCCGTTTACCTCTTCTTACATTCTATTGATTGACTTTGTTTCCATATCCAGGCCCGGATCTCGAGTAAGGAGTATCATTTGCTCATGATCTTCACTGAAATCACTTCCTCACTGCCCCTGAAACCAGATGTCAAAGACTTTCTAATCACCGGATTTCAAATATCGCTTCATCAAAAAGCTGCAAAAATAATACAAAGTTGATATTAACCACGACCTGATAATGGCTAATCTCTTTTTTATACTTTATACTTAATTTTGCTGAACAAGGAACGGCGTCAGGTAAAACGGTTTCTTAAATAGTGTTCCTTCAGAAGACACGTCTTTCTGAGAAAGCAAATAGCTTCGTTCAATGGTTGAAGAATATTTTCTTGCGAATTCATCGATAGACTCATGTTTTCCTGTTCCGGACGATTTTACTTCAAAAGCTATTATCTTGCTTTTATCAGAAATAAGAAAGTCTACCTCATAGTAATGGGTACTTCCTTCTTTTTCCCAGGTATGATAGTAAAGTTCGCGTCCGGCAGCTGCAATCATCTGTGCCACCAGGTTTTCGTAAAGATAACCTAAATTGGCAGGCAGTTTATCCGAAAGAAGTTTTGCGTAAATTTCATTTTCCGCGGAAGGTCTGTCGATAAACATCAGAGTAACAAAAAGTCCCGTATCGGAGATATACATCTTATAGCTGTCAAAATCTTTTGTGTCCGTTAAGCTTACTCTCGGATCTGTGGAGTTGTAACATGGCAAAACTGTCTTGGAATCTATCAGCTCATACAGAAGTTTTTCCGCCTTCGTATTATTCTTTTTCCCTATAGCAGTCGTGATCCTGTATTTTCTCTGATCCTTTGCAAGCTGCGCAGGAATCGCATGATACATAGCAGATATTCTTCCCGAAGGGTCGATTTTTCTGAAATCCTCTTCATACAAAGCAATGATCTGCCGCTTGATCTGATCGATCTGGGAAAAATTCATACCCGCTGTATAAGCCTCAACTGCCTGAGGCATTCCTCCCACAGCCATATAAACTCTCAGATCGCGCATAAGCTTTCGATTTGTTGCCTGCCCAATTGCTCTTCCTGTCTTAAATATCTGCCTGAGCAGTTCATAATTTCCACCGGTTGCTTCGCAAAATTCCTCATAATCCATAGGATAGACCTGTATCTTCATCTCTTCCGATGGAATCAGGATATTTTTTACATTTTTACGGATTGAAATGAGAGATCCTGTCTCCAGATAATGATATCGGCCATCCTTCACCAGATGTTTGACAGCCTGGCGCGCTTTCGGGAAAAGCTGCACCTCATCAAAAATGATCAGCGAATCGTGCTCATATAAAGTAATTCCTGTTTCTGCCTGCAATCGCAGAAAGAACATGTCCAGATTCCCAATGTCATCAAAGCAACTGATGATATTCTCTGCATCCTTTGAAAAATCAATAAGTATATAGGACTTGTAATTTGTCTTTGCGAAATACTCTGCGATCGTTGATTTTCCCACACGTCTTGCCCCTTCGAGCAAAACAGCATAGTGGTCTGCATATGATTCTTTCCATTGGACAAGACTGTCCGTTACTTTTCTTCTGAAAATCATTTTCTCGCCTCCGTGTACTATAATATCATTGCCAGGAATTTTCTTCAAGATTTTATTTGTCGAAAATATACTTTTCTTCACGATTTTATTTTCCGAAAATATGCTTTTCTTCACGATGTATTTCTTGTGATTTATCCTTTACTTCAAAATTTATATGATTTTCAAAAGGGAACGGGATGCACCGGTCATTAAACAGATTCTATGATACGGTTCATTTCTCCCACCCAGGGACTGCTTCTGATACTCTGTCGTCGTTCGGAGCAACTCCTTAGCCTTCTCTCGCAGCTACAGTCTCTGTTCTTCTGTGATTTTGTCCCGAAGATCAATACGATTTTTAAACTCACATTTTCTACTGATCAAAGTGAGCAGATATTCTGAAATTACACTCAGTGCCGTCGTTGAATTGAAAAAGTTCAGACTATCTGTAGGTACATATAAGAGATAATCTGAGTAAGAAGACAGAATGCTTGCCACATCATTTACCACAAGACAGATCTTAGCACCTTTTTCTCTGGCATATTTCAGATATTCCAGATCTATTTTATAAAATCTGGAAAATGCAAACATCAATACGACATCTCCTGGTTCCACATCCTGAAGCATGGAGATAGAGGTACATTCCGAGTCCACGATTGCTACGACATTCGGAAGCATAAAGGACAATAATCTGCTGAATCCGATCGCCGTTCCCTTGCAGCCCCGTAAGCCTATGACAAATCTACGTCTTCCCTGTACGATTGCATCTGCGATCGGTTCGAAATCTTCCACATTATTATGAGAAAAGACATTGGATATGTTTTCCTGAATCAACTGAACAAACTGCTCTGTCACATCTCCTTCTTTTATTTTCTCATAATTTATTCTCATACGTTCTGTCAGAGGAATCTTGTTTGAGCTATTTTCCACAAGCATGTCATAGATCTTGTTTTTCAGATCTGCATAGCCTTCAAAGCCAATCGCCTTAGAGAAACGAATGATAGAAGCATCGCTGACACCAATCTCATTGGCGATATCCAAGGCAGACAGGTTTCCGATTCGCTCCTGATTTTTTATAAAATAATCTCCTATAAGCCTTTGCTTTTTCGTGAGCTCCGCATTTTTTATACGTTCTGCTAATAAATTTGCCATCTTATCCTCCATCTGCCTTTCTGCTCGTAGTTTTCACTACACATTTTACCACATTAATATAGAAAAAGAAACAGACAGGATACTCTGTCTGTTCCTTTTTGATGAGCAAATATAACAACGATTTCTTCGACAATTATTTATTCTGTTTACTGATGAAGAGGAATCCAAACAATATACAGGCAAGAGATACTCCGCCTCCAATGAGGAGTCCTGCCACAGACGATCCTGCTACCAGAATCGGAAGGATCGCAGCTAATGTCGAGGTAATCGGAGTAAAGATACCCAGGGCTACGCCGAATCCTTCCCATGCGTAGGATCTGGAATCCGGGTCTACGCATCTAGCCAGGGCAAGACCGGATGGTGTAGAACCATGTCCCTGACCGAAAGCCATAAGGGCAAGCTCGAACCAGTCTTTCCCGTGGAGCCATTTCGGAAGGAGCCAGAAACAGATCACGGACATAAGAGCAATGACGCATACCAGATGGATAAGGATCGGTCCGATATAGTTTGCAAATAATTTCAGGTTCAAAGTAGCGGTAGCAGCAGCGACACAGATCTCAAGAGCGACACCGCCGATATTTTTAATCGTTGGAATATCGGCATATTTCTCCATCTTACATCTGCGCATCACGGTCCAGACGATGATTGCACCGACAATACCATAGAGCAGAGAAGGGATTTTGGACATGATATTGGCCACCGGCTCATAAGGAATCTTTGCAAGGTTTTCAAAAATCATCTGACCTAACCACATACAGAAGAGAACGATTCCCAGCTGCACTGCAAGACCATTTGCAACATCTGAGCTCATCGTTGCGTGTCCGAGGACTGATCTTTCGTTATCCGGAAGAAGCAGGCTTCCACCTTTACCCTCTGTTTCTGATCTTTCTTTCCTGAAGCTGCTCCATCCTTTTCGTTCCCCGATATTTACCCAGACCATACCGGCCAGCATGGCGACTATGAGACCTAAGGTAGCCATGATGATACCAAGGGAGAGCATACCGTTGTATCCCATGTCCTCCAGAACGGTTCCGGCTGTGGTAGCTGCTCCGTGACCTCCCCAGTAGGTGAAGATAGACATGAAGCCCCAAAAGTCAGGCAGGTCGGTCTTCCAGATCTTATTGATAAGCATGGAAACAATTATACCGACAAAAAGCTGTGCAAATTACCTGATCCGGTGTCATGGTTCCGGCAGAGTCCATGATGGTAATCTCATCCAGACCTGCTTCTTCCAGCATCTGTGCTTCTGCGGCTGCCTCGTCAGCAGTCAGTACATATGCTTTCATCATAGAATATCTGCAGATGAGTCCTGCTTTTTTTACCCGTTTGATCGCATCCACTGCCATGGCGCCATCTCCGGCATTTGCACCGATTCTGAGGAATTTTAATCCGTATTTTACAGCAAGGGCGATATTTTCTTCGGTTCCGTTCTTCCATCCGCAGAACATCCCGATCTCTGCCTGGTTCACATAGGGCTGAATCGCTTCAAGATATTCCACATCTGTAGCCGGCGCTGCCTCACCCTGTGACTGCCAGGCACCGATACCTACGCAGTTTCCCATCTCGATGGTCCTGATATTTGCTTTGATCAAGCCTTCGATCATCATCTTTGTGTATTCTGTATTGTAGCCTTTGCCGACAACATTGCCGCCGTCACGTAATGTGCAATCTAATAATTTCATCTTAATTCTCCTGTCTATTATATCAAAAAAATCGATTTCTGTTTATACAAGCCGACGCACTTTTGATGGATCTCCGACAAGATATTCCATCATTCCGTCCACTACCTGGGTGCCCATGCGCACCAGGGATTCCTCTGCGCAGGCTCCGATATGCGGTGTTCCGATAAAGTTATCCAGTTCGTACAATTTACATTTCTCTCCGCTTGGCGGTTCCTGTACGAAGGCATCACAGGCCGCTGCACGCAGTTTTCTTTCTTTCAATGCTGTATACAGATCGGACTCATTTACAATGCCACCACGTGCGGCATTGATCAGGATCGCTCCGGGGCGGAAGCAGTCAAAAACATCGCCTGCGATCAGGTCTGCTGTCTCAGCTGTCAGGGGAACGCTGACATTGATCACATCCGCATTACGGATCAGCTCCGGTACAGTATCGTATTTCTCATATCCCATCTCATTCATTTGTTCTTTTGAAACAAATGGATCGTATCCTACGACTTTCATGCCAAAACCATTAGCACAGATCCTTCCGACGATCCTGGCGATATTGCCTGTTCCGATCAGTTCCGCAACCGAGTTTGCATTTGCCAGGGGTGTATTGAATACGGCAATCCCTCTCTTCTTCGCCTCATCCAGATCAATCGTATTAACACCTACGCCATGTTTTCCGATCACTTTCAGGTTGGGACACAGATCCATAAGCGCAGCATCGACCTTTACGTTACGTAAAATGATTCCCTCGATTTTCTCCGGATCATCAAATGAATCAACCACATTAGCATATTTTTTCAATGTCTCAACCGCACCTGGATAAATGTACTCCCCAAGATATACTGTAGTCATTACATCTTTCTCCTTTCTTTTTTGTAGTATATACTTCTTTATGTATGTAGTATATACAACATTTCAATGTGTGTAAAGATTAAATTACTACAAATTTAGGCATTGAATTTTATGCACATTTCATTTTGTTGTGTTAATGTAGTGTTCGTTACATTTTTAACATCGATTTTTGTCTGATTAATAAAAATTCAACTGATTTATATTCACTTGTTTTTAGGGAATTTGTATAAAAAAGAATCGGAACAACATTTCATTACATATCCTGTTTAACCTCCGCCGGAAGTTAACACACCGGATATGCTGTCCGCAAAAAAACAGGAAGATCAAGACATTCTCCTAATCTTCCTGGCTAAAACTTTCTTCTGTAATATAGGGAACCTGACGATTACAGGACTCCATCTCCGGCATGCTATACTCCAGACATAAGAGAGCAGGACAGCTCACAGAAATTCCTTACAAATCATGGTTCCCGCAATATATGCTATGTCCACAGTCAGATGCTGACCGTCACATAGCTAACCCAGGGCCCCCTGGAAGATAAGTTCAAAAGAGAGAAAGGAGCAGCTATGCAGAATACAAAAAATATCATGAGACATCCCATAACCGATACTCAGACCGGGATCCGGCGAAACATGTTAAAGAAAAGTCTGATCAGTCAGATCCGGAGATTATCCTTCGCCTTATTATTGATGGCAGGATTCCTCTTCCTCTATCCGAATACACAGGTCCATGCAAGCACCGTCGGATCCTATAAGAGTAAGAACGAAAGCATCACCGTATATAAGAAGACCTATAATAAAGTGACCTACTACGCAGCTCATGTACAGCTGAAGAATTACAAAAATATGTACCTGGCAAAGGCCAACAAGAAACGTTCCAACAGCTTCCAGTATGTCTCCTCCATCGCCAAAGCCAACCACGCCATCCTGGCAGTCAATGGTCCCTTCAACGGTGCCAACAGCAAGCATTGGGATGCATTTGGCGGCAAAAAGTATTACAAAATAAGCAATCATAACTTCTACGAGATTGTAAAAGGAACCTACTACAAGGGCAAGACCGGCGGCACTACAGCTGATGAAATGGCTTCTTACTCCAACAAGACCGGTATCCTGGCACCAGCCTGCGAACAGAAGGGTGTGACAAGCGGCATGACACTGAAGACCGCTGCAGCTAAGAAGCTCATCTCCGACACCTTCCAGGGCGATACTGCCTGCACCTTATTAAAGAATGGTAAGATCCAGGTAGCCAAAGGTGGCGACAAGAGACAGAGAACCTTCATCGGAACCAACGGCAAGGCCGGCGACATCTGGATTGTCGTATGTAACGGCTCCAAGACCAAGGGACTGAATGCTTACCAGGAAGCAGCCATCCTCAAGAAGCTCGGCTGCAGCTATGGCTATAACCTCTTCGGTGCAGGAAATACAACCATGATCTTCAAGGGCAAGAAATTAAACAACAACCCGCAGAGAAAAGGTTACGACGCACTGGTAGTCGGAAAATAAATCTATATTATACAATCTGCTTTTAACAAAAACCGGACTGCGTTAAAGAATCCTCACGGAATAGAACATAACCCTCATCAAAATATCTTCTGCTTTAACGAAACCGGATTATGCGAAAGAATCCTCACGGAACGTATCTGTCAGATATCTCTCTATGATTCAGACAGATACGTTTTTTGTTTCATTGACGAAAAGCTCTCCCTGGGATAAAATAACAGATATACACACAAGGAGGACTCAACATGAAAAAAGCAATCGCCTGCATTGTAGCAGGATCCATGGCATTCAGCCTGGCAGCATGCAATGTCAGTACAAACAGCTCAAATAGTGTCGACACAAGCAGTGAGGCAACCACAGAGTTTGTCGAAACAGGGGACGACTATGATGATGTCTCAGAAGTCGCACGCACAGACTTCCGCGAATTACTCACCTACATCCAGGACGTGAGAGCCGGCAGTGCAGGAGCAAGCCTGCGCGCAGAAGAAGCCGCTGACCGCATGGTCGCATTCAGCATGGCCTACGGTTCCGTGATGAGCGAACAGTCCATGGAAGCATTTATCTCTGACTACCTCGCCACAGAGTCTGATGAGGACCAGATCGCCGAGGTGAAGGAAAACTATGAGACCGTAGTCGAAGCAGCCTATGCCAGTGACGAATCCCTGGAGACAGATGTATATTTCGCACAGCTGGCCAATGCCATGCAGAACGTACTGGACGAGCTGTAAAGCCGCCGGATAAAATAAAATCAACAGACTGAAACCAGGTCAACAAGTCAAAGCCAAGTTAACAAGTCAGATCAAGGTCAACTGGGCAGAAACCAGGTCAACAAGTAAGATTCAGGTCAACAGGTCAAAGCCGCGTCATCCGGCACTGACCTGTTGACTTGTTTTGTCTTATAGATTCTGGGGCTTTTGCCACATTCACTCTTTCTCTTTTATCTCACTTACTCTGCCTCCTCTGTCTCACTCACTCTTCCTCTTCTGTCTTACTCACTCTTCCTCTTCTGTCTCACTCACTCTTCCTCCGGGATATCCTCAAACATAACTGCAAATTCATCCAGAGGAATCTTCAGATCTCCATCGTAAAGACCAAGACCCACCTCGCCGGTCAGAGGATAGACTCCCGGGATCCCTTCCTCTCTGAAATCATAGACATAGAGACGCTTCTCCTTGGGATCAAAAATCCAATACTCCTTCACACCCGCATTCAGATACTTCCTCATCTTAACGGAAAGATCCTTCTTCCTGCTGGAATCCGACAGGACCTCTGCGACAAACTCCGGTGCACCCTCAATCCCCCAACGTCTGATCTTACTCTTATCACACAGAATCAGGACATCCGGCTGAATCATCGTCTTATTATCACAATCCAGACGTACATCAACCGGAGAAACCATCGGAATACAGGAACCACCCTTACTGCTGATATAATTCTGCACCAGATAAGCAAAATGAAATGCAAATCGTTGGTGAATAAAAGTAGGCGCAGCCATAAAATATATCACACCATCGATCAATTCGATCCTCTCATCCTCCGGCCAGGCATAATAATCATCCAGGGTATAATCTCCCTGCCTCTTCATCATGCTTCTTCCGGCTACTGCGACAGACCCACTTACTGAGGAGTCATCCGGCACGGAGCCATAAGCTGCCGACTCTCTCACCATAGTTGCCTGTGACACAGTAGTATCATATGTATGCTTTCCATCTGCTCGATTATCTACCTTCTCAGGCTGATTCAGCATCCTCTCTGACTGATTCAGTGCCCTCTCCAGTGCCATCCTGGTCTCATACCTGGGCACCTTGGTCTGACCGGATAGTATCTTCTGAAGGGTACCGATTGGCACACCTGACTTCCTGGAGAGTTGCTCTGCAGAATAGCCTAATTCATCCTTTCTTCTTCTAATCTCTTCTATCGTCATAAGAATCCTCCCCTCCATCTTTTACCATATATTAACCGTTTTCCAACCGTTTGTCAACCGTTTTTCTGAAAATATACACAGGACCAGGCAGGAAAAAAAGACTGATACACCGTGGCTTTTATGATTCAGCCACAGTATATCAGTCTGTGTATGTCAATTATTCTACTGTTGCCTTATCCCTTCCAAGCACAAACCTGGCAATTACGATCGGCAGGAAGCAGATGATGCTTGTGCCGATGGAGAACCACAATGTGGATAGGGATCCGGTCGTTCTCATGATACCAAGTGCAATGGAGATGAGCGGCATTGCGTACAGGTTGCAGAGTGTAGCACCGATACTATAGTCGAACAGTGCATCTGTCTTGAGGTCCGGGTCAACCATCTTAATAAGAAGGAGACCTGTTACGAATACGCCGGTGTTTGCACCAATCAGACCGAGACTCTTTTCGAACCAGTTCTTCTTAAAGAATACTTTACCGATGAGCAAGATGCAGAGCGGCGTTACAACAAGACCAAGTAAGCACATGATAAGGAGTGCGAGCCAGTAAGTGGAAAGCAGGGATACGTTGATACTCATGATGGCGGATACCACGATGAAGTCGGTAAATGTTCCGGATATGCTTTCCTTGACCTGAGCGTCAAAATGGTGATCCCATTTAAACAGTACGATAATTCTCCAAACGATGAGCATAACGACCATGCTGTAGAAGAATGCGGACATGCTGGCAAAGATGATATTGTCGATCTGTCCGAGTACGGATTCCAGGACATATCCGATCGCAGATACGCCGATGATAAGTGCCAGGTGCAGTGTCAGTGTTTCGATACTGCTCGCAACAGTGGTCTGCTTACCCAATGGCTGAAGTTCCGCGTCCTTCTCATATACGCCGGTGCGCATTTCCTTTGGTGCCTGAGCGGCCGTCTTGACCTGGCTGGTATAGCCCTTCTTGATACCGATATTGATAATGATGATACCAAGGATGATGCCGCCGAGAAGTCCTACGGTTGAGGTGGTCATAGCAGCGTCCTGTGCAGCCTGCCAGTTTGCGTTACCGACTTCCTGGTATGCAGCGCCGATCGTCGCAGCCATACCATGTCCACCGTTGAATCCAAATGCAAGCTCAAGACCCATGACATCGTAAGTATTTGCTCCGATCAAGTTGGAGAACATGGTTCCGAGGATACCAAGTACGCACTGGAACATGAAGAATCCGCCGAGGATACAGGTAATGATGATGATATCATTTCCCTTCTTCAGAGCCTTCGTATCGGATTTCTTCAGATACAGGCACATCGGGATTGCGGCAAATACAGGTGTGATCAAAACGCTCGGAAGGGATGCTGTTATCTCCATCACTGCATCGCTGAAGGGAAGCAGTCCGAGAACATTCGGTCCGAGGATCAGGCCGATAAATCCGCCGAGAACGGAAGCGGGGATATAGAGCTTCTGGAACACAGGGACTTTGGCCCGAAGAAATGTTCCGAGCAGTAACAGTCCGCCCAGAATGCCGATTACTTTGATTAACAGGACTAGGGTGTCATACATAGTTTCTTCTCCTTTATTTAAAATGAAATATATATAAACATTTGTTTATAATGAGTTTTATAACTCTTTTAAGGCCAGTTTCAGCACTTCGTAAGTCGTTCGGAAGGATGCCAGGTCGAGTCTCTCTCTTGGAGTGTGAAATCCGTCAACATATGGTCCGCACATTACGATGTCGATGCCCGGAATACCGCCGCAGATATATCCGCCCTCCAGACCGCCGTGCTCGGAGATCATCTTCATCTCCCCACCGGTTACTTCGTGGTAGGCCTTAAATATGCTCGCTCTTATCTTAGAATCCTGCCGGAAGCTCCATCCCGGTGCGCGGTTATCGCAGGTTAATTTGAAGCCATAAGCCTTGCTCAGGATCTCATATTCATCCTGCATGAGATCCAGGTAGGACTCGATCTCGCTCCTCGGGAAGGAACGAATCACCACATGTCCGTCGCTGTCTGTACGTATATTTGCAAGGTTTTCGGAAACCGTCGTGAGCCCTTCAATCTTAAGACTCTTATGGCGGAAGCCATCCGGGAGAATATAGAGAAGCTCCACAAGCTTGCGACTGTCTTCCATACTAAAAGCCGGGCCACATTCGGCCGGATCTAATGTGATGAACACGGCCGGGTCGCTGAATTCAAGCTCAGCCAGAAGGGAGGACTGCATTTTTTCTATAAGCTGATCAAGCTCCGCCTTATCCGCATCCGATCCGAAGACGACTTCGCATTGAACCGGGATGGCATTGTCCTTGCTGCCTCCGTCAAATGTTTCAATCCTCACATCATATTTCCTGCAGATTTCATACATAGTCCTTGCAGCAATCTTCAGTGCGTTGCCGCGCTCCTTATTGATGCAGGTGCCGGAATGGCCTCCTTCGAGTCCACCGACAGTGAACTTGTATCCGGCGAGATCGCAGGCAGATCGGCTTAGGCTTGCATCGAGCTGCATAAACTGGCAGCCGCAGGCGGATACATAGCAGGTGGAGCCGCCCATGTCGTCGAGACCGATCATACGCTTTGCGCTGATGTCTTCAAATGCAAGCCCGGCTGCGCCGAGAAGGCCGACCTCTTCCTGTACGGTAAATACGCACTCCAACGGCGGATGCGGAAGGGTGTCGTCCTCGAGGAAAGCGAGCATATAGGCAACCGCTACACCATCATCGGCCCCCAGTGTGGTGCCCTTCGCATGAAGGAAACCATCATCTGTGACATAAAGGGTCAGCGGATCTTTCTCAAAATCGTGCTCATATCCCGGCTCTTTCTCGCACACCATATCGATGTGGCCCTGAAGCATAACCGGCTCATGATCTTCATAGCCCGGAGATGCCGGCTTGTATATGATGACATTCCAGTTTGGGTACTGCTTGTATCTGAGACCGTGCTCCTGGGCAAAATCTGCCAGATAGTCACTCAGAGGCTTTTCGTGAAAGGAACCGTGAGGGATTTTTGTGATTTCTTCAAAATACTTTTCCGGAAGAAAAGTGTGGTCTAATACACAATTCATATCTTTCTTGTATGATGTTTAGGAAGCCAGTAATCATACTTTCCTTTCTTTTTAGGATTG
>R05__coassemble_633_pt1 | contig 15470 bp, 13 predicted proteins | sample R05__metabat2_low_PE_006 | metagenome-assembled genome bin R05
ATTTGTTGCCGTGGTCACCATCGTTACCGGAACATATCCGCAAACCAAAGTAATCATTTATCAGGGCTGCAAAGCAGCCCTTTAAAATATACGGGGACATTCGTTTAACCATTTACTCCGGAAGTCCTTCGCAATATGGAAGATAAGGTCTTGATAGAGATGGCTCATGAGCTTACGGAACTAATCCGTAATAGCCGGACTGTAGACTGGGACAAGAAGAGATCTGCCAGAGCTTATATGCGTAAACAGGTAAAACGCTTACTTCGCAGATACAAGTATCCACCGGAGAAAGCAGAGGCTGCCATGGATACCGTGATCAGGCAGGCGGAATTGATGAGTAGTAATCTGGTGATGGTGTAAAGAAATTTATACCTGTATGATAAGTTTGGAGATCAGATTCAGGTAGAGATGACAAAGATTAAAAATTCGCTAAAAAAATGGACGGATGCTATAACGGATACTGCCTATTTGGAATATAGAAAGGCATATAATGATTATTTCTAATAAACATATATGACACAAAGAGGAACAATCATGATCAAAATTAAAATTCAGAGCAATCCATATAAAAAAGAGATCTCATATGCCCATTGGGATGAGAGGACAGATGAATGGATTAATATCAAGGAAGCCAATGCGGATACCAGTAAGTTGTTATGTGCAGATTTTACTAAGGAATTTTTTCCATTCAAAGTAAAAGAGATACTGGATGAGATAATCAGAGAGTATGAAGATGGATCTGAGAAAATAGCGATAGTATTCGAAGGTACAGAAGACGAATACCAGGAATTATTACTGCTGAGTAATCGGGATCTTTACACAGATAGAATCTATGTAACGAAATCAGAACTGTATCTGGAAAATGCCAGGGATATCCTTCCGGAGATCAAGGATATTTTTGAAAGTCTCAGAATGCTGATTTCTCAAAGTGTCAGTGACCAGGGACTTGTGAAGGCAGAGATCGATAATTTTATAGATGCCTCCAATAATATTATCCCAATCTGTGTGCTGGGTAATTACAGTGCAGGAAAGTCAACCTTTATTAATGCTCTAATCGGTAGAGAGATCCTTCCGAGTGCCGATACACCAACGACCGGTAAGGTTTATAAGATTAGTGCCTCAGCTTATGAGGATCGTTCGCATATAAAGTTTGAGATTGATGCTTCACCGGTGATTATCAGATTCCATGATTCCAAGTACAGATTCGGAAGTGGTATGATTGAAAATGCATTGACTCGGGAATTAAAACATATGCTGGATGATATGGAAGATGACAGTCTTGAGAAGAAACTCTTTTCAGTTCTTGAGACTCTTAACAATTATGAAAACCAGCAGGAAGAAGATCAGATTTCAGAAATTATTGAAATAGAAGTGCCATTTAAGGACGGTCCGCTGGGTCAGTCTAAAAATTTATTTGTCATACTGGATACACCGGGATCCAATTCTGCATCCCACTATGAGCATTTTGATGTTTTAAAGAAGGCCATGGATAATTTGTCTAACGGCTTGCCAGTCTATGTATCGGAATATAGTGCTCTGGATAGTAAGGATAATGAGACGCTTTGTAATGTGATCAAGGACATGGAGAAACTGGACAGCCGTTTCACTATGATAGTTGTGAATCAGGCTGACAGATCCAGATTGCCCAAGGAAGGATTCTCCGATAAAGAGATCGAGAAAATCATGAACCAGTATACGGTGAAGAAATTATATTCAGAGGGTATCTATTTTGTCTCCTCAATTATGGGCTTAGGATCCAAGAAGCAGGGTATATTTATCGATGATCATTATGATGAGGTTTTCTATGATCATAAGAGGAAGTATGAGAATCCCGATGACAGGAATTATAAGCAATTATACAAATACAATATCCTTCCTTATCAGATGAAGGAGAGAACGGTAGCGATATCTTCAGAATGTAATGATCTGATATTTGCGAATAGCGGTCTTTACTGTGTAGAAAAAGATATCGAGGAATTTGCAAGCAAATATTCAGCTTATAATAAATGTAAACAATCAGAGATGTTCCTGAATAATGCGATTGCGATCACAAAGGAAGATATTACAAAGACGAAACAGAATATGGAGACATCCAAGAAACATAGAATCCAGAAGCTGGAACATGATAAGGCTGAATTGGTTGCCAATATAGAAGAAGCTGAAAAAACGATGGAAGCAGAATATGCGGGCAGCTATGGCAAAGCAATGGAAGCTGTGACCGAGGATGCAAAGGTTAAGTATGATTATAAAGAATTAAAACAGCGGGAAAGAGATATCACCAAGGAGAAAGAGGAAGAACAGAAGATCGGAGAACAGAATCAGAATATTAAGGATTCCTTCAACGCGATTGGCAGTAATCTAAAGGAACATTTTCAGAATGCCATAAAAGACAAGGATACAAAGTCAATCCTTGATCTTGGCAGGGGACTGATGGATGATGTCAGTCAGACATTTGATCAGGTTGGAAAACTACAACATATGAAACAAGAGGTTGGCAGAGAAACCTCTGACATTATCATTCAGAATATCAATGCTGATTTTGAAGAAGATTATGAAAAGGCGCAGCAAAGCATAGACACTGCATCGAGGGAATACTGGAGAGTCACAACAGAAGCAGTGAAAGAGAAACTGGTGAAAATGATTGCCGGTTCCTCTGTCTTAAGTGAGGATCGAAGAGAAGAGATTGCTAAAATCATTTTAACTTATGAGGATATTCAATTTGACAGAACAGCAGATCAGATCTTTATCAAGAATAACTTTGTGTTTGCTTTGCATATCGGCAAGTTAAGAATCGGGGAATCCATCAAGCTGAATCTCGATAAATTGACAAAGACTTATAATAATGAGATGAAACATGCTGTGGATAAGATATCACAGGATATTCAGGATTATCACAGGGCGAATTTTACATTATGGATCAGCAAGCTGATTGAAACCATAATTGAAAATATCGTTGACTTCAGTCCGGAATTACATGAACAGTCAGAATTGATCAGAATGGATGCAAGGAAGATCGAAGAACTGGAAACCAGGGAGAGCAGGCTTATCCAGTATACTGAACGAATCAAACAGTTGATGGATTGGAAATTAGCTTAAACATATCTTATATGGAGGACTCATCATGGGAATTAAACAGAGGATTGCCAAGGCTGCAGGTAAGGCAGGAGATACTGTTGCCAGATTGGCTACATTAAGTCCGGAGCAGTTAGAGAATGTTGACAGGCAGAGGGAGAGATATCTGTCAGAAATGCCTGATCCTACAGACCGTGAAGCGGAAGAATTAACCAAGCGTCTGCTGGCAGCGATGGGTGTAGAGATTTATAATGCTTATCTTCCCAAAATCCGTGAACTTTATATTCCTGTGGACCATAATGTGGAATATGATGGGGAGTTTTATACCAATTATAATATAAGATATTTTAACATTACCAAGTGGGTCAACGATAAGAAAGAGAATAATCTTGAGAAGCTTGTCAATGTTTATGAGGTTTTATCAAAGGAGAATTGTAACATTGCGCTTGTATTTCATCGTATGAGATGGAAGACAGACGTATATCTCGCAGTGGTAAATAACAAAAATGCGAGAAGCAACAATGAAGTGGATAATTATAAAGCACGTCTGACAGAAGCTATCCGGGGTAATTTTCCGGGGGCTGAGTGGAAGGATGAGAACGGGAAGGGTATCATCCCTTATCTGGATATGGACACACCTTATTCTGTGGCAACCGCTTCCAATATCCCTACAGAAAAATCAGAGAAATTTATCAGCCAGACCATAGAAAAATTACTGGATGGAATCGTACCGGACAAGTATGAAAAAGAATATACCCTGATCCTTCTGGCAACTCCTATCGTGGATGTGGAAGAGCGAAAGCTGCATTTGGGAGAATTGTATTCCAGTCTATCACCATTTGCTTCCTGGCAGACCAATTATACCTATAACGAGTCCGATGCAACCGGATCCGGTGCAACCATGGGGGTAAATATCGGAGTAAGTGCCGGCATACAGAATGGCAGGAATACTTCTGTGACAGAGACAGCCGGTGAATCGGATTCCACTACAGATGGGGTAACAGAGAATACATCTTCCACCAAGACGGATACCCAGAGTTCCACCAAGGGGAAAACAGAAAGCAAAGGGACATCTACAACTGAAACAAAAAGTTCAAATAATTCTGTAGGTGCGTCGGTAGGAACGCCACAAGGTACTCCTATTAGTGCAAGTGTTAGTGCCTCACATTCCTGGGGAAAGTCCACTGCAAAAACAATGACAAAGAACATTGCGGAATCCTTTTCCGAAACCGTAGGTAAATCCGTCTCTGAAACAACAGGGAAGGCCGTCTCCAAAACATTGGGCAAGACCATATCTAATACTGTAGGTAAGACAGCAGGGATTGCAAAGAGTACCAGCCTTGGCGCCAATCTGGGAGCAAGCTTTGCCCGAACATCAAATGTAACAGCAACGATAGGAAGAAACGAGGGCATAACACAGTCATTTACGAATTATAACATCAAGCATGCCTTAGAGATGCTGGAGCATCAGATTAAAAGATATGAGCAAAGTACGGCCCTTGGCATGTGGGAGTTCGCTGCTTATGTCTTAAGTGAAGATATTAATGTGGCCAATAATGTCGCTCACACCTATGTGGCGTTGACACAGGGTGAAGAATCCTATATGTCCCAGGCTTCCATTAATCTCTGGCGTGGTGACCGCGGGGAAGACAGTAGAGATGCCAGGGAGATATGCTCTTATTTAAGAAGACTGAGACATCCATGGTTTGGATTAAATCCTAATATAGAGGAGGCGCATCAGTATTTTTATGTATATCCGTCAGTGATTACACCGACTACCGCTCTTTCGGGAAAAGAACTGGCCTATTCTCTGAATTTTCCGCAGAAATCGATTGCAGGACTTCCGGTTTTAGAATGCGCTGAGTTTGGAAGAAATGTAGTGACATATGAAAATAATGCTACAGAAGACATTTATCTGGGAAATATTTTTCACATGAATCATGAGGAAGAGATTCCGGTCCATCTTTCCAAAGAATCGCTGTCATCCCATGTGTTTATTACCGGAAGTACCGGTTCCGGTAAAAGTAATACCATATATCATTTGCTGGATGAACTAAGAAAGCAGGATGTTCATTTCCTCGTTGTGGAACCGGCAAAGGGAGAATATAAAAATGTTTTTGGCAATGAGGAAGATCTTGCGGTATATGGAACCAATCCGAAGAAAACGCAATTATTAAGGATCAATCCTTTTAGCTTCTCAGAAGATATTCATGTGCTGGAGCATATTGACCGTCTGGTAGAGATATTTAATGTATGCTGGCCCATGTATGCTGCCATGCCTGCAGTGCTGAAAGATGCCATTATTAGATCCTATGAGGACTGCGGATGGGACCTGATGGAGTCCATGAATGAGTACGGGGAAGGATACTATCCTTCCTTTAAGGATGTTGCCCTAAATGTAAAGCATATCATAGATTCCAGTGATTATGATACAGAAAATAAAGGTGCATACAAGGGCTCACTCCTGACAAGATTGCAGACACTGTCGAATGGTCTCAATCGTATGATTTTCAACCAGAATGAGATAGCGGATGCTGATCTCTTTGATAAAAATGTAATCATTGATATCAGCAGAGTTGGATCTATGGAAACGAAATCGCTTATCATGGGGATGCTGATTCTTAAATTACAGGAGTATCGCATGTCAAATGCTGATGAATACAATTCAGCACTGAAGCATGTTACGGTACTGGAAGAGGCCCATAATCTTCTGAAGAGGACCTCGACAGAACAGTCTTCGGAGAGTGCCAATCTCCTGGGAAAGAGTGTTGAGATGATATCCAATGCCATAGCAGAAATGAGAACCTATGGGGAAGGCTTCGTGATTGCTGATCAGGCACCGGGACTGTTAGATATGTCTGTCATCCGTAACACAAATACCAAGATTATCATGAGACTTCCGGATCAGGGTGACCGGGAACTCGTAGGAAGAGCAGCCAATCTCAATGATGATCAGGTGATTGAAATCGCTAAGATTCCGAAAGGAGTCTGTGCAGTATATCAGAATGAATGGGTTCAGCCGGTCTTATGTAAAATACCTTATTTTCATCATGATCCTCACCCATATCAATACCATGCAGATAAGAATGCAAGCCAGCTTAATACTATTATGGACAAGATAAAAATAGTTGAATTATTAAGCAAGGGCTGCAGACTGGACCGGGAAACTATATTAAAAGAAATCTCTCCGGTATTACGAGAGTTACAGACAGAAGCATCGGTTCAGATTACGATCATAAAGCTTCTCCTGGATCCTCCAAAAGAACCACGCATGACGATTCTTGCATCCGTAATGGCATCATTATTCCCGACAGTGAAGAAGGCTGTTGAGAAATCTCATCAGGAGAATCGTGATCCTTCGGCATGGACCAATGCTGCAGAAGAAGCTCTGACTGGAGATATTCCAATCTGGCTGGATAATCAGATTAGAAGAGATATCATCCAGGGGATTATGACATATTACTTTATGAATGACAGAAATGATATGAAAACATTAGAGGCTTGGCAGGAAAGAGGAGGCTTACGATGAGCATAGAATCCATGACGAGAAAAACAGGAGAAATACAGTCTTCATCTTCAGAGACCGGCGGTTTCAGCTTTGATCCGGATAAAAGAATGGATGTGGAATCCCTAAAAAATGAAGTAAATCAAAGCGAATCCTTTGATCCGGACAAAAGGATGGAAATTAAAGAAACATATTTCACTACTCTTGAAGAACGTATAGGATGTACTCCGAAGTCCGATTGTGACTATGGAAAATGGACTGGGGAGAGAGGACAGTCAAAATTTATCCCTTCCGATGGAAATGGCCAAGAAAAATTATCTGCATATGGATTGGATGGAATCAATTACAAAGATGGAGTGCCGGATTTTTCAAAATGTGCGGATACTACTGTAAGGATTGATATGACCGCGAATCGGCTCTCAGGTGGGTATGGAGAGCAAAGGGTTATAGGTAATTTTGAAAAGGCGGACACAGAGTGCGCAAAACAATGGAATGCTCTTCTTCGTGATGGAAGAAATGACTGGACAGCAAGAGATGTTTATAATTGGCGTAAAGATAATAATTACTCCTGGCATGAGTGTAGTGATACAAGGACATGTCAGCTAGTTCCTCAGGATATTCATGATGTATGTTTGCATCCGGGAGGAGTTATGGAATGTCAAAAGAGAGATGCAGTTATTGCTTTTGGAGGTGGATTTGATGAGTAAGATCGAGATAAACATTTGGGGAAGAGACTTTAACCTTCCTGTAGATTATGAATGTTATGTTGGAGAAACTATCATTCCAATTCAGAAAGAAGCATTTGAAAAACTTATACAGCATAAAGCTGAATTACTTGAAGATTCGTCAGCCATCAAGGAATACTGTTTGAAGAAGAATGGGTCTGACATCCAGGAAAATGAGATCCGGAACATTTTCAGATATGTGATTCCAAGCGGAATCTATGTTTTACGAGATTCTGAAAAGAGATCGGTTGCCTTAATGTGCAATTATCGCTTTGATATGGAGCATGGTATTGCACTGCTATTTGAAAACGAAAAGCTGAAGAAGATTGGGCAGCAGGATATGGTGCTGTAAGATATTTTTCCCTGGCTTCTATCATATCAGCAGCATGCTTTGACTTATACGGTTTCTTCTGCTACACTGCTAATAACCAGCCCAAACCTTGCTCTTACCTTCCGGGAGGTGCTCTACATGATTTATGCCATTTCTGATATCCATGGCTGTTATACGGATTTCCGTAAGCTTCTTACCAGGATAGATTTCAGCGAGTCGGACACGCTTTATATTCTGGGGGATATGATTGATCGTGGTCCGGATTCAATCCGGCTGCTTCATTACATTTCCTTGCAGCCCAATATCATCCCTCTTTTCGGGAATCATGATTATGCTGCCTGTGTTCTGCTTCCGAGACTGCTTCATAGTCTGGATGAGAATCTGGTTCAGGAATTAGATGACCCGGTCTGGATCGAGATCCTGTCTCTCTGGCTGGCGGATGGTGGCATGGAGACAGTAGATGATTTTAAGAAGCTATCTCCGGATGATCAGGAGTTTTATCTCGATTACATGAGGGATTTCGAACTGACCGTCGAGCTTACGGTAAATGGTAGGGATTACCTCCTGGTACATTCCCTGCCTTCGGATTTTCATGAAGATCCTACCCTTGATGGCAGGAGCGTGTTGGATATTATTAACGGCAGGCCGGATTTTACGGCAGATTGGAATACGGAGCAGATCTATGTGATCGGTCATACGCCGACGGGTCTGATCCATGCGGATCATCGTAAGGAAGTATATAGGAAGGGTAATCTGATCGATATTGACTGTGGCTGTGTATTTGGCGGACCGCTTGCCGCATATTGTCTTGATACTGGAGAGATCATTTACTCGGATTAGGGTAAGTGGCGTTACATTTATTAAGATAAATTATGGATTTCGTCGATGGCTTGTGCCGGAGCAGGCACTTGATACATTTACATATATTAAGATAAGAAGGATGTGACAGAATGAGAGATTTATTAATCGTTATTGATATGCAGAATGACTTTATCGATGGTGCCCTGGGTACTCCGGAGGCAGTGGCGATCGTTCCTGCAGTGAAGAAGAAGATAGAAGAATTTGATGGATTGGTTTTATTTACAAGGGATACCCATGAGACTTATTATCTCGAGACCCAGGAGGGGAGAAATCTGCCTGTTCCGCATTGTATCAGGGGGACAGATGGATGGAAGATTCGGGAAGAACTCGATGCATTACGCACGACGGAAGCGATTGATAAAGAAACATTTGGCTCGTCGGAATTGGGTGGATTATTATGTGAGTTGAATGAGGAGGAGGAGATCGGAAGTATGACATTTGTGGGATTATGCACTGATATCTGTGTCATCTCAAATGTTATGATAGCGAAAGCATTTCTGCCGGAGGTACCGATCATCGTGGATGCTTCCTGCTGTGCGGGTGTCACACCGGAATCTCATGAGATTGCTCTGAAAGCCATGACGGCCTGTCAGATTCGCATCGTCCGATAATTGAGATTTGCCGGAGGAGAAGAATCCATCTTTAAGGATCATTGCTGCATAAGATACCATATCTGATGAGGATTTGATACAGAAAGAATAAGGAATTAGAATAGGTCAAAAATTATGAATCAGAAAACCAAGGGAATTATATATATCATGCTGGCAGCCTTTTGCTTTGCCGGCATGTCTGTTTTTGTCAGGCTGTCGGGGGATGTGCCGACCATGCAGAAGGCCTTATTCCGTAATGCTGTGGCAGCAATCATCGCGGTGATCATGCTGGCCAGGAGCCGGGAGGGCTTCCATGTGCAGCGGGGTTCGCTGCCTTTCCTTTTTTTAAGGAGTGCATTTGGCTGTGCCGGATTGATCGCCAATTTCTGGGCGGTGGATCATCTGGTCATCTCCGATGCCAATATGTTAAATAAGCTGTCGCCTTTTTTTGCCATCATCATGTCGGCTTTTATCCTGCAGGAGATTCCGACTCTGATTGAGTGGATCTTCGTTCTGGTGGCCTTCGTCGGTGCGGTCTTTATCGTTCATCCGACGGCGGGGCTTGCCAGTCTGCCGGCTTTGGTGGGGCTCTTTGGAGGCTTTGCGGCGGGTACTGCCTATACATTTGTTCGTAAGCTGGGTAATCGTGGGGAGAGGGGACCGGTGATCGTCTGCTTTTTCTCCATCTTCTCTACCATCGTCTGTCTGCCTTATCTGCTCCTGGCTTATCATCCCATGAGCCTGCAGCAGCTGCTCCTGCTGGTCTGTGCCGGATGCTTCGCGGCGGGTGGACAGCTGTCCATCACGGCGGCCTATACCTGTGCACCGGCCCGGGAGATCTCGGTATTTGATTACTCTCAGGTGATCTTTGCGGCCCTGCTGGGCTTCTTCTGCTTCGGGGAGATACCGGATGTCTACAGCTTTATCGGCTATGCTATCATCATCGTGACAGCTATCGCCAAATGGCGCTATAATCTGAGCTATGATTAAAAAGCTGCCAATCTCAACCATTGTTGAGATTTATGTGAGCTAATGTTGAGATTCGCATGATAATTTATCATTAATTAGTACTAATCATATGTCTGTCAGCAGATCGGATAGCAGAAAGCCGGACTTTCGGACATCCGGATGTCTTGTGATTTTAGCTTGCAGATTCCGCGGACAGGATAAATATAAGAAAAGGAATAGAAATATGATGGATCCATATCAGGTTCTGGGGGTGTCCCGAGATGCCACTCCGGAACAGATTAAAAAAGCATACAGACAGAAGGCCAAGCAGTATCACCCGGATCTGCATCCGGATGATCCCTCCTGCACGCAGAAGATGAATGAGGTAAATGAAGCCTATGATCGTCTGACCCATCCGGAGAAATATAAGGATATGAATTACGGCAGCGGTCAGAGCTATGGAGCTTATGGCAATGGCGGTGGCCAGAGCTATGGCAGTTATGGCAATGGCAGTGGCCAGAGCTATGGTGGTTATGGCAATGGCAGTGGTCAGAGCTATGGCGGTTACAGAAATGGTAACGGTCAGAATTACGGCGGTTATGGCAATGGTCAGTATGGTGGCTCTCAGAATCAGCAGAATCAGGGCTATGGTGGCTATCAGTACGGTCCATTTACCTATTATGATATCTTCGGTTTCGGCAGGTCGGCTGCCCAGAAGCCGAATCCGCAGCCGGTCAGCTCTGACACCCAGGAATATATTAATGTCATCTATTATTATAATAATGGGAATTATGATCAGGCCATGCAGATTCTGCAGAATATCGTCAGTACCCAGCGGACGGATCGCTGGTACTATCTGAGTGCCATCGTGAATTATGAGAGGGGCCAGAAGATTCTGGCGGTGGATCATATTCAGAAGGCTATGCAGGCGGCGCCTTATAATCAGGAGTATAAGGTGGCCTATAATTATATGAATCAGGCAGGAGCTCAGTATCAGGAGTCCGGCAAAGCCTATACCAGTACATTTTCTTCTCTCAGTAATATCTGTTTATGGTATATGGCGCTTCAGTGCTGCTGTATGTTCTGCGGCTTCCACTGATGGATCCTCTATAGTGATAGCATAGTCTACGAGTTTAAGGCAGAAAAGAAGGTATAGAATATGAGTAAAGTAATCGGTATCGACCTGGGCACGACCAATAGCTGTGTCTCCGTCGTAGAGAATAATACTGCAGTGATCATCCCTACTTCCTCCGGCAGCAGAACCACCCCCAGTGTGGTAGCCTTTACCAGGAAGGGGGAGCGTCTGGTCGGTGAGGTGGCCAAGAGACAGGCTGTGACCAATCCGGATCAGACCATCGAGTCGGTCAAGCGTCATATGGGCAGCAGCTGGACCAAGACCATCGATGGTAAGGTCTATAAGCCGCAGATGATTAGCGCTATGATCCTCATGCAGCTGAAGAAGGATGCGGAGGAATATCTGGGATGCAGCGTGGATGAAGCGGTCATCACGGTCCCGGCATATTTTAATGATGTACAGAGACAGGCGACCAAGGACGCCGGTAAGATCGCCGGCCTTACGGTTCGCCGTATCATAAATGAACCGACCAGCGCGGCCATGTCCTATGGTCTGAATCATGGAGAGCCGCAGAAGGTTATGGTATACGATCTGGGTGGTGGTACATTTGATGTGTCCATCATAGAGATCGGTGAGGGGGTCATCGAGGTACTGGCCACCGCCGGAGATAATCATCTGGGTGGCGATGATTTCGATGCCAGAGTGGCAGATTGGCTGGTTAAGCAGTTCAAGATGCAGGAGAAGGTGGATCTGAGTCGTGATTTCTCCGCCATGCAGAGGGTGAAGGAAGCAGCGGAGAAGGCCAAGAAGGAGTTATCCACGGCAGAGCGGACCCAGGTTCTGCTGCCTTATATCACTCAGTCGGGCAATCAGCCTCTTCATATGGATATCACTCTGACCAGAGCGACCTTTAATGAATTGGTGCATGATCTGGTGGAGCGGACAGCAGGACCGGTGCAGAGCGCCTTAAGTGATGCCGGTATCGCACCGTCGGAGCTGGGCAGAGTCCTCCTGGTTGGTGGCTCGACCCGTATCCCGGCTGTGCAGCAGATCGTGCGTCGTCTGACCGGTAAGGAACCTTCCAAGAATATCAATCCGGATGAGTGCGTGGCACAGGGAGCAGCTATCCTGGGCTCTACCTTACAGGGAAATGCATTGGTATCCCACGATGGCACGAATACTCCGATGCTTCTGCTGGATGTCACACCGCTCAGCTTATCCATCGAGACGGTGGGTGGAGTGGCGACCCGTCTGGTGGAGAGGAATACCACCCTGCCGACCAGATACTCCAGAGTCTTCTCCACAGCAGCGCCTTATCAGTCCAGCGTGGAGATCCACGTGCTGCAGGGTGAGAGACCGATGGCCAGAGATAATAAGACCATCGGTAAGTTCAAGCTAAAGGGGATCCGCAGGGCGCCGGCCGGTGTGCCGCAGATCGAGGTAACCTTTGATATCGATGCCAATGGCATCATCAATGTATCGGCCAGGGATCTGGATACGGGTAAGGAGCAGTCCATCACCATCACAGCGGATGACAGGATGTCGGATTATGAGATCGAGCAGGCCATGCGGGATGCCCAGACCTATGCCGGTCAGGATGATATCCGCCGCCGTGCTCTGGATGTCAGTGCCGAGGCAGGCTCTCTGCTGGCGAAGTCCGAGCAGTATCTGAAGGATCATGGCAAGGAGCTGGAGAAGAGCGTGAAGAAGCAGATGAAGTCCGATTGCAAGAATCTGCAGAAGAAGCTCTCCAAGTTCCGTGTGGATAAGGTGACGGAGGATCAGATCCGGGAGATCGAGGAGGCTAAGGCCCAGCTTCAGATGTCCACCGCCGGATATATCTCCTGATTCTAAAAAAAATTGCGATTTTATTATACTTTTGGTAAAATGGTTCGTATAAAGAAGTGTATTCCAAAGCACATGCTTGTCAGGTGCTTGTGCACCTGACATCTGATACTCTATGATATAGGGAAAATGCACCGGTGGTACATTTTCTTCTTCAGACAGCTATTACACAAGGAGGAGATTGTTATGAGACAGGAAATGGACGAGAACATGATGGAAGAGGTTGTTGGCGGTCAGTTACTTAACGGTAATTATTATACAGTCACAGGTACCAAGAATTATCTTGCTCTTCGTAAAGAGTGCGAATACAATGATAAGAATGAGATCGCTCAGCTTCGCAATGGCGATAAGGTTCAGGTGATCGCAGAGGGTACCAACGGATATGTTATGGTTGACCCTGGCATCGGCCCTGGTATCGTAGGCTATGTAAATGCCAAGTATTTAAAATAATAGGAACAGCTTTAGCTGTGGAGCAATAGTGTCATGTGTATCATGCCCTGCGGAGTGAACAATCCGCAGGGCATTTCCGGGTATCTCTCAGGAATCCGATATGATTTTATGACATAAACAAGCCCCCGCTGCTGACTTATCAGATGGTAAGTTAACAGTGGGGGCTTTCTTAGTCATGGTCGATCAGGTTCTCAGTGAATCAAGGATTCGTTTATCTAATCTTATGGGTCGATCAGGTTCTCTATGAATCAAGGATTCGTTTATCTAATCTTATGGGTCGATCAGGTTCTCTTGCGGAGGGTATTATTACATCTCGGGCAGCGTACCTCGATCTTACCCTTGCCCTTAGGAACTCTCAGGATCTTGGAGCAGCATTTGCATTCATAGTACTTGTAGGTCTTTCGGTCGCGGAAACGCATCTTAATCAGATTGATCTTGCGAAGGAATCTCTCATTCTCCTGCTGTCTGGCGTAATGATTGGAAGACAGGCTTCGCATGAGGAAGCTGAGCAGGAAGAAGTAGACGAAGACACTGAGAAGCTGCTGCTTGGTGATGATGACCAGCAGGTAGAAGACCAGCATGGCGCCGATGGAGAACTTACCCAGAGTATCGATGCCGTATCGGCTGGCGGCATAAGATTTGATTTTTTTTATCATGATTTATCATCCTTTCTGTTCTGATATCTGGCCTTATATTTCAACCAGACACCTCCGTAGAGTATGTTACGAATCAAATGTTCATCCTGCAGGATGGGCAGCCCATCATGGATGGCGGTGGCTTCTCCCATCTCCATCATCAGGATCGACTCCATGTCCGTCGGCTTCCTGTCGATCAGACGAAGGGGATTAAACTGACCTTTCTTCTCATCCTGCTCATAGTCCATGACGGCGTCCATGAGATAGATGAAGCGTCCCATGGCATAGCCGAAGCGGCGCAGGTCCTCCGCCCAGAAGTCTTCCCGGTAGACGAAGACCTCCTGCAGCATGCGGCCGGCCGCATCCATGACATCATCGATGGAGGCATCTGCTTTAGCTTCCAGAGCCGAGATATCTTCGATGCTGCTGGCGATGGCCCGGCACTGGCGGGGGTATTCCTCTTCTACCTTCTGATAGGCTCCCTTCAGATAGCCGGCGATCAGCCTGGCGGAGAGCTTGCTCTCATCCTTCCAGTCATCCAGGCACTTATAGTAGGCCAGGGCGATGGTCATGTCCGCCGCATAGTCGATATATTTCTGCCGGATTAGCGTCCGCTGATGGAAGGGATGGGCACTGCAGCGATAGGAGAATTCCTCCTCCGCCGGCTCATAAAGCGCACTCAGATAGAGGGCCAGAAAGGTCATGTCATAATTGAGCGTCCAGCGCTCCAGCTGTCCGTATCTGGTCCTTAAGGCATGGCAGACACTGCAATATAAGGTATCATAACGTTTTTTCTCTTCCTCCGAGAGCTCGTCCCGGAAGGCAATGATATATCCAAACATATTAGCTACATCCTGATTCTGCTTTCTGTGTTTACGAACTTATTCTATCACAGCTTTCTCAACATAAGCTCAAGTTTTTCTCAACATTTGTTGAGATTAAGCATGCGGGGAGGAATCTATGATATAATAACTCCATAACAGAAATGACATATCTCATAGATTCAAACTTCCCATATCTTATAGGCCTGCTGAACCTTGAATATAATATTATGAGATGCTGGGATGTCTTGCTCTAAGCCGGTTAGAATCAGGGAAGTAGAGCAATGGAGCTGATTGGGAAATTGCTCTAAGCAGGTTAAAATCAGGGAAGTAGAGCAATGGAGCTGATTGAGAAATTGCTCTAAGCCGGTTAGAATCAGGGAAGTAGAGCAATGGAGCTGATTGAGAAATTGCTCTAAGCAGGTTAGAATTAGAGGAATAGAGCAATGGCACAGACCAGTAAGTTGCTCTATGCAGGTTAAAATTAGAGGAATAGAGCAATGGAGCTGATTGAGAAGTTGCTCTAAGCAGGTTAGAATAAGTGTAATAGAGAAATGGAGCTGATTGAGAAATTGCTATAAGCAGGTTATAAAAAGAGTAATAAAAAAATAG
>R05__coassemble_677_pt1 | contig 14794 bp, 12 predicted proteins | sample R05__metabat2_low_PE_006 | metagenome-assembled genome bin R05
AGTCTTTTAAATTATTTGCGAAAATCATCTTGACTTTTCATAGCTGGTCTCCTTAATGAGCTCAAGTACTGTCTCATATGTCTTCTTCAGAAGAATCTTATTCTTTTCTCTGATCTTAGGGGAAAGCTGCTCGTCGATGGCTTTCTCTACAGAATCGATGCTTGTGATACCTGTTACAGCAACAAGAGCACCTACCAGAGGAACGTTAGTGATATCTCTCTTCAGAATCTCCAGTGCTAATCCGGTAGCGTCTACTGTGATCACACGAACGCCTTCGATCTCGAACAGGGATTTGTCCTTGATGGTGTTGATGATAACGGTTGCGCCTGGCTTAAGACCTGCCTTCACAGGATCACCAAATAATGTGTCATCAAGAACCAGTGCATAATCACACTCTGTTACATCACTACGGTCGATGATCGGTTCATTATCAATACGAGTGAATGCAAGTACAGGTGCTCCACGTCTCTCCGGTCCAAAGGAAGGGAATGCGATGGAATACTTTCCATCATAGATAGCAACTGCATCACCGAGTAATCTGGCAGCAGTAAATGCTCCCTGGCCACCACGGCCATGCCAACGGATCTCTGTCATAATGTTACCTCCTGAAATTCATGTACGTTTGTCCGACTTGTTTCATTTGAATGTTGTATGTTGTTTTATCATTTGTATAATCTTATTATATCCTTTTTTCTCTTCTTGTCAAGCGTTTTGTATGACTTTTTATTAATTGTCTGTTGTATGTTCTCATTTGTGTTATATGACGTTACATCTCTCGATTCCATGCTTATGTCCCGGTCTTATTTATCAGGGCAGCCCTGCAGAAAAGCGGGAGCTTTCACTCGGGAGTCCTCCCTGCAGAAAATCATGAACTTTCCTATGAAAGATTCTTGTTTTTTCAAAACAATTATGCGATAATATTTTCATACATCATACAAATAGGTAAGTTGTCTAAAGTATCAGGCCCCTATCCCGTCTGTGGTCTGTATTTTAGAAATAGGATAAACGAGGAATCAATATGGCAAATAAGAAGAAGAAATTATCCGATGAAGTATTGAAGGAATTAATGAAGCGCATCGAGGATGGCACCTACCCGGCCGGTTCCCAGCTGCCCAATGAGATCGAGCTGGCAGAGGAGATGGGAGTCAGCCGTACCACAATCCGTGAGGCAGAGAAGTATCTGGTCACCATGAATATTTTATCCAAGACCCGCGGCCGCGGTACCTATGTCTTAGATAAGGAGGAACAGGCTGCTGAGAGTGAATCCTACGATCAGATCAATTATATGAAGAACCGCCTGGCAGATCTCTATGACCTGCGTATGCAGATGGAACCCGGTATCGCATGTCTGGCAACCATTAAGGCCACTGACCAGGAGCTGGACGAGATCGAAGCGATCGGTAAGAAGATCGAAGCAGCTGATATCTCCCAGAAGGATGTCATCCATTATAATCATGAATACCATAAGGCCATCTCCCTGGCGACGCACAACCCTCTGATCATCTCTACCTTTGAGAAGCTGAATAATGCCATCGCCGAGTGCCTGGACGGCACCAATGCGGAATCCATGAATAACGAAGATGTGATCCGCTCTCATCGTATGATCACCCAGTTTATGCGGCTCCGTGATCAGGCCGGAGCCAAAAAAGCCATGGAGCTTCATCTGAGATACTCTGTCAGAGATTTCAGTGTCTGACAGCTGTCCGCCCGGATAATCTTCCGGAGTGCGAAGTATATCATAGTCAGCCTGTAACAGTTCGGAGGCTTCCGAACTGTTACTTATATAATATATGGAGGAATATTATGGACGCTGCATATAAGATCAAGATCGAACAGGCCCTCGACGAGAGGGTTCGCCCTTATCTCCTGGATCATGAGGGAGATATCAAAATCGTCAGCTGTGAGGACGGCATCCTGCATATCCAGCTGATCGGCCAGTGCTGTGGCTGTCCGGCTGCAGCCATGACGACGGAGAATGTGGTTAAGAAGGAGATGCTGGAGGCCATGCCTGAGCTCAAGGACGTCATCCTGGATGATGGCATCACAGAGGATATGATTGCCTTTGCCAAACAGTTTCTGAACACCAAACGATAAGATATACATTTAGATATTTGTAATACATATTGATATTTGTAATATCATTTAAATTGACATTCCTGTTTCTATATATTAGAATAACTATAGAAGCAATCCTATCACGTATCACGTGATACCATTACTCACTATTTATGAAGCAAAGGAGTGATTTCATATGAGTTTAAAAGAAGTTGTAATCGTTAGTGCATGTCGTACCCCGATTGGTAAATTCAACGGACAGTTCAAGACTGTCAGCGCACGTGAGCTGGCTATGACCGCCGGCGCAGAAGCCATCAAACGTGCCGGTATCGAGCCTTCCATGGTAGATAATACCGTATTAGGTGAGGTATATTGTGGTATGCAGGGCAGCCTTCCTGCAAAGCAGATCAGCTACCGTCTTGGTGTGCCTGCGACCAGTAATGCATGTGTTGTCAACCAGAACTGTGCATCCGGTATGAGAGCTCTGGAGATTGCCTGTGATAATATCGCTATGGGTAAGTCTGAGATTGGTCTGGTTATCGGTGTGGAGAGCATGACCAATGCACCGCATCTTCTGCCGAAGGCTCGTGCCGGCTATCGTATGGGATCCGGTGAGTTAGTGGACTCCCTTCTGCATGATGCTCTGATCGATGAATTAAGCGGCGGTCACATGGGTGTGACAGCAGAGAATGTTGCCAAGCTCTACGGCATCACCAGAGAAGAGTGTGATCAGCTGGCCGTACGCAGCCATAATCTGGCATGTAAGGCCATCGAAGAGGGTAAATTCGACGAGGAGATTGTTCCTGTCGTTGTAAAGAATCGTAAGGGTGACATCACCGTGACTACCGATGAGCATCCGATCCGTGGCTGCTCCATGGATAGTATCAAGGGCTTAAGACCTGCCTTCATCAAAGATGGTGTGGTTACCGCTGCCAACGCTTCCGGTATCAACGATGCTGCTGCTGCTGTCATCGTTATGAGTCTGGATAAAGCCAAAGAGTTAGGCATCCAGCCACTGCTTAAGATGATCAACATCACTGCTGCCGGTGTCGCTCCGGAGATCATGGGTGTCGGCCCTGCAGTTGCGATCCCGAAGGCTCTCAAGCTGGCCGGATTAAAATATGAAGACGTCGATTACTGGGAGATCAATGAAGCATTTGCTGCTCAGTTCCTGGGATGCGGACGTAAGTTAAAGGAAGAACAGGGTATCGAGATCAATATGGACCGCACCAATGTCAATGGTTCCGGTATCGCTCTGGGTCATCCGATCGGCTGCTCCGCTCTTCGTATCATCGTATCCATGTACTATGAGATGAAGCGCAACGACTACAAGATCGGTGGTGCTTCCCTCTGTGTAGGCGGCGGTCCTGCTATGGCTTCCCTCTGGACAAGAGAGATCTAAGAACTGTACAAAATATCGTAAACTATGCTGAAAGAGGCCGGAAGCGGCCTCTTTTCTTTTTGTAACAGGACTATGATAAAAGCATCCTCCCGAAGGGTTTTTGCCGGGAAAACACGAAGCAATATCCTATGAAAATAAAAAGGCCGCAGGATGTAGTAACTGCGGCCTCTTTAGAGGGGAGAAAATGTATGAAACATTTACGGATAAATGTTATTTATTACCTAACCAGCCGGCGATAACCATACGCTGAACCTCGCTGGTTCCTTCGTAGATCTCAGTGATCTTAGCATCACGCATATATCTCTCAAACGGATACTCTCTGGTGTAACCATAACCACCAACTAACTGTAAGCAGCGTCTGGATACATCACTTGCTGCTTCGGAAGCCTGAAGCTTGGCCATAGCTGCCAGATGTCCGTGAGGTTCATGATCCTGTTTTGCCTGAGCAGCACGATAAGTAAGGAGACGAGCTGCATCTACCTTAGCCTGCATATCTGCCAACTGGAACTGAGTATTCTGGAACTTCCAGATCGGTTTGCCGAACTGAACACGCTCTTTGGTATATTTTACACTTTCATTGATAGCTGCCTGAGCGATACCCAGAGCCTGCGCAGCGATACCGATACGTCCGCCGTCCAGAGTCTGCATAGCAACCTTGAAGCCCTTGCCGATACCACCGAGTACGTTCTCTTTCGGTACGATACAATCTTCAAATACTAATTCACAGGTGGATGATCCGCGGATACCCATCTTCTTCTCATGGGAGCCAACCTTGAAGCCAGGGAAATCTCTCTCCACGATAAATGCTGTGATACCCTTGTTACCAAGTGTCTTATCTGTCATGGCAAATACAACAAAGGTCTTGGCATAGCCGGCGTTCGTGATGAAGATCTTGGAACCATTCAGTACATAATGATCGCCCTTATCCTCTGCCACTGTCTTCTGCATAGCTGCATCAGTACCTGCACCCGGCTCAGTCAGAGCAAATGCACCGAGCTCTTCGCCGGAGCACAGACCTGGCAGATATTTCTGCTTCTGCTCTTCGGTACCAAAGTTGAAGATCGGCCATGCGCAGAGGGAAGTATGTGCGGATACCATGGTAGATGTGGTAGCACAGTACTCTGCTAATTTCTCACAGATTGCAATATAGTTTAAGTAGGAGAGGCCTGCTCCGCCGTACTCTTCCGGGAATGGTGTTCCCATCATGCCCATCTCAGCAAGTGCATGCCATGTCTCTTCCGGGAATCTCTCTTCTTCGTCAATCTCTGCAGCCTTAGGTCCAACCTCTTTCTGGCAGAAATCATCAAGCATATTCAGGATATCCTGTTCTTCTTCGTTAAAATGGAAATTCATAATAGCTCCTTTCTTTGTTAAAAATCAAACTTATTTTGATGTATTCAGATATTACTTATCCTTATTTGTATTATCTATATGTATGATAACTCAGGAAATGTATCATGTCAAGTTATAATTTGAATTTTATTTCATATATTTCGTTTATAATTGTTCGAAAAATTCGAAATATGTTTTGAATATTTTTTAACAAGAAATTCCGTTGCTTTATCAATCCATATCATATAAAATATGTATAGATATTACATATATATTTTTGTATGATAGAAAAGGAGTAAATCATGGAAAGAAACAATCAGGAACAGAAGCTCTCATTTGCCGTGGCTGCCGGCATCCTTATCCTATGTATCTCTATCCTGCTGGCCGGAGTCGTCATATTGAAGCTGGATCCCCATATCCCCATCTTTTTTATTATCGGTATCGTTCTCTATATCGGTAAGTGGCTGGGCTACAGCTGGGATCAGCTGATCGGGTCCATGCTGAAGATGATCGGAGACAATATATCCGTAGTCTTTCTGATCATGATCGTCGGCGTTCTGGTTGCCTCCTTCATGACCTGCGGCACTGTACCTTATATCATCTATTATGGTTTAAAGCTAATGTCACCTCGATGGTTTCTGCTCTGTGCCATGGTCCTATGCTTCCTTATGGCAATCTTAACCGGTTCTTCCTTCACCACAGTGGGAACTCTGGGCGTAGCATTTCTTGGCGTGGGGATCAGTATGGGGATCCCGGTCGGAATCGTGGCAGGAGCCATCATCTCCGGCGCTTTATGTGGAGACAAACACTCTCCTCTGGGAACTGCGACCAATCTGGCAGCAACCGTATCCCATGTCAGCGTCTATGAGGTGGAGCGGGCCAGCCGCTTTACCTCTCTGCCGACTATGTTCTTTAGCGGAATTCTCTTTACCCTGCTGGGCTTTCATTACCAGGGAGCAGCAGCTGATACCGCACAGATCTCTCAGATTCTGACCGGTCTGGAGAAGAGCTATCATCTGACTCCTCTTCTCCTGATTCCGGTCATTGTCCTGCTGATCATGATCTTTCTGAAGATTCCTTCTGTCACAGCACTGATCACAGCCTCCATGGTCGGAACCATCTGTGCCCTCTTGCTGCAGGGTATCTCTTTAAAGGATTGCTTCCAGTACATGGAGACCGGCTATGTTTCTGACACAGGCATCGAATTAGTTGACAGTCTTCTGTCAAGAGGCGGACTGGTTAATATGGGATCTACCATCCTGCTGATCATCATGGGCCTGGCTCTGGCCGGTCTTCTGGTTCGTCTGTCCGTCATCGCTACGATCACGGAAGTAATCAGCACTTATCTTAAGAGTCCATTTACCATCCTGAGTGGCACCTTCCTCTTTGCCTTTGCCTTTATGTGCTTCTCCGGGGATTGCCATATGTCCATCGTTCTTACGGAAAGCTGTATGGAGGAACATTTCCGATCTCATGGTATCGATCTGTCGATCCTGGCCCGCTGCATCAATGATGGGTCCACAGCCATGTCGGCCATGATTCCCTGGTCATCGGTAGCTCTCTACTTTGCAGGAACTCTGGGCGTGAAGGTGACAGATTTCCTTCCTTATCTATATCTGGGCTACGGCACGGTCCTGATCACCCTCCTTCTGGCCATCACCGGCATCGGAGTGAAAAAAGCAAGTGATCCGGTCGCCTGATTAATCCATCAGCATGCCGCCATTCACATCCAGGATCTCTCCATTAATATAGGATACCTTATCATCGCAGAGGAAACAGCAGGCCTCTGCGATTTCTGACAGGTGTCCCAGTCTTCTGGCCGGAATCATAGGAAGATAGGTCTTCCAACGGTCATTGGACAGAACACCGGCCGACTCCACCCAGCCCGGACAGACAGAGTTACAGTTGACATTGGTTCCGGCCAGTTCCAGAGCGAAGGACTTGGTAAAGGACATGACCGCTGCCTTGGTGGCCGCATAAGTGATCTGTCCCAGGGGAGGATTCTTGCCATCGATGGAGGCAATATTTACGATCCTGCCGTATTGATTGGGAAGCATAGTCTCCTTCAGAACCGCCTGTGTCAGAAAAAGCAAGCCTCGCATATTTACTCCTACTACCCTGTCAAAATGCTCTTCTGTCTCTTCCAGGATCGAAGCCGCCGGATAGATACCGGCATTATTCACTAAAATATCGATCTTACCGCAATTTTTCACCATATCTGCCAGCAGCTCCCTGCAGCTTTGGGTATCGCTGACATCCATACGGTAGCCCCATACCTTACGTCCCATGCCACGAATGGCGGTAAATACTTCATTTTCCTCATCGATACGGACATCTGCGATAATAATATTCGCGCCGTATTCTGCAAACTTCTGAGCAATCACAGCGCCGATGCCGCTGTTTGCTCCGGTGATTAATGCGATTTTTCCTTCAAATCTGTCTTTCATTATTTCCTCCTTATATAAAAACTTTCATGAGGCCTTCGGCCTCTTTACAGCACATGAAGCACCACGGAATTTCTTCGTCCTTCGGACTCTCGAAATTCCTACGCTCATTCGTATTCCGGGCTATCGTCCTACATACGAATATTCTTGCAGGTCGCGAATGCCTGCAAAAAGTTGCTCCCTTGGTGCTCCAAAAAAAGGGGACAAGCCTCTCATTTTGAAAAGAAAGGAAAGTCCCCAAATATATCCTATATATCAGAAATATACCTAACCTACTGCATGAATCTACTCATGTACACCCATACGATTGATCTGTGTGGCGATATAGCCTGCTCCATAGCCGTTATCGATATTGACTACAGCGATACCGTTGGCACAGGAGTTGATCATAGTCAGTAAAGCAGACAGGCCATGCATGCTGGCACCGTAACCTACAGAGGTAGGAACCGCGATGATCGGCTTGTCCACCAGTCCGCCCATAACACTGGCCAGAGCACCCTCCATACCTGCCACTGCCACGATGCAGTTGGCACTCTGGATCACATCCAGTCTGGAGAATAAACGATGGATTCCACTGACTCCGACGTCAAAGATACGTTCCACATGGGAACCGAAATACTCTGCTGTGGCAGCGGCTTCCTCCGCGACCGGGATATCCGCTGTTCCTGCGGTACATACTGCGATCTTACCGATCCTCTTCTTATCCGGTTTCTCATACTTCAGGATATGGGAGACCTTATCATACTGAATCTCCGGGATTACTTCGCGGACGATCTCATATTGATGCTGGCTGGCTCTGGTGCCGAAGACCTCTCCGTGTAAGTCATAGAGATGCTTATAGATATGAACCAGATGCTCGTCTGACTTACCACTGCAATAGATCACCTCCGGAAAACCGGAGCGAATCTCTCTGTGGGTATCCAGCTTGGCATAGTCTCCCAACTCCTCAAAGGGTTTCTTACGGAAGAATAGCTCAGCCTCCTCGATGGATATCTCATTTCTTTTTAATCTCTCCAATACTTCTCTGGTCTCCATATCTTCACTCTCCTCTGCTTCTTCTTTACGCATTCTTCTCACGATCATCAGGAGAATCCTGCATCATAGCTTATAGTTGTATGTTATATTACAAATCGTGTGATGTCTTACATCAATATTATACCAAAGTGAGAAAAATGTCAAGAGTTTATGGAGCTGCAGATGAATGGACTTAGTCCACAAATGCGGCGCATCGCTGCGCCGCATTCATGAAATATCTTAATATCTTGAAAGGGATTATGCTTCTTCTTTCTTTGCTTTGATACAGCCAAATCCTGTTACTGCACAAATGATAACGAAGATCGGGTTGATGAATCCCATCAGATAGAATGGGATGTAGGATGCTGTTGCAACACCTAAGGTCGTTGCCGTGTAGACACCATTGGATCCCCATGGAACCATAGGAGCTACAATGGTAGCACCATCCTCACAGGTTCTGGACATTACGGAACGATCTAAACCAAGGTTATCATAGCCTTCACCAAATGCTTCTGCAGGGATTAACATGGTGAGGTATGGGTCGGAAGCGATGAAGCTTAAGATGTAACCGGAGATCAGGTGAGCAATGATAAGACCAGCTCTGCTCTTGGTAACTCCGCCAACCTTCTCCATCAGGTCACGAACGATACCGGTACGGATCATAAGACCGCCCATGGATAAACCAACCATCATCAGTACTACAGTGTACCACATACCGCTCATACCACCACGGGTGAGCAGCTTGTCGATGGTTTCATTTCCTGTCTCTCCTACATAACCGGAATACCAGTAAGTACCAGCTTCGATCAGACTTCTTCCCTGGAAGATGATCGTGAATACCATACCAACGATGGAGCAGAGTAATAAGGTTGGTAAAGCAGGGAATTTAATGACAATCAGGACGATCATAAGTACTAACGGAAGTAAAAGAACCGGGCTGAAGTGGAATGCACCATTTAAGCCATCGATCAGCTCTGTTACTGTGGAAGTATCTGCATTACCATCCACACGAAGACCAAGTACTAAGAAGATCACTGCAGATACCAGGATGGCAGGACCGGTGGTATATAACATGGAACGAACGTGTGCATAGAGATTTGTTTTGGAAACCGCTGCAGCGAAGTTTGTTGTATCGGATAATGGGGACTGTTTGTCACCGAAGTAAGCACCACAGATAATCGCACCAGCTGTGATCGCAGGATTAACTCCAAGACCAACACCAACACCCATAAATGCTACACCGACGGTACCCATGGTGGTCCAGGAAGAACCGGTACACATGGACATCAGACAGCAGATGATCAGGATCGATACGAAGAAGAACTTGGGACTGAATACATGAAGTCCTAATACGATGATATAAGGTACAACACCAGAGGATACCCAGGTACCTACGGTAGCACCGATAACAAGGATGATGAACATACATTCCAGGGAACCAGCCATACTGTCCATCATGGATTTGCCAAGCTCGGTATAGGATATCTTAAGCACAGCCATACCATATACCAGGAGCACAGCGATCGACATGGTGATCGGTACATGCGCTTCAAAGCCACAACCGATAATACCATAGGCGATGATCACGATACAGACTAAAAGCATAATCATCGACATGGCGAAGGTACTCTTTTTCTCTTCTACAACTTTTTTCTCTTTTGACATATAATCTCCTCCACTCCGTAGATGCTCTATCCACGGAACATACATGCAATGAATGAAATTCATTTTAGGATAGTTGCATGACATACATATCTGTACATATATGTTGTCTAACTTAAAAAAAATTGTACAATCTTGTTAATCTTATTTTAGTATTATTCGAGCATTTAGACAAACTGATATATTTAATATCAGATATTAGTTTTTCTAATATTCTACAAAAATATATGAGAATTATTCCTGTTTTTATTACTTTTGCACAAGAATTTTAAACTTATTTAAGAATATCCTTTGGAAAAATATATCCTTATGGCTTATCACTTAAGAAAGGAAAGAAAATGTAGTCAAAAGAAAAAAGCAGAAGAAATCTACGCTTCTTCTGCTTCTTCCCAGTCTATTAGGATGGATCTTATATCTTATGGTGTTGATGGCAAAACCACTATGCTGACAACACCTTCTATAGCTCAGAATTACTGGATGGAGGATTCATCCTGATCGGAGTAACGACGTCCGACTGTCTCCGCATCACCTACGATACCCTGTACTACGAATACATTTCCTGGAGGACATCCTTTTACTTCGCGGCCACGGCCCTTCAGATGGATATTGGCACAACGACCAACTAATACGGTATTTTCCGGTGTAGCTTCCGGAGGCAGCTCCTTGAGAGGACCTACTACGACATATTTGCCCTCAAGATAGTGAGCATATCCGCCAGCCTTAAGGTCCATAAGAGCGGAGATTACCGTATTACGGCAACCGGTACATGCACCTTCATCAAATAATAAAGTATATGGAGGAAGGCCTTCGATCTCTACTTCGTTGGCACGTTTGAAACGATGGTATACGGACTCGATGGTCTCGCCTACTACTTCGATCTTATCCAGATCCTTCTCACCGAGGCCTCTGCTGTAAGCCTCTACTGTAAGCATCGGTTCATTTACATCATAACCCATGATGGCACTGGTAACTGCATCTGCTGCAACGACATCCTTGGAACCCACGATAAGCTTCATCTCAACAGTCTCACCAAAGATTGGTCCCAGACCCTGCTGTCCGTAAGTACCGTCAATGATATTGAGAACAGGCTTTACCGTCTGGATAATGTCAATAACGCCAGGAACAACACCCAGGGTATGGAAGGTCTTCTTCTGTCCGTCTGCGATGAGACCCTTCAGATTCTTCAGACCCAGTGTAACCTCTGTCTGGTCATGTGTCTTCATAACAGGAAGTGTGATGATGGCATCTGCATCTCTTACAACCTCCCATGTCATCATCTCAGAGATGATCTTGCCGCCTTCTACAGGGATCTTGCAGCTCTTCTGCTTCTTGAGGTCGAGAACCTCGTATCCCTCGTCACGCATGGCTTCCTGATAACCACAGGCCTGGATAACTTCCTCTGTCTTAACACCTGCTGCTGCGGATTCTGCAACGATCGGGGTAGCACCTGCTTCTTTTACCAGCTCTGCAACTGCCTTTACAACCTCCCAACGGGTAACACCACCGGAGCAGCGATCTCCAGGTACAGCTACAAAGTTAGGATTTAAAAGAACTTTATAACCTGGTTTGATGATGTCATCAAGACCACCAAGATCAGCCACTACCTGTCTTACTGCAGCACGGATGCTCTCATAGTCATGATTCTCTGTTTTTCTGATAGATACTACTGGCATATTCATCCTCCTCTTATTCTTATACTCACACTCCTCCTGTTCCTCTGCCCGGGAAGAGCGTCTTAATAAATCTCTCTCCAATGTCTCCGTCCTTCGGAGTCATTTTATTATTTTACGTCCGGATAATGCTCTCTTACGAAGGCATCGATTCTCTTCACTGCCTCGATGATATTCTCATCGGAGTTCGCAAATACGAAACGGATATATCCTTCACCCATAGAACCAAATGCGGAACCAGGAACTGCGATAACATGAGCGTATTTGATCATCTCTTCTGCGAATTCCTGAGATGTCTTACCAAATGCCTTCACATTGGCAAATGCATAGAAGGAGCCTTTGGATTTCTTACATGTGATACCTGGGATGGCATTCAGACCATCGATGAGAAGGTCTCTACGACGCGCATATTCCTTCACCATGTTCTGGGTTGCTTCCTGTGGTCCTCGAAGGGCGGCTGCACCGGCTACCTGGGAGAAGGAAGATACACAGGATACCATACCTTCCTGAATCTGAGCCATCTTAGGAATATAAGCAGCATCCGCCAGAAGATAACCAACTCTCCATCCGGTCATAGCGTAGGACTTGGATAAGGAGTTCATTACGATAACACGGTCTCTGACTTCATCTACCTGTCCCGGACTGAAGAACTCTTCGCCATCATAGACGATGGAATCGTAAGGTTCATCGGAGAAGATGAAGAGATCATACTTGACAGCCAGATCACAGATCTTACGGATCTCGGACTCAGGGATGATGGATCCGAGAGGATTGGATGGGGAGTTCAGTAAGATGGCTTTGGTCTTCGGTGTGATTGCCTTCTCGATATCGGCTGCCATGATAGCGAAATCATTCTCTTCATAACATGGAACCGGTACTGCCTTCACACCATTGATCATGGTCTGTCCGAAATAGTTGGGGAAGCAAGGATCCTGTACGATCATCTCATCACCAGGATTCATGAGTGTGAGGATAGCTAAGGTAAGACCTTCCAGAGCACCGACAGTGATGATAACATTATTCATGGTATAATCTGTGGAATATTTCTGATATTTCTCTGCAACAGCCTGACGGAATACCGGCATACCTGCATTTGGTGAATAACGGGTAAAGCCATCATCGATCGCTTTCTTGGCTGCCTCTCTGATATATTCCGGTGTATCGAAGTTTGGCTCACCTACGGTCATATTGATAATATCTGCACCGCCACCTTCACTGGTGTACTTGGCAGCGATATCAAACATCTTACGAATACCGGATGCAGGATAATTTTTGGAAAGATTAGAAAGTTTAGCTAACTTATCACTCATAACGCATTCTCCTTTATAATATTATCTTTCGTTGATAATACATCCTGTATATTCTTTGATGTAGGATGTATTATTATATCTAAATTGTATAATCATATTATGGTATAAAAAAAGAGAAATGTCAAGGAAATTTTACACATCCTGCAAATATTGTTGGCTTTATTCACATGCCAGCAGATATTCCTTCACATTATCTGTAGCCTTCTGTGCCAGTCTTCTGACACTCTGCATGGAGGTACCGGCCACTTTGTTGACGAAGAGTACATTTTCTCCCTGATAGAGATCCGCACAATCACCCATACCACAGCTGTCACAGATATAATAATTGGATGGATTCTCCAGCCATACCTTCATGGCCTCTCTGTCCCACAATGGTCCCAGGGACGTGTTGATGATGATCTTACCATCTCCAAAGCTATGGAATTCCTCCGGACCCATAAGGTTGGTGAATTTGGTCAGATGCATGGTCATAATCTCCACCTTGCTCAGGAACTGATCCAGAGGCAGATAAGTAATACCAAGCTCCTGCTCCAGATCTTCCTTTCTGGTGCGGCTAAAGTAATATACATCCGCTCCAAAGACCTTCAAGGCCTTTGCCACCATGATTCCTGTGGTACCCAGACCTGCGATACCCACCGGAAGACCGGTCAGCTCGGTCATCTGCGGCTTCCACTGCGGGCCGTTCCAGCCATGGAAGAAGTCAAGTACTCTGGCGATAACGAATTCCACGACACCCTGATCACCGTAATCCTTGATACCTTTTACTACGATCCCCTTCTCCTCGGCAGCATAGATGTCCACATTGGCACTCTCCTTGGAGAATAAGGTGCTGCACATGCCGATATACCTGATATTCGGGCAGGCTTCGATCACATTTCTTCGGAGCTGGCTGCGGAAGGATAATAAGACAGCATCTGCATCACCGATCCTGCGGATCTTCTCCTCTTCGCTCTCCGGCATGGAGTCATAATTGACCACCTGTTCTGCATACTCCTCCAGCAGACATAGGGAATCCTCCGGAAAACCTGCGCCATCCATCAGGACGATTTTCTTAAATTTCTTCATCGTGTAACCTCCTCTTTATAAAAACATATATGCAACTTTCGTCGCACCACAGGGTATGATACGCGTTTCAAAAAAAGAAGGGCATAAAGCCCTTCTAGTATACTAAGTTATGTAATTCAGGAATGCATACCTTCACTATGCTTCGCAGATAAATGCTCTGACACAGTTGGCACTGCCAAAGTCTCTGCTACCCATACCGTAACCAATGGACAGGATGGAGGACTGTGGTCTCTGAGAAAATGTATCAGCAAAATGCTTCATGACTGCCACACCAGTCGGTGTACAATGCTCGCCTTCCTCATGACCGGCATAGGATGGAATCCCAGCCAGAAGCAGGGCTGTCGCAGGAGCTGGCACCGGCAGGATACCATGGGCACATCTGACATGTCCGTAGCCTGTCACGATAGGAGAACAGATGACCTGATCCGCTCCGATCTTCTCCAGCAGATAGGCTGCACCCACGATATCCGCAATCGCATCCTTAGAGCCCACCTCATGGAAATGAATCTCCGTCACATCCTTACCATGTACCTTACCTTCTGCTGCAGCAATCAGCTGATAGATCTCTATGGCATGCTGCTTGACAGAATCCGATACCTGAAGACCCTCTATGATCGAGGTGATCTCCTGCATGCTGGCATGATGGTGATGACCATGGCTGTGCTCGTGATGATGTTCATGACTGTGTTCGTGGTTATGTTCATGACAATGTTCATGCTCGTGGCTGTGTTCATGCTCGTGGCTGTGTTCATGCTCGTGGCAGTGATCATGCTCGTGGAAGTGCTCATGCAAGTGATCGAGCTCAAGCACATAGAAATGCTCATGACAAAGATATAACAC
>R05__coassemble_688_pt1 | contig 14557 bp, 12 predicted proteins | sample R05__metabat2_low_PE_006 | metagenome-assembled genome bin R05
TCGTCTGTATAATGAAGAACTCGGGCCTTGTGTGCCTCTGCATAAGCAAGCAGATCTCTTAATACCATATTCTCGAAAACATGACCAAACAAATCCAGGTCATTGTTAAAATAATCCGGATTGATACCTAATGCAGCCAACCCAATCGATGGGTCGATAAAAATATGTTTTTTAGCCGCTCTTATGGCTGTTTTCGAACGAATCTGGGGTGTCCAGGCATCAATATCCCGAATCACAAACAAACTCTCCAGAACATCTATGTAAGAGGCCAGCGTGTTATCCGTTACATTTTGCGTAGCCTTGACATCCGCATATATATTTGTTTTCTTTGCAGTAGTAGCCATATTTCTTGCATAGGACCATAACAGCGTTCTTGCCCATTCCGGTTTTCTTTTCACTCCATCAATTGCAGTGATATCTTTCAGATAGATCTGTCTGTAATAGTCCTTCGCAATCTCCAGTTTTGCCGCAGCTTTTTTTAGTGCAAGGCATCTTGGCCATCCGCCCCTGCAAGCAGCAAAAAACAATTCCTCCAGCGTCAAATCAGAAGAAGCACCATCAAAATCATAGCTTTCATCTTCTATTAGCCTGGTCAACGAAACAGTTCCATTGGATTCTCCGGTCTCCCACAACGTCATAGGGTACATGACAAGTTCTGTTATCCTCCCTGTTCCTGTGTGAGGAGTCTCTACCTTTCTGCTCGCTGATCCTGTCAAATAATAATTCCCGACATTCTCCGGATAATCGTCACAGTCTTTCCGTATTGTTCCCCATATTTTAATCGCATCCTGCCATTCATCAAACAATATGGGTTTGGGATTTTTCAGGAATAATTTCGGTGCGGTCTCAGCCACTGCTATATATCCATCTCGCTTTTCTTCATCTTGAAATTCAATCACTGTTTGACATCGCTCTTTCGCGGTTCTTGTTTTTCCGCTTCCTTTAGGACCTATGATGCTGATTGCATTAAATGCCTCGCTCCGCCGGTCAATCTCATCATCTATGATTCTTTTAATATATTCCATAACTGATTCCACCCTCTTCCTTTTGATATGATTATACCTTCTCATAGAAATCAGTACAAGTTTTTTGTGACTTTTTCGGATATTTTATTTTATTTTTTTCTGATTATTTGTTTTGATAATTTCGGCCATTTTATTTGTATAAATTCGGTTGTCGACCAGTTTAAATCGAAAAATACCACTCCTCTTCAACCTCGATATGCTTCTCGTTTAAATACCGCTCCATCCTGTTGTAATATGCAATAAGCCGCAGCAAATAATCCGGCATCTTTCTGCGACCGGCTTCCCAGTCTTCCAGATTACGTAATGGTATGCCCATGTACTGAGAAAATGCAATCCGCGTCATGCCTGTCTCACTGCGTACAGTTCTTAATTTATCTACCTGTTCCTGCAGATCCTCTCTTATGCTTTTCATTTTTTTACGCCTCTTTTTACCACTTATTAGGTGGTTTTATGATATCATATCTCTTCTGCTTCAGCAAGTAAAAATGTAACGCTGCACACGATTCTATTCATTTATCCAAATAAAATAAGGCCGCTGAATTTATCTGTTTTTCATAGATGCAGCAGCCTTATTTCGTTTTATTATCTTCTATTTCTTCTTTACCGTGACTTTCTTACCGGAATTGCTCTTTGCAAAATATTTCTTATAAGTCGATACCTTTTTGGACGGTACCTTGACCGTCTTTACGGAAGACCCTTTCAGGGAAGATTTCACGGTCTTTTTCGTCAGCTTGCTGGAGCAGATCGTCAGTGTTGTCAGTTTCTTGCAGCCATTGAAGGCAGATGCGCCGATGGTCTTCAGCCCCGTCGCTTTGGTCAGCGTCACTGTCTTTAAGGCTTTGCAGCCGGAAAAAGCCTTAGCCTTGATCGTCGTAAGGGATGCGCCTGCCGTGAATTTTGTCAATTTCGTGCATCCATAAAAAGCGGAAGCTCCGACTGTTTTTACATTCTTTCCGAGTGTCACCGTCTTCAATGTCGTACAGCCGCAAAAAGCTTGGGAAGCAATGGAAGTCACGTTATTGCCGATCACAACCTTCGTTATTTTGTCACCGTAAGCATACTTGGAAACAGAGGTCACTTTATAAGTCCTGGATCCATTCTTTACTGTAGCCGGAATAGTAAGGGTTCCCTTCTTTTGACTGGTACCAAGGAAAGCAACTGTTCCCTTACCTGTCACCTCATATAAATGATTGCCGACATAGAAAGACTTTTCTTCATCAGTCGTAGTGCTGCTCGAATCCTTGCTTGCTGCAGAGATCGTCAAAGTAAAGGTCTTACTGAAATCATAGAATGCAGAAGTACTGTATGCGGTAAAGACATGCTTACCCACACTCTTGAAATCGCCGCTGACATGCTTTATTTCATAATCCGTCCCTTCTTTAAGTTCCTTACCGTCAGCATCTTTAACGGTTACAGATGGAGTATAATAGCTATCCTCCTCCGTGATCGGGGGCTTGGTGAGGCTTCCATCAGCCTCTATGGAAGCGATCTTCGCTATCGTAGCCGATGCTGTCGTCTTAGAGCAATGACCGCAGGTCTTTTTGACGGAACCGGGAGCGGAGGTTGTGGCCTTTGTGATCGTATTGGTCCAGGTGTGGGGACTGATCTCCAGATATTTGTCCGTGCAGCTTTACCGTCCCACGACTCCATTATTGTAAAAATCCGCTGTTTTAACCTTCAGGCTGGTCTCAAAACTGTCTCCCGCATAGATATTATTTGAGGAAAGATCTCCTTTCCAAAAATACATGGTATTGGGAGAATAGTAGGCAGAGTCCCCTTTTATGGTAATCTCCGAACTCGTATCAATGGTGAATTTGCCACCATATCCATCCAGGCCGCCGCAAAGGCCAAAGACATTGCCGCCTGAAAGATCCATGGTAATCTTGGAATTCTTGACAACCAGGTCGCTGTCCTGGACATCGATACCGGCGTTGGCAGTATAATTAAAGTTTTCACTCTTCGGCATCGTGGACTTGATATTGATCGTGGCATTGGAGATCTCAAGGGCCGCATAATCGACGCCCTCTTTATAGTTTCTGTTAGCTATAGCAGAATAACCGTACACATATCCCTTGGGATTTGTAGACGTGATGTTGATTGTGCAGCCGGAAATCTTTGTGACTGTCGCTCCCGAGATACCAAAGGCTGTCATATTTTCTGAGAGATTCAGATTCAAGGTACCATTTCCACAGATGACCAGTTCACTGTCCTGACCACCGCTAATACAAGTGGCATCCCATCCTGCGTCCTTAACGGTAAGCGTATTGGTACCGATCAGTTTGATCGTTGGCGTTACAGAGCCGGAACCACTGACATAGATGAAAGAGCCATACAAACTATCGCCATAGTTCATGGTTCCTGTATAATTATTTAGAGTAATGGTACACGTAGGCACATCAACCGTGATTCCGGCCGGCAGATCCATGGCTGAAACCACCGGTCTACCGTCCGCTGTATCATCTTTAATGACACCATCTGTTACATCATAGGCTTTGTTGAGAACCCGAAGACTATACGAATAGTTCTCGTAAGCATGCGCCGTGACACCAAATGCCGGCAGCAGCATAAAGGCCAGGGCCAGGGCAAAAAACAGATTCATCCATTTCTTTTTCATTTTTCTCTCCTTTTGTCATCATAGGTTTTGTTGAAAGTCAAGCTCGCGAATTGTTTCACGATTTGCTCGCTATAAAATTGGCTATAAAATTGGTGCTTCGCACCCACCAGGTACGGGGCTTGTACCTCACATCTGGCTGAAGAGTTCAACCCATCACCTAAGGGTAATGGGTTTTCTCTTCATTTTATAAAAGCTTGTAAATTTCAACATATATGCAACCGACTTTATTGTAGCACCCCCCGAAAAATTCAAGAGTTATCAGGAAAATTGTCTGTAAATTTTCAGTTGAAATGCCGAAATATTAACAAGTATAGATTTGTTTGTATATCCAGTAACTACCATAGTTTTATATTATATGAATTTCTTATAGATTCTACCTATTCTGGTAGCCAGGGAAATGGTCTCATGGAATCGTATCAGGTCATCTTCCATACCAAGAGCTTCCTTCGCGCGATTGATACGATAACGAATCGTATTAGTATGTTGACCCATTCTTCCGGCAGTTTGCTTAAAATCTCCTCCTTCCTCCACAAAGGTCTCGATCGTACGCAATATTTCCTGGAAAGACTCTGCAGAAATCGAAGCAGACATACGAGAAAGATAAGCGTCATAGTATTCTTCCAGGGATATACTGTCCTTCATCATAAGCAGGAACTGAACAGATTGAAGAGGATCATAGTGATGCTGATTCCGCCCCAGAATCTGAGCAGTATAGAGGGCCTTCTCCGCTTCATCAAGCAGACGATGAATCTCCCGACGCCTTCCCATACTGCTATATCCGATCCGATAACTTTCAAAATATTGTCCTATCTCATGATAGAGGGCATCACACCGATTCTTCAGAAGCCTCTCCGATGCTTCACTGATAATAAAAATCATCTGATCTTCCAGTATCACACAATCCCTCCGCTTACTCTGATAGATCTGCCACAGCTCTGCAGAAGTGAACAGAGAGCGGAAAATCCCTTCCACATAAACCACCTGAATATATTCATCCGATCGAGGATTGATACTCAGGTAGAGCTGGGATTGCTCATCGATCGTAATATCATGACTCCGTATCTTATCCAGCTTTAATCGGTTCAGTTCATTCAGATTCTCCACTTCCAGATATTTGTTAATGGTAGAAATCAGCGTTGCATAAGATACATTCTTCTTCATATGAACAACCGGGAGCGCCATCTGATCACAAAAATCAATGGCCTCCTGTGACATCAGATCCGGTCTTCCGGTCGCCACGATAAGCACTCCGGAACAATGATACTGAATCAGATAGTTCAAAAAAATCATTATAGATGCTCTGTCCTGTTCAAACTGTTCCAGACAAGTAATAAATACATCGCCATCCTCCATGATACCGCCGGCCAGAACCTCTTCATGACAAGGGCAGTCAAAGACAGAAATACGATTCACAACCCGGTCCAGGCCCAGACTTCCTGCCAGCAGCCTGCAGTCATCAAACATATCATTTTTTAATAAGTCCGCAAATGTAATCTGCATCTATCTGTACTCCTTACATAACATGTTCTCTTTAACCCCTGGCGAAAAAGGGCGAGTCCTCCGCCTTCAGTCTTGGTGCGCCCTCCGGCATGAACTTCACATAATTCAGCTTCTGATTGACAAACCAATCCTCCATATCCACGGTAACCATAACTCCCATACCATTAGGGCAGAGGAGGAACTCCCTGGGATCCACATCACCGACCAGACACTTCCGCATGAGAAGATTAAGAATCTCTCCATGGGAGATGACAGCCACCTGGCTGAGGCCACGCATCTGACAGTCCTTGATGATCCTGGTAAATGCAGCCAGGATGCGGAACTGGGCCTCCAGCAGAGTCTCCCCTCCCTCGTAATCAAAGGCACAGCTCATCTCCTGCTCCATCCAGGAATCGTATAATTCTGTGCCGAAATAATCACTGCAGAGAGTATTCTCCTTACAGCCGAACTTATACTCCCAGAGACCTTCATAGATACAGGGCTCCATATCCGGGAAGAGTACCGAGGCAGTCTCCCGGCAGCGGATCGCCGGACTGGTGTAGAGCTTCTGGACCGCCGGATAATCATAGTTCTCCTTGAGATGATATAATTCCTCCCAGCCCTGACGAGTCAGGAGGGAATCCAGTGTCCCGCCGAATCTACCCTCTGTATTACTCCTGGTTAAGCCGTGTCTGTAACAATAGATCGTTAATTTTGAACCCATAATATACCCTGCCTTTCTGAATTTAGTATACCGATTCTTCCAGAAAAATACAAGGTTATATAAAAAAGAGCATCTGCAGCTTACTGTATCAGTAGCTGCAACGCCCTATATTGTAACTTCACCATATATCATTAGAAAGCGATGTATTCAGGCCTGACGGATACTAACTACCTTAAAGTCCAGTCTCTCGATCACGTCACAGATGGTCGCCTGGTCAACCTGCTGATAATAGGATACCCTGGCCTCTTTCTTCTCCAGATTCACCTTGGATACCACACCGTCCAGCTCATTCAGCTTGCGCTCGATCCGATTCTTACAGTTCTGGCAGTGCATGCCCTCAATCTGTACGATATAGTCTCCCAGCTTCTGCCCATCGATCTTCTTCTTCGGCACCTTCTCCTTGGGGCCGCCGCAACAGTCTCCCTCCCCCTTCATGTGGGTCAGGCTGGTCCGGATGGCCGGGATCAGAATGATGACAAGTAACACAACAATAATTATATTCGCAGCATTCATCTCTATCTTCTCCTTTCCTGTTTATGATACCCACCTTTATCATTTCTTCGTGGAATGCATATCAGGCACACTGCCACAGGCATGGGCCTTACTGCAGTTCCCGGCCTGAGGGCATCCGATACATCTGACACCCTTCTTCTTCTGTTTTCTGATGTAGAAGAGTGCCGATCCTACGATAAGTACAATAATGAAAACAGCGATAACATTTACCATAAAAACCTCCTTGATAGCTCGGTCTCTCCGAATCACAGATAAATATCGATAAGGCCGGAGACCAATCCAGTCCCCAGCCTATGAATCATATCGTATCTTATATTAGTTTAACTGATATTCTTTGTCAAGCTCGCGATTTGCCTTAATGATCAGATAAGCGATGATGGCAGCAAAGACGATGACTGCGATCAGACCACCCAGGAATCCAGGAGCGAAGCTGCCGGATACAACCAGAGTACCGATCTGATTTACTAAGAAACCTACGGTGAAACCAGTTGCTAACTGGAAGCAGATGGCACCAAAGAGCCATTTCTTACTCTGCATCTCAGAGTTCATAGCACCAAGAGCAGCGAAGCAAGGTGGTGTATAAAGGTTAAACATAAGATATGCCAGAGCAGCAACCTTTGTAAGACCCATAACCATAGCTACCTGATTACCGCCGCCAACGAGCTCCAGCTCTTCGGTATCGATAAAGTTAGTGATCGCATATACCGTAGCAAGAGTACCTACTACATTTTCCTTTGCGATGAAGCCTGTGATGGAAGCTGCAGCCAGCTGCCAAGCGCAGATACCAGTGATAGGAATCAAAAGGTAAGCAAACGGACCAGCGATACCAGCTAAGATAGAAGTACTCTCCATACCTTCTTCTACTGCCTGGAAGCTGAAGTTGAAGGACTGCATGATCTGGACGACTGTATTACAAACAAGGATAACCGTACCAGCTTTTACGATATATGCTTTACCACGGCTTAACATGGACATTACAGCGATCTTTAAGCTAGGAAGCTTATATTCCGGAAGCTCGATGATGAAGAAGGACTTTCTGTACTTCATACCGGTGATGGCCTTGATCATAAGAGCACCCAGAAGGATTAAGATAATACCAACAAAATACATTAAAGGACCGACCCATTTTGCATCCGGGAAGAATGCGCCGGCAAATAAAGCGATAACAGGAAGCTTAGCACCACATGGCATAAAGGTTGCCAGCATAGCAGTGGAACGACGCTCTCTCTCGTTACGAATGGTACGACAAGCCATGATGGCCGGGATACCACAACCGGTACCGATGATCATAGGGATAACGGACTTACCGGAGAGACCTACTCTCTTGAAGATTGGGTCAAGTACGACCGTTGCACGGGACATGTAACCACAGTCCTCCAGTAAGGCGATGAGGAAATACATAACCATAACCAGTGGAAGGAAACCAACTACGGCACCTACACCACCGATGATACCATCAACCAGTAATGCATAGAGTAACGGGTTGGCATCTGCCAGTGCATCTCCAACCATACCCTGGAAGGTCTCGATCCAGCCTGTCAGGATGTCTGCCAACCAGGTACCTACGGTAGACTGGGAGATATAGAATACCAGGAACATGATACCTGCGAAGATGATCAGACCGGAAACCGGATTGGTCAGAATCGCATCGATGGTATCGCCTGTATTCTTCTCTTTGGTTAATACTTTACGTTTCTCTACATCCTTTACGATACCGTTTACAAATGCGAAACGCTTTCTGTCGGCTGCCTCTACTTCATTTTTATCATGCAGATTGATCTCACCCTGAACATAAGGGGCTGTCTGTCCCATGCCTTCGAGATCTGCAGCTGCAGCAACGACTTCCTGTAAACCACTGTCAGAGATGGCTGTTGTCTTGATGACAGGGCAGCCAAGCTTCTTAGCCAGTGCTTTCTCATCAATCTCTGTGCCCTTCTTCTCGTTGATGTCTGTCTTATTCAGAGCAACAACAACCGGAACACCTAATTCCAGAAGCTGGGTTGTAAAGAATAAACTACGGCTTAAGTTCGTAGCATCCACGATATTGATGATAGCATCCGGATTCTCATTCTTTACATAGCCGCTTGTGATACTTTCTTCAGATGTGAATGGTGACATGGAATATGCACCAGGAAGGTCAACTGCGATGAGCTCCTTGGCTCCGCTGTAATATACCTTCTTAATCGGGCTCTCTTTCTTATCGACGGTAACACCAGCCCAGTTACCGATCTTCTCGTTACGTCCTGTCAGTGCGTTATACATCGTCGTTTTACCACTGTTAGGATTACCTGTTAACGCAATTCTCATAACTTCCTCCTTATATAACCTTACCCTGTGATCTGGCATCTCAGCAGGAGGTTTTCATAATATATCATGACATCATGCCTCCGATACTGTGGATTCTGTGTGGCTTATTTCTGTTCGAACTATGAAATATATATTATATGTGTCTTCTTTTTGTTCGCTAAATAAAATATATATTATTCATATCTTCTTTTTGTTTGAACTTTGAAATATTAATTAGCTTTCACTAATCGCAAGGGTAAAAAAAATGAACCAGTTACTATATAGATCAAATCTTCGGTCATCTGCCTTTCTGCCAGGATATACTTTCAGGAGAAATAAGCTCCCCGAAAACAGTCAGAAAAGCAGAGTAACACAAAAATCCGATGGCAAAATCAGATAGCGATCGCTGCTGCCAGGTCGCTGTCGATGTTATATCTGGCATCCTTGATCGATACAACACAGTTCTTCTTCTTACGAGTTACCACTGTGATCGGTTCGCCACTATAACATCCCAGAGAAAACAAAAATGCTTTCATCTCTTCATCGTTGGTCACAATATCTTTGATGATATATTCTTCGCCTAATGTAGCATCATTAAGAGTCATATCTGATCCTTTCTGTATGTGTAATAGAGCTGGGTCTACCGCTTCATCAGCCTAATCCGATAACCATAAAAACAACCATGCGACCTTAGGCCGCTCCACAGCATATAAAGTATAAACTATCTGCAGATAGATGTTCAATACCAAATATAGATGTTCCTTATAGTTATTAGTTTATGCTAACCACATATAATCTAATATAAATCCTCTGCTTTGTCAATAGATTTTTTCATTAAAATTCAAGAACGCTCTGCGTGCTTGCTACGGAATGCGCCTCATGCTCTAGCATGACGAATTTCCAATGCGCATTTCAGCAATCCGCCGGAGGTTTTTATCGAAATCGGAGAGATAAAAGCAAAAAAGAAAAGGGACAGAAGCACATAACTCTTGTCCCTTTTTTGTAAGTTCTCTACAGAAGGTAAATAAAATAAGCTGCGTAGGCTATCACCATAAGGATCCCTCCCCAGCGCTTCAGCTGACGATCCTTATTCAGTACACAGATCCACAGCAGGACTACTGTTACCGCTGCCACCAGGCTGTCAAAGAGGAAATCCGCCTGATAGGCAACCGGTGTAATCAAAGCAGAAGTGCCGATAACGAATAGGATATTAAAAATATTGCTTCCCACGATATTACCGATGGCCAGATCCACATTCTTCTTAAAAGCAGCAGTTACGCAGGTAACCAGCTCCGGAAGAGAGGTACCGAAGGCCACGATGGTCAGACCAACCCAACGCTTGCTCATACCAGCCAGCAGGGCCAGCTCCGAGGCTGCATCTACAGTCACATTACTGCCGATGACGATCAGAGTTGCTCCGATCACAACCATTAGCAGCAGCTTAAGCCAGGAGGCGTTCTCATCCACATCCGCTTCCTCGAGAACATCCGCTCCGCTCCTGGCCATACGCATGAGATAATAGAGATAAGCCAGAAAGAGAATCCAGAGTATGAGGCCCTCGATCCGGGTGAGCTGATGATCCATCAGTCCCAGCACAGCGAAGATCACAGTGATCACAAAAACAAAGGGGATCTCATAAGCTACCGTGGACTTCTGGATGGCAAGAGGCGTGATAATGGATGTGATACCCAGGATCAGCAGAATATTCATGATATTGGATCCCAGAACATTACCTACCGCAATCTCTGCACTCCCCTTCAGGGCAGAGGAGATACTGACCGCTGCCTCCGGCAGGGAAGTACCCATGGCCACAATGGTCAGACCGATCACCAGCTGAGGCACCCCCAGCTTATCGGCGATACCGGCCGCACCCTCCACGAACCAATCGGCTCCTTTTACTAATAAAACAAAACCCAGAACTAAGAGTCCCAGCTGTAATAACACTCCCGACATGATCTTCCCTCTATCTTTCTATTCCCCGGAATCGATGGAACACTGCAAGCCTGTCATGCAGATTCATCCGATGATTCCTTCTCATGAACACCAATCTCTCTTCTCTACCCTGTCTCTAACCACATAGAGTTCTGAAGATTCTACCATAAATCCACTGGAATGTCCACATTTCTTTCTCTTTCGGAAACTTCCATACAGGATAAGCCTGTCACTCGGCTTTCCGAAAGGCTGTAACATAGACGATCACACGCACGATCCAGTCGACAAACATGGCATACCAGATCCAGAGGACATCCTGATGGCATACTTTGACAAAAAGATAAGCCAGACCCACACGGCAGATCCACATGTCAGAGATGGCCACCAGCATGGTAAAGGCAGCTCTGCCACTGGCCCGGAAATAATAGGGAGTCTGAAATGCAAGCGGCCAGATGATCATGCAGATAGTATGGGCGATCAGAAGCCCGCAAGCATAAGAAGCGGACTGTCCCGACAGATGATACATGGCTACCAGCTGGTGATTGAATATATACATGATCAGACAGATCGGCAGCAGACAGAGATAGTTCAATAAAACCAATAATCTGGCATATCCCTTGGCCTGCTTCCTCTCTCCTGCCCCCAGGCACTGACCAACGATGGTCAGCATGGCGGCTCCCAGTGCATTTCCGGGAAGATAGAAATAATTGGCCAGATTACAGGCGACAGCATAACCTGCAATGGCTGCGGTACCCAGGGTAGCCACCAGACTGGACAGAATCAATTTACCAAATTGGAAGACACCATTTTCCACCCCATTGGGGATACCGATGGACAGGATCATGGCGATGGTCCTCCCATCCGGTATAAAATCAGTCCACCGATTGATCCGGCAAACCGTATTCCCGGTCTGTAAGAGATAAAATAAAGCGAGTCCGCCGACGCATCGGGAGATCAAGGTCGGAATCGCCACACCGGCCACACCCATGTGCAGGATATAGATGCCGATCGCATTTCCCAGAATATTAAGCAGATTCATAAAGACAGAACAGAAGAGGGGCGTTCTGCTGTCTCCGCTGGCACGAAAGCCGGCAGCAGAGGAATTATAGAGGGCCAGAGCCGGATAAGACAGCGCCGTCAGTGCCAGATAGGTGAGAGCATCCCGCATGACTTCTTCATCAATCGAGCCATATAGGATACTTAACACCGGTCGGCGGCCCAGAACCATGAAGAAGGTAAAGAGGAACATGGTTCCTACCGTAATCATAAGCAGCTGGGCGGATGCCTTCCCTGCATGCTTCCTGTCCCTGGCTCCCACAAAGCGGGAGATGACTACCGTACCACCATTTGCGATGGCAAATAAGACCTGAAAGATCAGCGTATTCAGCGAATCGATCAGGGAGACACCGGATACGGCAGCCTCTCCCAGGGATGCCACCATAAGGATGTCCACCATACCGATCAGTACGTTCAGTAATTGTTCCAATAAAAGAGGCCATACCAGGCAAAAGATGGCTCTTCCCCCAAAGCATGGCTCTCCTTCTTCACTTGCAGTCAATCTCTTATATCGATCCTTCCATCTATCCATTCTGTCCTGCCTCACTCTTGCACACCGGTCCGACATACCGGATTCCTCCCTTATGTCTATATATGACTCTGATATGCTCCTTCTCATATATTTATTCCTGCATAGTATTCATCTCATGGAAGATTATATCGATAAGATTGATTATTTACAAGTATTATATTTATATTTCTTTTCACTGAAAATGTTCCGCTTCTCCCGGAACAGAATCATCATTTCACGACAAGGGTAATGACTTTCGTAGCCTTTTTATATACCCCGGTAGCAGCAGCACTTACCGTCACCTTATAGGTACCTTTTCTCGCTCCCTTCTTCAGAGTTACTTTGCCGGATTTGGATACTGTAATATACTTTTTCCCCTTCTTAGGATAGCGGCTGATCTTATAGCTAAGCTTGCCTTTAGCCTTAGCCTGCAATTTGAGGCTGACCTTCTTCTTCTTCAGATTCTTATAGCGATAGACTACCTTCTTTGTCGCTTTTTTGGCGACCGTGATCGTCTGCGTTTTTAAGCTGACTTTTTTGGTCTGGCTTGTGGCCTTCCTGGCAGCCCTCCGGCAGGGGTGACATGCCAGCCAACAAGCCTGTAACAAGGAGAAGAATCGTCGCTTTTTTCAAAAGATTTCCAATCATATTTTCTCTCCTTTAAAAACTGGCATGAACGGACCAAGTATCGAATTGCTTTGCTGCTCTTTGGAATACTTTTCGCGCTGATTGGCTTTGGAGTATGGTTAGTGATAAGAATCTGGATTTTATCGTCATGGGATTGGATGTTCTGTTTTATCGGCTACCCTATTGTCATTTCCTGGCTTGTGGTCTTCTTTTATTCCTGCAGGCATGGTTTTCATGACAATAAGCCAGTCGACTGATTCACATTCTTGAACACTCGTCCCAGGTTCGGTTCATAATAAACATAAATCGCCCCGGACAGTTTTCGATTTCTGTCCGGGTCACATTCTCTTTATTCATTCTCCTTTCACCACTTTATCATCCAGCGCAAAGATAACCCATTCCGCAATATTTGTCGCATGGTCGCCGATACGCTCAAGGTATTTATTAACCATCAGAAGGTCTGCGGCATGCTCCTCGTACTCCGGATTTTCTTTCATGATGCTAATCAGTTCAGCTTTTACCGCAAGAAACAGTTCGTCCACAATATCATCATGCGCAATGACCTCCCTGGCTTTTGCCGCATCTTTCTCCACATAGCTTTCTGTCGCATGAAGCAACATGACGATCGTCTCTGCCGCCATTTTTCGAATATTCTCAAGATTCAGAATATAAGGGCTGTTTGCCATCATGATGGTCAGTTCAGAGATATCCGCAGCCTGATCACCGATGCGCTCCATATCTGTCACCATTTTCATAGCGGATGTGATCGTACGAAGATCCCGCGCCACGGGTTGCTGCTGGTCGACAAGCGCATCCCCCTCCATGATTGTTTTGGCTTTCTTTGTATCCTGGGCGAACAAAGCAATAACGGCGGATTGTATTGCAGACTGTACCATTTCTGCCATGATTAGCAATTCTTCATTCAGCTGCCGCAGCTGTTCATCAAATTTATTTCTCATATTTTTAAAATCTCCTTCTTAACCGAACCTTCCTGTAATATAATCCTCAGTTCGCTTGTCCTGCGGATAAGAGAAAAGTTGCTGCGTATTACCGAACTCGATCAACTCCCCCAACAGGAAAAATGCGGTATCATCTGCCACACGGACAGCCTGCTGCATGTTGTGTGTTACGATCACGACAGTGTATTTTTTTTCAGTTACTCCATCAAATCCTCGATCTTAGAGGTTGAAATGGGATCCAGTGCGGAAGTAGGTTCGTCCATCAGCAGGACATCCGGCTCTACCGCCAGAGCTCTCGCGATACAGATCCTCTGCTGCTGACCGCCGGAAAGTCCCAATGCGGATTTTTTCAACCGATCCTTCACTTCATCAATGATTGCCGCTCCTCGAAGGCTCCTCTTGTTCCGGAACCAGCTTCCCGGCCGATCACAACGATTTTCTCGTCGTTTCCGCCAAGTTCGCTCCAGTTGCTGATCTCCCCTGTATAGATGGAAGCCAGCTGTTCGCTGGAGAGATCTGCCACCATATTCTCCTTATCCGTGATGACTGCGATACCATCAATCGCTACAATATTTTCTACTGCGCCGCTTTCCTTTTCACCATCTTCCAGACTGCGGGACGCATTACCGATATCAATACTTCCCTGAGTCAGAGACTCCAATCCTGCGCCGGAACCGGTATACTCCACGGTAACCGTAATATCCGGATATTTCTCCATAAAGCTCTCGCTCACGGCCTCACAGAGCTTTTCCATGGAAGTGGAGCCTGCAAGGTCAAAAAGAAGGCGCTCACCCGGGTCATCAAACACCCAGGCAAGCGCCTTCGTATTCT
>R05__coassemble_690_pt1 | contig 14536 bp, 12 predicted proteins | sample R05__metabat2_low_PE_006 | metagenome-assembled genome bin R05
CTTCTTGGTTTTGCTCTATTCTATGGTTTTTACCTTACTTAGAGCAAGCCCAGGCTTCTTGGTTTTGCTCTATTCTATGGTTTTTACCTTACTTAGAGCAAGCCCAGGCCTTCCTGATCTTGCTCTATCCCCGGCTTTTGCACTATCTTAGAGCAAGTCTGGGCCTTACGACATTGCTCTATCCCCGGCTTTTTTCCTATCTTAGAGCAAGTTAACTCCTCCTGCTCTTGCTCTATCCCTAGCTTTTTGCCTATCTTAGAGCAAGTTAATTCACTCACACCATTAATTAACACACACCAACAGGACCGTCGCAATGCGACGGTCCTGTTCAAAAACGCTGCCAAGAACAACTCTGTCTTCTCATTCAGATAAGATATCCTGCAATCCGGCCTTCTTACCCAAGCAAGTCTCCTGCAATCCGGCCTTCTCACCCAGACAATATCTCCGGCAACCCGGCTATCCTAACCAGACAAGTCTCCGCTGATCTACTGTCTTTATCCTTCCTGCTCTGCCAGCCACTCCTTATAGTAAGTGATGGCTTCCATCACGCGCTCCGGCTGCGGTGCCCCGTAGGTATTTCTCTTCATGACGCAGGTCTCGATGCTGATGGCATCATAGATATCCTCCTCGAAGAAGTCGGAATACTCTTTATATACCTCCAGAGGCAGGCTTAAGAGATCACAATCCCGATCGATGCAGGCCAGAACCAACTGTCCGGATACGGCATGGGCATCGCGGAAAGGCATGCCATGCTTGACCAGATAGTCGGCTACATCCGTGGCATTAATGAAACCACCGGAAGCACTCTTCTCCATGATATCCTTATGGAAGACCGCCGTCCGCATCTCACCGGTGGTGGCGATCAAACAGTCCTTCACCGTATCGATGGCGTCAAACATGACCTCCTTATCCTCCTGCATATCCTTGCTGAAGGAGAGAGGCAGTCCCTTCATCATGGTCATGAGGGACATAAGAGAGCCATAGACACGACCGGTCTTACCACGAACCAGTTCCGCCACATCCGGATTCTTCTTCTGCGGCATGATACTGGAACCGGTACAGAAGGCATCGTCCAGCTCCACATATTGATAATCATTACTGCACCACAAGATGAACTCCTCGCTGATACGGGACAGGTGCATCATAATGGTAGACAGATCAAAGGCGAATTCACAGATATGATCCCTGTCGGATACGGAATCCATACTGTTTCTGGTCGGCCTGTCAAATGTTAAGAGATCACTGGTCATCTGGCGGTCCAGGGGATAGGTGGTACCTGCCAAGGCTGCGGATCCCAGTGGGCAGACATTCATGCGGCGATAAGTGTCATCCAGACGATCCACATCACGGATGGCCATCTCCACATAAGCGCCCAGATGATGGGCCAGAGTCACCGGCTGTGCCTTCTGCAGATGAGTAAAGCCCGGCATGAAGGTATAGAGATTCTTCTCCATCTGCTCCAGCAGAACCCGGATCCACTCGACCAAAAGCCTGCGAACCTCTTTCACTTCCACACGCAGATACATCTTCACATCCGTGACAGCCTGATCATTTCTACTGCGGCCGGTATGAAGCTTCTTGCCAACTTCACCGACCCGGCGGATCAGCTCCGACTCCACCAGAGAGTGGATATCCTCATACTTGGTACTGACCTCGATCTTACCGGCTTCCAGATCCGCCTTGATCTCCTTGAGACCTGCCACGATGACATCCCTCTCCTCTGCAGTCAGGATATCCTGGGCTGCCAGCATGGTGACATGAGCGATACTGCCATCCACATCCTGGCGGAACATACGCTGATCAAATAAGATCGAAGCATTAAAATCATTGACAAAATCATCGAGCCCCTTGGTAAAGCGGCCACCCCATAACTGTGCCATAAGCAACCTCCTCTATAAGAGATCCCGGCAGAGACAGAGATGCGCCTCTTCGCGACTCTCCTGAATATGTGCCAGTATCTTCTCCATGATCTGAATCTTGCCCGGTGAACCGATGGACTGCGGCGTAAACTGCGGTACAAAGGTCAGATCATAATATTTATAAGCATCAAATTCCTCGATATAATTCTCCGTCACCCTCTCATAGGAAGAGACTCTGCTCTGTCCGATGGGGAAAGCCGGACCGTAATTAAAGGCAAAGTAAGGCAGGTCATGGGTATTCCAGTTCATAGGAATCTCCAGGATCCGGCTGACTTTCTTTCCGTTTTCTGCATCCTGCTCTTCTGTCTGAGACACTGCATCCTGCTCTTCTGTCTCAGTCTTTGCATCCTGCTCTTCTGCCACTTTCACCTCATGATAATAAGGCTGATCCCTGTCATAGAGACTGCTGGAATACTGATAGCCATACTTCGCTGCGATTTCGAAGACATCCTGGGTGAATTCACCCTCCGGCACACGGAAGCCAAGCGGTGCCTGACCCGTCATCCTGGTAAAGAGCTCAGTACCCTTGGCAAACTCTTCCTCAATCTGCTCTCTGGATAAGAGATGCATCTGTTTATGAGTATATCCCTTAAATGCGACTTCATGACCACCCTTCATGACCTTCTCGATGGTCTCCGGATGACGCTCCGCGATCAGACCCGGCACGAAAAAAGTCGCCTTCATATCATAATCCTTCAGAGTCTTCAGGACGCGATCCAGTCCCCTGCGGATGCCGTAATCACCCATAGACAGGGTCTTGGGACGCTTCTCGGTCCCCTCGAACATACCGGACCAGAAGGTCTCGCCGTCCAGATTGACTGTTAATACTGTTTTCATCTATCTCTCCTATCTGATTCATCCTGCAAATGTATCCACACATCCTGGTATCCATATGTCATGCTGATATATCCACTCATTCTGGTATCCATATGCCATGCTGACATATCCACATATCCTGGTATCCATATGTCGTGCTGACATATCTACACATCCTGGTATCCACACCCCATGCTGATATATCTACACATCCTGGTATCCATATGCCATGCTGACATATCTACACATCCTGGTATCCATACCTCATACTGACATATCCCACACCGTGGCATGATCGGACACACATACTTCTGCGTCATGAATCAATAATGTGCTCTCCACCAATCTGCGATCTCCGAACCCTTGGCAAACCATACGCCCTCTTTGGACTTCATATGCTTGATCAGGCGATGATACATGCGCAGTCTGCCCGGCGAACCGATGATCTGCGGATGGCATAAGGAGACGAAACAGAGTCCTTCCTTATAATAACCGTCAAACTCCTGTTTAAAATTCGCATAAACCTGCTCGATTCCTGCAATACGATCCTGACCGGAAGGCTCCGCAGGAAAGATGTTATAACCAAACTGTACGAAATCATCCAGATCCCACTTAGGTGCCATCTCGATGAAATCCGTCACCTTGCCGTCGATCACCGTGCGGTAAGGACGGTCGTCTCCACGCATGGAGCTGGAGTACTGGAATCCCATATCGTAGAGGATGCCCGCCGTCTCTCTGGACCAGTCGCCCGATGGGGTACGATAGCCGATGGCTTCCTCGCCGATAGTCTCCTTAAAAATGCGCTGGCTCTTCTCGATGATGGCTCTCTGCTCCTCAGCAGACAGATCCACATATCTCTCATGGCGATAGCCATGATGGCCGATCTCGAAGCCCCTGGCATGAATCTCCTTACAGAGGTCCGGATGATCTTCCATGACCTTGGCCGGTATAAAAAATGTACCCGGCAGCCCTTCCTCCTCCAGGATATCCATGATACGTCTGGCCGCACAATTCGGTCCGTAATTACCAACAGAGTTGGATCTGAGGAAATGTTCTCCCCCCGGATAGGCAGAGTTACCATTTCTCCAGATGGTATCTCCATCCAGATCGTAGCTCAGCATGACGGCACACTGCGCTCCGTTCGGCCATAATATTTTCTCATAAGTTGCTGTTTCACTCATGGAAATTACCTCTTTTTCTATACAATTTATAATACTGCAGCCAGGAACTGTCTGGCTCTCTCCGACTTCGGACTGATTTATAAAACCGTCGCCAGGAACTGTCTGGCTCTCTCCGACTTCGGACTGATTTATAATACCGTCGCCAGGAACTGTCTGGCTCTCTCCGACTTCGGACTGTTGAAGAACTCCTCCGGTGTCGTATTTTCCACCAGATAACCACCGTCCAGGAAGACGATACGATCCGCAACCTCCCTGGCAAATCCCATCTCATGGGTAACCAGAGCCATGGTGATACCGGTATGGGTCAGGCTCTTGATAACATCCAGAACCTCCTTAACCATCTCCGGATCCAGGGCGGATGTCGGCTCGTCGAAGAGCAGAACCTCCGGCTCCATAGCCAGCGCTCTGGCGATGGCGACACGCTGCTTCTGTCCGCCGGACAGACGGCTCGGATACTCATTGGCTTTGTCTGCCAGACCGACTCTCTCGAGCAGCTCCATGGCCTTCTTCTCCGCCTCCGCCTTGCTCAGCTTATTTACCACCATCGGTGCGTAGGTCATATTACGCATAACCGTCATATTATTAAATAAGTAGAAATGCTGGAATACCATACATACATTTTTACGGATATCAGTGATATTGGTGCCCTTCTCCATGATATCCTTACCATCGATATAAATCTTACCGCCGGTCGGAGTCTCTAAGAGATTAATGCAGCGCAGCATGGTGGACTTACCGGATCCGGACGGTCCGATGATGGCCACAACCTCACCCTTATTGATCTCCAGAGAGATATCCTTCAATACTTCCAGCTTATCAAAATTCTTCTTCAAATGTTCAATCTTAATCACTGACACGCACTCTCCTTTCGATATAGTTACCCAGGGCGGTAAGCGCCATGACTAATACATAATATACCAGAGCTGCCACGATAAATGCCTCAAAGGCACGGAAGGTCTTGGCCTGAATCAGGGAAGCCCAACGCATGGTATCGGCCACACCGATGACAGAAACCATACTGGAATCCTTCAAAAGGGCGATACATTCATTTACCAGAGACGGCAGGATATTCTTCAGAGCCTGCGGTGCCACGATATCGAGCATCAGACGATACTTGGGCACACCAAGAGACATGGCTGCCTCCCACTGACCCTTATCCACCGATAAGATACCACCACGGATGGACTCAGAGATATAGGCTGCAGAGTTCAGAGTAAAGGTAAGAACACCGGCCTGCAGTGCGGTAATCTGATAATTCAGCAGCTGCGGGGTCGCATAATAAACCAGCATGAGCTGAACCAGAAGAGGGGTTCCTCTGAATACAGAGGTGTAAAACTGTGCGATTAATACCAACGGCTTGATCTTGGAGATCTTGATCAGAGATAATGCGATACCCCAGATAAATCCGAACAGCGTTGATAATAATGTGAATTCCAAGGTTAACAAAACTGCCTTACCCAGTGTCGGAAGGAAGTTTATCAAAACACTAAAATCAAGCATTTTCCTGCTCCTTTCTTACATCATGGAAATGTGTTGGGAACGTATCTGTCTAAACCACCGAGATGGACCAGACAGATACGTTCTCAGTGACTCCTGTTGACTCCCATTGCGATAAATCGCGGACCCATACAGATCCGCGATACTATCTTAAGATATATTACCGGATATCAATAGATATCCATTGCCAACAATAGCTTAATATTACGACCGACTGCTAGCTGTAGCAAGATTGCAATCGACTGCTGTCTGTAGCAAGATTACGACCGACTGCTGTCTGTGGCAAGATTACGACCGACTGCTGTCTGTCATCATGAATCTACTGCTGCTGAGCGATATCCAGATCTGCAATCATCTCTTCGTATTCTGCTACAGTATCTTCTCCGAGATATTTTACAAAGATCTCATGAAGAGTTCCGTCTGCTTCCATTTCGTCGAGGACGGTATTGATCTTCTCTACATACTCGGATCCCTTCGGTAATGCGATAGCAAATGTATCTTCCATAGTCATGTCTGCTGCGATCAGGTTGGACTCGATGCCATCATTCTGCTGAACGAATTCTGCTGCCTGGGAAGCATCAAAGATACCAGCGTCAGCTCTGCCTGCCAGGATCTCCTGGATAACAAGCGGAGTATTATCTAACTCTGTAACCTCAGCGCCTTCGACTGTCTTAGCAAGCTCTGCATAGCTGGTACCCATGGACTGAGCTAATTTTAAGCCCTTCAGGTCATCAAGACTGGAGTAGCCCTTACCCTTTAAACATACTACAGAGTTCATTGGGAAATAATAAGACTTGGTGAAGTCAAGAGTCTCTTTTCTCTCTTCTGTTGGGGAGATACCGGAGATGATCATGTCGGCACGGCCGGACTCCATGGTAGGAACCAGAGCGCTGAACTGCATATCGGAGAATTCGATGGTCTTGCCTAATCTCTCACCGATCTCATTGGCGATATCGATATCGATACCTACATAGGAATCTGTGCTCTCATCAGATACGGACTCAAATGGTGGGAAAGTTGCGTTGATCGCTACAATCCATGTATCCTTATCTGCTAAGTCGCTCTGTGCTGCAGCTGCCTGAGTGGTTGCTTCTGCAGAAGAGGAATCTCCTGAAGAGGAAGAACCACATGCAGCGAGACCACATACCATGGTCAGTGTTAATAATGCTACGAGAATTTTTTTCATTACATTTACCTCCTGTAATATTAATAAAATATGCGCACCCCTTACAGCATCCCTGTATTCCTCTGATACAGGATCTGTAAATGTCCCGGTGCATCTATAGAATAGCATCTATTACCTTTTATAATCGATACTATTTTATCTTATAAGAAACAAGCATACGACCTTCGTTTTGTATACTATAGCAAGTTATTACTCTGTATGCTTCGCCATGCAGGCTGCCATGGTCTGAATAAGTTATTCCGGCTCACAGATTGGGGCGAGGATAAGCCTTCTTGCTCAGGCGCAGCCCCTGTCTGACCAGACTCTCCGCCACCGACACACCGGCCACCGCTGCGTCGATTACCGGAACACCCAGCCGCTCTGACATCTCACCGGCCACACCCAGATAGGATAAGCAGCCCAGGATCACCGCCTGAACCCCCTGCTCCTCGATCATGGCCTGCGCTCCCTGACAGAGCCGGTCGATCGCCTGCTCTCTGGAATCCCAGACATTGACACCAGCCATATCCACCGCATGAACCGCAGAGATATCACCCGGCATATAGCCCCTGCGCGTCAGATACTCCCTCTTCTCCGGAATCCTCTTCGGCTCCATGACCAGAAGGCCCGACTGCCTGCTGACAAAGGGCACCAGCTGACAGGCTGCCATACCGGCACCAACCACCGGGATATCCAGGACCTCCAGACAAGCCTCCAGAGCCGGATCACTGAAACAGTAGAGCACCACAGCATGGTAGCCATCCGCCTGAGCCTGCATGGCCCGACGAATCAGCTCCGGTGCGATCAAGGCCGCCTCGTAGAGCGAATCCAGACACAGGTCCGAGTCCGTGATACACTCCATATCCAGTTGCACATCCGGACCAACGTACTCCTGCAGGATCCCGCAACGCAGAGCAAAGTCTGCCTGGGTCATGCCCGCATCCGGATTCAATATCTTAATACGAATCATAGCCTTATCCTTCTAGCCTACATTTACCAGCCTATATCCACTAACCGCATCATTTCTGCCATAATCCCTTCAGGCCATCCGCATCCAGGATCCTGGCCCGGGACCTATGTACTTCGATCAGTCCCTGTTCTCTCATCAGCATCAGAGACCTGGACAGAGACGGCCGGCTCACACCCAGATAAGCAGCCAGCTCCTCCCGATTCATCTTGAAGTCTACATAGCCTTGCTCATCTGCCAGTTCTGCCATCAGCAGAGCAATCTTAGCCTCCAGAGTAACACCCGAGAGAATATGAAGCTTCTTCATCTGATAGACACAGGTATCCGCCTGCACGGAAACCATATTTTTCAGCAGAGTCTGATGATCGATACAGACATGGGAACAGAATTCAAAGATAAAGCTCCAGGGGATGGCCAGTGCGATGGAATCCGCCATGACCAGGGTATCGTACCAATATCTCTCCCCCTCATGGTGATCGATCAGGATCCCGTAGCACTCCTTCTCATGGGTCTCAAAGAATACATTCCGTCGACCATGGATATAATCCTTGAGGATCAATACATTTCCTGATAAAAGCACATAGAGATTCTGCGGCTCATCACCCTCACGGAAAGAATATTCACCACGTTTGTAAGAGATGATATAGGCCCGCGAACAGATGATGATCTTACGAAGCGCCATGGGAGAGATCCCGGCAAATAGCTGAGTCTGACCAAGCTCCTCCTCTGTGACATAATCCCACACATTGCGATAAATATTCATATACATTCACCTTATTCTTCTGTATTATTTTATTATATCAATAATAATAACACAATTCCGTAACATATGTTACGGAATTTTTCAGAAATATTAATAAAAACGAATAAATATTCCGAAATAAGAGGTCTATGGCCTTCTTGCCACAAGGCAGGGAAGCTCACTGTGAGCTTTCACTTGACAAAGCAATGAAGATAAAATATAACTTTACCGAAGTGTACTTCGGTGAAATTAATTTCGCCTAAATACATTTCGGTTATAAATCAGTGAGAAATGACAGAAAGAAAGGGATCACAGATAAATCCCATCTTTAGAGGAAGACAAGAAGAGGGCGTCCGCAGCTACTGCAATCCACAGTATCTGCGACGCCCTCTGTCTTCGTTTTACTCCTGACTCAGCACCAGCTTCTCCAGAGCTTCCTTCAGATCTACCACCTGATCACGGGAGATCAGACCGGTAGGCTGGCCATCCAGCACGACGATACAGTCATCTCCGTTATACTGATAGAACTCCATGGAGATATCCTGGGTCTCGTCCACATCAGAAGCAGCCTGATCTCCGGCCTCCACCGTGATGGTCACAGCCAGCTCCTGATCCTTATCGGCCTCCGTATCTTCGAAGCTGTTGACGGTCAGAGCATCCACTGCAGCGATCATATCATCGCATTCCACCTCTTCGCCATTCAGCTTATAGGTATCCTCATCCCCCTTGTGAGTAACTTCGATGGTATAATCCTGATCACCACTATTCCAGGTCAGCTGATCCACCTTACTCCAATCCAGAGCCAGCAGCTCGGTCGGACGCAGACTATCATAGGAAGCATCCTTCAGCGTGTCATATACATCCGAGTCCATCTCATAGATGATGGTAGAACCGTCCACATTGGCATAATATTTGCTGCCCTTCTTACCGATATTCAAGGTATAGGACTTATCAACCAGTGTGGCAGTATCTGAACTATTGTCATCTGCAGAAGCATCGGTATCCTCGGAAGCATCCGCATCCTCAGAGCCATATGTATCCTCAGATGCATCCGCATCCTCAGAAGCATCCGCATCTTCGCCATCCTCTTCCTCCACATCCTCTGCAACCTGTCCGGACACCTCGATGGTCATGACCGGATCGTCCAGACCATATTTCTTCAGGGCATCTTCATCTGCCTGATAGGTCACATAATCTGACAGATCCAGATCCGTGACATTACTCTCATAGCTCTTGGCCAGATCCGTGGACAGAGCCTGATAATCGTCTCCATCCTTCAGATAATAATGATAATCATCGGAATAGCTATGACTCTCCTCGTCATAGATCAGGTTCAGCTTATTCTCACCGCTGACCTTAAAGCTGTCGATCCGCTCGTAGTCGCCCAGCTCATCCAGCTGCATGAATTCATCCCGATCAGACTTCATATCCTCCAGCAGATCCTCCGTGATCAGATAGACCGTACCGTCATCCAGCGTAATATAGCGCTTGGAATCCATACTGGAGTAATCTCCCATCTTGATGGTGGTCTCCCCATCCGCGGTCTTGATTGTCATGGTACACTGAGGATTCTGCAGACCGTATTGGTCATAATCCTCCACATCCTCGATGACGAAGTCCGCATGGACGGAGGAGAAATTCTCCAGAAATGTCTTCATAGTCTTCTGATTGACCGGAAATGTCTCATCATCACTGCTGTACCAGGTATCGTCTGTCTTCTTGAAGTCCAGACTGCTGTTCTCATAGGTCCAGCTGACCTCCTCCACCTCATCCGGTGAGATGGCCAGGACCTCCACATCCGTATTATTAATACTGTCCACATGGCGATTGACTGCCAGCTCAGCGGCGATCACTCCGCCCAGCACGACAACCACTCCGCCCAGGATCAGCAGATTCTTCTTTCTCTTCATATTCTGCTCCATTCTATATCTTATGCTGTGAGTCCACCGAATCTGATTCCTCTGTCTCGTTTTGATCTGTTCATCCGATGAATCCTCTGTCTCATTTTGATCTGTCCATCCGATGAATCCTCTGTCTCATTTTAATCAATCCATCGAATCTGATTCTTCAGACTCCTTTTGATCCGGCAATCATATCTGACTCCACTGATTTATCGGTGGGTTCGACGTCTTCTCAGCACCTCATCGATACCGGCTAAGAGATAGATGCCAGGAATCAGACCGATCATAAAGATCTTGATGATGGTAGACTGAGAATCACTGATACTCAAATAATTGTAATCCAAGGATTTGGATCGGATGGATATCTGATCCGTCTCACCGATGATCCAGCTCAGACCATTCATGGCCAGATCGATGTTAGCTCCGGAAGAGTACTCATCATAGGTATCATCCAGGAAATTATTGGAGCCGATCCAGAGGATCTGACTACCGACGGTCTCATCCTCCACTGTAAATCCTACCGAAAATGCTCCGTCGATGTCGCCGTCTTCCTTCTCGTAGGTATTCAGATCATAGCCTGCCACCTTGGAATAAGACTCCGATGTGGTATCAATCAGACTGGTAACCGTATAGGAAGCATTCTCATCGGCCTGGATCTGATAGCCCTGAGCGATCGGAACGATGACATTACTGCTCTCCTCGATCAGAGGATCCGTGATATCCGAGGAATTCATCTGAGCCAGCAGCAGATATGGCATGCCATAAGCATAGGCATCGCTGTCGCCCTCGATCACGATACCATCTGCCGTCTCGATACCGTAATCACTGAGCAGACCATCCAGCTGCTCCAGCTTATCCTCCTGGGCAGGGCCGGAAAATACAGCCAGTTTTCCACCATCATTCAGATAATTCTTCAGGATCTCCACTTCCTTCTCGGACAGATCACTGGTCGGTGCATAGATCAGGATACCATCGCAATCCTCCGGGATCTCCTCCGTATTTACCAGGGTGAACTCCTCCGTCTCCACATTCTGCTTATTGAGAGCCTGGGTGAAGCTATCGGACAGATCCGCCTCCCCGTGTCCGGTCAGAACGTACATCTTCGGCAGATCCTCCGTCACCACATAATTGATGGCCGCCGTGATCTGACCCTCTCCGTCGAAGTCGGTGGAGCTGCTTCCGGTCATATAGTAGCTGGAAGTATCGGTCACATAGATTTCATCATAAGCGATATAACGATAGCGGTCGCCGCATTCCACTACCAGAGAGTTATTGGCTACCGTCTCACCGTCTGTATATTTATCTGCAAATGTCGGATAGACATCCGGATTCTTCTTCTCCACATTGACATGGTCGGACAGACCGTCATAGACATCCAGCAGACGCTCGATGTAGGTGTCCTCCTTGCCACTCTGGGTGATCCAGTAAATGGTCACATCATCCGTCAGGTTATTGGTAACCACCTTGGTATTGGAGGTCACGGAAAATAATCTGGCTGCCGAGATATCAAACTGGGTATAGCGGCTCGGCAGAAGACCTACCACTACATTTACCATGACGAGAATGGCCAGCACTGCAAGACTTACCACAAAGCTGTATCCTCCGATCTTGCCTGCATGAGAATGCATAGCCTCGCGATTCCTGCGGAAAAATCCGCGAATCATATCTTTCAATCGATTGATTATTTTCATCTAGCTATACCTCCTTTTCTCCAGAGACTGCACGGTCATAAACAGGAAGAATATGATCACGCTGAGATAGAAGACGATGTCCGTCAGACTGAACATACCATTGACAAAGGTGGAAAAATGATTAAAGAGGGAGAGCTCCTTCATGATGGATGGCAGGATACCCTCCAACAGGGTCTGACGCAGGATAAAGAGGATGGCCGCTGCCACGATGATGACTGCTGCCACAGCCATACCCACGATATCCGAACCGGTCAGTGCCCGCAGGATCAGCGCAATGATCACAGCCAGCACCACGATCAGGATCAGGGTACCCACCGCAGAGGATGACACATAATTGGCCAGGGTCACACTATAATAATTAAATAAGATCACAACCACACCAAGACCGGCAGCGATACCCTGGGATTCCACCAGGGAAGATATAAAGACACCAATGGCGATCAGGGCAGCACCCATAAAGAAAAATGCCACGATACAGCCATAGGAGGTCGGCAGGTAGACATCACCAAATAAGGCGAAGATCAGCGGATAGAGACAGATGATGATCATAGGGATGCCATAAACCACAAGCAAGGCAAAAAATTTACCCAGAACCACATCCGTCGTCGTGATCGGTAGTGCATACAGCAGCTGATCCGTACGCTGTCTCTTCTCATCAGCGATGACCTTCATGGTAAGGATCGGAACGATGATCACGAAAACGATCGAGATAAAATTCAGAACATATTCAAAATTTGCCACAGAGGCATTAATATTATAAATCAGGGCGCCCAGACCGGTAAAGATCAGGAGGAAGGCACCAAAGATATAGGCCGTCATACTATGGTAATAGATGGACAGCTCATGTTTTAAGATAGCAGACATGCTTACTGCTCCTTTCCGTAATATATATAGAAATGTTTCACGTAATATTGATAGCGTTTTATTCCTTCTCAGAGCTCTGCGTCAATGTTATCTTGATAACCCTTTATTCCTTCTCAGAATTCTGCATCAATGTTATCTTGATAACCCTTTATTCCTTCTCAGAGCTCTGCGTCAGCTGGATATAGATGTCCTCCAGATCCACCTTGAGCGGATTCATCTTCAGGATAACCATATTCTTCCTTGCACAGACACGGAAGATTTCCCGACAGATCGGCTCCATATCCTCACCATCCACATGAATAATCATGGAAAGAGGGGATGGGAGCATTGCTGCTGATACATCATTTGCTTCTGCTGCTGTGTCGTCTGCTTCTGCTTCTACTGCTGCATCTGCTTCTACTGCTGCGGTATCTGCCTTATTCTCATCCGGATACTCGATGCGATCGATGCCGGTGATCCGGCTAAGACATGCTTCCGCCTCATCCACACTGGCCTCGCAGGTTAACTCAATGATGCCACCCTGAGTCAACGTCTTCTGCAGATTCTCTGGTTTATCGAAGGCCACTAACTGCCCCTTATGAATGATCAGCACCTTCTCACAGATAGCCTGAACCTCCGACAGGATATGAGAACTGAGGATAACCGTATGCTTCTTACCCAGCTCCTTGATCAAATCACGGATCTCGATGATCTGCATGGGATCCAGACCTACCGTCGGCTCATCCAGGATAATCAGCTGAGGATTTCCGATCAGCGCCTGGGCGATACCCACACGCTGACGATAACCCTTAGACAGCTGACGAATCAGACGATCCGCCACCTCCTCAATATGAGTCTCGGCGATAACCTTCTCGATCTCCGCTTCCCTGTCCGCCTTCTTCAACCCCTTAGCAGAAGCTACAAAGTAGAGGTATTCCCTCGGCGTCTGCTCCAGATATAAAGGCGGCAGCTCCGGCAGATAACCAATCAGCTTCTTGGCCTTCATCGGCTCTTCATAGATGTCATAGCCACCGATCAGCACCTGTCCATCCGTAGCCGCCAGACAGCCCGTCATGATATTCATCGTAGTAGACTTCCCCGCACCATTGGGACCCAGAAAACCGTATATATGCCCCTCTTCTATGGTAAAGGATAGATTCGATACGGCCAGATGATCGCCATACCGTTTTGTGAGATTTTTAATTTCAACCAAATTCCTTTCCTCCTCTTTCTATCATCTTCATAGAATCATATCGGATCTTTATATAATCTGTATAAATCTGATCTTTATACGATCTTTATAAGCTGTATAAATCTGATCTTTATACGATCTTTATATGATCTGTATACGATCTAACCTATATATAATCTTTATATGATCTATATATGATTTCTATTCGTTCACCTGCCCCGGCTCCGGAATCGCAGATCCGCATCGCTCCTGTCGATATCCTTCCGCTTTTCCTTCCTGTAAAGCCCGAAACACTGTGTCAATAGATACTATAGGAGTTGAACTTAAAATGTACTTAAAATGACTTGTGAAGAATGTTTGAAGAATATGGGCGCAAAATAAGGCGTCTGCACTTACTGCGATTAGCAGTTTCTGCGACGCCATCGTTTTATATTTTTCACTTATCTTAGAGCAATCGCTTTCTCTGCTGACTTGCTCTGTTTTATGGTTTTCACGTATCTTAGAGCAATCGCTTTCTCTTCTGACTTGCTCTATCCGATGAATTTAACTCTCTTTAGAGCAATTCCCTTCTCTTCTGACTTGCTCTATCCGATGAATTTAACTCTCTTTAGAGCAATTCCCT
>R05__coassemble_697_pt1 | contig 14427 bp, 9 predicted proteins | sample R05__metabat2_low_PE_006 | metagenome-assembled genome bin R05
CCAAAATCGATCATGATCGCATGCTTCTTCATAAGATCCTGTCCCCCTTCCGGAATATTGTAATATGAAAATATTTTCGTTATATGTAATATTATTATTATTATTTTTAATTATGTCTATCATTAGTTGTTTTGTATGATGTTATAATAACCCCAAGGGAGGGATTTTTCAAGGAAAATCTGTCAATTTCTTAAGAAATTAAGTCGATTCGTCAATTATGACAAATTTATTGTCTGTTTTTTGTGCATTTGTATGATATCAGTTTTTCTTAAATAAAAAGCAGACATCTTTTCAGAACTTCCTCGTTCCGCAGATGTCTGCTTTATGTATGACTTTAGATTACAGTGATTTTAATGATCGCGACTCGATCTAATTACTCCTCTTCTGCGCTGCTAAGCTTAACTAATCTTACCAGGAAGGAGATCAAACCTCCCCATACCGGTACCAGACAGCAGATCATCGTAAGAATGGATTTGATCGTCATAGTATATTCCTCCTTATCCTATCTGTGCAGATATCATGTCCTGCATAACAACAACTATCATGCGACTTGCGCCGCATCACAGGCCAGGATCCCTTAATCTGCGTAACCATTATCCTGCACTTCCGGGAATTCCTCCCCATCGAAGATCTTGTCTCCGGCCGATTTGGCGATCTTGCCGTTAAAGATGGCAAAGATGATACCCATGCCGCCTAACTGGAAGATCAGGGTTCCCAGAGAGTAGGTTCCGAATGGGTTGTACCAATCCGGGTTCCAGCCGATGGACAGGATACACCACCATACGAACATGGCGATGGATAATACCGGCACGATAACCAGAAGGGCTACAGAGAACCATTTGCCGATGGTCAAATGAGAGTCGGCGTGGTTGATGAACTTGGTACGCAGTCTCTCTGCACCGAAGCGGAATACCGCATAGCAGGAGAAGAGAGCACCGATTACCATACCCATACCTACGACGAAGTCCTGGTTATTGAAGAAGGTCTGATTCCAGCAGGAAGGAAGACCGATGATACAGGTTAAGGCCAGCATAAGGATGGCGGTTTTGCCTTTTCCGAACTTGGCATCAGCAAATGGCTGATAGACGATGGCATACATGGCGATAACAGAGGATACCGATGCTGCCAGTAAGGCCAGGAAGAATAAAGCACCAAATAATCTTCCGCCCGGCATCTGTTCAAAGACACCGGTTAAGGCGATAAATGCCAGACCATTGTTACCGGAGGAGCACATCTCGAGAGCCTGCTCCTTGCTCATAAATGCAAATAAGGCAGGGATGATACCGATACCAGCTAAGAGGGCAGCGGACATATCACCAAAGCTCTGAATTCTGGTGGTCAGTACAACCTCATCTCTCTTACCGGCATAGACACCGTAAGCAATACAGATACCCCAGCCAGGACCGGCAGACCACATACACTGGGTCAGAGCCTCCAGCCAGATCTTATAATTTAAGAAATCCTTGAATTCCCAGCCAAATAAGAAATCAAGACCTGCACTGGCTCCCGGTAAGGTCACGGTACGGATGGCAATGACGATGACACAGAAGAAGAGGACAGGTACCAGGATCTTACAAGCTTTTTCGATGAAGGAGATACCCTTGTAGGCACCCCATGCACAGAAAGCCTGGATGATCAGATAGATGATGACCATATAGATGTTCTTCTCGGATACACTTGCAAATAATGCGGACTTATCCACACCGACATAACCACCGGTGATGGAATTAAAGAGATAGTAAATGATCCAGGCAACCACTACCGTATAGTAAGCGATTGTGATGGTAACGATCCACCATACGAAGGTACCGAACCAGGTGCCCTTTTTCGTTCCGATAAAGTCTCTCATGGCACCCGGCAGACCCTTTCTGGTGGTACGTCCGATACAATGCTCTGCCATCATCAGGAAGTCGATAGCCAGAACCATAATCAGGATGTAAGCAACCACAAATGCTCCACCTCCATTGGTGGCAGCAACTCGTGGGAATCGCCAGATATTACCGGTACCTACGGAAGCCGCGATCAGGGCGATGGCCATGGCGATCGGGGATGAGAAGCCTTTTCTCTTCTTGTTCTTATTTTCCATAAATTTCTCCTTCCAGCCTATGAGCTTATCCAGGCTCCAGACTATTTCACATAATCACACAGATACTCTGTGACGACATAAGCACGGATCTGATAATCACAATCCGGTCCTACGACAAAGGTCTCGCCGGTATTCACTGTCTGCCAATCCTCCTGGCCCGGCAGTAACACCTGGCACTGACCATCGATGATCTCCACGATCTCCTTATCTCCCACACCAAATGTATAGGTGCCCGGTAAGATGATACCGAAAGTCAGTCTGCTGCCGTCTTCTCTATAGCAGGTACGACTGGTAACCTTACCATCGAAATATACATTGGCCTTGGATGTCACCGTGAGATTCTTCATGCTTGCTTCTACCATGTCTTACACCTCCTTCTCGGGATAGAAATCCCATAAATTATAAAAATTCGTCTCATAACTCAGAACATCAGCATTCCGGATTATGGAGAAAATGTTTCGAAAGACATATTTTGTTTAAAATATAATGTATTATATTACATTTTCTAAATTATATAATGTAATAGTATTTTGTTTATATATAATGTCTTTCTTTTTATTAGTTGTACGATGTTATAATAATATAATTTTCCCACATTTGCAACGCATTTGTATCATTTTCTTATAAAATGAATAAAGTTCGGCAATCTGCACGATTTTATTTTCAAAATTTTGGTGAAACTTCAGAATGTGAATTGCGAACTTAGAAGATTCAGGTTAATATATAAGAGATAGATTGCAATAAGAGGTTCTACAGAGGCAGGTGATTCAGACATGAGTTTATTTGTAAATCCGGACAACAGTGCATTTCAGGCTGCTTTGAATGCGAGTATATATGTAGATAAAACAGAACTGATTCAGTATACGAATCAGGTACTGGAATCGACAGAAGCTTTTATCTGTAACAGCCGACCACGCAGATTCGGAAAATCCATGACTGCCGATATGCTTACGGCATATTACAGCAAGGGCTGTAATTCGAAAGACATGTTTTCAAGATTGAAGATCAGTCAGGATGTTCATTGTATGAAATATATCAATCAATACGATGTGATTCATTTTGATCTTCAGTGGTGCATGGAGCCTGCCGGAGGACCGGATAAAGTCGTTGCTTTTATCACAAAAAGTATACTTACTGAATTACGAGAGTTCTACCCTGAGCAGATCTCTGCTGATATCCATTCTCTCCCGGAAGCATTGTCTCGGATTAATGCTGCTACAAAGAGAAAATTTGTAATTATCATAGATGAATGGGATGTTTTAATCCGTGACGAAGCTGCCAATCAGAAGATTCAGGACGAATATATTAACTTTCTTCGTGGTATGTTCAAGGGAACGATGCCCACAAGATATGTTGCACTGGCATATCTGACCGGAATCTTACCCATCAAGAAGATTAAAACGCAATCTGCTCTGAATAACTTTAATGAATTTACCATGTTGGATGCAAGACGATTTGCAAAATATACTGGTTTTACGGAAGAGGAAGTTAAGACCTTATGTGTGAAATATCATCGTGATTTTGATAAAGTAAAGCGTTGGTATGATGGCTATTTACTGGAAGAATATGAAGTATATAATCCAAAAGCAGTGATTGAGATCCTATTGTGGGATAAATATCAAAGCTATTGGTCAAGAACAGGCACATATGACGCGATCCTTCCATTGATCAATATGGATTTTGACGACTTGAAGAGTTCAATCATAGCCATGCTGTCCGGTTCGCAGATTGAGGTCGATGTTTCGTGTTTTCAAAATGACACGGTACATTTTACAAGTAAAGACGATGTTCTTACTTACCTGATCCATCTGGGATATCTGGGATATGATCAACGAACCCGGAGAGCATTTATCCCCAATGAAGAGATTCGTCTGGAACTGACGGCAGCTACAAGAAGAACACAATGGAGTGAAATGAATCATTTTCAGCAGGCATCCGAAGAAATTCTTGATGCAACTCTTGATATGGATGCTGATTTGGTGGCACAAGGCATCGAACGGATTCATACTGAATACGCTTCGGTGATTCAGTACCATGATGAAAATTCCTTGAGCAGTGTTCTAACCATTGCATATCTGAGTTCCATGAAATATTATTTTAAACCAATCAGAGAATTACCAAGCGGAAGAGGCTTTGCAGATTTTGTGTACCTTCCCAGACCGGAATATATGGGAGAATACCCTGCACTACTGATTGAGTTAAAATGGAACAGAAATGCCTCTGCTGCGATAGAACAGATTAAGGAAAAGCATTATCCGGAGTCTTTGTTAAACTACACAGATGATATATTATTGGTGGGGATTTGTTACGATAAGAAGAAGAAAAAGCATGATTGCAAAATAGAGAAATATTTATAATTTGCGCAAACTTAAAAAAGATGCCCGGATCTGATTCCGGACATCTTTTTATTTTTCATTAAAAGATAAAGCTCTCGAATCGTTTTAATCGCTCCAGTTCGTATTCCAGATAATAGGACGGTGATTGGTTGGGATCAAAGTCCGCTGCCAGACCGGTATCGGGATAACGGGGCTCGCACATGACCTCACTGATACGTCCCATAGTCAGCTTACGCTTATTCTCCTTCTGGTACTGCTGCTCGATGGCATCCAGGATGGACAGGCTGTTGCCAAGGCAGACCTCTGACATATAGTAGAAGGCCTTTTTATCCGCTTCTCTTAAGAATGGTGGCATCTGATAAGGCAGGATGTCATTGATGGATGGCAGAGCATATTTTATCTCTGTCTCCTGATTCTGGTCGATGCTGTCTCCGGAGATAAAGGGATAGAGCTCCGACTCCATGAACCAGCAGCGCAGATTCGGGATATAGTAGACACTCTCCACGTCCAGACCCTTCTGCTTGGCCAGATCCTTACCCTGTCCGGATAAGACAGCCACGATGAATTTATCGATCTTCAGATCCTCTTCCTCGAAGATCGGTGAGATGCTGCTGAGTCGATAGCCCTTATGATAGAGGTCATCGATCAGCATGACCGGCCGATTGAGGGATCTCAGGGTCCGGATCTGGGTCCGCAGATCCGCATAATTCGGGTATTCCCTGACGATAAAATGATGCATATCTGAGGAGTAGAACTTCTCGGTATGTAGCTGCTTAGTGACACTGTTAGGTACACGGGTATTACGAAGCATCTTGCCAAATGGTACGCATAACTTGGGTCCTAATCTGCGCACACTGCTCTCCTTGGTCGGCACCCCATTCTCTCTGGCGATACGCTTGACCAGATAATGATTCAGCAGCTCGGACTCGATGGACAGAACCAGATTACCGGGATAAAGCTTACACATGGCCCGCTGCAGCTTACGATGGGCCTCCTTAGTCACATCAAAGACATGCTCGTCACTGCGGAAGGGCTCCTTGAGCATGTCGCGGACATTATCAAAGAGCAGGATGGGATTGGACAGATTGACCATATAGGCATGCTGTCCATGGGGGATGGCAAGAAAGCCCTGTCTGGCCATCAGCTCGGTATCCAGGGCAGGATCAAAGCAGAGTAGCCAGGAGTACTCCTCCTCCATACACCAGGCGAAGAGCTCGGTCAGGACACGCTGCTTATTCTCCTCCACTCCGTCTGTCTCATTACTGTAAAGGCCGGAAATCACGCCAATCTTGCCATAGATATGGGAGCGGATCCACTGGGTGGCCTCGATATTGCCACACTCTTCGAAGACGTCACAGAGCTTGAGGGTGTGGAAGGTTACCATACCACAGAGACGATTATAATTCCTGGTATCTCTCAGATAGATGATATCCTCCGATGGCAGCAGCTTCAGATAGCGATCGGATACCTTACTCTCCTGCACTCTCTCACTGAGCAGACCGATCTTCATCTCCTCCAGGAAGCCCTCCTCGATGCCATGCTGATAGAAGCCGTCGAGGGACTTACTTCTCAGCATCATCTTATAGACCGGCTCCCTGATGTAGAGACCGTAATCATAGATATAATTCTGGGCACAATGATCGATCAGATTGGAGATATCCCGGTTCATATCGATATTATTACGGATCTTGGTGGAGCTGATCTCCTCGTAGCTCTGGCCCAGAGAGAGAAGCTTGATATCACCCTTGATCACTGCGCGGTATTTTTCAAACTTGTCTGTGATATCCTCGTCCTTCCTCTTCTTCCGATTAAATATGATGTGATTAAACTGATGGATGGAATAGTCTGTCACATCAATCCGGTAGGCCGATGCATTTTCCACGACATCACTGCCCATGGCGATATAGAGATTCTTGTGGGCATATAAATCCTTCAGCTGCTTCAGGTCCACCGGATTGGCGATATTGATAGGCAGCTCCGAAGGGAAGAGGTAGACATGGGGGATATCCGCCACGGACATACGGATGATATTCTTACGGATCTCGTAGGGCTGGGTCTTCTTGGACCAGGAGAATTCATCCACAGCCAGATAGATCTCGCAGTCCCTCTCCTGCATGCGTTCCACGATCTCCTTATGTCCCAGAGAAAATGGATCGAAGGTGCCCGGGAAGAAGATGGCCACATCCGCATGCTGAAAATGGATCCTTCCCTCCAGTCGGATCTGATCGGAGATAAAGCGGTAGATATAATTCCACACCGCTGCATAGGTATAGACACCGATCAGATTGGTCTGTCTGGTCATGAGCAGATACATCTTCTTGTACATGCTGACAAAAAATGCTTCCTTCTGTCGGAGGCTGAGCTCCGGATTGCCGAAGATATGGTGTCCCACGATATAGGCTGCCTCCAGATTCACATCCGTACGGTAGTGAGCCAGACCCTTCATGATCATGCCTTCCAGCATGATCTTCTTCTTCTCGTAGATGGCATACTCCACCTCATTGAGATGATCCCCCGGAATCAGTCTCACCAGAGTCTCACCGACGGCCTCCAGGGTCGTGATCACGATCTTCTCATTATTATGGTTCATCATATGCCTGTATTGCTGCAGGAGATTCTCCTGGGCATCCTCCGACAGCATGGTGAAGATCATACCCAGGTATCTGGGGATATATTTGGAGATAGAATAATCATTGATCTCCAGGGCCCGGATCAGTTCCAGCACGATCTCATAACGCTGATCCGGCTCCAGACGATCCATGAGGGCAACCAGACTGTCGCCGGCCATATGGCGGATGACGATACGGTCACTGGTCTGCAGCAGATTGACCAGATGGGCGGCATACTGGAAGCTCTCCCTGGAATCCATGAGGATCTCACTGCCGTTCAGGATATCCAGATGGACCAGCTTAAAGATCCATGGGGTATCCATCTTCTGATTCTCCAGGAAGATTTCTCTCACCTGCTCATCCGTCACCTGTATGATATGGGACTCATCGAAGAGCAGATTACGGATTGCCTTATAGAGATAGAAATAGCTCTCCGGCGCATTCCATTCCTGCTCGATGATCTCCTCCAGCTCCTTCCACAGGTCTGCATCCGGACGATAGCCCTGGCAGATCCAGATATAGAAGAAGCGCAGGGTGGCTACCTTTAATTCCATATCTCCCCGCAGCATGGACTGTCTGGCAAATGTTACGATCTGTTTCTGCTGCTCGCAGCTGCAATCCTCACAGCAGATATCCGCTGCACAGTCCATGAGGATAAAATTATATAAGAGATCCTGTCCATTCTCCTGATAATGGCGGATCAATACCTCCAGATAGTCCTGCCGGCGATCCTGGGGCAGATAGGACATGAGGGTGCGGTAAACCGTCTTGATAGCATAGCCGATCCAACGTCTGTGAGTCTGGGTTACCTTATGTCCCGGAATCAGCATCTTACGGATCAGAGACTCCCAGACCTCGATCCCCTTGAGCTGCGCCTGAGGGATCAGGGCTCCCGGCGGAACCTCCTTGGTATAACGGATATCGAACTGACCCAGCAGCTTACCGATGATCCGGGCAGCCTGACGACGGATATCTCCATCCTTGTGCATGAGCATCTCACTGAAATAATCGATGATGAGCTGCTTCTGATTCACGGTCATATAGGTGGAATACTCATCGATGACATTCATGTACATACGGATATTCTTCCAGTCCTTCTCACTCTTTATATTTTCGATCAGATTAATAAACTCGGCAGAGACCGTCATCATGCGCATGATGGACAGGTTATTGCGGATGGCAAGATACTTCCAGCGCGTGACCAGCTCGTCTCCTTCCAGCAAGGCCGGATAGGCCTGATCCCGGATCTCATGAAAGTCAGAGTGCAGATCTGTCGCCACACCCTGGGAAGTCAGGAAGTCCTCGAAGTCCTTCAGCTTCATAAATACCTTCTGATAGCGTCTCTTCTTGGCATCATCCACATTATCCAGCTTGCTGAGAATGACATCGTAGGAATCATCCAGACTCCAGAAGCAGACGACCTCCTTGCCGTCCACCCTCTTACTCTTGACACGGAAGTCCGCATAGATCAGCAGCAGATTCTCCACGGACAGATTCTCCAGCTCCAGATCCCAGGTGGAGTGATTGGCTGCGATATGGCCGATCAGGGGCAGATCATGGGCCCTGGCGAACTGATCCGAGTAGAAATAATGCAGATAAGGGATTCTCTTGACCTCCTGGCCCTTGCAGCCGAATTTACCGATATCATGCAGGATAGCCGAGGCCGATACCAGTCCCAGATCCACCTTGACCCCAATCTGCTCCAGCTGCTTGCCGACAAAGATGGCCACATGGTGGACCCCGGCGATATGTCCCAGGGTATCAAATGGCGTACACTCCCGGGAGATCCTCAGGAATTCATAGATATAGCTCTCCTTATAACAAGCCAGAAAATGTTCATACTCCTGCCGGATCTCACACTGTCTGACCTGCTCCTCCGTCAACAGCTCAAAATCTCTGGTCCGCAGAAAGGGGATCCTCTCCCGCTCGATCTGCAGAATCTGCTGCAGGGTCTGCAGACAGAAAAGGACTGCATCCCTCTCTCCTTCCGTCAGATCACAGGTGAAATTCCCCGGAAAATAATCTGCCACACAGTACTGATAGAGCAGCTTCATCCAGGCATCCACATCCTCGATCCTCTCATCGGAGAGATAGCCTGCAAGAGCATGCAGACACTGCTCCATGACCCGGCGGCAGCAGACCTCTTCCTGCAGATTCCGATAGCTATCTATGATCATATTTCTCTTCTCTTCTTGCTGATATATCATGCTCTTACCTCCGCATCTATACTGACAATTATCCTTATAGCTATCATAATAGAAAGAGAACAGAGTGAATTCGAAAAATCAGAAAGGCAGAATTCAATATTTTCGAATCAGTCATCCAGGTCACGCCCCAGGGTATGATAGACATTTCGGAATGATATCACTGTAGGCAGCTCACACAAAAAAGGCAGGATCCATCGATAAAAATCGATGAAAACCTGCCTGTATATTGTATATATCAAGACCTGCTCTCGAGTCCTGGCGCCGGATTCGAGTCAGCTGTTTATATGTTTGCAGCCGGAGAACTGAAGTCCTTGATCGAATACTTCAGATGCAGACGCATGGCCTGGGTCGCACCTTCCGGATCACGTAAACGGATGTAATCCATCAGCATCTTATGACTGCTAAGCATATCCTCATTATTCAGTTCTTCCTCATACTGGACATCGAACTCCTTGATGACAGCATTATTGATACTGTCAAAGAGACGGATGATAAACTCATTATGGCTGGCCTGAGCCACCATATTGTGGAAGCGTTTATTGTACTCGAGGATCTCCTCCGGTGTAGAATCCTTGCTCTCGATCTTAGCCGTATATTCCATCATGTTCTGAATCTCTTCCTCTGTCGCCTTCAGGGCGGCGATGCCGGCGATCTGCGGCTCGATCACGAGACGAAGCTCATATAAATCTGACAAGCGGACATGCATAAAATTCAGGTCATCAAAGCCCAGATCACTGGTGAGATTCTGATTATCTACGACAAAGGTACCACGACCGCGTTTCTTCTCCAGTACATTCTGTGCCACCAGATTATTTACTGCTTCACGCAGGGTCGTACGGCTGACACCCATCTCCTCAGAGAGTTCATTCTCATTGGGGAGCTTGTCTCCTGGCTGAAAACGCTTCTGAATAGTGATCATCTCCATGATCTCCATGGTGACCTTATCGGAAAGTTTCTCTACTGTATCCATATATCCTCCTTACTATTCAGTTGTGTCTCAGTCAACAGAATAGTTTTTTATTTCTTCTTATAAGAATCGTATTTCTCCAGTTCCACACCTGCAATCTTGGCAGCAAATACCTTCTTGGACGGAAGGTCAGCCTTCTTGGAGTACATAACACGCTGTGCCTGTGGGGAACCTGCACCGTGCATGGACTCAACCAGAGCAGTACCACCTGTCATATTTTCGATGAGACGAAGAATTCTCAGACGATCCTCTGTATCAATCTCAGATACACCCTTCATATATTTCTCTACATATTTGCCAATCTCAGGACTTCTGAGATCTGCTTCGGATGGCATGGTTGCAACGATACCACCAGCGATATCATGAGAGTAACGGTTGATGTCATAGATGAACTGAGTAACATTATGCTTTGTAACATTTGCCAGAAGCTCATTAACATAATAAGCACCGGACGGAAGCTGACGTCCCTCTGCGGAACAAGCGATGGAACATGCATATAAGGTCTCTGTCAGGTGAATCATGGTATTCAGCTTATCCTTGATATGGCTTGCCTTGCTGTAGCCTGCAAAATCAGCTGCCAGTGCGGAAGCACCGATAACGATATCAGATACACCACCCTTACATCCGCCATAGTTCTGACGATGGAAGCAGGCAAATCTCTCAACTAAGACACCGGAGTATTTGGTCTCGCCACACATGAAGACACGATCCCATGGTACGAATACGTCATTCAGTACAGTTAAGCTCTCGCCGCCAACGATACCGTATTTTGCATTACCCTGATCGATCTCGCCCTCTGCCTTACGATCATCATTGGACTGACGACCGAAGATATGGATGATACCAGGAGCATCTACAGGGATTGCACAACAGATCGCATAATCTTCTTCCCCTGGTCTCATACCCTGTGTCGGCATGATCAGCATCTCATGAGAGTTTACCATACCTGTCATATGAGCCTTGGCACCACGAATGATCACACCATCTTCGTTCTTCTCTACCACATGAACGAACATATCCGGATCGTCCTGCTGGGATGGAAGCTTGCTTCTGTCACCCTTAGGGTCTGTCATCGCACCGGCTACCATGATATCTGTCTCCTGAACATACTCCAGGAACTTCTTAAACTTCTCATGATAATCAGTACCCATCGCCTGGTCCATATCATAGGTTGTGGAATAGATGGCATTCATGGCGTCAAAGCCTACACATCTCTGGTAGCAGGTACCGGTCTTCTGGGAGATCATACGAAGCATCTTTACCTTCTTTACCAGGTCATCTGTGCTCTGATGGATGCTGGTGAAACGGTTGATCTTCTTACCGGTGAGGTGAGAAGTGGTTGTCATAAGATCCTCATACTCAGGGTTCTGAGCCAGAGCATATGTCATCGCTGCGGAATTCACATGACCTCTGATATAAGGATGGTCAATCAATTCTGTGGAGTTGATCAGCTCACCCTTGAAATATACTTTAATATCACGGCCTCTCAGGCTCTCTTTATATTCAATCGCTGTTTTCATATCTACAGTCCTTTCTTCACGAATGGGCTGCGACTGTATAGTATGATGTCTGAAGATATGTAACATGTATATGTTATCATATTTTCTCTTTCGTGTAAATATATGCAGATCTGCATATTTTATCATCTATGTAAAAAATTTCACTGTAAATTACTATACAATAGCAGCTATTATCCTATCGAACGGAAGCGATCCGGCTATCCCTTGCTGAGAAGCCATATCTCTCCATTCTGATTATGGACAGTACAGATCCTGCACTGCCCATAAATGTTATCTATCGTGCCGGGATTATTTTACCCAGTTTTTACGAATCTTCTCCCAGTAAGCATCTCTCTCAGCGATAACATGAGCGATGTCCGCTTCGTCGAGATGAGAGAATCTGCCCTGAGACTTCAGGTATTTCTCAACGGATGTGAATTCCTTCGGATTTCTGTTCAGAGTGAATTCGCCGTTTTCAAACTCAGCAAGATACCAGAGACCGCAGTCTACTGCTTCTTTACCGATATTGATGGACTGATCGGATGCAGTACCCCAACCGGTAGGACATGGGGACATAACATGGATGTAGGAAGGTCCATCTGTGTTCATGGCTTTCTCTACCTTGCGCAGGAAATCTTCCGGATAACCTACGGATGCAGTTGCAGCGTATGGGATGTCATGCGCAGCCACGATCTCGAACATTCTCTTCTTGGAGGACTGGGAACCATGGATGTTCTTACCGGCTGGTGTGTTGGTTGTCTTCATACCATAAGGTGTTAAACCGGATCTCTGAACACCGGTGTTCATGTAAGCTTCATTATCGTAGCAGATGAAGATACCCTTGTCACCACGGTCGATCATACCGGAGAGAGCCTGGATACCGATATCAGCTGTACCACCGTCACCGGCGAAACCAACAACGTGAACGTCCTCGATACCCTGTGCCTTGAAGCCGGTGATCACGCCACTCATCATGGCAGCAGTTCCTGCGAAAGGAGGAATTCCACCATTGGTGAATAATGGCATATGAGGATAAATAAATGCTACAGTGGACATACAGTTTGGTGGGATGATCGCAACTGCTTTCTCACCGAGTACCTTTAATGCAAGTCTCATTACAAGTGCTGCAGCACAGCCGCCGCAGGCTTTATGTCCATAGAAATATTCTTTATTTGTGATTGTTTTTGCATTAAGCGCCACAGATATCCCTCCTTAACTTGATGAATTCTACTTCATCTGCATTTGCCTTACCTTCGAGTACATCATTAAATGCCTTCTCGATATCAGACTTGTCGAGGCTTCGTCCGCCAAGACCACCAACATAGTTATATGTAGGAACGTCGATTCCCTTCTGCTTTAATGCAGAGTTGAAATCGGAGAATACCGCACCTTCGAAACCGAAGCTTAAGTCTCTTTCGATCACTACGACGCCTTTTGCATTCTTGACTGCGTCACATACTGCATCGACTGGGAAAGGACGTACACAGCGTAATTTCAGAACGCCGACCTTCTTACCTTCTGCTCTTAATTTATTTACAACGAATTTTGTTGTGTTGGATACGGAACCAAGTGTTGCCACGATAACCTCTGCATCGTCACACATATAAGCATCCACAACACCACTGTAATCTCTGCCAAATACTTCGCCGAATTCCTTGCCGGCTGCATTGATCTTATCGATGGCCTTGATCATAGCCATGTGCTGGTTGTAATGGAACTCCAGGTTGTATGGAGGACCTGCTGTGATACAGATACCCTTCGGATTATCAAGGTCCATAGCGTTTGCATATTTCTGGAATGGGATGTAAGCATCTACCTTCTCCTGATCCACGGTCTCGATGGTCTCATAGGTATGAGTCAGGATGAAACCGTCTAAGTTAACCATAACCGGTGTCATGATCTCAGGATCCTCTGCTACCTTGTAAGCCTGGATGGTCAGGTCAAATGCTTCCTGAGCATCTGCTGCGTATAACTGGATCCAGCCGGATTCTAACTGGGAGAGGGAGTCTCTCTGGTCGCCGTAGATATTCCATGGTGTTGCAAGAGCACGGTTTGCATTCATCATAACGATCGGCATTCTTGCACCGCTGGCATAGTGAAGACACTCAGCCATATATAAAAGACCCTGGGAGGATGTTGCTGTGAAGCAGCGAGCGCCGGTTCCTGCAGCACCGATACATGCTGTCATGGCACTATGCTCGGAATCTACGTACATATACTGTGCATCGAGGGAACCATCCTCTACATAATCTGCTAATCTCTCAACTACGATAGTCTGTGGGGTGATCGGATATGCTGCGATAACCTGAGGTCTGCACTGTCTGGCAGCTAATGCAACCGCTTCATCACCGGAAACAAATTTTTTCTCAATCATGCGTCTGCCTCCTTAATCATTGTAATTGCACCAAATGCACAAGCTGTCTTACAGATACCGCAGCCTTTGCAGTAGTCCATATCGATGGCAAGGTTCTCTTCGGATTTATCGATGGCACCATCCGGACATACCAGGAAGCATCTTAAGCAATGCTTACATTTATCCTGGTCGATGATCGGACGGAAGGTTCTCATACCTGAGCTCACGTCGATGAGGTTGCCGCTCTCAAATGCAGGGCCAACCGGAAGCTTGGTAACTGTATAATTCAAATTAACTTTTGGTCTGTCCATATTAATCCTTGTATGATGTTTAGGAAGCCAGTAATCATACTTTCCTTTCTTTTTAGGAT
>R05__coassemble_736_pt1 | contig 13620 bp, 11 predicted proteins | sample R05__metabat2_low_PE_006 | metagenome-assembled genome bin R05
AAGTCTTTTAAATTATTTGCGAAAATCATCTTGACTTTTCATAGCTGGTCTCCTTCTGTTTTTTGGGAACAAATTTCTGATATTTTACCATTTTGGAAAAATCTGCGTCAAATCTGTCGATTCTATCATCGATTGATTTTAAATTAAAAAATTTTCGCAAGAGTAGAAAACAAAAGAAAAAAATGATAAAATCAGAATTGAAAATGTACAAAATGCAAAAAAATTAAAAATTTTCTCATTTTACTAGAGTTTATAGCTGAGGATGGAATCGAACATGAAGGAAGCCGAATTTATGCTCTTGCTGGGCAATAATATACGCACAGCACGGACTCGAAAAAACAAAACCCAGACAGACCTGGCTCATGCGATCGGGCGAAGTGTCGCCAGCGTATCGAAGTATGAGCGTGGGGAGTGCGCGATTGATATCTATACCCTGAACAATATCGCGGATGAACTCGGCGTCAGGGTATCACAGTTAATACCGACCAAAACGAGATTGATAGGAGGAGATGCTCAGGAGAACCAATGGAGTCTGCTCAGAAAATACGACAAATTGTATCTTTATACTATCGGATACGTAGCCAAAAGACCAAACTGTTCTGTCATCGAATTCAACTGGGAGGAAAATAAGGCGACGATTTATGTCGATACCTATGCTGATTTTGAGGAGAAAGGTAATCTCCTGTCTAACATTGTGCTCCAGGGCAAGGTGTATGCCACAAGCGCATGCACAGTTATCATGACCAATAATCCGGTTGTCCCGATCGATTTTTTCAACATCGTCATTAACAGTGCGGACTGGTATTCCGGAAAGCCGGTTTGCTATGTGAGCTATACCACCTTGAACTGGAGAAGCGCCACTTCGAGAGGCGTGCTCACCACGATTCCCAAATGTCCGGAAAACTTAAATGAACTGCTTGCCTTCAGCAAGGAAGAACTCAGACAGATCAAGAAAAGTAATCGCCTGGTATTATAACGCTGATTTCACGCATATAATATAGATGTAGGAGCGGCACCAACCCCTGCCATGCGCTATGTCAAAAAGGCCGGTCTGTATGAATGCTATTATAATCAGGGATGCAGCGACACAGATATCCGATATTACTATCAGATCAAGAAGGGCAAAGCCCAGCGCAGCTTAATGAAAGTTTTCCTTACAAAAAAGCCCCGGCGTTCATTTGGATTAACCCCTGTCTGTCTGACAGAGGATATCCTTTCCGAACGCCGGGACTTTTTCTCATTATTTCTATACTATAAGATTTTCTTTATCACGAATCTCTATGTGACTCTCTACAGATTCTTCTCTATAAATGCCTTGAGCATCTCCTTAGGCACGAAGCCCACATTCATATCTGCCTTCTGACCATCCTTCAATATAACGATTGCCGGAATACTCATAATCCCGTACTCCATGGCCAGCTGCGGATTCTCATCCGTATCCACACTATAAAAATGTGCCTGATCCCCCAGTTCTTCCGAGATCTCCGACAGGACTGGTGCCAACATCTTACACGGTCCGCACCATGTCGCATTAAAATCCACGACAGAAACTCCTGTCTTCACTGCTTCATTCCATTCATTGACGTTAATTTTCTTAACCATAAGATCATACTCCTTTTCTTAACATTTTTCAGACTTTGGCGAACCAACATGCGAAGCGCCGATGTGTGAGAAATCCGAGATTTTTCGTTGGAGAAATTACGATATGCCCAAGTATGCAGAGCAAAGGTCCTACCCGAAGGGCATGCAGAGCAGATGGACCTTTGTGTGCAGCTGCTCGCAGCGAAGTAATTCCGTAACGCGTATCATACCTTGTGGAGAGGCCGAAGGCCTCATGAACGTTTCTTTTTTAATGCCCCCAGATAGGACACAGCCGAGAGTGCCGCAACATTTCCCTCTCCCGCTGCCTTGATATATTGATAAGGGCTTCCCGTGATATCCCCGCAGGCATATAAGCCCTTGAGATTGGTGCGCATCTGTCGATCCACAGCCACATGATTGCCCTCCATCTGCAGGCCGGGCACCAGTTGCGACGGGGCGATCTGACTCCGTAAGAGGAAAACCCCATCCGCAACATAGGCATCCCCATCTGTCAGAAGTTCGGTCTCGCCCTGCTCTTTCTCGATGGCCAGGGGCTTGACATGCTCTATGACCTCTATCTTATCCCCCTGCTCACCCAGATCTCCGGCATAATCATACTGGGGCAGATAATAGACCTTGGCGGCTCTTTCTGCCAGAAATGCAGCCTCCGCCTCATCCTCCGGGGCATAAGCCACGACGATGGCAGTCTTATTCCGATAGAGACCCGCATCACAGGTGGCACAATAGCTGACACCCCGGCCAAGATACTCCAGCTCACCGGGAAGGGGCTTCGCAGCAGAGACACCACAAGCCAGAATCACAGAAGAAGCCTGGTAATCCTCCTTATGCCCCTGCAGATAGAAATACTCACCCATGGCATATACCGTATTAATCCTATCCTCCGTGATTGAAATATCCAAGGCATCAAGATGATCGATATAGGCCCGGGCCAGATCCTCTCCGCTGATGGAAGGGAGCCCCAGATAATTCTCTATGGTGTGAGCTTTAGACACCTTATCCGAAGAATCCCTCTGACCAAGCAGCAAGACCGATTGATTACGAATCTTCGCTGTAACAGCAGCCTCTAAACCGGCAGGGCCGGTACCGATAATAGCTATATCATATCGCGACATAGGCAAACTCCTTTCTCATCACCTCGTGATATTTCTCAGCCACCTCTTCTCCCTGTAGCGGTGAACCACGGCAGGAATCTTCACGATCTCATCCAGACTGATAAAGATGAATACGACAGGCGGTGCAAGCCTGAAAAGGAAGGTCGTCAGGTAGCCCAGCGGCACAGTGCAGCACCACATGGCACCGATATTGCCGTACATGTCAAATGCAGAGTCGCCTCCGGAGAAGAGGATGCCGTTGAGGATGGTACGATTAAATGAATTGAACATAATATTGATGCCACAGAGGACGAGCATCCATCGCAGATAGCCCTCTGCCCTTGTAGTGAGGGGAGCTACCCTGGTTATGACCGGGATCATGACGATGATGGCAAGGCCGGTGAGGATACCAACCAGGATGGACAGACGGAAGAAGCGCCTGCTGTATTCCCATGCCAGCTCCATGTCGCCCGTGCCGAGGACATTGCCCATCATGATGGAGGTACCACCTGCCAGACCATTGATCAGACAGGAGAAGAGATTCTTGACGATACCTATGATAGAGTAAGCAGCCGTCGCATCGCCACCCAGGTGTCCCATGATCACGGAATACTGGGTGAAAGCACCACCCCAGACAAGCAAGGCCAATACGATGGGAAATGTATACTTACGGAAATCCGCCGAGAGGCTGGGCCTGCTTGAAAAGAGGTACTTCCATCTGACACGAACCTGACTGGGATCTGAGGTCTGCCAGATGCTAAGCAGCAGCTCCACTGCACGGGAGATCACCGTGGCCAGCGCCGCCCCTGCGATGCCCATGGCAGGCATGCCGAAGAGACCGAAGATAAGGATTGCATTTAATATGATATTCAGGACAACGGCTGTCGAACTGATCACGGAACATACGCCGGTACGTCCGGTATTCTTCAGGGCCGTCAGATAAGTCTGAGAGAGTGCACAGAAGAGATAGGACAGAGAGACCGTACGCAGGTAGATGGCACCCAGCCGTATCAGCTCCGAGTCATTGGTGAAGATGCACATGATCTGCGAGGGCAGAAGCAGGGTCAGCAGGGTGAAAGCCAGACCCACAGGAAGCATATAGCGAAGGGTGATCGGCAGGACATGCTCCACTGCATCCCGATCCTTCTTGCCCCAGTACTGGGCCATGAGGATCCCTGTACCGGAAGCGATTCCGTTGACGAAGAGATTAAATACCAACTGTACCTGTCCTCCGAGAGAGGAGGCCGACAGGGAATCCTGATTAAGAAGCCCCAGCATCACCGCATCCGTGGCGCTGACCAGGGCCAGCATGAATGACTGAAACATGATAGGCAGTACAAGCTGCGTCAGTTTATCCCGGAATACCTTATCCGAACCGATTCCAGCTATCTGTTTGATGTCCATTTCTTAACCTCCGTCGTTCCACTGATTTCAGAGCAGAACATGTGATATGATAGGCTTGTCAGGCCGGAATCTCTCACACAAAATATGAAGAAAATGCGTATAATGCTCATTTTGTGAAATTTAAATACTGCGCATAATCAAATATATGTTAATTGTCTACTCTATCATCCCAATCTTAACATCAGCACATATATTCGTCAACTCACCAAAGTCTATGTTTTTCTTACCCAGTTCATTTTAAACGATTACCCTGATTTCAATATCACGCATAATACTATTTTCGTTTCCTTTAAAACTTGCGCATAATCAAAAATAATGTTAATATATGCGCATAATCAAAATAATATAAATAAGACAGACTGCGTGTAATCAGAAGGTAGGAGTAAGAGATGATACTGAAACGAAAAATATATGATAAACTATTAGAGTGGAAGGAACAGTGCAAAGGAACCCGAGCAATATTAATTGAGGGTGCACGTCGTATCGGGAAAAGTACGATTGCCCAGGAGTTTGGCCGTCGTGAGTATAGTACATATCTGATCATTGATTTTGCTAAGAAAGACCTGAACGTGGAGTCCTATTTTGAAAAGTATCTGAATGATCTGGATGTTCTTTTTATGATGCTTCAGGCACATTATGGTGTCAATTTAAAAGAGAGAGATTCTTTGATCATATTTGATGAGGTACAGATGTTCCCGAGAGCCAGAGCTGCAATCAAGTATTTGGTAGCAGATGGCAGATATGATTATCTGGAAACCGGATCTCTGATATCCATCAAAGAAAATGTGAAGGACATTGTGATTCCGTCAGAAGAACGACATATAACCATGTACCCCATGGATTTTGAGGAATTTGCGGAGGCGTTAGGGGAAGAGATTCTGCTTAAATATATACTAGATTGTTTTCGAAAAAGAGAACCTCTTGAAAGAGCATTGCATGACAAGGCAATGCTTCTCTTCAAACAATATATGCTGGTAGGAGGGATGCCACAATCTGTAATTGCCTTTATGGAGAACCACAAGAGTTTTGCAAAGGCGGATCTTGAGAAGCGGGATATTCTGGCCTTATATAGAGAGGATATTATGAAGATTAATGCCAGATATCGAAGCAAAGTGCTTGCCATATATGATCAGATTCCGGGACTCTTATCACAACATGAGAAGAGAGTCGTATTCAAAAAGGTACAGGAAGGAACTTATGCGGAGCAATATGAAGAAACTTTTTTCTGGTTATCCGATTCCATGATGTCGAATGAGTGTTTTCTCTGTGCAGATCCCAATGTAGGATTATCGATAAATGAAGTTCGTTCCTATATCAAATGCTATCTTTCAGATACCGGACTGCTTGTAAGCCATGCTTTTGATGAGAATGCTCTGCTTGAAGAAGAGGTTTATAAGCAGATTTTAAATGATAAGCTCTCCATGAATGAAGGGATGCTTTACGAGAATATGATTGCGCAGATGCTGTCTGCAAATGGACATAAACTTTATTTCTATACGCATTACAGTGAAGAAAAGCACAGGAATGACATTGAAATTGATTTCTTGATTTCAAACCAGAGCAAACTAAAATATAAAATTTTCCCAATAGAAGTGAAGTCAACGAAAAAATATTCTACTGTCTCACTGCTTCGATTTAGAGAAAAATTCAAAAGCAGAATAGGGGAGTGTTATATTATCCATCCTAAGAATTTATCAATTAAGGACGAAATTATATGTATTCCGCCATATATGGCATGGCTGCTGTAATTTCGTGATTGCAATTGAATTTTACCACTCAAAAAACAAAATCGCAGGAGATCATACATTTCTAATGCATATCTCCTACGATAATTCTTTTACCCCTGTATTAATTAAAAACTACAGCCCAATCTCCTTATACATCTTCTTCAGCTTCATCGCTTCCTCCACATCGGCATCCATGATCCCCTTGGCGCTGTCCACATATCTGCCCCAGGAGTCCCGGTTATCCACGAAGCGACGGACCCAGGCGACCGGCAGCAGCCATGGGTATTTCTGTAGAAATGTATAGCGATGCTTCATGCTATCCACTGACGGGAAGATATGGAAGAGCAGGGTCTTCACCTTGGACACCTCTTCCTCATTATTCCGGTCGTTCTTCTTCAGCATCACGGCAGATTTATCCCTGTTATAATGACCGAAGACACCACCCTCCAGGGTGAAGGAGAGGAAGTCCTCCATGACCTCCGGGCTGATCTCTCTCAGCGGGATCGGCGACTTAAGGCCAAACCACTGCTCCACCGCCGTGAAGGTAATATTGGCAAAGTCCTGAAAATGCAGGATCTCAAACTGGCTCATGATCCAGTTCCAGTCCAGGCTGTCTCCGAAATGCCTGATAAAAAATGCGATATCCAGGTACATGCGTATCCCGGCGCCGGAGCTGCTGATATGCTTGGCGATATGGGTCAGCAGATAAATCAGATGGAACTCCGGTGTGAATTCATAGGTGTGAGGCTTAGCGACCTCATCCGGCCGGAAGACATGCTCCCAGATGTGGCTGTAATAGCCTACAAAGTCCGCCTTATCCGACACATCGATCTCCATGACATCCGTGTGGATCTCATAGTACTCCTGGCCTCTGGTATAATCATAGACCGGTTCCCAGTCATAATGGGGCTGAAAGCCCTGCTCCAGCATCATGGCATGACTCCGCTCCCGGTCCTGCTTACGGATCACATAATCCACATCCCCGAAGGTTCGCAGCTCCGGCACAGGATAATAATTCCTCACCACATAGCCCTTAAATAAGATATGATCGATCCCCTGCTCATTCATGAGCTGAACCTGCTCGTCCATCAGGGCCCCCCGCTGGGTGTAGACCATGATCTCCTTCATACACTCCCTCTTAAGAAATGTAAGCAGCTCCTGCGGGAAGAGATCCGGATGGTTCATCATGACATAGCCGATCAGACCCCTCGTATTATTGGCCCCGGACAATTCCAGTAATTTCCCGATATCCGAGCCCTCCTCGATGACAGGAGCCGTCCCATCCACAAAGGCTCTCAACATATTTATATATAACTTATAATCTTCTCTCATCTCTATATCCTTATTCTAATCGATCCCTTACCTTAATCAAACTCTCTGATCACGGCTTCCCGATCATATCTCTTCTATCATAACTTTTTAAGCATCGCTCTCTTAAACTTAACCCTCTGATCACAGTTTTCTATCTTAACCTTCTTGTCTCAGTTTTCTATCTTAACCCTCTGATTACATTTTCTTATCTCAGCTTCCGTAAGAAGAGATAGAAGCGTATCGCTCTGCAGGTCAGCCGGAAGCCACAGATCCTGTAGAATCGATAGATCAGCCTGGTCTTCCGATCCAGCCCATACTTCAGGATGTACTCATGCTCTCTCATGATCTTGCGGCTAGTGGGGCTCAGATACTGATAATTGCCCATACAGATCCCATACTCAAAGGCAATCAGACCTGCCACCGCTCTGGCATGGGGCAGCTTCTTCGTCCTCAATCGGTCACTCCAGCTCCCGATCATCTTCACGATATCATTGGGAGCCTCCTTCACATTGCTCCTGGAAATGTATCTATGCTGCACATAGGCATAGGCATCGATATTCAGCAGACAGATCGTCTTACCATAGCTGAAGAGCTGGATTACCCAGTCGATATCCTCCGCATAGACATCCTCCAGAAAACGGATCCCATGCTGCTCCAGCAGCTCCCTGCGGATACATTTATTACAACAGGAAGCCAGCACCTGACCACTCCGGACCAGATCCTGATAGACATCCTTGATGCCAAGGACCATCTGATCGTGGAAGAAGCGCTCCTTGCGATACTTCTCCAGGATCTCTCCCTCCTCCGTCACCTTCAGCATCTGATACATATAGATGTCCGTGGCATGCTGCCGGATCCTCCCGTGCAGGGTCTCCAGCAAGCTCTGATCCAGCCAGTAATCATCCACGTCCATAAAGAGGATATAGTCTCCGACCGCGTGATCCAGACCCACATTACGAGCCACACCCGCTCCCCGATGCTCCGTATGAATACAGGTCAGGACATCGATGGACTCCTCCAGCCGGGCCGCCAGCTGCCGGGACTGATCCGTCGAACCATCATCCACCAGGATGATCTCATAGTCCCGGTAGGTCTGATCCAGGATACTCTGTATGCATTTGTCTAGATATGTCTGTCCGTTATATATCGGGATAATGATCGAAAACATGGCTTACCTTCTCATCTTTGTATATTTGTCTTAGCCTCTACATTATACTATAATTCTACGGCTATCACAAATTATTAATTCCGGCAGATAAAAAACGCCGGAATTACAAAAATAAGAGCTATGTATGCTACTATTTTTCCAAAAAGGAGGGAATCCCATGACAAAAAGAAATATATTTGTAAAAGCTCTACTTACAGCTGCACTATCTGCAGCTATGATCGTCACACCGACACCCCATAGTCTGATGCAAACATTCAGTGCCAGCATGGAAGTCCATGCCGCCAGCTTAAGTAATCCAATCATTGAGAAGGATTCATCCATGGAAGCCGGTCAGAAAGTAACCTGGGACTGCATCTGGTTTGGCTCTTATCCACAGACAGAGATTGTAGATCAAGCCAGCAGCTGTGGCATCTATGGAAAATGTTATGAAACAGATTTAGACTATGAGGTCGATAAAAGTCTGTATACCCTACTGGAGAGCGCCAGCTATGATGATCATGGCGACACAATCATCGGTAAGACCAAATATCGAAGAATACAGAAAAATGATGCAACTTATAAAGAATCCGAATCTCCTAATCGTTATAGCTGGTCTGATCATATCACCTACCACTACTTCCGTTATGATCCGATCAAATGGCGTGTCCTGAAGGTCAATGATGGCAAGGCCTTGCTCTTAGCAGATGTCTGCCTGGATGACCAGAATTATTATCCCGAATATGGCTCTGTGAACTGGGAGTATTCTACCATCCGAAGCTGGTTAAACGGCTATGGAAGTTCTGTCAATGCTTATGGTACAGACTACACGGATAAGAACTTCATGGATCTCGCGTTTTCTTCCGATCAGCAGAGTGCCATACTAGCCACTTCTCTGGAGAATGGTGTCGCCGACGTAGACCTAGATGTATTAGGAAATGAAGATAATAATACGACAGACCAGATTTTTCTCCTGTCATACTATGACGTCCGCTCCGCAATCAAGGACAACCTCTATGGCTTCGTATATGCTGGTATTATTGATGAAGCCAGACAAAGTAATAGCAGCGCTTATGCCAAGGCTATGGGAGTTTATACCAGTATAAAATCTTCTTCTGCAGGCAAGTGCGGTTGGTGGTTACGGTCATCGAGTTCTTATGCATATTATACCACATTAGTGGAGTATGATGGCTACGCGGACGAAAGCGGATATTTTCCCCATAGCGGCTATTATGGTGTACGCCCTGCTTTGAATCTGGATCTTTCTTCTAATATATACTCTTACGCTGGCACCGTCTGCAGTGATGGTAGTATAGTTTGCGCAGAGCATACATACGATGAGGGGAAAGTGACGAAGGAAGCAAGCTGCACAGAAGAAGGAATAAAAACCTATACCTGCAGGATATGCCAGGATACCAAAACAGAAACCATCGAAGCAAGAGGTCATAGCTGGGATGCCGGAAAAATCACCAAAGCAGCAACTGTATATGCAAAGGGAGTTAAAACATATACTTGTAGCAGATGTAAAGCCAGAAAAACGGCATCCATCCGAAAAGTGACCCCGACCATAAAACTCTCTGCAAGAAAGAAAACCTTAAAGAAAGGCAAGAAATTTACACTCACGATCTCCAAATTAGCCAAAGACGATAGCGTGAAATCTGTAAAATCCGGCAATAAGTCGATAGTGACTGTAAAAAAGATATCTGCTAATAAGTACAAAATTATCGCAAAGAAGAAAAAAGCTTCTGCAAGGATCACTATTCTTTTAAAATCCGGTAAGAAGGCAACCTGTAAGGTAACCGTAAAGTAATAATGTTACTCAAAACATCTTCCAGGAAAATGTGCAGACTTATATTGACCTTTTGTGTTATTTTTGGTATCATTTCCACTATGTAGCAGATAGAATATATAGGCACCTTGAAGTTATAGCCACTCTGAAGTTACTTTACATCTCAGAGGATAAAGGAATCGACTTCGAAGGTTATCTATATCATCATACACACAAGAGGAATCTACCATGAAAAAACTATCCACCCAGGTCCTGATGGACCTGATCTCCTCCAGACGTAAGGAGAGAAATATGACCCAGAAGGATCTGGCCGCTGCCACAGGCATCAACCGGGCCATGATCGGACGGATCGAGCGGGAGGACTATATCCCCTCCATCGAACAGCTGCAGACCTTAGCAGAGGTCCTGGACTTCGAGATCACCGAGCTCTTCCTGGAAGAGAAAGCAGGGCAGGCCGCAAAGGCCGCTGCCGCTGATACCTGTACTGATACCTGCACTGATACCGGCAGCAGCTCCGCAGCCAACAGAAGCTATAAGATCGCCGTAGCGGGAACCGGCTATGTCGGCCTGTCCATCGCCACCCTCCTGGCCCAGCACAATCATGTCACCGCCGTCGATATCCTTCCGGAGAAGGTAGAGAAGATCAATCAGAGGATCTCCCCCATCGCCGATGAATATATCGAGCGCTATCTGGCCGAGAAGGAGCTGGATCTGACTGCCACACTGGACGGAGAGACCGCCTACGCCGAGGCAGACTTCGTCATCATCGCCGCACCGACCAACTATGACAGCAAGAAGAACTTCTTCGACTGCTCCGCCGTGGAAGCCGTGATCGAGCTGGTACAGAAAGTGAATCCGCAGGCCATGATGATCATCAAGTCCACCATACCGGTCGGCTACACCAAGAGCGTCCGCGAACGCTACCAGACCAAAAATATCATCTTCAGCCCGGAATTCTTACGAGAGTCCAAGGCCCTCTACGATAACCTCTACCCATCCCGCATCATCGTAAGCTGCGATGAGGACAGCCGGGCACAGGCAGAGATCTTCGCCGGCTTATTACAGCAGGGCGCCATCAAGGAGAATATCGACACCCTCTTTATGGGCTTCACCGAAGCAGAAGCGGTAAAATTATTTGCCAATACCTACCTGGCCCTCCGCGTCTCCTACTTCAATGAGCTGGATACCTATGCAGAGTCCAAGGGCCTGAACACCCAGCAGATCATCAATGGCGTATGCCTGGATCCCCGCATCGGAAGCCATTATAATAATCCATCCTTCGGCTACGGCGGCTACTGCCTGCCTAAGGATACCAAGCAGCTCCTGGCCAACTTCCAGGATGTCCCTCAGAACATGATCGAGGCCATCGTGGAATCCAACCGCACCCGCAAGGACTTCATCGCCGACCGCGTCCTGGAGATCGCCGGCGCCTACGAAGCCAATAGCTCCTGGGATCTGAGCAAAGAAAAGGAAGTCATCATCGGCGTCTACCGCCTGACCATGAAGAGCAACTCCGACAACTTTCGCCAGTCCTCCATCCAGGGCATCATGAAGCGCATCAAGGCCAAGGGCGCCACCGTGGTCATCTACGAACCAACCCTGCCGGCAGGCTCCACCTTCTTCGGCAGCAAGGTCATCGGCGACCTGCAGGAATTCAAGAAGCTGTCCCAGGCCATCATCGCCAACCGCTACGACAGCTGCCTGGATGATGTGGCAGATAAGGTATATACCAGAGACATTTTCCGCAGAGACTGATTGGCAGATAAAAATATAGCCGAGACGTTTTCCGCAGAGACTGATCACAGGAATATGCATGGCAGGAAATATCACCGGACCAGATAGGACGGTGCTATTTCTTCGATAGGGAAAGAGGATTCACAGAGGAATAAATATATGCAGAAGATAAACTTACAAGATAAAACCATCCTGGTCACCGGCGGCATCGGCTTCATCGGTGCCAACCTGATCCTGGAATTACTGAGAAGCATCGAGCCGATCCATATCGTCAGCATCGACTCCAGAAATGATTACTATGACGTCGCCATCAAGGACTGGCGCCTGAATGAGATCAAAAAAGAAGCCGACAAGCATGCCGACTCCAGCTTTCATTTCCTCCTGGGAAATATCGCAGAGAAAGCCCTGATCCAGGAGACATTTGCAACATACAAGCCGGACATCGTCGTCAACCTGGCAGCCCAGGCCGGCGTACGCTACTCCATCACCAATCCGGACGCCTACATCGAAGCCAACCTGATCGGCTTCTACAACATCCTGGAAGCCTGCCGCCACTCCTACGATGACGGCGCCAAGGGCGTCGAGCACCTGGTATACGCTTCCTCCTCCTCCGTCTACGGAGTAAATAAAAAGGTCCCATACAGCACAGAGGACAAGGTCGATAACCCCGTCTCCCTCTATGCCGCCACCAAGAAGAGTAACGAGCTGATGGCCCACGCCTACAGCAAGCTCTATAACATCCCATCCACCGGCCTGCGCTTCTTCACCGTCTACGGCCCCGCCGGCCGCCCCGACATGGCCTACTTCGGCTTCACCAATAAGCTGCGCAAGGGCGAGACCATCCAGATCTTCAACTACGGCAACTGCAAGCGCGACTTCACCTACGTGGACGACATCGTCGAAGGCGTAAAAAGAGTCATGCAGGGAGCCCCCGAGCGAAAGCTGGGCGAAGACGGTCTGCCACTGGCACCCTACGCCGTCTATAACATCGGCAACAACAACCCCGAGAACCTGCTGGACTTCGTCGACATCCTGCAGCAGGAATTAATCCGCGCCAAGGTATTGCCGGAAGATTATGACTTCGAGGCTCACAAAGAGCTTGTGCCAATGCAGGCAGGCGACGTACCGATCACCTATGCAGATACCAGTGCCTTGGAAAGAGACTATGGATTTAAACCAGGGACCAGTCTGAGAGACGGACTGAGAAGATTTGCAGAATGGTATAAGGAATTTTATGAGGTGTGAGGATTACACTACGATATGAGTCCGGATTAGATTAGGATATGATATTTCATCCACAACCACTCCAGAAGGAGTGGTTGTGCTCCTATTGCTTTCTTATGTAGATTTTAAGACATTTACGAAACAAAAAAGCTAACCCCATACTTCCCATAATAATAAGAATAGCATAAGAAAAATCATTTGAAACTTGAATTAACTTGCTTCTAAAAATAATTATAGGTATTCCTTGTAGTAAATAGATTTCCAAGGAATGCTCACCCAAGAAATTCAAAATTTTATTTCCTATTTGTATCTTCATAGATAATAAAGTTATACTAATACAAAAAACTCCAGAGGTTAGGATGGTTGTAAATAACCACATTTTAGGTAATGGCACATTATGTATAATAACAGAGTATCCATTAAAAAGAAGTAAAAATGATATTATAGTTCCTGATGTAATAAAGTAAACGGTTAAACGAATGTCCCCGTATATTTTAAAGGGCTGCTTTGCAACCCTGATAAATGATTACTTCGGTTTACGGATATGTTCCGGTAACGATGGTGACCACGGCAACAAATCCTCGAGAAAAGACA
>R05__coassemble_738_pt1 | contig 13590 bp, 11 predicted proteins | sample R05__metabat2_low_PE_006 | metagenome-assembled genome bin R05
GATGTACATATAATACAATAAAAACATGCATAATATATTTTTATTGTAAATAATGTACAATTATCAAGATGAGACTAAAATAATCTTTTCTATAAATAAAAAACTTAATAATTAAAGAAAATGATTTATACTTATTAAGAAAATCCTTATAAAAGAGATTATACATTTTTATCATTTTATTTTTGAGGAGGGGTTCAGAATGAACAAATATTTTTTAACAGAAGACCAGATTATGATCCAGGAATTAGCAAAAGACTTTGCAGATAATGTAGTAGCAAAAACAGTAACTGAGCTGGATCAGCAGCATGCATTTCCTGTCGAGGAAGTAAAGAAATGTGGAGAGTTGGGATTCCTTGGTGTATGTGTTCCGGAGCAGTACGGCGGAGCTGGCCTCGATCATCTGAGTGATGTTCTGGTTATGGAACAACTGGCCAGACATTCCTCTTCTCTTGCATCCATCATCGATGCACATGCTTCCTTAGGTAGTACACCATTATTGATTGCAGGAACAGAGGAACAGAAACAGAAATATCTTGTTCCGGCAGCATCCGGTCAGACCCTTTGTGCATTTGCACTTACAGAACCACAGTCCGGTTCCGATGCAGGACAGATTCGCACCACAGCAGTACTTGATGGCGATGAATATGTGATCAACGGCTCCAAAGCATTTATCACAAACAGTACATACGCGCAGACCTTCCTTGTAGCAGTGAAAACAGATACCGAAGCAAAAGGAAGCCGTGGTATCTCTATCTTTATCGTTCCGAGAAATACCAAAGGATTGTATATCGGAAAACCGGAAGAAAAGATGAGCAACAGAAGCTCCTATTCCTGCCCACTGACATTCGAAGATGTAAGAGTACCAAAGGAGAATCTGGTTGGAGAACTGAATCGTGGATTCCCACTCTTCATGAAATGTGTTGACGATGGACGTATCGCAATCGCAGCAGTTGCAGTTGGTATGGCACAGGGAGTTCTTGAGAGAGCTGCCAAGTATTCCAAAGAGAGAGTGACCTTCGGAAAGCCTATCTGTGAGAACCAGGCAGTAGCTTTTAAGCTGGCCCAGATGGCAACAGAAATCGAGGTAGCCAGAACCATGCTTTATAATGCAGCCAGAATGAGTGATAACGGTATTCCATTCAGCAAAGAAGCTACCATGACAAAGCTTTACTGCTCTGAAATGTGTGTTCGTATCTGTGATATGGGTCTTCAGATCATGGGTGGTTACGGATTATGTAATGAATATGAGGTAGAAAGATTCTACCGTGATGCTAAGCTTCTGACAATCGGGGAAGGAACCTCTGAAATCTGTCAGATGGTTATCAGCAGACATGTATTAAAAGAATACTAAATCGAGGAAAAAGACATGCAGAGAACATACAGATATTTAAGTGAATTTACAGTTGGAGAGAAATTTACAACCTTATCAAGAACTGTGACAGAGACAGATGTTGTCTTATTTGCCGGTATGACAGGAGATAATAATCCGATTCATACAGATAGAAATTATGCAGAGAGCCTTCCCTTCGGAAGTCGAATCGCTCATGGTTTACTTGGCGCCGGAATCGCAACAGGCTTATGGGGACGTATGGGTCTGGTTGACGGATCCGCGATTGCAGCCCTGAGTACAGAGTGGAAGTTTGTAGGCGCAATCAAGATCGGCGATACCATTCACTGTGAGATTGAGGTACTCGAGGCGAAACAGTCAAAATCCAAACCGGATCGAGGCATATTGAATATTCAGTATACCATCTTGAATCAGGACGATAAAGTATGTCAGGTAGGTAGTATGGCTACCATGCTCTACTGGAGCGAACCGAAAGCATAAAGAAAGGATTTGTGAGATAAGTAGTTCATTGCTCATAAATTTTTCATTCCTCTAATATTGCGAATCTGAAGCTTTTTCAGATTCGCAATTTGCTCAAATTATTATGCTTGACAGGAGATGAAGAAATTGAATTGGAAAGAAAAATATAAAGATAAGATTTTTACAGCAGATGAGGCAGTAAAACATATATCCTCCGGAGATAAGATTATCTTTGGAGACTGGGTGGGCGAACCTCCTGCTCTGGTCACTGCTTTAATGCAGAGAGCCGATGAATTAAAGGATGTCTGCATTATTCACGGTATGAGCCCAGGACCTAATGCATACCTTCTCCCGGAATATAAGGAGAACTTCAGACATATCTCCCTCTTCCTGGGAGCAAAATCCAGGCCGGGATATCGTGACGGAAGCGTGGAATTTATGGGTGGATCGAATTTCCATGAATGGCCGAAGATGTTTGAGTCCAGCTCTCAGCTTAACCCGCATTGGGCATTTATCCAGGTGTCTGAGCCCAATGAAGATGGTATGTGTAGTTTTGGTAATTCCTGTTGTTTCACAGAGCCGGCTGCCAGAACAGCCAGTCATATTATCGCTCAGGTAAATCCGAAGTTTCCGAAAGTCGGCGGTAAGATGATATCCCTTGACGCTATAGATTATATCGTACCACAGGAGAGCCCTCTCTACACGATCGGTAGATTTGAACCGGATGAAAAGACGAAAACCATAGCTGATTATGTTGCTGATTTGGTAGAAGACGGATCCACTCTTCAGATGGGTATCGGTGCTCTTCCGGATGCCATCGCCAGAAATCTGGTGGATAAAAAGCATCTGGGTATACACACAGAGACCATTACGGAAGCTACCATGGATCTTATCCGGTGCGGTGCCTTAGATAATTCCATGAAGACGATTCATAAGGGAGTATGTATCGGCGCACAGGCTGCAGGTTCCGAAGAATTCTATCGTTTTATGGATGGCAATCCGATGTTTGAATTATATCCTGTGGATTATGTCAATGATCCTTATGTAATAGGTAAGAACTATAAACAGGTTTCCATCAATGCCTGCATAGAGGTTGATCTGAGAGGACAGGCAAATTCGGAATCAATCGGTGGAAAGCAGTTCAGTGGAATAGGCGGTCAGTTAGATCATGTAAGAGGTGCCCGTTTATCCAGGGGAGGAAAATCTATCCTGGCTCTGAATTCTACCGTGAAGGGAGATAGCATCTCCAAGATTGTACCGCACTTTGAAGCAGGTAATATTACAACAGTTTCTCGTTATGATATTCAGTATGTGGTTACAGAATATGGCGTAGCTGATTTGAAATATAAGACGGAGAGAGAAAGAGCCCACGCTTTAATTCAGGTTGCACATCCAGATTTTCGGGAAGAATTAACCTATGAAGCGAAGAAAATGGGCATCTTATATTAAGGCCTATGGAAGATGAATTCAGTATAAAAGATCGAAGAACATATCTGATGGATATGTATCCTGTATGGAAGAAGAGGACGATCTATGAGATGTTTCAGTTCATCCGACGACTTTATCCAAAGAATCCCTGCTTTATTCAGGAAAAAAGCTATTCCTATGAGATGGTTGGAGAAGAGGTGGATAAGACGATCCAATGTCTCAGAGCCATGAATATCTGTAAAGGAGATCGTGTCATTATCGCCCTGGAGAATTCATTGGAGTATGTCGTACTAAGCTATGCATTGGCAGGTATGGGGGCAGTTAAAGTTCCGGTGAATTACAAGGCAGGATTCTCAGAGCTGGAATATGTCATCAGGCAGACCAATCCGGTGCTTATCATATCGGATCAATCCGCTCTGGTCAAGAGGACAAAGCGAAGATTCCTTAAAATTCATATCATATATCTGTATGATAATTGGCAGTCCTTTTTGCAACTGGGTGATAAGGATAACGAATATGACATTGCTGATGTAGATGGTGATGATGTATCCGATATCATATTTACTTCAGGGAGTACCGGTAATCCCAAAGGAGCAATCCTGACCCATAATATGCTCTTATTAAGTGCCTATGCCAGCTGCCTGAACCGGGCATTTTATCCAGGCTGGATTATATACCTACCTATTCCTCTTTTTCATGTGTATGGATATGTTGAGGGTATGCTGGCTGCCTTATGGGTAGGAGGATGTATCGTTACGGCAAAAGGAAGATTCGATCCGGATCAGGCATTACAGCTTATGGATCACAACCATGTAAATGATATCCTCTGTGTTCCGACGATACTGTCCTCTATTCTGCAAAGGGAAAATCTGAACAAATATAATCTGAAGCAGCTGCAGGCTGTCTATTGCTCCGCATCTATCTGCCCGCAGTGGATATGGAAAGCAATCAGAGACAGGCTGCAGGTGAATGAAATTACCACGGGATATGGGATGACAGAGGTTTGCGGAGCAACAGTTCAAACGGATCCCGGAGATCAGGATGAGGTTCTGAAAACTTATCTGGGTAAGATTCTGATGATAAATCATGGAGATGAACCGGAGCCGATTATATCTTATCGTGTCATAGATTTTGAGACGGGTCGGATTCTTCCGACGGGAGTTTCAGGGGAGTTAATCTGTAAGGGACCTGTCCTGATGAAGAATTATATACAGGATGAGATGGTTCATGATCTGTCATTTGATGATAAAGGGTGGTTTCATACAGGAGATAAGGGATATTTTACAGAGGATGGATATCTGAAGCTGGAAGGACGTGTCCATGATTCTTATCGGATCAACGGAGAAAATGTCTCTCTGTCCTTTCTGGACCGAGTGATTGCAGCATGCCCTCAGGTATCCATGGTGGAGACGGTTGGTATACCGGATGAAAAACTAGGTAGTGTCGGAGTTGCCTTTATAGAACCGACAGTATATAAGGAAGAAGTATACAGCCTCATTCGCCAGTATTGTAAACGGGAACTGGCCGGATTTCAGGTTCCACGACATTACATCTTTGAATCCAGTGAAAACTGGCCTAAGACTTCTACAGGAAAAAATATTAAAAAGCAATTGCAAGAAATTGCAATTCATAAGATACATGAAAACCATAGTAATATTTAGCTTCTGATGATCCGAAAAGGGGTAAAAGGATCGAGGGAGAGCTGAAAAAAGGAGGAGAATTATGAGTATTGCATGTTGGAATGATTTTTGTCCGACCGTATTCGGAAAAGGTGCCGTATCTATGATCGGTGACAAAGTGAAGGAGATGGGAATCAGCAAAGTGATGGTTTGTACTGAGGCAGATCTCATCAAGTTCAATGTTGCTACTAAGGTGATCGATGCATTAAAGACAACAGATGTCGAAGTATATGTCTTCGATAAATGTAAGGCAGATGCACCAAGTGATGTATGTGATGAAGGTGCTGCATTTGCTCGTGAGTATGGTATCGATGGTATCGTTGCTGTTGGCGGCGGAAGTAGTATGGATACTGCGAAAGCAATCTGTATCATCCTTGGCAAAGGTGGAACAAGTATTCGTGATTATTACACCTGCTATGATGCTCCACGTGCTGTCAAATTAGTTACCATTCCGACCACAGCAGGTACAGGAAGTGAGAATTCACAGTACGCTGTTATCGGTGATTCTGAGACCGGAGTGAAGGAAGTTCCTACTTATAATCCGGATCTGGCCCTGGTGGATCCTGAATTAACCTATACCCTTCCTGCAGGACAGACGGCTGCTACAGGTATGGATGCTCTGGCTCATTGTGCAGAAGGTATCACTTCCAAGAATTATAATCCTTATGCTTATGCCTTTGCTCAGGAAGGTATCCGTCTCGTTATGAAATGGCTTCCGATCGCAGTGAAGGATCCTAAAAATGAAGAAGCCAGAGAAAAGATGGCTTTAGCTGCAAACCTTGGCGGTATGGTTATCGTTTATACCGGTTGTCAGATGGGACATACATGGGCACAGTGCTTCGGTGGTAAATACCATATTGCACATGGTTTAGGTTGTGCATGGGGTATGCCGGGATCTATGGTATATGCAGCAAAGCATGGTTCTTTTGAAGATTCCAAGATTGTAGCTGATGCGATGGGCATTGCTTACACAGAGGATACTACTCCGATTGAATTAGCAGAATTAATGGGCAATAAGGTAATCGAACTCATGAAGGAGATTAATATTCCTTCCTTAAAGAGTATGGGATATAGTCTGGAGGATTGTCTCTCTATCGCAGATCGTTTTCCACATGATGCTGCATTTGCCAATGTCCCTGGAACAGCAGGCCCTGCGGAGATCGAAGAATATATCCGCTATACCTACGAGGCTTATCAGTAGAATTGACTGAGACTTTTACTCAGGTGAGTTTGCCTGGAAAAGTGAGAAAAGGATAAATGTTATATAGTGAAGGAGGGTATATGACATGTTGAAGAAGAATTATATCAATGGTGAATGGGTTGCTGCAGCATCCGGTGATGTTCGCGATATTATCAATCCGGCTACAGGAGAGAAACTTGCTGAGGCAGCAAACAGTGATCTGCAGGACGTAAGAGCAGCTATCGCAGCAGCCAAAGAATCTTTTTACGGTCCGGGAACATGGAGACGTATGTCTGCAACAGAAAGAGGAGTTATGCTTCGTAAGGTAGCAGATGAGATGGAAGCTATTCAGGATGAGTTATGCATGCTTGAATCTACCAATACCGGTATGACATTAAATAATGCAGCAGGTAATATTGGTATGGCAATTGGCACCTTCCGTTATTATGCAGGATTAATCTCTGCACCTGCCGGTGAGATCAATCCACTGGATGCAGGAAGTGCAATTTACTCCATGACTGTTCGGGAACCTGTTGGTGTGTGTGCCCTGATCGCACCATGGAATGTTCCTTGTCTGATGATGGCATGGAAATGTGCACCGGCTCTGGCTGCCGGTAACAGCATTGTATTTAAACCGGCATCCCTGACTCCTTTAACTGCAATTCGCGTATTTGAAATCTTTGATAAAGTCGGCTTCCCGAAAGGCGTTGTTAACCTTGTTATGGGTCCGGGCGGTAAGATCGGTCAGGAATTGGCAGAGAATACGGATGTAGATATGATCACTATGACAGGTAGTACACCGGTAGGTCAGGATATCATTCGTGCTTCTGCATCCAATGTGAAGAAAGTCGGTCTTGAATTAGGTGGAAAATCCCCTGCAATCGTATTCGCAGATGCCAATCTTGAGTCTGCAGCTCAGTGGTGCATGGAGACCTGTTTCTCTAATCAGGGAGCAAACTGCTGTGCAGGATCCAGAGTATTTGTAGAAGAATCTGTTCATGATGAATTCATTAAGATCCTGGTAGAGAAGACAGAGAAGATGACCGTAGGTATCGGTACAGATAATCCGAATATCGGTTCTCTCGTATCCAAAGGCCAGCTGGAAACCGTTATGGGATATATTAACAGTGGTAAAGAGCAGGGAGCAAAATGTGTAGCGGGTGGATATCAGCTTACTGACGGTTTCTATGCAAAGGGTAACTTCGTTAGACCTACCGTATTTGATGCTTGTACACCGGATATGAAGATCGTCAGAGAAGAAATCTTCGGACCGGTTATGACAGTTCAGACCTTCCGGACAGAGGAAGAAGCAATCGCAAAAGCAAACGATACCGTATACGGTCTTGCCGGTGGTGTATTTACAGAGAACTTAAGCAAGGCAAACCGTGTGGCTGCTGAGATTCGTGCCGGTATCATCTGGATCAATCACTTTAACTGGGCTTATAATCAGGCACCTTGGGGTGGATATAAGATGTCCGGTCTCGGAAGAGAATTAGGTATCTTCGGTCTGGAAGAATTCCAGGAAGTGAAGGGTATTCATCTGATGATGGATAGCAGTGATCCGGGTATGTATTAATCCGATATGGTCTATCAGGATTTCATTGATTCTTAAAATCACCTAAAGTTTCATTGCATGAGGTATAGTGATTTCTTTCCCCTTATCGAGATCACTATACCTGTCAGGTAATATAAGGGAGGAAATATATGAGTACTTTAATTACGATCATCTGTGCATTTTCTGCTGGTTTTCTGGCTTCCGGTCTCGGTGCAGCAACATCGATCGTTATGACAGCCTTTATGGTATTTTGCGGTATGATGGCAAATATTGCCGGAGCAGATTTTAATGTTGTTACAGATATTGGTTTTGGTTTATTCCTGGGACCGCACATCGCATTTGGTCCTGCATGTGCAGCTGCAGTTTATGCATTTAAAAAAGGTTATATGGAGAGCGGTGGCGATATCTTTAAGCCTCTGATCAATCTTCATAAAACAGATGTTATGGTAGTCGGCGGTATCTTTGGTGTGATCGGCTGGTACCTTAATAATATTATCTCTACCGTTACCGGTGGAAGAATCGATTCCGTTGCAACGACAGTTGTGTTGGTATCCTTATTGGGTAAGGTCCTCTTTACCGGTACCTTATTTGGCAAGGTTCCGGAAGGACAGAAGCGCTTTGGCTTAGAGTCTCCGGCCTGGTTACAATATCAGAGCTGCACAACCTCCATCACTCTTATGCTTCATTCCATGACTGTTGGCGCCATGACATCCTATATTGTTTATATTATGTGCACGAAAGCACAGGAGACCGGCAATACTGCATTGGTTGATGCATGTGGTTTCCCTGTATGGGCTATCGCAGTAATTGGTTTCCTTGCTATGGAGTATGGTCTTCAGGTTCCGATATATCATCATATTGCATTCGGAGCGGTATATGCTTCTCGTATGGCCTTCCTGGGCGGTGGCGGACAGTCCTGTATCCTCTGGGGTATCGCATTTGGTCTTCTTGCCGGCTATGCAGGTGACTTCCTGGCTAAGATCTTCTTCCTTTACGGAGATGCCTTTATTGATCCGCCATCAATGGCAATCGCAGCGGTATCCATTATCCCGCTTGGAATCGTACCGGCCTTAGGCATGAATACACCGGATAATCCTGGATATTATGCAATCCCGATCATTGTTCTTGTCGTATTTATTGCAATCAGTATTATGCTTCATTTTAAGACAAAGGCAAGACATCTGGAAGAATTTAATATGGTTGGATAATTTCTTTCCGTTTATTGACATCATAGGGATATAAGTAACCCGAAACATTTTTAATGAGTTATCTATAAGAAAAGGAGATTTGTTCTATGAGTAATCGTGTTGTTATCGTAACAGGTGGTAGTGCAGGTATTGGTTTTGCAACAGCGAAAAAGTTTTTAACGGAAGGCGATAAAGTAGTCATTCTCAGTACAAATGAGAAAAAAGGTCTTAATGCTCAGGAGAGATTAAGCGAATTTGGTGAAGTGACATGGATTCAGTGTCATGTAGACAATGTTGATGAATGCAAGGCTGCTGTTGATGCTACCTATGAGAAATATGGCAGAGTGGATATTCTTGTTAACAATGCCGGTATCGTTAGTAAGAGAGACAGCTTCCTTGAAGTGGATCTCGAGGATGTGAAGAAAACACTTGCAGTGGATGTTATGGGAACCCTGAATATGATGCATGCTGTAACAAAATATATGGTAGAGCAGGAGAAGGGCGTTATCGTTAATATCAGCTCCATCTGCGGCTCCCTGGCTAATTCCGAGTCTGTTGGCTATCATGCATCCAAGGGTGCTGTTCAGATGATTACCAAGAGCCTGGGAAGAGAATTATCAGGATTCGGTATTCGTGTGGTAGCTGCAGCTCCTGGCTGGGTTCGCACAGAGATGATTGATGATACCGTAGCAGCAATCGGCGCTTCCTTACATATGAAGGGCAGAATCATTGAACCGGCTGAAATCGCAGGAGTTGTTTACCTGTTGACACTGGATGAGGCAAGTGCAATTAATGGTTCAATCGTTATGGCAGATGATGGTTATTCATCCTTCAAGGGTATTGATGGAGGAATGAGATCTAACCGTTAATCTCATATTCACGGAGTAATAGCAATGAATGTAAAACGTTATGACATCAAGCCGTATATTCAGCTTTTCTTTGGATTTATCGGTTTGCTATTGTTGGGATTGGCTTATGCCTGGTCACTCTTTGTAGGTCCCCTTGAGGCAGAATTCGGATGGACAAGATCCCAGACATCCCTCACATTTTCCATATCTATGATATGCTTTTGCCTGGGTGGTACACTGGGCAGTGTGATTAAGATCAGATGGTCAGAGAAAGTTACCTTCCTTCTCTGCGGTATCTTCTTCCTGGTAGGATTTGTGATGTGCAGCAGAACAGATTCTTTATTGGGATTATATATCGGATATGGTGTATTATGTGGTTTGGCAACAGGCATGAGCTACAATAATATCATTAGTTCTGTAAACAGCTGGTTTCCTGATAAAACAGGTGTGATATCGGGAATTATGATGATGGGTTATGGATTCGGAAGCTTTCTGTTAGGATTCACCATCACCAGATTACACAGTATGGTTGGATGGAGATCAACTTACTTTATCTTCGGCATCATTTTCTGTTGTCTGTTACTTGCCATGTTTATAATCATTAAGTCCGATCAGATGAAGGAAGAAGCTGCAACAACTGCGGATACAGAACAATCCATCTCACCGGGACAGATGCTGAGAATGCCAACATTCTACAAGTATTATTTCTGGGGAACGATTATCAGTATTATTGGTTTATCTCTCATAGGTCATGCGTCGCTGGCAGCAGCTACCTTTGATGTTCCTGAAACCATGATCGTCTTTACTACAGGATGTCTGTCCGTGGCGAATGGAATATATCGAATCATATCCGGTATTGTATATGACAGATATGGGCGTAAGATTAACATGTTATCCGGTACATGGATCATGATTGTGGGGTGTGCGATCCTATATGCAGGCTTATATACTAAAATATATGCTCTGTTATTCCTGTCATATCTTCTGATCGGAAGTAGCTATGGTAATGCCTGTATTGCAAACTCAGCTTTCGTGAAAGAATACTTCGGAGCGAAATTTTATGGCGTGAATTTCAGTATTGTGGTAACAACCGGAATTCCGGCCTCGCTCCTGGGACCTTATATTATCGGGATTATTCAGACCTATACCAACAGTTACCTTTCAGCATTTCTGATATTTATACCATTTTTGGTACTTGCATATATATTGCAGATGCTGATCCCTTCTAAAAATGTGAATAAATAATAATGCTAAAAAAGTGACTGTAATATAGTTATGAATTCTAAGGCAGGTCTGCTTGGCTGATTGTTATGCAAGATACCAACCGGACCTGCATTTATATTAGAAGGAATTACAGATAATCCTACTTCATACTGAGAAGTCCATGGTGAGTTGATAACAAACATATTATCCTTTAAGCGTATGCCGGCGCGAATACTGATATCATATTCCTTGTTGAGCAACTGACAATTGATACCCTCCGAACTGAGCGTCTTATAGAAGGAATGCTTCATATACGGATAGTCACCACACAGGACCGTGTAAGGAAGCAGATCCTCTGCAGTCAGGGATTCCTTGCCGGATAAGGGATGATCTTCTCGCATACAGAAGCTGAAGGTATCATCCAGAAGAGGGGTAAAGCTTATATCCTGAAGATAGTCAGAGGTCGGTTCGGCGATAACACAGAGATCCGCTTCCCCGGAACGGATTGCTTTGACCTGTTCAGAGAAGGATTTTAAGGAGAATACTACATTTACCTTAGGAAATTTATTGCAAAAGGCAGCGTAAGCTTCAAATAAAAAGGAAGGAAATTGTTCGACGGGATGTGCAATGGTCAGAGTATTTTCACTGGCATCCTGCAATTCTTTTCCTTTCCGCTGGGCTTCCTCATAGATGGCCATAATCTGCTTGGAAGCAGTGTAAAAGACCTCCCCCGGAGGTGTCAGATAGACACCTTGCTTGGTCCTGAGAAATAATTTGAAGTCAAGACTGTGTTCTAAAGCGTTGATCTGCTGAACAAGAGCAGGTGTAGAGATGAAAGATTCGTTGGCAGCCTTGGAAAAACTGCGATGCTCTGCTGCTAAGATAAAGGAATGTAATTGCCTTTCGTTCATATGCCCTCCATATCAGAAAAATGATAATTATATAATAACCCATATAAAAATTATAACATAAAGGGGCTGGAGTGCAAGAAAATATGAGGAATAGTTGCAAAAGAGTATCTTGATATGTGCTGCAACAGCAATGAGAGAGCATGCCGGTTCACCTGGTTATGTGGAATCTGTTTATTGCCAGAAAACTAGGATGTTTAAAAAAATATGAATTAGCAGGTGAAAGTTGTGCATATTTTCCAGAGACGAGTAAATTTATGGAATCAATAGCACAATTTTTTTCTGTATCCTAATAAGAATATAATTATATTTCTGTGAATTCATCCGATGGTTTTCTCTTCCTTCCTGTGATAAAATGTCTGTCGTTTGAAGAAAGAATAAGAATCAAGGAGCTATAGATCAGTATGAATACAGCAGTTAGAATCCATAAATGGGATAATCTGAAAAGTATCTTAATGTTTCTGGTGGTGATCGGACATTTCTCCAATCAGTTCACGGATAATACCATGATGAGGAGCATCTCACTCTTTATCTATGCATTTCATATGCCACTCTTTATCTTCGTCTCCGGACTCTTCTGCAAGAGCTGGCTGCAGAAGGAATTCTCCTGGGATAAGCCACTCTACTATATTCTGATCGGCTATCTGCTCAAGATCGCCATCTATGTCATAAAGATATCCTTTGGTAAGAGTCCGAATTTTTACCTCTTCGAGGATACAGGGATTCCATGGTTCATGTTTGCCATGGCAGCCTTTCTGGTCATTACCTACCTGACACGGAAATGGGACTGGAGACTGCTGCTGCCTGCCTCCATCCTGCTGGCATGTATCGCCGGCTATTTCGACCAGATCGGTAACTTCTTATACCTGTCCAGGATCCTGGTATTCTTTCCTTTTTATTATATCGGCTATCTGCTCAAGCCGGCGACCGTCATCGATAAGCTGAACCGACGCTGGATGCGCTGGGCTTCCCTGGCAGTACTCCTGACAGGCATGCTGGTCTGCATCTTCTGTATCCAGGATATCTACTCCTATATCCGTTTATTCACGGCAAGGAATGCCTATGAATTCATCAATGTGGATGATTGCGGAGCCCTGCATCGACTGGCCTGGTATGGTATCGCCGTGCTTATGAGTATGGCAGTGATCATCCTGACACCTAATAAAGAGTATAAGCTGGCAGACCGGATCGGTCAGAGAACGCTGCAGATCTATTTCTGGCATCGACTGATCCTCTATGTAATCATGTACTCCGGCTTTGCCGCACAGCTGATGGAGCAGATGCCTATGTTCTGGGAGTTTGTCTATCTGCTGATCGCCATCGCGGTGACTATCCTGCTGGTACCGAAATGCTTCTCCCTGCCTCTGACCATCCTCAGAATATGTGAGGATAAGGCGGAAGCATGGATGTTCCTGGCAGGACGGAAAAGACATGCCTGACAAGGAAAGAGATATGCCTGACATATTATTGATATCCTGTAATACCTGATTTACATCTCCATAGGCCGGGAACAATCCAGGCTTATGGAGATCATTTTTCTTTTTATAACTTATTGACAAAGTAGGTAAATATACATATAGTGATGACATAGAATCTGCAGACTGTAGTATGATGGGGAAATGGATCGGCCGGTCACACGGGGTTTGATCCATCGGCAAGAAAGCACGGATGCAGTAGCTGTAAATACAGAAAGTGTAAATACAGAAAGCATAAATACAGAAGGTGTAAATACAGAAAGCGTAAATGCAGAAAGCGTAAACACAGAAAGCATAAATGCAGAAAGCGTAAACACAGA
>R05__coassemble_744_pt1 | contig 13534 bp, 11 predicted proteins | sample R05__metabat2_low_PE_006 | metagenome-assembled genome bin R05
CCTTACTGTAAAATCCACCGATTTCCTCGTTGAATTTTCCTCTACGGTACCGGGCGAGATCTACACTGTGGATCTGAATCAGACCGGTCCTATGATCTGCCAGAAGGGCGCCTTTCTGGCAGCCCAGGATTCGGTGAATCTGGATACGGTTCTTACCAAGAAGCTCAGCTCCGGCCTCTTCGGCGGCGAAGGCTTTATCCTGCAGAGAATCTCCGGCAGCGGTATCACCTTCCTGGAGGTGGACGGTAACCTGGTAGAGAAGGAATTGGCTCCGGGCGAAGTCATTCATGTGGATACCGGTAATGTGGTAGCCTTCCAGGATGGGATGGCTTATGAAGTAGAGACCGTAAAGGGTGTGAAGAATGTCCTCTTCGGCGGAGAGGGTCTCTTCCTTACCCGTCTGGTGGGACCGGGCAAGGTTCTGCTGCAGTCTCAGAATATCAATGAATTTGCCAGTCTGGTCGCTTCCATGGTTCCGACCGGAAGTAACTAAGTGTTGCGGAGAATTTACGGATTCTGAAAAGGAACAGGTTCCTGTCAAAAAGCTGAAATAGGAGAGAAGTATGTTTGATTTACAGCCCTTTATCGATGGGGCGATTGAGAAAAAGATAAATATGGATGCGGTGATGGTCATACAGGATGATGTGATCCTGGGCCTGCACCGCTTCACCGATGACATCTATCATAATGTCTATTCTATATCTAAGAGCTTTACCGGCACAGCCATCGCCATGGCCATCGAGGATGGTAAGATGGCTCTGACGGATAGACCTTATGATTATTTCCGGGATTTATTTGACGGCAGCGAGGATCCCCGCTGGCAGGATGTGACACTGGAGCATCTGATCACCATGACCTCCGGCCATGGCGCGGCCTACATGATGGCAGCGGACCGTCAGAAATTACGTGGCGAGGTGGAGGATTCCTATCCGATCGCCTATCAGAAGGAATGGCTGCTCTATGCATTTTCCTGTCCTATGACCTATGACCCCGGCACTCATTTCTATTATGGTAATCTGGCCCCTTATGTGGCAGGCAGGATGCTGGAGCAGGCGGTCGGTATGACGACTCTGGATTATCTCTACGAGAGATTATGGAAGCCGCTGGGTGTGAAGAAGCCTCGCTGGGATGCGGATCCTTCCGGCCATACCTTCCCGGCGTCCTATCTCTTCATGGATATCGTGGATATGGCTCAGATCGGTCAGATCTATCTCAATAAGGGCAGCTATCGGGGCATCCGCTTCGTATCGGAGGACTGGGTCGAGGCGGCCACGACCAGCCATATCGCCAGCAGTGTGATCAATCCGGCCGGCTATGCGGACGATGAGAAGGAAGGCTATGGCTACTATTTCTGGAAGAACCATGGCGGCAGCGGTTATCGTGCCTACGGCAGAGAGGGCCAGTTCGTCATCGTGCTTCCGAAGAAGCATGCCATCATCGCCACCCAGGCCATGCATCATGATGTGCAGGCTGTCCTGGATCTGGTCTGGGAGCATATCCTGCCGCAGATAAAGTAGATGCATCTATCGTAAAACAGTAAGCTTCTCATGCGACTTGGTCGCATCAAGGCATCACAGGCTTAATAGGTGTTTCATCACCTGCAGCACGCCGTCCTGATCCCTGGTCGGAGCGATGTATCGGGCAGCCTGTCTGACCTCGTCTCTGGCATTGCCGATGGCGATGCTGTAGCTGGCCTGACTTAATAATTCGAGATCATTGATATTGTCCCCAATCGCAATGGTCTCTTCTTTTTTTATGCCAAGGATGCTCTGCAGCTCAGCCAGAGCACTTCCCTTATTCACATTCATACCATAGACATCCATGAAGAATGGTCCGCCACAGGCCACCTGTGCTCTCTTACGCCATTTGGGATTAAACCATTCCTCTGTCACGGCTTCCACGTCACTGGCCCGGTAGACGACATATTTTATGGTCGGCTCCTTAAGCTGTGTCAGATCGTCCACTAACTGGCATCGGAAGCCATACTGACCACGCATCAGGTCGTAGAATTCCTCATCACCCTTCTCGAAATATGCCATCTCCCGGGTATCATACATGCACATGCAGCCCGGCATCTTGCGGGTATCCCTGACCAATTCTTCCGAATCCTCCTTGGACATGGCTTTGCAGAAGAGCTGCTCTCCATCCTTGATCACGACGGAACCATTCTCTGCGATGTAGAGGATGTCATCCCTGACCGGCGCAAAGAGATGACGCAGGCTGTAGACCTGCCGTCCCGTTGCCGCACAGAAGAGGATGCCCTTCTTCCTTAAAGCCCTTATCAGCTCAAAATACTCCGGATTTAAGTCCGGTCTGTCATGGGAGACCATGGTCCCATCAATATCACTTGCAATTAGTTTGATCATATTCTATTCCTTTCGTCGCACCACATGACATTGCAAAGTCCCCAGGGGTACTTTGCGCTCTTTTCGGCTTTGCTCGGTTGGTGCTTTATAAAAGTACACATGCGACCTTTCGTCGCATCACAGAGTATGAAGCACCACGGAATTTCTCCGTCCTGCGGACTCCCGAAATTCCGTCGCACCACAGAGTATGAAGCACCACGGAATTTCTCCGTCCTGCGGACTCCCGAAATTTCGTCGCACTACAGAGTATGAAGCACCACGGAATTTCTCCGTCCTGCGGACTCCCGAAATTTCGTCGCACTACACCGCATGAAGCACCACGCCTGATTTCGTGCTGCGCACTTTCATCAGGCTCAGAACATTCGCACTCTCGCGCATACGCTTCGTGCTCATGTTCTTGCACCTCGCTAAAGCCGGAAAATTCGCTTGCAAAGTCCCCAGGGGTACTTTGCGCTCTTTTCGGCTTTGCTCGGTTGGTGCTTCAAAAATAGGACAGAAGAGCATGGTCTTCTGTCCGTATCAATCATGTGTATAGATTTAATATTTCTGTTCCCAGATTATAATCGACGATCAGCACGTCGATCAGGCCACCCTTGAGTGCACTGAGAACCGTGTAGGCCTTATGAACACCGGAAGCCATGGTGATCTTGGTTTCTATCTTCTTAAACTGGTCAAAATCGATGGAGATCGTACGATCTACCAGAGAGGTCTTGCATTGCTTTCCGTCTTTGTCGAAGAAACGGAGAGCGATATCGCCGACCACACCCTCTCGCTGCAGGTCTGCCAGATCCTCCGGAGACATGAAATCCGGACCGGCCAGGATGGACCGGATCTTAGGATAGAGAGAACCGGTTCCGGAGACGGAGATATTAATCTCCTTGAACTTCTGCTCGATCTTGGAAGCATTCTTCTCCTGCTTGATGATATCGGCTGCCTGCTTGCTGCTCATCAGAGCCTCTGCCAGAAAAACATAATTCACACCGGAGAAGGCCTTGGCGATACGGGTAACCAGAGTGCGGACATCCAGTTCACTGTCGCAGCTGGCGATACTGCCGTGAAGCGTGACGAAGTCCGCCTTGACCTTCTGGGCCGGATTCAGATAATTGATCATCTGATAGACCGTGCTGCCCCAGGTCACTCCCAGAACATCCCCCTTCTTGATGATACGCTGCAGATAGCGGGCTCCCTCCAGAGCGACCAGCTTCTTTACATTTTCTTCGTAATCCTCATCCTCGACATCCAGAGAAGCGGCAGGAGCGATGACCACATCTTTCAGTCCGAAGGTATCCTTCAGCTTCTCCTCCAGCCGGATACACTCCACATAAGGATCTCGGATCACGAACTCCACGATCTTCTCTTCCTTGGCCTTCTTCAATAATCTCGACACGGTGGTGATGGAGATATTCAGCTGCGAAGCGATCTCATTCTGAGATTTATTCTGTATATAATATAAATATGCTGTTTTCAAAACCAGAAAGACAGACTGATTATACATATCTGTTGCCATAGACTACTACATCTCCCATATACTTATAAGGAAATGCTGATGAGAGCATTTCCTTAGTTAAACCCATTATACAAATTTTATATTTGCAAACCTTATATGTCAATGAATTCGAACCATTGAAAATATTTTCAATAGGAAATGTATGGAAAACAGAGAATATATAGTTTTATGAAAAATTCCTGTTTTTGATGAAATGCGCAATATGACAGATAAAAAGAGAGAAAATGACCTGAAAACAGTCAAATTCATAAAGAAAAATATAAAGATTATGTGAAACTCTAGTGAATATGTTAGAAAATATTTTCTCAGGTTACAAAAGGATGGTGAAAATGTATAATAAGAATAAGATCTTCTGATCTGCAATACAGAATCCTTCTCTCAGATAGCCGAAAGCTATAAGCGAGATATCTGTCAGAAGGACGATGCCATATCAGACCGGAATGTCAGGGGGGTAACCGTAGACAAGTCGCACTATGTATGCAAGGAGGAGTTACATATGGGTAAGTACTATATTGGTTTTGATGCAGGTACACAGAGTGTAAAAGTAGTTCTTTATAGTTTAGAGTTGGAATGTATTGCAGAGAGCAATTATCCTACCTTCCTCTACTATCCGAACCCGGGATGGGTTGAGATGAATGTTGATGAATATCTGGAGCAGGTGAAGAAGGGTATCCGCGACGTTGTTGCTACCGCAAAAGAAAAAGGAATCGATCCATCTGAGATCCGCGCTATCTTCGGTGATGGTATCATCTGTGGTATCGTTGGCGTGGACGAAGAGGGTAATGCCATTACTCCATATATCAACTATCTGGATTCCAGAACACAGAAGGATGTGGAAGAACTGACAGCACAGGGCCACAGCATCTGGGCAGAGGAGACAGGTAATGCGGTTCCGAACTGTATGTTCCCGGCTATGTTTGCAAGATGGTTCCTGAAGAATAATGAGGCATTCCAGCAGAAGGGCGTGAAGTTCATGCATAATGCACCTTACGTGCTGGCACATCTGGCAGGTCTCAAGGGCTCCGACGCCTTTATCGATCAGGGTGCCATGAGTGGCTGGGGCCTCGGTTATAATGTATATAAGAAAGAGTGGTCCGACAAGCAGCTCGAGATCCTCGGTATTGATAAGAAATATATGCCTAAGATCGTGAAGCCTTGGGATATCATCGGTAATGTAACCGAGGAGATCGCAGAGTTCACCGGTCTTACCACAGAGACGAAGATCTGCGGTGGTGCAGGCGATACCATGCAGTCCATGCTGGGCTGTGGTCTGACCGGACCGAATATGGCAGCAGACGTAGCCGGAACCTGTGCTATGTTCTGCGTATCCACAGACGGTATCAAACCGGAGCTGTCCACACCGGAATCCGGACTGGTATTCAACTCCGGTACCATGGATAACAGCTACTTCTACTGGGGCTTCATCCGTACCGGCGGTTTATCCCTGCGTTGGTTCCGAGATAATATCTGCGATAAGGTAGACGATGGCGACTACTATGATATCTTATCGGAGAAGGCAAAATCTGTTCCTGCCGGCAGCAACGGCGTTCTCTTCCTGCCATATCTGACTGGTGGTAACGGCGAGTATGCCAATGCCAGCGGAAGCTTCCTGAACATGACCATGGATACTGACCAGGCCGTTCAGTGGAGAGCAGTTCTCGAGGCCATCGGCTATGATTATATCGGTGTTACGGATGTATATCGTGCAGCAGGCGTTAACCTGGATCAGATCACCATCACAGAGGGCGGCAGCCGTTCCGACCTGTGGAACCAGATCAAGGCAGATATGCTTAACAGTAATGTCAAGACCCTGAAGAAGGCCGGCGGCGCTGTTATGACCAATGTGGTAGTCGCTGCTTATGCCGTAGGCGATATCGAGAGTCTGGAGGATTCCATGGATTCCTGGCTGGCCATCAAGAAGGAGTACACACCGGATCCTGTTAAGACAGAGTACTATCGTAAGATCTACAATATGCAGAATAAGCTCGTGCGCGAGGATATGAAGGCTGCATTTGATACACTGGTTGAGATCCGGAATCAGAAGTAGGATAGAGATTACTCCGGTATAACCGTTTGATTATTTTTCCCCTCCCGGATGAGAGATATCATACTCTCCGGGAGGGGTTTTCTCTGTATTTACGATTTGATCATTCTATCGTCAGATAAGTAAAAAGCTTACGAAAAATCACACCTGAATGTATAGGGATGAAGCAGAAAAAATGACGAAAAATCGTTTATTAAAATATGGAAAATAGATAAAATATAAGAAACATTACTGAAATTAATGATAAAAAATAGACAAAAGACTGAAAATATTTTCTCAGTTGTTAACAATTCTTACAAAAGCTATAATGGAGATGTAATCGTTTATAATACTTTTGGAGGAGGTATTTTTGAATGGCTGAATACATTATGACACTTGATGAAGGTACTACCAGTGCACGAGCACTTGTTGTTGACAAGAAGGGTAATATCATTAGTTCCGCACAGAAAGAATTTGCACAGATTTATCCACAGGTTGGTTGGGTAGAGCAGGATCCGATCGAGATCTGGACGACCACCATGGAGTGTATCGGCAAATGTATGACAAGTGCTAACATTAGTCCACAGGATATCAAGGCAATCGGTATCACCAATCAGCGTGAGACAACGGTTGTATGGGATATCAAGACAGGAACACCTTTATATAATGATATCGTATGGGCTGACCGTCGTACCGCAGGTTACTGTGATGCATTGATCGCAGATGGCAAGAATGATCTTATCCGTAATAAGACAGGTCTTATTATTAATTCCGAGTTCTCCGCTCCTAAGATTAACTGGATTCTGAATAATATTCCGGGAGCAAGAGAAAGAGCAGAAAAAGGTGAGGTAGTATTTGGTAATATCGATACATGGGTTCTGTGGAATCTGACCGGAGCTCATCTGACAGATGTTGGTAATGCTTCCCGTACTTTATTATTTAACGTTCATACCATGGATTGGGATGACGAACTTCTGGAACTCTTTGATGTACCGAAGGCTATGTGCCCGAAGGCATTAGATAGTAGTGGTTTCTTCGCTAATACGAATGTTCCTACCTTATTTGAAGGTGCTTCCATTCCTGTAACCGGTATCCTTGGCGACCAGATGGCTTCTGCATTCGGTCAGGCATTATTCAAAAAGGGCGATGCTAAGATCACATGGGGTACCGCAGCAGTTTATATGCGTGCAGTAGGTTCCGAAGCTAAGCTTTCCGATAACGGTCTGGTTACTACACTTGGATGGCGTATCAAAGACGATATCCAGTTCTTCTTAGAGGGTACTGTATGGAATGGTGCTTCTCAGATTCAGTGGTTAAGAGATGAGATGGATATGATCGATGAGTCCAAAGACTCCGAATACTTTGCAAGAAAGTCCAAACTTCCTCTGGGAACAGTTTATATGGTTCCTTCCTTCTCAGGCCTCGGTGCTCCATACTGGGATGATTATGCAAGAGGAACAATCTTCGGTATGTCTCGTGGAACAAATAAATATGATATCATCCGTGCTACACTGGATTCTATCGTATACCAGACCAAGGATCAGATCGTTGCATCCGATGGCGATATGGGCGAAGCTCTTGATTACTTACGTATCGATGGTGGTGCTGCACCGAATAACCTGGTATGTCAGTTCTGTGCTGATATCTGTGGTATGCCTGTAGAGCGTCCGGTTAATGTTGAGACAACAGCTCTCGGCGCTGCATACTGTGCAGGTCTTGGAATCGGATTCTGGGATAGCTATCAGGATATCATTGATAACAAGGCAATCGATAAGATCTTTACACCTGAGATGCCGAAGGAGCAGAGTGATAAGCTTTATAAAGGCTGGGTAAATGCAGTAAAAGCAATCATGACATGGTCCAAGGGTGATAAAGAGATCTTCGGATAATATGGCAGAGTCTTTCCTGACGATATTTCATTAAGAAGATTTGTGAGATACTCCGAGTAGTATAGCATGATTTTATAGCAGCTACGCCTGAAGTGTTTCAGATGTGAGACCGATGGTGTAGCTGTTTTTGTATGTTAATTGGTACAGAGTATATCTGTATCTCATAGAAACAAGGGAGGGAGCACTGATATGAAAACAGATGTTTTGATTATTGGCGGCGGAGTCATTGGATGTGCGATAGCCCGCCAGCTGTCCAAGTATAATTTTAAAGTGACACTGGTTGAAAAAGAAGCTGATGTCTGTATGGGCACCAGTAAGGCGAATTCATCCATGCTCCATGATGGTTACAATGTTGACAAAACCAAGTTAAAAGGCCAGATGGTATTAAAGGCTACCAAGGAGATCTATCAGCAGTGGGCTGAGGAGCTTCATTTTGATCTGAATATCTGCGGATCCATCTTACCTGGTTTTGTAGAGAGTGATTGGGCAGCGATTCATCATCAGATGGAGATGAGTGCAGATAATGATATTCGTGGTGTCCGCGTGATCGGTCAGCAGGAGCTTCATGAATTAGAGCCTCATATCCATCCGGATGCAAAGTTTGGTTTATTTAATCCAAATACCGGTGTACTGAATCCATTTGAATTAACGGTTGCTCTCGGCGAGCATGCTGTCATGAATGGTGCTACCGTTTTACTTAACACAGAAGTGACCGGTATTAACACAGAGGATGGCAAAGTAACATCTGTAGTGACCAATCAGGGTACGATCGAAGCAGCTATCGTGATCAATGCAGCCGGTTTATTCTCCGATAAAGTAGCTGGCATGGTAGAGCATATTGATTATACGGTAAGACCTCGTAAGGGTGTATATTTCCTCTATGATAAACAGTATGGCAGCTATATTAACAGACCAATCTACACAGCTCCTACTGAGATTACCAAGGGTCTCATTATGCTTCCGACCACAGAGGGTAACCTGCTGTGCGGATCCAATGCGATTCTTCATGATGATAAGGAAGACTTATCTACAGATTTAGATTCCCTGAATCATATTTACAGTGAAGCGATTCACAAATATTTCCCTGAGCTTCCGCGTATGGGTGATGTTACCACAATCTTCGCCGGTAACCGTGCCGCTTCCAATACAGAGGACTTCATCATCGGACATTCCAAGACCATCAAGGGTATGATCAACCTGATCGGTATCCAGTCTCCTGGTTTATCCTCCGCACCTGCGATCGCTGATATGGTAGAGGGTCTGGTTCGTGAAGTCGGAACAAATCTTGATTTTAATATCAAGGATAATTATATTGCAACCCGTCCGAAGCCGGTTATCTTAAGAGATCTTCCTTATGAAGAGAGAGCAAGATTCATCGCTGAGAATCCGGAGTATGGTACCATGATCTGTCGTTGTGAGACAGTCAGCCGTGGTGAGATCCTCGACGCCATCCGTCGTCCGATCCCTGCTACCAATCTTGATGCCATCAAGAGAAGAACCAGAGCTGGTATGGGAAGATGCCAGGGTGGTTTCTGTGGTCCTAGAATTGTAAGTATTCTTGAAAAAGAACTTGGTATATCTCCACTGGAAGTAACGAAGAGAGGTAAAACTTCTTACATTCTTTCTATGAAAGCAAAAGAGCTCGCATTACAGGAAGGAGGAGTAAGTCATGAAAAAGTTATCTTATGATCTTGTTGTAGTTGGTGGAGGTCCTGCCGGTCTTGCGGCAGCATTGAAAGCAAAAGAAAATGGCGTGGATAAGATTCTGATCTTCGAACGTGGCTCTAAGCTTGGCGGTATCCTGGAGCAGTGTATCCATAACGGATTCGGACTGCAGTATTTTAAAGAGGAGCTGACCGGACCGGAGTATGCGACCCGTTTTGCCAAGATGGTAGAAGCTACCGATATTGATGTGAAGACAGAGACTATGGTTCTGGATATCACTCCGGACCATAAGATTATCGCACAGAATGGTGTGGACGGTCTCTTTGAAGTAGAGACCAAGGCATGTATCCTGGCCATGGGATGTCGTGAGAGAACCAGAGAGGCCATCACGATTCCTGGTGACAGACCATCCGGTGTTATGACAGCCGGTGCTGCACAGAGATATGTAAATATTAATGGATATCTTCCGGGTAAAGAGATCGTTATCTTAGGTTCCGGTGATATCGGTCTGATCATGGCACGTCGTATGACATTTGAAGGTGCCAATGTAAAATGTGTCTGTGAGATCGAGCCATTCTCCACAGGTCTGGTTCGTAATAAGGTACAGTGTCTGGATGACTTCGGTATTCCGCTGTATTTAAGCCATACCATCACCAAGGTTCATGGTAAGCAGAGACTGGAAGGTGTTACCATCTCAGAAGTTGATGAGAGAAAACAGCCGATCCCCGGAACAGAAGTATATGTTCCATGTGATACCTTCCTTCTGTCTGTTGGTCTGATTCCTGAGAACGAGCTTTCCAAGAAGGCAGGCGTAGAGCTTGACCGTGTGACCAGAGGTGCTAAGGTTAATGAGAAACGTCTTACCAATGTGGACTGGATCTTCGCTTGTGGTAATGTTCTTCAGGTTCATGACCTGGTAGATAATGTTACAGAGGAAGCAGAGACAGCAGGTAAGGCAGCAGCAGAACTGATCGCCGGCAAGCTGGTCAAGAGAGAACAGTCCATCACCGTACAGCCTGGTAACAACATCGGTTATGTTGTTCCGCAGCGCATCGATTATGAGACAGAAGAGAAGCTGGTTAAATTATATATGCGTGTCAGAAAACCGGATGAGAACGTTCTTATGACCGTTCGTAATGACAAGGGCGAGATCGTAGCTAAGTTTAAGAAAGAGACGATCGAACCGGGTACCATGGTAGCACTTAGTGTTCCTGCCGCTAAGATCAATGATACGGCTTCACTCACAGTTGCAGTAGAGAGTCAGGGGGAATAGAGTATGGAACAGACTAAAATTATATGTATAGGTTGCCCAAAGGGATGTTCTATCACAGTTTCCCATGAGGGAAAGGAAATCAAGGATATCCAGGGATTTAGCTGTAAGAATGGCGAGATTTATGCGCGGAATGAGTTTACCGCACCGGTACGTATCTTCACCTCCACCGTACGTGTGGCTCATGGTGATCTGGCACTGGTTCCGGTTAAGACCAAGGGCGCCGTACCGAAGGGTATGCTGATGGAGTGCGCTAAAGCAAGCTGCCTGATCGATGTGGAAGCTCCGATCAGTGTAGGTGATGTTATCGTCGAGGATTTCTGCGGTACAGGGATACAGCTGGTAGCCTGCAGAGATATCGCTCTGGTATAATCTGATTGAATGTATAAAGTTATGGCATATGATATAGGTTGATTTCAGTTATAGCTTGATTTCAGTTATATGTTGATTTCGGTTATATGTTGATTTCAGAGACCGTCGCTTTGCGACGGTCTCTTTTTCATGTGCGCCTTGCGGCGCACCTTTCTATTTTGATACTCCTATGAATCAACGAGTGAGATTATGCTATTCTCTTGAATCATCGACTCAGACGATAGAAATGAAAGGGATCCGTGATACAGTATTTATGGAAATTATGAGATTTTTGACATATAGAAAGTTAATAATATACATTAATGTAATATATTGACATAATCATACAATGAATGTAGAATAAAAACGGTATTCGATATGTCAGCTAAGCAGTTAAACGTATTAGTTGGAAGTTAAATTGCTCTATTAGTAGGCAAAAAGGCGAAGTAGAGCAATGGCCCCGGAAGAAAACTTGCTCTATATGTTGGATACAGGGCGAAGTAGAGCAAGGAGGTGAGGAAAAAAGTTGCTCTATATGATGGATATAAGGCGAGGTAGAGCAAGGAGGTGAGGAAAGAAGTTGCTCTATATGATGGATATAAGGCGAAGTAGAGCAAGGAGGTGAGGAAAGAAGTTGCTCTAATTAACAATAATAAAGGAAGATAGAGCAAGAACCTGGAAAAACGACTTGCTCTAAGGTGCAGTAAAAGAGGAAGATAGAGCAAGAACCCGGAGAAGAGACTTGCTCTAAAGAGCAGTAAAAGAGGAAGATAGAGAAAGAAACTGGAGAAATCGCTTGCTCTATAGCACAGTAGAGGAGAAAGATTGAAGGTAGGACAGAGCTGGTTTGCTCTGTTTGGTGAAAGGAGAAGGCTTATGTACATTACACACAGTATGCTGGAAGAACTTTCACAAAAGATAAAGCAGATAGAGGAATATCTGAAATGTGCTCCACAAGGTTATCTGAAGGTGAATACAAGAGACAAACAATATGTATATTATCATATGCTAAAGGAGAAAAAAGATAAGGAGACACAAAGATATCTGAGAACATCAGATCCTGCAGATGAGAAATTAAAGCAAAGTCTGATTCAAAAACAATATTATCAAAGATTATTACCGGAATTAACGAAAGAAGCAGACTCTCTGAAGCTTTTTTTCGATACTTATCATCCGGAGAATAAGTATGATGTATATGAACAGATTGCAGAATCCAGAAAAAGGCTTCTTGTCCCGGAATATCTCCGGTCAGAGAATATCGTAAAAGAGTGGGAGGAGCAAGAGTGGCAGCCAAATACAAAATATACAGATAATCTGAGATATGAAACAAATCGTGGTGAATTAGTTCGTTCAAAATCCGAGATTATCATTGCAGATATGCTATATTATTATAAAGATTTATGTGCATATCGATACGAGGCACCTTTGTATCTGGATGGCCGGGGGATCCTTTTTCATCCTGATTTCACCATCATGAAAAGAAGCACAGCGGAGATTTTTTATTGGGAGCACTTTGGCATGATGGATAATGATGAATATGCAAATACCTGTATAAAAAAGATAAATGAATATATCATGGCAGGAATCTATCCGGGAAAACAGTTGATCTGTACCTTTGAGTCATCCACTCAGACCATAGAAACGAAAGTGATCCGTGAACTGATAAAAGAATATTTCGGATAGAAACCGTGAACTGATAAAAGAATATTTCGAATAGAAACCGTAAATTGATAGAGGAATGTTCCGGGTAAGAGCTGCGAACTGATAAAAGAATATTTCGGATAAAAATTGTATATTCATTCAAAATAATGTATACTCAATTCAGGAGAACTTAGTATAATATTTGTAATATGAAGAAACTGATTATCTGTTGTAAGAATTTAATTCATGACATGGGATATAGTACTGTGCCTTGGATAGAAAGGAGTTATCTTATGGCAAAGACTTTTCAGGACATTTTTGTTGGTATCGATCTGATCGGTGTGGTGGCACCGGAGGAGGAGAGTGCACAGTTCGCTGAGAATTATAAGGCGGTGTTCGGTCTCAGTGACGAACAGGTGATGGATTCTCCGGTGGCACATCATCCCAACTCTACCTATTATGGCCAGGCGGAGGTGCCGGGTCCGGGAATACATACCATCACATTTGCAGGGATGGAGCCCCAGTTTGAGTGCCAGAGCCCGATCGATGGCAGAAGCTCCTGGGATGATTATCTGAAAAAATACGGAAAAGGGGTTCATCACATTCGCTATAATGTGAGAAGCCATGAGGAGGCAGTGGCTTATCTGGCGGAGCGTGGCATCCACGTGATCCATTCCGGTGATTCCGTGAGGGGTGGCGGTGTCAGATTTGCTTTCTATGATTCCATCGATAAGCTTGGCTTTATGATCGAGACGATCAATCTTGAGGAGATTGCCTTAAAGAATCAATGATTGAAGCATAGAGAGATTGCCTTAAAGAATC
>R05__coassemble_850_pt1 | contig 12231 bp, 8 predicted proteins | sample R05__metabat2_low_PE_006 | metagenome-assembled genome bin R05
ATTTCTATGACTTCGTAAAACAAATTAAAGATTAATATGTGCTCTGATTAGTTATTACCATAATAGTAGTAATTATTGCTGTTTCCGCTGCCATTGCCGAAGAAGTACTCGAAAGGATCGATATAGCTCTCACCGCTATCGGAGCCATTACCATACTGACCATTATCCTGGCCATTATCATAGCCGTTACCCTGCTGGTTCTGCTGATCCTGACTCTGCTGATCCTGGCTCTGCTGATCCTGGCTCTGCTGATCCTGGCTCTGCTGAGTATCTGTCGTCTCATCTGCAAAATCACTCTTCTTACCAAGAGTTACTTCCAGGGTCTGTTCTTCGTACTCACCATTCTGGTTGGCACGCTGTAAGGTGATCTCTACCTTTGTACCGGCTTTCTTTCTCTCAAGCTTACTCTTTAATCCATCCATGGTAGATACAGTATTACCATCCAGGCCTGTGATGACATCCCCGGCGCTGATACCTGCTGACTCTGCAGGAGATCCGGATACGACCTGAGATACATAGATACCGCTTGGCATACCCAAGGCTTCAGAATATGTGGAATCGATGGTCTTACCAACAACACCCAGGAATGCTGCTTCCTCTTCGGAGATTGTTGTGGAATTCATCAGATCATTAAGAATCTCTTTGGCTGTGGACATCGGGATAGCATATCCCATACCTTCTACGGAAGTATCTTCCAGCTTGGCATTGTTGATACCGATTACTTCGCCATTCTGATTCACCAGAACGCCGCCGCTGTTACCAGGATTGATGGCTGCATCGGTCTGAAGAAGAACCAGAGTACCATCGGTAAAGGATACTTCACGATCCTTGGCACTGATGACACCGGTCGTTACGGACTGGCCGTAACCAAGCGCATTACCAATGGCGATGACGGATTCACCCACCTTTAAGGAATCGGAATCACCTAAAACTGCCACCTTGATCACTGCTGCTGTCTCGGAAGATACATCCTCTGCCTTGACAGAGATGACTGCCAGGTCTGCATCGGAATCTGTTCCGACGATACTTGCTGTTGCTGTTGCTCCATCAGAGAAACCAACCGTCAGGGATGTGGAATCCTCCACAACATGATTATTGGTTGCAATATATAAGGTCTTATCGTCCTTGGCGATGATAAAACCGGATCCGGCGCCCTCAGACTCCTGGGTACCATAGAAATAACTGCTTGTCTGGAAGGTACCTGTGATGGATACGACCGATGGCATCACCTGATCCACGATCTTGGATACATCGGTTGTTACCACAGCCTGGCTGGCTGTAGATGTCTTGGTTCCTGTAGATGACTCTTCTGCCTCTGTCGTAGCATCTGTCGTCTGAACCTGTGCGATATTGGATGGGAAGAACTTATCCTTGGCCACATTTACGCCAATCATAGTGCCTCCTGCCACCAGCCCAAACAAAAATGCTGAAGCAATGATTTTAACGACTTTTTTCATATTACCACCTCGTTTATTCTTCTTGCCGGACGGTCTCTTCCCTGCGGATCCTCCACCCGGCATAGTTTCTCTTGTGTAATGATAGCTGCTGTCCTCTGCAGATACCTGTCTCCACTGCTGGGAAGGTGTCTGGGAAGGATTCTGAGAATAAGGTGCATCTGCCACTGTCTCTTCGACTTCTTCTGCATCGACATAAATCTCATGATCCGCACCGGGATAGGAAGGATCATTCATGTCATTCTCATTTATCTTATCCTCATTCATATTGATGTCATTCATAGTATTGTCATCCATGTCGTCATACATGTTATCATTTCTCTCAAAGTCACTCATATTTTTTACCTCCTGTATATGAAGCATCTTTTCTGAAAATCTGTTCGGAAAGCCACAGGCTTCTCGTCAGTCATTAATACGATTCCGCCTTGCGTCGGTCTAAACTTCTTCTCTGTCAAGCGTCCATATCTCTTTCGTATCTGATGCCTATCTTAGCAAGCTTTTGTGAGAAAATTGTGTTCGACTTGTGTTAAAAATGAGAAAAACACAGGCATTTCTGAAAAAATTATTGTAGAATGTTTCATTAATATGTATAATCTATTACAGATATTAAGAAACGATGTTTTCTCAGATCATTATAGATAATAGCAGAAAACACGTCAGGAGGCAATCATCATGATTAAACAAAATCAGAAGTATTTCAATCGTTTCCATGTATTACTGGACGCGATTGTGATCTATTGTTCTTTTTGTCTGAGTTACGCGATCCGCTTTAAGATAGAATTTCTCAAACCTTTCTTACCGGAGACACGTTATTACAGATTATTGTGGCAGTATCAGAGGATGCTGATCGTCATCGTACCGATCTATCTGCTTCTGTATGCACGCTTCGGATTATATAAGCCGAAACGCTTCCAGCACCCCTTCCGGGAAGTATATAATCTGGTCCAGGCCAACACTCTGGGACTGGTATGTATCTTTGTCTATATCTTCTTCCTCAAGGTGGAGCATGTGCCGAGAAGTCTCTTACTCATTTTCTATGTAGTATCCATGTGCCTATCTCTGGCCGTTCGTATCCTCATTCGCATGATCTTATCCAAAGAACGTGCCCGGGGACGGAATCTCAAGCATGTCATCATCGTGGGCGAAAGTGCCGCTTCGAGAGCATATATTGATCGGATTCAGGGGAATCCTCAGTGGGGATATTATATCCACGGTATCTTTGCAGATAATGTATCCGAGGGATTCGAATATAAAGGAATCCGCAGCATCGGTAAGATTCATCAGCTGCAGGGTTATCTGATCGAGCACTCCCACTCTCTGGATGAGGTTGCCATCGCTCTCAGTCTGCGGGAATATCACAAGCTGGAAGCCATCGTTAATATTTGTGAGAAGACCGGTGTTCATACCAAGCTGATCCCGGATTATTATAAGTTTATCCCGACCAATCCGGTCACAGAGGATCTGAATGGTCTGCCTGTCATCAATATAAGAAATGTTCCGTTAACCAATACCTTCTACCGATTTATCAAGCGTGCGATGGATATCGTTGGTTCTCTGGTCTGTATCATCATATTCTCTCCGATCATGATCGTAACAGCGATTGCTGTGAAGCGAAGCTCACCGGGGCCAATCCTCTTCTGCCAGGAGCGTATCGGTCTGCATAATAAGCCTTTTAAGATGTACAAGTTCCGCTCCATGGACGTTCAGACCGCTGCCAAGGAGAAGGAGGGCTGGACGACACAGAATGATCCTCGTGTCACCTCCGTCGGTAAGGTGATCCGTAAGACCTCAATCGATGAGCTGCCACAGTTATTTAATGTATTGATCGGCGATATGAGTCTGATCGGACCTCGACCCGAGCGTCCTCAGTTTGTCGCCAAGTTCAAGGAAGAGATTCCACGTTATATGATCAAGCACCAGGTTCGTCCGGGTATGACCGGCTGGGCGCAGGTATGCGGCTTCCGTGGAGATACCTCCATCGCCGGCCGTATCGAATGTGATATCTTCTATATTGAAAACTGGAGCTTAGGCTTCGATATTAAGATCTTATTCCTGACAGTTTTCAAGGGCTTCGTCAATAAAAATGCATACTAAGGAAGCTTTTCCATGAGACAGGAGCTTACGAGTAAATATATCGAAATTTGTAAGATGATAATCCTTTCATAAGCATGTTATAATCAGGGCCATATATATGGTCCTGATTTCTTTACTTTCATTTTTTCTGTGATAAACTAGGATATATTAAGGAGGGATTCCTCATGGATGATTATAAGAATATACATACAAACAAGCAGAAGAAGAACACAAGTCGAAAGACGTCCAATCATATGACCTACCGCTCCAGCAAATCTGCCAGCTGGCGGCCGGTAGAATCGAACAAGACGAAGTCTGCCAGCTCTGCTGATGCGAGAGCAGTCAATCATTATGACAAGAGAAGGGCTTCTTCTTCCGATAATCCTGACAGGAGAAGAAGCAGCAGCTATTCTTCTGAGCAGGATCGGAGAAGAAGTACTGCCTATTCCTCTGAGCAGGATCGAAGAAGAAGTACTGCCTATTCCTCTGAGCAGGATCGAAGAAGAAGTACTGCCTATGCCTCGGAGCAGGATTACAGAAGATCCGCTTCCTATGCTCAGAACAGGACAGATCATAGCGTGCCACCTGGTGGAAGAAGAAGCAGGCGCAAAAAGAGGCGGGGATGTTTTCCAAGGATTCTGTGTCTTCTCTTCTGCATTCTGCTTATTCTGGGTGCTACAGCTATCGGACTCAAAGCTGCTTTTAATAAAATAGAGAAAACAGATCTGGATATGACACAGATCAGTATCAACGATATCGATGAGAATATCGATGATTATCAGAATATCGCACTGTTCGGAGTGGATAATCAGGATAATGAAATCTACGATAAGGGTTCCCGCTCTGACTGTATCATGATCGCAAGTATTAATAAACGCACCAAGGCCGTCAAGCTTCTGTCCGTTTATCGTGACACCTATGTCAGCATCGATGGAAACTACGATAAGGTAAATGCTGCTTACTCCTACGGCGGCCCGGAGCTGGCGATCTCTACCCTGAATCGTAATCTGGATCTGAATATCACGGATTTTGCCACGGTGAACTTCAAAGCACTGGCCGATGCTGTGGATCAGGTGGGTGGCATCACGCTCACGATCCAGTCCAATAAAGAGCGGAAAAATCTGAATGATTACATAAAAAATATGAATAAGATCAATGGTGGTGATTCTCCTAAGATAGAGAAACCGGATTCTTATCCTTATACGACGACCTTTGACGGAAATCAGGCTGTGGCTTACAGCCGGATCCGTTACATGGAAGGCGGGGACCATGCCAGGGCCAATCACCAGCGTCTGGTGGTGCAGGCATTGGTTCAGGCCGTCAAGAAAAAACCATGGACTCTGCCGGGTCTGATCAATACCGTTCTCCCGCAGTGCAAAACCAGTCTGACCAGCTCTGAGATGACCAGACTCAGCATGAATCTCTTCCGCTATAAGATTGAGGATTCTCAGGCTTATCCTTTTGATTCATTTGATGAGAAATATAATGGGATCTACTATGGATTTCCTACAACGGTCTACAGCAATGTCATCCAGGCTCATGAATATCTTTTCGGAACCAAGGACTACGAGCCTACCGAAGAACTGGGACTGATCAGCCAGAAGGTTAAGGTGATCTCGGACGAATTAGAATAAGGTTTTATAGAATAACATTTTTTTAGAATAGCATGTTACAGGCAAGATCAGGGGAAGCAATTCCGACGGCTCATAGATATGAGTCATTCGGATTGCTCCCCCTGATTTTCTTATTATTCTTCAAAGAAATTATATTTCGGTGTGGCCTGAATCTGACAGGATGCCCTCATCGGGCGGCGATTCCGATAGATCATCACATCGATCAGAAGACTGTCGCCATCTTCTACCATCTCCCGGATATCCTCCTCTGTCAGCTCCACGGAATCCTCCGTGATCATGTCTGCATACTGTAACTCCAGATATACATCACACATATTACCGATCGATTCATGGAATTCCTGTTCTTCTACAGATAATTCCTCCTCACTCTCTGCCTGGGCATAGCCATAGGACATGACGATCGGGATGCTCAGCTCTTTGGCAAGCTGACGGATACCATCCATCAATGGCTTCATATCCTCCGAATCCTCCACAGACAGGATATTTTCGATATTATCGATAAATACAACCGGCTTATGGGTACCTTCCGTAACGATGGAACGAATCAATTCTTCCAGGATGGCTCCTGCAGATACTTCCTCATCCATACCATCCACGAATTCATCCACCGCTTCCTGGTCCAGGATAAAGAGATGCTCACTGATCCGGCCCCGATACCAGTTCAGCTGATCTGCCAGCTGATCCAGCGTCGCTCCATCCTCGCCGGTCATAATAGACATGACAGAATGAGCTTTCTCTGCATCATGACCATTCATCTCATAGCTGAGACGGGAGATCGTATCTACCATAAGGTCGTAACGGGATAACTCTGTGGAAATGTAGAGAACATCCACACCGGACTCCGCTGCACGATCTGCCATCTGCTGCATAAATGCATTCTTCAGATACTGTGGTCTGGCATCGATAAAATAGCTGCCCTTATGCAGACCGAAGCGAAGTAAACCATCCAGCTTGCGGAAACCGGTGCTGAGTCTTCGATTCTCCTGATTCTCCGTGATAAAGTCTTCAAACTTATCCATAAAGCTGGTGGAGTTCTTCAGGACAAATGGTTTTCTCACCGATACCTGATAGCCTCTCTCCTCAGCCTCCCTGGAAAGATCCTGTTCTGCTTCCTTCTGGCTCGCTTTCCGGTCAGAGCTACGCTCCTTCTTACGAACCACATTCTTACGGGACTTCATGGAACGATGGGACTTGGTCTTCTTATCATTTAACGGCGCTTTTTCTTCTGCGACTTCTGATAGATCTTCCAGCATCTCTTCAGCAGTCTCATCCACCATGCCGGCTTCTTCTCCTCCGATTTCTGCTTCCTGCAGATTATCGACTGCGGAATCCACCACCTCGATCTCAACAGGCTGGTCCGCTTGTCCTTCTTCTGAATCGCTTGTTTCTGAATCGCTTGTTTCTGATTCGACTGCTTCTGATTCGACTGCTTCTGATTCGACTGCTTCTGATTCGATTGCTTCTGATTCGACTGCTTCCGGTTCAGCTTCTTCCATTCCCTCGAGCCCGGCGTCTGCATCAGCTTCCACAGCATCGGACATCTCGTCGTCAAAATCTTCTTCCATCGCCATCTCAAGTTCTTTTTCAAAAAGATCTTCATCAAAATCTGATAAGTCATCCAGTTTTTCCTCATCGAGGGCAGATCTGTTCGCCTTCTTCTTTTTGCTATTCTCCTGTTCGTAAAGCCATGCTTCCAGTGCCGGCTCGGAACCGGCCAGCTCGAGCAGAATCATGCGCTTTGCTCTCTCATATACCTCACCCTCCAGACCGAGACTGGCAAGGTTATCCATGGCTTCGTCGATCTCAGCCTGGGTATGATCTCCTAAGACTAATTCATCCGGATCGACATATTCATATTCATCATCATCGGCTTCCGACTCCTCCGAATCGACTGCCTCGAACCTATCCTCAGACGCTTCGGTATCAGAATCGGCAGACGCCGTATCATTAGTCACTTGCTTATCCAAGGCCGAAGAATCTTCCTCCTGCTCGTCCGTCATTATTTCTGACTGCTCGTCCTGCTCTTCGGAAGAAGAAGCTGCCTTCTCCGCTTTGTCTTCCGGTGTCTCTGTATCTTCATCAAAGAGCTGATCCAGCTCATCAAAGGACAGATCCAGCTCCTCTGTCTCCGCTGCCATCTCTTCCTCCGCAGGCTTGGTCTCCGGTTTGGCCGCCATCTGGGCCGCCCTGGCCAGCTCAACTGCAGATAGAGTCTCCTTAACCTCCTGCTTAGGCTCTCTGGCAAGTCTCTGCGCTGCTAATTCTGCAGCAGAGATCTTATTGCTGCGGCCGTGACCCTCGTCTTCGTCTGCATCTTCGTGGGACCTGCTGCTGCCGCCATGACCTGCTGTGGCATCGCTCGCACTCACTTCCGTACTTGCAGGAGAAGCACTCTCATCCTCATAGGCTGCCATCTGATTGGCTGCGGCCTGAGATAAGAGAGAAGCAACATTCTCCTGAGGCACTGCCGTGCCGCTGCCTGCCATCATACGCTTAAGATTCTGGAATAATTCCTCCTGCAGCCCGGCCATATCTTCATTGGCATTCTCCGAAAGGATCAGATCCGAGTTCTCACTAAGCACCTGCTGTGACAAAGCACGCAGGGTATCTTCGTCAAATGTGCTGAAGGACTCCTCTGCAGACGGCACACCATTCGAAGAGGCAGTATCCGGACTGTCAACTGCAGCATTCGCCTGAGCATCCGGCACTGTCTTCGGCTTCAGCTCCTCCGGTATATACTCTTCCGGTACATTCTGGTCTACCTGATCCGGATCCACACCATCGGCGATCTGGTGCTCGATATGGATCTGTCTCTCAATCTCCAGCTTCTCCTCCGGAGATAAATCTTCATAATCCTCGAAGGATACCAGTTCATCACTGTTCTTCTCCATATAGCGGAGAATCTCCTGTTGGTGGAGCATGAACTTCATCGGATCCTGGCCACGCTTTCTGGCTTCTGCCATCATGGCCTCCGCCTGCTTCTCAATCTCCAGCTGCATGCGGTCCCTCTCCTCTGCCTGACGGATGGCCTCTGCTGCCATCTGGGAGGCAGACTTCGTCACAGGCTCCTCGATCGGTGTCGGTATAAATGGTTCCTTCTCGTGAATCGCTTCATCTGCATCGATGGCATTCTGAGCCAGCTCCCAGGCAGATAACTTACGATTCCTCTCACTTTCTTCTCTGGCAGCGCGTTCCTTCTCTTCCTCTTCCTCCGCCAGCATCTCTGTCACAGACTTCTCTTTGCCGTAGACTACCTGAGACCGGTCAAAGGGATACTCTACCTGCGGTGTGGACAGACCCATCATCTGCATAAAATTCTTATAGATCAGATCGTTCAACTCACCGGGATCGGTCGTCTCCTCTTCCTCCTGAGGATAAGCAGAGTAGCTGTCCGTCGTATTCGTACCATTATAGGAAGAAGTCGGATTCACAGCTGCTTGCGACCTGTCGCTCACAGAACTGTTCGCCGCTGAATTAGCGGATCCGTTATTCCTCATAAAGGCATTCTCAATCATGCTGGAGGCAGACAGCACCTTCTCCGAATCATCCATCTGCTCAAATGTCTTGGCCGGGAAGAGATCCGGGGCCAGGGATTCTACGGTCTTCTGAATCGTATCAACCAGACTCTCCTCCTCTTCCTTCTCATCCGGACGGCCCAGGAGATTCATGGCCATATCCACGATATCATCCATATTAAATGGTGCCTCATCCGTCCCCTCTGTAGCTGTATGCTGTGCACGTACCACATCAAGCAGTGCATTAATGATATCTTCCATATAACTCAATCCTCCCGTCACATCATTCTCCTGATTCTGTCCGGCCTGACTTATCTCCTGTCAGACCTGTCTGACCCTTATTGTATCACTTTTTGAATATCATGACAACCGGAGGCCACCTTGCATTTTCTGTCAGCATCTGATACACTTTAGTAAGTTTCGCAAAATTACAATGATACAATATGAGAATAAGGAAGGTATATATGATTATAGATATGCATTCTCACTCTACTGCTTCGGACGGAACAAAAAGTCCGGCAGAGCTGATACAGATGGGCCTGTCCTGCCTCCGGGAGGCATCCGGTCCTGCCTACATGGCTCTGACGGATCATGATACGGTGGCTGGCATAGAGGAATATCTCCTGGAAGCATCCCATTATCCGGATCAGATCCACGCCATCGCAGGCATCGAGTTCTCAACCTACTACAAGAATCAGACCATACATATGCTGGGCTATAACATTGACAGAAAGAATCCGGAGCTGTTGGCCAGTCTGGAGCGCTATCGCCAGGATCGGGACAGCCGGAATGACCGCATTATTGCCAGATTGCAGGAAACCGGCTTCTCCATCTCCATGGAAGATATCCAGCCGCTCGAGGAAGGGACAGCCGTCGGCAGACCTGCCATTGCCATGCATATGATGAAGATGGGCTATGTCTGCAGTGTGAAGGAGGCATTCGACCTATATATCGGCGAAGGCAGACCTTGTCATGTTCCTCGTTATAAGCCGGACCTTCAAGAGGTGATCCATCTGATCCACGCCGCCGGAGGGATTGCCGTCCTGGCACATCCGATTCTCTACACCAAGCTGGATCGCGAGGAGATGGAAGCTCTTCTGTCCATGCTTAAGGCGATGGGACTGGATGGTCTGGAGGTCTACTACAGTAAGAATACTCCCGAATATACTGCCTACTGTGAATCCCTGGCGGAAAGCTATCGTCTGATTGCTACCGGCGGATCCGATTATCATGGGGACGCCAAGCCGGACATCCAGCTATTCACCGGCAGAGGAGACCTGCAGGTACCGGAAGACATTTTCCGCAAATGGACAGGGGAATATACTGTTTATCCACTTTATTTCTGACAGACCTATTCTATTGCATGGTGCGACGCAAGCCGCACGAATTTTCATATCTTTGAAAGGAGATTCTTATGAAGAAAAAGGCTTTGATCGCTATGAGTGGCGGGGTGGACTCCTCCGTTGCAGCCTATCTGATGAAGAAGGCCGGTTATGACTGCATCGGAGTTACCATGAGATTACATCATGAGAAAGAAGAGTATGATACAGAGAACTCCTGCTGCAGCAGCCGTGATATCGAAGATGCCAGAGCAGTGGCAGAGAAGCTGGAGATTCCATATCAGGTAGTGAATTTTGAAGATGATTTTAAAGAAAAGGTTATCGATCCATTTATCCGTTCCTATCAGGCTGGCATGACGCCCAATCCTTGTGTGGAATGTAATCGTTATCTGAAGTTCGAGCATCTCTTTCGCAAGGGACAGGAATGGGGCTGCGATCTGATCGTCACCGGTCATTATGTCAGGATCCTGGAGGATGAGCAGGGCTTTCACCTCTATAAAGGTGCCGAGGCTTCCAAGGATCAGAGCTATGTCCTCTACTCCTTAAGCAAGGACATGCTGGCCCATACCCGTTTTCCCCTGGGAGCTTACAGCAAGGAGGAGATCCGGCAGATTGCCCAGGAACAGGGATTTGTCAATGCGGAGAAAGAGGATAGTCAGGACATCTGCTTTATCCCGGATGGTGACTATCATGCCTTTATCGAGCGTACAACCGGTGTCAGGAGTCAGGCTGGCGATTTCATCAATCAGCAGGGCCAGATCGTGGGCAGACATAAGGGCTACTATTGCTATACTATCGGCCAGCGTCGTGGTCTCGGCATCTCAGCGCCTAAGCCCTATTATGTGACAGAGATCATCCCCTCGGAGAATAAGGTAATCCTGGGTAGTAATGATGATCTCTTTCAGACAGATCTGATCGCCGGAGATTTCAACTGGATTGACCTGCCGGGGGAGGATGAGATCGTTAAGGCTCGCATCCGTTACCATCAGGCAGAGAAGGAGTGCCGTATTACTCTGTTGGAGAACGGAAGGGTCGCTGTACATTTTCTGCAGCCACAACGTGCAATCACCAGAGGACAAGCTGTCGTCGTATACCGTGGCGATATGGTTCTTGGTGGAGGTACGATAATAGAAAGGAGCTTATTATGAGACTGAATTCTGCCTGTATCCCATGTCTGATCATGAAAGAAGAAAAAGCCATCCGCCATATTCAGGATGAGGAGCGTAAATCCAACTATCTTCATGAGATTCTGAAGATTCTCTATGATTACGGTCTGTCCTATCCTGCCCCATGGCTGACAGCTCAGATTGCAGAAAAACAAGAAGAATATTTCGGAGTATTAAAGGATTACTCCACCATCAAGCATCATTTTAATCAGCTTCTTCTGGCGGAGGAAGCGGTGCTCGAGGAGCGCATCCTGCAGGCCGAGGATCCCCTGGCAGAGTGCATCCGTTACGTCTGTGCCGGTAATTATATCGATTTCGGCATCCCACAGGGTGTCCATGAATCGATCCTGGAGAAGATGATCGAGAAGGCTTCCACCCAGTCCATCGACCCGGAGGAATTAGCCCATCTGAAGGAGGATCTCTCTCAAGCCCGGGAATTAGTTTATCTGACGGATAACTGCGGTGAGATCGTCCTGGATAAGATCTTCATCCGCACACTCAAGTCCTATTATCCGGATCTGCATGTCACTGTCTGTCTTCGTGGCATACCGGTCATCAATGATGCTACCCTGGAGGATGCAGAGGAGATCGGACTGACAGCCATGGTTGACTGTATCGGTAATGGCTCCGGCGTCGCCGGCACCATGATGGCTGAGATATCAGAGGAGGCCCGTGGCGTGATCACCTCAGCAGATTTGATCATCTCCAAGGGCATGGGCAACTTCGAGACCCTCTACGGTGAAGGTCTGAATCCTTATTATTTCTTCCTCTGTAAATGTGACAACTTCGTGCAGAAGTTCAACATGGAGCTCTATGCTACCATCTTCAGCCGCGAAGAGAGGATAAAAGTCGTGGAATCCGCCATCGTATCCTAGATGAGAATAGAGGGTGTCGCGACCAGCCCGCCCTTAACCGGCAGGTTTTCATCGATATTTTCGATGGAATCCTGCCATCTTTGTTTTAGAGAGCTTCCTTTTGTCCCAACAGTCTTAGATGTGTTTTATATATGGTATCCGCTGTACATATAAACAGGCTGCTTTCCACAGTAT
>R05__coassemble_882_pt1 | contig 11943 bp, 11 predicted proteins | sample R05__metabat2_low_PE_006 | metagenome-assembled genome bin R05
ATTAATTGATAATATCATCAATTAATATGAATATTATATTATCCTGGGTATTTTATTGTCTTATAGTACAAAAAAATACCCTCAGGATTTTTTATATATACTTTTTCTGCTTTCTGAATTATAATGTAAGAAAATATACATCGGGTTTGTGAGATGAGAATAGAGAATCTGTCCCGGGGATTTGCGAGAGGAGATCGAAAGATGCATGAGATATATAAAGCGATTGAAGAGAAGATAAGAGAAGCAGGCTATCAGAGAGAGATATCCGGTGCGGATGTGTATGATGATATCTGCGATCAGATTGAGGGCAAGGAGAACGGATCTTATATCCTGATGTCCAAGATCGAGGATGATGTGATTTTTGAATATCATATTACTATCATGGAGGAAGAGTTTAATCTGGGTATCCTGATCATTAAGGCCCCGGAGGGTGTCTATCGCGTGGATTTTGATGCATAGAGGTGGATTGGATGAGAGGCCGGATGATGGCAATGATATAAAGACAAAGAAGGAAGAAGAGAAGCATAAGAGGACAACCATATGACATCGGTTGTCCTCTTATTTATCTTTATAACAGATCTATATTCATTGATATCTTTATCAGATCTTATCGATTGGAACGTCTCCAGATCTTCAGCTTCTCAGCTTCCTTGATCAGTTCATCACGGAAATCAGGATGAGCGATGCTGATGAGAGCTTCTGCTCTCTGCCATGTAGACATACCCTTTAAGCATACCTTACCGTACTCTGTTACTACATAGTGTGTATTGGCACGAGTATCCGTAACGATGGAACCCTCTGTTAAGGTAGGTTTGATACGGGAAGCCAGGGTTCCGTCCTTAGCCTTAAAGGTGGAAGAACAGCAGATGAAGCTCTTGCCGCCTTTGGAGAGGTAAGCACCGAGAACGAAGTCGAGCTGACCGCCGGCACCACTAATGTGCTTGGTTCCTGCACTTTCTGCATTAATCTGACCAAATAAGTCGAGGTCAACAGCATTATTGATGGACATGAAATTATCCAGTGCAGCGATGGTACGGATGTCGTTAGTGTAATCAACAGGTGCGCTCATACATGCAGGATTCTCATTCAGATAATCATATAACTTCTTGGTACCAGCACCAAAAGCATAAACCTGACGACCACGGTCCAGATTCTTTCTGGCACCGGTGATCTTACCGGCTTTGGCGATATCTACGAAAGCATCAACATACATCTCTGTATGAACACCCAGATCCTTGAGGTCGGACTCTGCGATCATGCTGCCGACTGTGTTAGGCATACCACCGATACCCAGCTGCAGACAAGCACCGTCCGGAATCTCTTCTACGATCAGACGGGCAACTTCTTTATCCACATCTGTCGGAGGGCCGCCGGCACCCATCTCACCTACCGGAGGATTATCTCCTTCTACGATATAATCAACCTGGGAGATATGAATACCTTCTTCGAAACCACCCAGGCAACGAGGAATATTTTCATTTACTTCGACGATGACAACATCTGCACACTCACAAACTGCCATAAGATGAGAAGCATTCGGACCAAAGTTGAAATATCCGTGCTCATCCATAGGTGTAACCTGGAACATAGCTACATTAAGGTGCTTGATGTGCTCACGGTAGTAACGTGGAAGCTCGGAATAACGTACAGGAGCATAGAAAGCAAATCCCTGATTGATGGCCTTTCTCTCGATTCCACTCATATGCCATGAATTCCATGTGAAATGTTCTGCTACATTATCTACTTTGAAGATTTCCGGTACCCACATTAAGATACCGCCACGAACCTTTACATCCTCTAACTCATCTGCTCTGGCAGCCAGAGCCTTATCCAAAGCAACAGGAGTGATGGTAGTCCAGCCATAATCAACCCAGTCACCGGACTTGATCACCTTTACAGCTTCTTCAGGAGTAGTGAATTTCTGTGCATATTCCTTGGTATAACTTTTAATAATGCTCATTTTTATCTCCTTATTATCTATCCTGAGATAAAACAGAAAGATATCTCCGAGAGAATATAAACGATAAGATGGTAATCTGAGAAATATTCATCCGCTGTCTGGGAATTGGGAAGAGTAAAGAGTGACAGTAGATCAATACCTCTGCGAACACCAGGCTATGGTCATATTCTGATCCGAGATATCTATAAGATTCTGTTTTTATAATAGAACCACAGCTTCTGCACTGTGGTTCCTTGTATTCAACATATCAACAGTCAGCTGTCTGATATATTCGGGAACATTTGGCATGTTCAAAGCAAGTATTATTTGCTGTAGTTGAAGAAACCTTCGCCTGTCTTCATACCTAATTTGCCTGCACGAACCATCTTCTTCAGAAGTGGAGCCGGACGATATTTGGAATCGCCAGTCTCTGTGTAGAGAACGTTCATGATAGCCAGACAAACATCAAGACCAATGAGGTCACCTAAGTTCAGAGGTCCCATAGGATGGTTAGCACCAAGCTTCATAGCTGTGTCGATACCTTCTGCAGATGCAACACCTTCGCCAAGGATGAAAGCTGCTTCGTTGATCATAGGAACGAGGATTCTGTTAACAACGAAACCAGGAGCTTCGTTAACCTGTACAGGAGTCTTGCCGATCTCTTCAGCGATCTTCTTGATTGTCTCAACAGTTTCGTCAGGTGTATTAGCACCAGCGATAACTTCGATAAGTTTCATACGGTCAGCAGGATTGAAGAAATGCATACCGATCATAGGACGGTTGATCTTGCTTCCGATTTCTGTGATAGAAAGGGAAGATGTGTTGGAAGCGAAGATACACTCTGGTTTGCAGATAGCATCTAACTCACCAAATGTAGTCTGCTTAACGCCCATATCTTCAAATGCTGCTTCAACTACGAGATCACAGTCAGCGCAAAGGTTCTCTTTGAGACCTGGTGTGATATTAGCAACGATAGCATCAGCCTTAGCCTGATCCATTTTGCCTCTGCCAACTAATTTATCATAACCTTTTTTGATCTTTGCTAAGCCATTTTCAGCCCATTCCTGTTTGATATCGCAAAGAGCTACTTCATTACCTGCAGAAGCGAATGCTTTAGCGATGCCCTGTCCCATTGTACCTGCGCCAATAACTCCAACTTTCATTGATTTTTCCTCCATATAATTATTTATTAGGATTTCTCAAGCCCGGAGAGCAGAGAAATCTGCCATCAGATCCTTCGGACAAGATCAGAAGGATCTGAAAAAGTGTTTGTATGATAATAGATTATTTGTTCTGGAAAGGAACAACTTTCACTTTCTGATCCTTAGGAGCTAAGAAGTTACCCATACCAGCTTTCTGATCTTCTGTCTCGAAGCAGTCACCGAATAATTTCTCTTCGATAACAACAGCTTCATCGATAGATACCTGAAGACCTTCGTTGATCGCTTTCTTGCAGTTGCGAACAGCGATAGGAGCCTGTTTTGCGATACCTGCAGCCATCTTCTTAGCAGCCGGAAGTAACTCTTCGAGTGGGTATACAGCATTTACCAGACCGATGCGGTAAGCTTCGTCAGCCTTGATATTACGTGCTGTGTAGATTAACTGTTTAGCCATACCAGGACTTACTAAACGAGCGAGTCTCTGTGTGCCGCCGAAACCAGGAGTGATTCCCAGACCAACCTCAGGCTGACCGAATACTGCATTCTCAGAACAGATTCTGATATCACAGCTCATGGAGATCTCACATCCGCCACCTAAAGCGAAACCGTTAACTGCAGCGATAACTGGGATAGGGAAGGATTCGATCTTAAGGAAGATATCATTACCTTTCTTACCGAAAGCTTCGCCTTCTGCCTTTGTTAATGTGCTCATTTCGCCGATATCAGCGCCTGCTACGAAAGATTTTTCGCCTGCACCTGTTAATACGAGACAACGGATAGCGTCAAGATCAACTGCATCGAATGTAGCGTCGAGTTCTTCTAAAACCTGAGAATTTAAAGCATTAAGTGCTCTTGGACGATTAATCGTGATAATACCAACCATACCTTCAACTTCGTATGTAATGAAATCCATCTGTGGTATCTCCTTTCTGTACATATCTTATAAACACAAATCTGAGTAACATGTCGGGATACAGAAGCTATATCCCGGAGATAATGTTATCCAGACCCGGATAGACCGGGTCTGGTATCATGATTCGATAATTAGTCTCTTTCAACGATTGTAGCGCAGCCCATACCACCACCGATACACAGTGTAGCAAGACCCTTCTTAGCATCGCGTTTGTTCATCTCGTGTAATAAAGTAACGAGGATACGGCATCCGGAAGCACCTACTGGATGTCCGAGAGCGATAGCACCACCATTTACGTTTAACTTGGTAAGATCAAATCCAAGATCTCTACCTACTGCGATAGACTGAGCAGCGAAAGCTTCGTTTGCTTCGATCAGATCGAAATCGTCAACGCTCATACCGGTCTTAGCAAGAACTTTCTTTGTAGCAGCAACAGGACCAACACCCATGATAGATGGATCAACACCGCCTAAAGCACCAGCTACCCATGTAGCCATTGGTGTAACACCGAGCTCTTTTGCTTTTTCTTCGCTCATAACGATAACACAAGCAGCACCATCATTGATACCTGAAGAGGAAGCAGCTGTTACGATACCATCTTTCTTGAAAGCAGGACGTAACTTGGAGATGCTTTCTGCTGTTGTTCCAGGACGTGGACCTTCGTCTGTATCAACGATAACAGTTTTCTTTTTCAGCTTAACTTCTACAGGAACGATCTCATCTTTGAACTTGCCAGCTTCGATTGCTGCAGCAGCTTTCTGCTGGGAAGCTGCGGAGAACTCATCGAGCTCTTCTCTTGTGATGCCCCACTGTTCAGCTACGTTCTCAGCTGTGATACCCATATGGTAATTATTGAATGCATCCCATAAAGCGTCATTAACCATACAGTCTTTTAATACGCCATTGTTCATTCTGTAACCATAACGAGCTTTGTCTAAGCAGAAAGGAGCCATAGACATGTTTTCCATACCACCAGCGATCACGATATCAGCTTCGCCGGCAACGATCTTTGTAGCAGCAAGGTTAACACAGTTAAGACCGGAACCACATACTACGTTGATTGTAACTGCAGGAACCTCAATAGGTACACCAGCTTTTAAGGAAGCCTGACGAGCAACGTTCTGTCCTAAACCAGCCTGGATTACACAACCCATTAATACTTCGTCAACCTGATCAGCAGGAATGTTTGTTCTCTGTAAAGCTTCTTTGATAACGATAGAGCCGAGCTCTGCAGCAGGTACTGTGCTTAAAGATCCACCCATAGTTCCGATTGCGGTACGGCATGCACCAGCTAATACAACTTTCTTTGCCATTAGTAATTCCTCCATTTTGTACTCATAATAGCTTTTAATAGGTTATGTCCATTGGTTTTCCTCTGAACTTGTGTTAAGTCTATCACAATCTTTTTCACTTTGCAACTACTTTTATTAAAAAAAATTATGAAAAATGAAGAAAAAACACAAAAAAAACAATCTTTTTAACGAGATTTACCTTTTTGGGGAATAAAGTTGGTCAAAAAGTAGATTTTGTACTTAGAAAAATGCAAAAAAAGCTAGAAAATACCATGTTTTTTTGTACTGATAAATGTACAAAAGTATAAGAAAAAACGATAAGAAAAAGTAACGCTTATAGAAAAAATAAAAGAAGCAAAACGGAGCTTATAATTGTTTGTTAAAAAATACACAGAATTTAGTGAATAAGATATCAAAATAAGAGTTATTTCATCAAATATTGTAGGAAATTTAACAAGAAAAATTCCGCGGATGTGATGCAACCTATGAAGGAACATCTCTGGGAAATATAAGCAAAGCTTATTTATATGCGGGAAGTTTTGATAAAAGATGCTTTCTGTTGGTGTGAGGCGAAGTCTTTGAGTAAGGTCAGATATTATAAAACTGACCTTATGCATATACCCGGATGTCAGCTTATGCCTTGGCAATCACTGAATCTGACATGCTTATTTATAATTATTTTGGCTTTTTACACAAGGTCAGAAGTAAGATAATATATTCGGGTATAATACATGACATAAAGTGACCCCGGGTCACAAGGAGGTTTTAATTATGACAGATAAAAAAGTATTAACAATTCAGGATATCTCATGCATGGGACAGTGCTCTCTGACCGTTGCCCTGCCGATCATATCAGCCTGCGGTATAGAAACCGTGATTCTTCCCTCTGCTGTTTTATCTACACACACCGGCGGATTTACAGGATATACCTTCCGGGATCTTACGGATGACATTCCGGGGATTATGGCCCACTGGCAGAAGGAAGGTCTGAAATATGATTGTCTCTACACAGGTTATCTGGGTAGTGTGACACAGATCGAATATGTAAAACAGCTGGCGGCATGTGTATTAAATGAGGGAGCCAGACTGATCGTGGATCCTGCCATGGCGGATAACGGGAATCTCTATTACGGATTTGATGAGAACTTTGTTGCCAATATGGCAGAGCTTTGCGGAACGGCAGATATTATTCTTCCGAATATCACGGAAGCAGCCTTTATGACCGGATTGGAATGCCGCCTGCAGGATCATGACGAGGGATACATTTTATCCCTGCTTCATGCACTGGCAGAAAAGGGAGCCCGGAAGATCATCCTCAAGGGTATTCGTTATAATAAAGAAGAAATCGGTGTGGCAGTATATGATGCAGCGACCCGGAATCTGCAGTATTATTTTACAGAGCTTGTGAAGCATAGCTCTCATGGTACCGGAGATTGCTATGCCTCTGCCTTTACCGGAGCTGTTATGCAGGGCAGATCCGATCTGGAGGCAGCCAGGATCGCGGCAGACTTTGTTGTAGCATGTATTAAGAAGACCATGGGAGATCCAAACCATGGCTACGGCGTAAAATTTGAAAAAGCTCTTCCGATGCTGGTTGCAGAATTGAACCGATAGATGATAAAATAATCTCATCAAGGTTTGAAGAGCAGGAGGAATTCATATGGCAAAGGTTGTAGACTATCTGGAGAAATATTACAAAGATACGAATTATAATTGCGCGGAAGCAGTGTTCTGTGCGGCGATGGAAGCATGGGATCTGGACATGCCGAAGGAGACGGTAAAGGCCATGGCTTGCTTCGGAGGCGGTATGGGAAGCGGTATCGTATGCGGCGCCATCAGCGGGGGCAGTGCGGCCTTAAGCTGTAAGTTTGTGGAAGGCGATGGTGGTCATACCAGCCCGGGTCTGATGAAGAGAGTTCGTACTTATATCCGCAGAACACGGGAGACCTATGGTTCGGAGAACTGTGCCGTGTTGAGAAAGCAGTTTCATACACCGGAGGAGAGGTGTTTTCATACCATCTGTAAGGTCGCTGCGATTCTGGATGAAGTCTATGAGATGGAAGTGTAATCCCGCAGATATCCTGACAGGATTATGATAAGTATATTATTCCTTAGATGGCAGGTCTTAGTCGGTCTGATTGATCGATGGAGACCTGCCTTCGTGTTTTTTACAACTTTCGTAAGATTGGAATTAACAGTTGCATTTTACTTGCGGCATTGTTATCTTAAGATAGGTTATAGGAAAACGTGGACATTCTGCTAGATAGAAAAGGGGTATAATATGGATATTTTTGATATGGGTCTGTTTGGTATGGAGGATTTCTCTTTTGATGATATGGCGTGTGATATTCTGCTGATCGGACCCGCCAGGGAAGAAGAGGATGAGAAAGTGAACGGAGAAGTCATCCGACAGTCGATGCTTCTGTCTCCCTACGGTTACGAGTTAACTCTGCTGAATACCTGTAGCTGCAGGCAGTATGACAGACTGCAGGATATCATAGATGCTCAGAAGGAAGACGATTCACAGAAGAGTATGCCGGCATCCTGTGGAGCATCTCTGTCAACAGATCTTATGTCTGATCTGGAGCATTGTAAGGTGATTTCTGTCTGCGGTCTCTTTGAGGAGGATGCCCTATCGACAGATGCTCTCCTGGAGATATTAAAGAAAGGCAAGGAGTCAAAAGCCCTGGTCTGCCTGGATCCGGGCAGAGTTATTCATCCGCAAGAGGACAGAGAGCGTCTCAGAAGGCTTGCTCCATATATCGATTATATTCTTCCGAATACAGAGGAAGCCGGCTTATTAAGTGGTCAGGATTATCCGGTCATGATGGCACAGAGCCTCCTGGACACCGGGATCGGATGTGTCGTGATCACCATGGGATCGCAGGGCTGCTTTGTAAAGGGACAGGAGGCACCTTTTGCCATGGGTGCGCTTCCTTGCGGAGAGAGATGTGCAGAAGACATGACCGGCATGGGAGTTAATTTTGCCTCCGGTTTTCTCTATGGTCTCTTTCAGGACTGGCAGATAAAAACCATCTGTGAGTATGCATCGGGATGTGCTGCGGTCAGCTCCTTTTACCCTGATCCGGTGCAGCATGCCGTAAAGAGAAAGGATGAAGTGAAGAAGCTTCTGAAGAATCCTTATTTATAAAGAAGATCCCTTTCGGAAGAAGCAAGAGTCCGGACAGAGATATGAAGAAGAAATGATAGAGAGAAGGAGCGTGATGGATCAGATGGTAGAGGAAAATAAGCAGGAAAACACAACAAATCTGACGCATGGAAGTGTAAGCAAAAGGCTGATCTTATTTGCCTTACCCTTCCTGCTGTCCAGTTTCTTACAGACATTTTATGGTATGGCTGACCTGTATGTGATAGGCCTTTATAACAGCTCAGCCTCAACAGCCGCTGTATCCATCGGCAGTCAGATTATGCATATGCTGACCGTTATGATCATCGGACTGGCCATGGGAGCAACGGTTCATATTGGCAGAGCAGTCGGAGCAGGGGACCGAAAGGATGCTGCAGGAACGGTTGGCACGGCAATCGTCTTCTTTCTGGGACTGGCAGTGATTGCCAGTGTGCTTTTATATACACAGGCGGATACGATTGCCCATATCATGATGACCCCGGAGGAAGCGATAGCAGATACCGTTACTTATCTGAAAATATGTTTTCTGGGTCTGATCTTTATCATGGCCTATAATGTATTCAGCAGTATTTTTCGAGGAGCGGGAGATTCTTCCAGTCCCATGGTCTTTGTTGGCATTGCCTGTGTGATTAATGTGATACTGGATTTTCTCCTGGTAGGAGGTTTTCATATGGGTGCTGCCGGTGCCGCTTATGCAACGGTATGCGGGCAGGCTGTCAGCTCTTTGATCGCAGGGATCTTTCTTATGAAAAAGAATCTTGGCTTTAAGATTCACAGGGAGGATATAGGCATCCGAAGAGAGAGACTTGCTAAGATCCTGCAGGTCGGAGTACCTATCTCCATGCAGGATGGTATGATACAGATCGCATTTATCGTGATAACAGTGATAGCCAATCGTCGTGGTCTGACTGCATCCACAGCGGTAGGCATCGTGGAGAAGATCATCAGCTTCCTTTTTATGGTACCGTCCGCCTTCTTATCTGCCCTGTCTACAGTCACGGCACAGAATATGGGAGCGGGCAAACCGGAGCGTGCCAGAAGATCCCTCTATCTGGCCTTATGTATTACCGTGGGATTCGGCCTGATCTGTTTCCTTTACAATCAGTTCCTGCCACAGACACTGGTAGGACTCTTTACGAAGGATTCGGAGGTCCTGACTGCAGGCTGTCAGTATCTGCGAGCCTACTCTGCAGATTGTGCCATCGCGGCAGTTCATTTCTGTTTCAGCGGATATTTCTGTGGGGATCAGAAGTCGATTCTGTCCTTTATTCATAATATATCCTCTGTATTATTGGTTCGTGTGCCGGGAGCCTATCTGGCCAGTCTGTATTTTCCGGATACTTTATTCCCCATGGGCATGGCTGCACCTATGGGATCTGCCCTATCCATCCTGATCTGTGTCTGCTTTTATTGTTACATTCTTAAAAAAGAGAAGAAAAATACATAAAAGAATTATTAAAATTCACAAATGAATAAAAAAGGTTAGCATATTTCATATTTTGTGCTATAATAGTTACGTTTTTAAAGTTTTAACGAGAAACTTAATATATAAAACCTATGCCTGAGATACGAAAACCACTTAGAAGAAAAGGAGTATAATATGGGAGGATTTTTTGGCGCAGCATTGAAGAATGATTGTGTAACAGATTTATTTTACGGAGTTGATTATCATTCCCATTTAGGAACAAGACGTGGTGGTATGGCAGTCCATGGTGAGAATGGATTTGACCGTGCGATTCACAATATTGAGAATACACCATTTCGTACCAAATTTGACCATGATGTGAATGACATGAAGGGTAATATTGGTATCGGATGTATCTCTGATTTTGAACCACAGCCTCTTCTGATCAGTTCCAAGCTTGGCAGCTTTGCGATTACTACAGTTGGTAAGGTAAATAATTACGATGAATTATTACAGGAGCTTTATGACGGTGCACATTCCCATTTCCAGGAGATGACGAACGGTACGATCAATGTCACGGAATTGATGGCCGCTTTGATCTGTGAGAAGGATAGCCTTCTGGAAGGTATGAAATACGTACAGGAACGTGTGGATGGTTCCATGACATTTCTGGTTATGACCAAGGACGGCATCTATGCTGCACGTGATCAGCTTGGCAGAACCCCTGTGATCATCGGTCAGAAGGAAGACGGCTTCTGTGTCTCCTTTGAGAGCCATGCCTTTATTAATCTGGGTTATAAGGTTTACAAAGAATTAGGTCCTGGTGAGATTGATTTCGTGACACCGGAGAAGGTGGAGATTCTCAAACAGCCTGGCGATAAGATGAAGATCTGTTCCTTCTTATGGGTATATTACGGATACCCTACCTCTATGTACGAGGGAGTAAATGTTGAGGAGATGCGTTATCGTTGTGGCAGCATGCTTGCTAAGCGTGACGGAGATTCCGTTCATCCGGATCTGGTAGCAGGTGTTCCGGATTCCGGTATCGCGCATGCCATCGGATATTCCAATGAGGCAGGAGTTCCTTACGGCAGACCATTTATTAAATATACACCTACCTGGCCTCGTTCCTTCATGCCAACCAAGCAGAGCCAGCGTAATCTTATTGCTAAGATGAAGCTGATCCCTGTTGAGGCCTTGATCGCGGGAAGAAAGTTACTTCTGATCGATGATTCTATCGTTCGTGGAACACAGCTTCGCGATACGACAGCTTATCTCTATGAGAATGGTGCTAAGGAGGTTCATATCCGTCCGGCCTGTCCTCCATTGGTTTATGGCTGTAAGTATCTGAATTTCTCCCGTTCCAAGTCCGAGATGGAGCTTATCACCCGTCAGGTCATCGAGATGAGAGAGGGACCGAATTGCCCACAGGAGATCCTGGATGAGTATACAGATCCTACCACAGAGAGATATGCACAGATGATTGAAGATATCCGTAAGAAATTAAACTTTACTTCCTTGCGCTTCCATCGTCTGGATGACTTACTGGATTCCATCGGTATCGATCCTTGTAAGGTATGTACCTACTGTTTCAACGGTAAAGAATAATAAGAAATATAAAGGGGTGCTGCTCCACAGCCCGCCCTTGACCGGCAGGATTTCATCGATGCGATTGATGGAATCCTGCTTCTTTGTTTTAGAGGGCTTCCTTTTGTCCGTGTTTCTTTCGCTGTGTTTTATATATGGTATCCGTCGTTTAAAGAGGCAGTCCAACTTTCCACAGTATCTCTCACACCAGTGGGAGGACTTCGGGGCGAAAAAGTTACGCTTCCGGAAGAACACAGAAGTGTTCTCCGGCCTCGTACCTTTTTCTTCCTCGTTCGCCCAACGTTGCAATCGATATCTGTGAGAAAGCATCCTGCCTTCACTCTATTATACCTACCATATATAAAACACAGATTTTGTATCTGTGGACAAAAGGAAGCTCCATCTTATTTCTGTGCAGGATTCCTTATATTCATGGATTGAAAATCCTGCCGGTCTACGCCACGCCCGAAGCCGGGCTGTTTCGCTCCCGAAGACTTCT
>R05__coassemble_1136_pt1 | contig 10214 bp, 8 predicted proteins | sample R05__metabat2_low_PE_006 | metagenome-assembled genome bin R05
TCATTACCGGTACAAGCAGAGTAGATACCTACCGGATCTCCTGCCTTCTGCATCTGAACAATCTTTCTTAAATAATCTGCCATGATAATCTCCTATTCTGAATCTGTCTTCCGTAAGATACTCTTCTGTTATTCCGAGTCTGTCTTCCGTGAGATACTCTTCTGTTATTCTGAGTCTGTCTTCCGTAAGATACTCTTCTGTTATTCCGGGTCTGTCTTCCGAAAAGCACTCTTCTATCGTTCCAGGTCTACCTTCCGTCATCTCTCGCCGGAAGATATTCCTGCATTTTCTATATGCTTCTATGTTTCTCCCGACGGATATCCATCAGGAGAAATCTTATCGTCTATTTCTTATGCTTCACTGTCGATGAAGATCTTACCTTTTACGAAGCCTGGTGTCTTATACATCTCAAATGCGCTGGCGATCTCGGACAGCGGAACTTTCTTAAAGATGAAGGAATCATCGTATTTTAAGTCGCCTGTGCCGAAGTAATGAGCAACCAGCTCCCACTCTTTTCCTGGGAATGGTGCGCTGTAGGACATCCAGGAACCGGTCAGGTTGAACTCTTTACGGTTCATGCATTCCCATTCATCCACAGTAAATGTTAACTCTCTTGTCGGTGTACCGACGCAGCATACATTTGCTTTGTTCGCTGCTAACTTGAATGCCATCTTGATGGTGATGGTGTTACCTGCTGTCTCGAAAACATAGTCGAAGCCGCGACCTTCTGTGATAGCCATAGCCTGATCCATGAAGTCCTCATCCAGGGTGTTGATACCTGCGGTTGCACCGAGGGATTTGCCAAGCTCGAGACGTTCATTGGCGATATCAAATACAACTAAGTTCTTTGCACCGAAGATCTTTGCCCACTGCATTACGAACATACCGATGGTTCCGCCGCCCAGGATGGCTACATTCTTGCCGCCTTCATAAGGAACTCTCTGTAAGCCGTGAAGTGCTACAGTAGCAGGCTCGAAGAATGCTCCCTGTTCAAATGTAACATCATCGCCAAACGGAACAACGTTGGTAGCAGGCATCAGTGCGTATTCTGCAAAGGAACCGAATTCACGGGAACCGATGAAGCTGTAATTCTTACAGAGAGAGTAGTTACCCTGCTGGCAGTCTCTGCACTTCATACAAGGTACCAGTGGTACACCTGCCACACGATCTCCTGCCTTTACGTTTGTCACACCAGGACCAACCTCTTCTACCACACCGGAGAACTCATGTCCCAGTACATTTGGGAAGAAGTGGCAGGCATCGCCATTCACACGTGGAACGTCGGATCCACAGATTCCTGTATATTTTACTTTTACTAATACTTTACCTTCGGAAACCTCCGGTTTTGCGATCTCTTCATATCTGATGTCATTTTTTGCGTGTACAACTCCAGCTTTCATAATATCCTCCTGTATTCTTCCCGGCCTGACCCGTCCGGATTCCTGCCGGAAGCGTCAGTCTGATCCTCTATCAATTCTGATTCCGATAGCTATCCACAAGATAGTGGAATCAATCCTATGCTCTGTCACATCCACAAGATAGTGGAATGAATTCTTATGCTATGAATTAACTGTTTTTATCTCCAATAATATTATACTATCTGTTATTAATGATTTTTATCATTAATTGTCAGACTATTTTCTCTAAAAAATATATCAAGCCGGATCCGGATGCATCCGGGTCGGAAGCCTGATATCCTGTCCGATCCCCATCTTCACAGCACCCGGTCGGGAATCTATCCTGACCGGTTTGCCCTGCTGTGAAGATCTTGCCCGGGAATCTGACTTTATGATGTAATCCTTATTCCCCTAAGAGAAAGAATAGAATTCTAGTACTCCTCTGCTGCAGCGTCGAGCTCTGCCTGTCTCTTTCTGCTGTGCATTACGGAGAATACCATACACACGATGTAGATCGCTGCGATCACTACAAGTCCCACTACGTTTTCACGTGTGAAGATCTGTGTGTAGATGTAAGTAAGTGGAGAACCACCCTGGTCCATAGCTGCCAGAAGGGAACCTTCCTCAACTGCGCCTACGGATGTACCGAGCTTTGTGGTCCAGTCTACTGCCTGGTTTGTGATCCAGATGGTCATAGCCATGATGCAGGAACCGGAGATAAGTGTTCTGAATAAGTTACCTTTATGTACTGCTACTGCGATAGCGATAAAGAAACCGATAGTTGCGAGGTCACCGAATGGAAGAATTCTGTTACCAGGCATGATAACTGCGATTAATAAGGTTACAGGGATGAAGATGATACCAGCGGTTACAACTTCAGGGTCACCAAGTAATACTGCAGGGTCAAGACCGATATAGAATGTAGCGTCGTCGCCTGCATATTTCTGCATGAGCTCTTTTGCTCTCTCAGAGATTGGAAGAAGACCATCCATGATACACTTGATCATACGTGGCATAAGAACCATAACTGCTGCCATCTTGATACCAAGTGGAAGTGCTTCCTGTGGGCCATAGCCTGCGAGGAAACCGATAACTGTTCCAAGGATTGCACCGATAACTACCGGCTCACCAAGGACGCCGATGCGCTCCTGAAGACCTTCTACGGAGAAGTTAACTTTATTTAAACCAGGAATCTTTTCGATAATAGCATCTACCAGACAAGCTACAGGAGCCATGTAAGCAGATGTTCCGTGTGGTGCTGTCAGGCCTTCGAGACCGAAGTAGTCTTCCAGAAGAGGAGCCCATAAGTCACCAAGTTTGTAAGCGATGATTGCGTGGAATACAACACCGAGGATACCGATCCAGAGGTTACCGGTTACTGCGTAAGCGATAGCTCCTGTGAATGCCATATGCCATACATTCCAGATATCGATGTTGATGGTTTTGGTTGTTTTGGTTAAGAACATGATCAGGTTGACTGCGATGGCTACCGGAATCGCGATGGTAGCGATGACGGATCCCCATGTCACACCGGACATACCAGGCCAGCCTACTTCTACGATGGAGAGGCTCACGCCAAGTCTTTCTGCCATACCCTGTGCTGCAGGTCCCATGTTGTTGTTCATCATGTCTACGATAAGGCCCATACCTACGAAGCCTACACCAATCATCAGGCCGGCACGGATCGCTTTACCGATCTTAACACCGATGATGATGGATAAGATTGCGATGATGATCGGGAGCATTACGGAAGCTCCCATGTCGATGATGTAATTAATCACAAAATAACATCCGTTTAAAAATCCACTCATTCTTTTTCTCCTCTTTTAAGCTCATCCTTGCTCCGCTCCCATTATCGGAAAAAGAACAAAGATGATACGATTCGTAATTGTTTTCCCCTGTTTTTCGTGTTATTATCACGATAAGTTCTTATACTTAAGAACTCCTGCATGATTACAGTTCCTCAGACGCCAATCAGATGAAACTGTGATCATGCGCTTTTTTTGTCCCTTCATTTCTGAAGCCCTGACAGATCTTATTTTCTAAGCTCTGCTAAGATCTCAGCTTCTGTCTTGGCAACACCCATACCGGAGATAAATGGCATACCTTTTACAAGCTTTACGCCGAAGTCTCTCTTTACGTTGGAAGTTGTTACGATCAGATCTGCAGGAAGGTTGGAAGCGATCTCAGAGATTCTGCACTGACAGATCTCTACGTCGATAGCGTTTTTCTTACATAATTCTACAACCTTGTTTGCTGCGATAGTTGATGTTGCTACTGCTCCGCCACATGCTACGATAACTTTCTTCTTCATGATATATTCTCCTTTACTTTATTTATATGATCCTGTTTTATGACTTACAGGAAATATACTACATTGTGCTTTCTTTTTCCTTGATGGCTGCGATGATGGCTGCCGGATCCTTAGTCTCGATCATCTGTTTTACTAACTCGATGTCCTGGATGATTCCGATGATCTGCTGAAGCTCTTCGATGTGTCCCTTGGATGCTAAGCTAAGCATGAATACCATCTTTACTCCAACCGGTTCATCGTCAGATCCCATCTGAATCCACTCTACCGGATTCTTCAGAGTTGCGATGGCGATCGCATTCTTATTTACATGAGATGCATCGGTGTGTGGGATCGCTACGCCAACCTCCATGAGGTCCAGTCCGGTAGGATACTCTGCTTCTCTGTCGATCAGTGCCTGTACGTAAGTATCTTTGGTATAACCCTTCTCTGTAAGCAAGCCGCCGAGAGCTTTGAACACGTCTGTGTTGCTGGCTGCTTCGAGATCAGTGATGATCAGGTCCTCTTTTAACTGTTCCCAAATCATTATCTTGCCTCCTTTATTCGTGCCTCCCGGATTCGGATTCCTGTCTGAATCTTATCCGATTTCTTTGATAAAAACTAAGATGATTGATAACCGGTCTTCATCTCTTTTTGCAGGTCTCCCTGCCTTGTGTCTATATAGTATCATCAGAAATGTGCAAAAAAAAGTCAAAGGTATTGCAAGATTTGTGCAAGAAAATAGAATGGTTGAAAAAATTGCACAAACTGTGCAAGGAAATCGAATGGTTGAAAACCTTGCACAACTTGTGCAAAGAATTGACATCCGGAATCTTCATATCATCAAATGTATTTTTCTATAATTATTATATCAATTTTAATGTAAAAAATATCGAATAAATTACATTGAAATCGACATAATAAAATGATATATTTACATTATCTTAGCTATTCGCTGCGTAGCGATAAACGAATACCATCTTTTAATGAAGGAGATGAGGGAGAATGTATCGAAAAATAGAGCAGTATTTATTAACATGGAAGAATGATAACTATAGAAAGCCATTAATATTACAGGGAGCCAGACAAGTCGGAAAGACCTATGCTGTACTGAAATTCGGAAAGAACTACTATGAGAATGTCGCATACTTTAATTTTGAGACCAATCCAAATCTGATTCATACATTTGATGAAAGAATCGATGCAGATTATCTGATTCCGATTCTTTCCCATATAGCAAAACAAACGATTATTCGCGAGAAAACTTTAATCATATTTGACGAGGTACAGATTTGCGAGAGGGCATTAACCTCCCTGAAATATTTTTATGAACAGGAACCGGGATATCACATTATCGCTCTGGGAAGCCTGCTGGGTGTGGCCGTGAACCGATCTTCCTACTCATTTCCGGTAGGTAAAGTTGATATGAAGACATTATATCCTATGGATATGGAAGAGTTTCTGCTCGCAATGGGTGAACAGGAACTTGTGGATAGGATTCATTCTTGTTTTCATGATGACTCAGCCATGCCGGAAGCACTGCACGAAAAATGTCTTGATCTGTATCGTCAGTACCTAATCGTTGGAGGTATGCCTGAGTGTGTGGAAAAATATGTCGAAACCAGAGATTATATCCTGATTCGTCATACTCAGGATAACATTCTGTTGTCCTATCTGAATGATATGAGTAAATATAATAAAGACAATGAGATTAAGAAGGTACGCTTGACCTATAACAGTATCACTGTACAGTTATCCAAAAAGAATACTCGTTTTCAGTATAAATTAGTAAAAAAGGGTGGGCGTGCTTCCGAATATGAGAATGCCATCGAGTGGCTCTCCCTCTCAGGAATCGTATCCCAGATTTACCGTCTGGAGCACTTTAAAAAACCCCTGGAGAATTATAAAGATATCAATGCTTTTAAAATCTATGTCTCCGATATGGGCTTACTCTGTGCGAAGAAAAATCTATATCCGACAGATGTCCTCTATATGGTCGATGACATTAATGATTTTAAAGGTGGCATGGTGGAGAATTATGTGAATATCCAGCTGCAGATCAATGGATATGAAAGATATTACTGGGAGAATGGAAATGGATCTGAGATTGATTTCATCATTCAAAAAGAGGGACAATTGATTCCAATCGAAGTAAAGAGTGCGGATCACACAAAATCCAGGAGTCTGGATTCCTTTATGCAGACAAAAAAACCGGAATATGCGATCAAGCTATCTACCAGGAATTTTGGATATCATGATCAACGGAAGACAGTTCCCCTTTATGCTGCTTTCTGCATATAATACCAGGGGCCGAGTCGGTTCTTTACAAGCTAGTGATATAGAAAATGTGCATAGTCACCCGGCGGTGCTATGCACATTTTCTTATGATACGCATGAGTCCACAGTCGAAAAATGGGCGCTGTAAACCTGAAGGGCTCTCGGATGACTCTTCACCTGCTGCTTCACATGATAGAATATTCAAATTTTTCGATGATGCGAGCCGCTTCCTCCGGTGTCTGACACTCATGCAGCATATTCTTGAAGTCCTCGGTCTGCAGCATATTTACCAGATTAAAAAATGCCTTGAGGTGGGTCTTGTGATCCACGGCACTTAAGACACAGACGAACTCGACCGGATCGAATTCCTCCACACCAAAGGGGATGGGATTCTTCAGACGGATCAGATTCATACCCACCTTGATGCTGCCGCAGTCGATGGCATCGTGAGGAATGGCAAAGCCCGGAGAAACCACAACATAGGGACCATTTTCCTCGACATTATGTATCATAGAGTCCACATAGCGCTCCTCCACATAATTACGGCGAACCAGATATTCTGATGCCTTGCGGATGGCTTCCCGCCAGTCCTCACACTCCACATCCAGCTGGATATGGGACGACGGAAGCAGATGATGCAGATAAGGGGAGAAGATATCCGTATCCGTATCCGCTGACTGATTAAAATACTCCCGGATGATGGGGCGAATGGTCTTCATGATCTTGTCCGCCTGCTCCGGTACCATGTCATAGATGGCGGGAGTCAGCTTCTCGATCAATCCTCCGGCAGAGAGCTGATCATCCTCGCTGATACGATCCGGCAGACAACGGCTGTTACGAAGAGTATCGATCTTATTTCCCACTCGGATATAATCCTCATCGGTCAGGAGCGGGGAGACTACCACATAGTCGATCTTACATCCCTCCAGATCGATGGTGGAGATGACGAAGTCTGCCTTATCCTCATCCAGGAAGCGGGCCTCATGGGAGGAAATGATATCCACGATCTTGAAGTTAAAGTGCTTCTTCAGCTTCTCCAGCAGCAGCTGAGAGGTTCCGATACCGGCATGGCAGGCCACGATAACATGGAAAGCGATCTCCTTATTCTTCTTACGCTCCAGAGCAGCACAGATATGCACGGCAATATAGCCGATCTCGATCTCCGTAATCTGTCTGGTCACATGCTGAGCAATGACCGGAAGACATTTGTGGACGGCTTCCAGTACATCCGGATGCTCCTCCAGCACCTCATCTACGATCGGATTCTCCGGATAGATGGGAGTGATTTCTGTGAAGACGGACTGCAGATGATTGGACAGATTCTCAAAGAAATCATAATCGCCATTCAGGCTGATACCGATCTCTTTGGATATGTTATCTATAAAGGAACGGGTCAGAGTCTGGATCTTCAGCATATCGGTCTTGACCATGGTTCCCTTGATATAGCGGCACTCTGCCAGCATCTTACTGAGATAACGGATCTCATCCTCCGTGGTCTTGGTATGACAATACTGGCTGACATAGCGCAGGATATCCTGGGCGAAGGTATAGCGCTCATCATTGCGGTCAGGCTGGGCTTCGATATACTCGCCCTGCATATTACGATTCACCATGATGCCCAGATAGATCATAAGCTTCTGGAAAGAATGGTCGGATAAAAATGCTCTGTGATAATGCTCCTGTTCATTGACGATCTTTTGTATGGTGATACGATTGCCCGCCTGAACAGAAATCTGCCCGCCAAGAGACTGCTTATGAATATCATTTCCCCGGACGATATCCATGAGGAACTTCCTCTTGACGCTCTCATGTCCTTCCACGCGGAGACCCTTATTGGGATGGGATAAGACCATCATGTCATGCTCCTGTACGTAGGCCTTGATATCATCCAGGTCATTGATGATGGTAGCCCGGCTGACATAGAGACTGTCCGCGATAGTGGACAGGGTGATAAAACCGGAGGAGCTGACCAGCATGACCGCTGCCACCTTACGACGTTCTTCCTTGGACAGCTTATAATTATAATAATCCCCCACATCGGATACCAGCGGCAGCAGATTGGAGAAATCCTTCTGACGGATGACCCGTCCGCCGCTCTTCAGTGACATGGCTGTCAGACCATTATTCGTAAGAAACTCATTGATACTGTTCAGATCATTTCTTATCGTTCTCTGTGAGACCTTAAACTGCTCCGCCAGATCCGTGATGGTGATCTCCTGATCGATCTGATCCAATGTCTTGATGATCTCAATCTTTCTTTTATTCATGTGAATCCCCCATATATCCTAGTCAAAAACACTTGCTTCCTTTATAACATAAATCCCATAATCTTACAATTACGAAATAATCTTTTTAAGAAGAAAAACCTTCCATGAGGCCTTCGGCCTCTCCACAGGGCATGATACTCGTGACGGAATTTCTTCGCTGCAAGCAGCTTTCGCAATTCCTCCAACAAAAAAATCCACCTTGATCTTTTTCATAATCAGGTGGAACCTATGCTTTTCATATAATGTACTGATTTTATTTCCTGTGGAGCAGGTTCTGAGGATGCATTCGTTCATTCACATCTCAGTCTATCATATGAAAGAAGGGAGGTATGTATAGGGAGGAGGTAGACATCTGATGATGTGAACCCATCCACGACCGCTTCCACAGAAAATAAATCATATAGGAGAAGGTAAGAGCTGTATCTCTTCTTCGTGTATGTCTGTTCTTTATGGTCTTATATTATCACGGGCATCTGCAGAAGAACAGTCTAAACTCTTTCACTTTTCAGGAAAAGAATTAACAGAATTCCGAGCGAATAAAAAACAGCAGGACCTTCCTCACCCGTAGGAAGATCCTGCTGCATATATCTTATCCTTGTGAACCCCCGGAAGCCTAAGCTGCTTCTTAAGCGTCTGCAAGCTGTTTTAATAAATCTGCTACCTTCTTCTCTGTTGCAGCTTTACCGATACCGGATACCAGACCGAATACGGACAGATGTGGTTTATCCAGTTTCTTACGATAGTTGGCTGTAGTAAATACACAGTCTACATCATACTGCTTGGTTGGAACTTCAGTGATCGTTCCCTTGGAGATACGAATCTGAACGCCAGCATTCTTTGCGATTTCCTTTACTGCTTCCTGTGCGATGGTTGATGTTGCTACGCCACTACCACATGCTACTAATACTTTAACTTCTTTTGCCATAATTATCTTCTCCTTCTATTCTTAATAATTGGTAATAATTTTTGTTATTTCCTAATTCTCTTCGATACCGGATTCCGCTGTTCTTCCGATTCCCGAAATCCTTGCCCTGGTATCGTCATATTGATCATATTTATATTCTATTCGTTTAAGTTAATATTATACTATTTCTGCTTCTAAGCCTGCGATCTCAGCCTAAACGCTCCTGTAAGAATGCGATGGTTTCCTCATCGGATAATTCCTTACACTGCGTTAATACCTCAGGATCATTGAGGAATATCATCATATTCTGAAGAACAGTCAGGTGTTCATTCGGATCCTTGATTGCCAGGTTGAAGACCATATCGGTATCTACCTGCTCTGTGTCATCATCCATTCTGGAAAATGTAACAGGATTTTCTAATTTTAATAAGCAGATTGCATTCTCTGTAATCCCCTCATCCTTTACGTGCGGAATCGCTGTCGGGATCTCTGTCGGAAGTCCTGTAGGGAACTCCTTCTCTCTTTCTACACAAAGCTCTGCGAATTCTTTTCTTACGACACCAGCCTGGTACAGTGCAGAACCGCAAAGTCTGATTGCTTCGTATTTATCTGCTGCAGAGCCATGGATAACTATATATTTATTTGCCATAATTTCACCCTCATTCTGAGTTTATATATGTCCTCCATGACACAGCTATCGATTCCATGTCATGGAGTAATTGACGGATTACACCTTCCTCACTCGACTTGCTACGCATGCCCTCTCGCAGAAGTCACCGGAGTTTATGTGTCATAGATTAAAACATCATTAAGATTCTGTGGATGAAGGATACCAGTAAGTTACCTGGGTTCCATCCGAAGTGAGATGCTGTTACAAGCTGACTACCAAAATCTACGGTTGTTGCATTCATCATTGCTGTTGCTTCAGGGATGAACATGTTAGCGAAGAATAATGTTAAGAACATCATCATGATCATTCCTAATAAGGATCTGAATAAGTTACCTCTGGCTGCTAATACACACATTGGAGTCATGTAGCAAACTTCAGCTAATAAGCTTAATGGGAAGAATCTCATTCC
>R05__coassemble_1150_pt1 | contig 10133 bp, 6 predicted proteins | sample R05__metabat2_low_PE_006 | metagenome-assembled genome bin R05
GCAAAGTCCCTGGGGTACTTTGCGCTCTTTTCGGCTTTGCTCGGTTGGTGCTTCACAAAAACACACATGCGACTTTCGTCGCACCACAGCACATGAAGCACCACGGAATTTCTCCGTCCTTCGGACTCTCGAAATTCCTGCGAACATTCGTATTCCGGACGATCGTCCTACATACGAATGTTCTTGCACCTCGCGAAAGCCGGAAAATTCGCTTGCAAAGTCCCTGGGGTACTTTGCGCTCTTTTCGGCTTTGCTCGGTTGGTGCTTCATATAAAGAAAACCGCCCCATATCGATGAGACGGTATTAGTTGCAGACCCGAGGTGCCTTCATCCTGCATTTTGAGTCCTAGCCCAAGCTAGGTGGGTAACCGCAGACACTGTCCTGGCTTCCTCTGAGGAATAAATCGATGAGGTGAGGCCTGTCATTTCAGTGACGATATTATGTTTCCCAAAGTCAAAAATGTAGGTTCAAAATAACAAGACTTTATCGAACATCCCAGGCTATTATGTACTTATACTATATATTATCCGGGCTAAAAAGGCAAGGGAAAATATTGTCCATTAATCCAGGATCAGCTTATGATCCACGACATGATAATCCCTGTTCCTATGTCGGAGTAATACATGCTTCACAAAATGTACGAACTCCTTCTCCCCCTTCTTTGCCAGCAGGGTGAGCAGATATCGCGTCAGGAAATCTGTCTCCGGATCGATGATCATCTTATCACGTCCCCTCATATAATAGATCAGGGCGCTGTCATCCTTGTAGGCATCCTTCTGATAATTCTTGCTGGCACAGATGCGGTCGATGCACATCTCAGCGACATATTTCTTAGGCATCTTCATGCCTACGAAGCCCTCCTCCGGATTCGGGCTCATATCGATCCAGTATTCAAAATGATGCTTATTCCGTCCCTTGTGATGCAGCCAGCCATGGGAGACACGGTGCAGCTTCTTCTCCATATTATAGGGACTGCAGGTACCCTGATAGTACTTGATCCCCGGGAGAAACTCCTTGGGATGATACTTGGACAGATCGTGCAGCAACCCCTGCTTATAGAGACCCACACGGAAGCACATGCAGGTTACCAGATATTTATGATGATTGATCGTCTTGAGATGCCCTCTTATATTCATAGGAATCCTCCTGATTATATGATTCTGATTTACGTCTTGCTATCATCATACCATATTGTTTAAAAAAATCAAAAAGATAAATTTGCGAGCGGAAGATTATTTTGCGCAGCAAGAGTCAGACCTAAGTTCATCGGTGGAGAGCTCGCGGTTTATGACAAGGAGCTCATGCAGGGATATATCCACTGATCAGACATATTGTTCCAGGATGGACAGATCCAGCATAGCGGGCTCTTTTATCCACAGGTAGATCAGCTGCAGGATGCCACCGGAATAGAAGGCAGCCAGAGACCTGTTTTTCTCTGCATGATCCGGGTTTCCTTCTTGCAGATGAGTGAATATATTCCGGCTGATCTCCTCTGTAAAAATATCTGCAACGATCGATCTGGCGGATGGATTACTCAGATGATGTAAGATGTTTGGATGCTCATCAAAAAAAGTTATCAATTCATAAAAGAGATTACAGTAATAGGAATCGGATTGGCTCCCATGGTTATCATGGGTGGTCTTTTTATTTGAGATATTATTCAGAAATTCCTTACGTGTTTCCCGGATGAAAAAAGAGAAGAAATCATATTTATCTGAGAAATGTGTATAAAAGGTGGCTCGTCGGATCTGTGCCTGTGTGCATAGCTGCCCGACTGTGATGTCATCAAAATTTTTATGATGGAGTAATTCTATAAAAGCATTTTTCAAGGCCTGATTGGTTTTTTCATTTCTTAAGTCCGGCATATTCCCTGTTCTCCTTTTTTCGGACATTTTCCTATGAAATGTCAATTAATTGGCATTTGAAAAAAAATGTACCTTGTCTTAATCTTACCACCATTATAGAATGATACCGTAACAAGTGTCAATTAAAATGTGATACAGTAGAAGACTGCATGGGGGTTATAATGAAGGAAAGGTTTTTTACAGGAGTTATTCGCCTGCGGATTCCGATTATGATATGTTTTATCGTGCTGGCGATTGCAGGAGCATGGTGCAGACAGTATATTTCAGTAAATTATGATATGAATGATTATTTGCCGGAGAGTGCACCGTCATCCATAGCAATTGATGTAATGATGGAAGAGTTCGGCGGATCCATCCCCAATGCCAGAGTTGCGGTAAAAAATGTCTCATATAAGGAGGCTTTGACATATAAGGAGAAGATGGAAGCCATACCGGGTGTGGAATCGGTCACCTGGCTGGACGACAGTAATTATCTGGATATGCCGGTAGACATGCTGGATAAGGATACCGTGAAGAACTATTATGTGGACCATACGGCCTTATATACCGTGACGATTAAAGAGGAAGATGCCATATCTGCTGTGGCGCAGATCCGGGAATTGATCGGAGAGGAAAATGCCATGACCGGATCCGCTGTCAGTACTGCAGCTGCTACAAGCAGTACGGTGAAGGAGGTAAAGAAGATTACCGTGATCGCCATTCTTATCGTGCTTCTGGTCCTGCTGTTGACGACAAACTCCTGGCTGGAGCCATTGGTCATCTTAGCAGGTATCGGGGTGGCGGTCCTGATCAACAGTGGTTCCAATCTGATCTTTGGTGAGATCTCTTTTGTGACCAATGCTGCCGGAAATATACTTCAGCTGGCCGTGTCACTGGATTACTCTGTCTTTCTCATTCATCGCTTTGAGGAATGCAGTGAGGAGAATCCGGAGCCCAGGCTTGCCATGAGAGAAGCCCTCTGCAAGTCCTGCAGCTCCATCCTCTCCAGTGGCCTTACCACCGTAATCGGCTTTCTGGCTCTCCTGTTCATGCGCTTTAATATCGGACCGGACCTGGGCAGGGCTCTGGCGAAAGGCATCGGCATCAGTCTGCTGACAGTATTTCTCTTCATGCCGGGGCTTATCCTGGTAAGCAGTTCCTGGATGAATAAAATGCAACACCGGTCCCTGCTTCCTTCCTTTGAGAAATTCGGAAGATGGATCACAAGGATCACTCTGCCCTGTGCCATCCTTTTTACGATCATGATCATCCCATCCTTCTATATGAGCAACCATAACAGCTACTATTATGGCGCCTCCCATATATTCGGTGCCGGAACACAATACGGGGATGATACCGCATTTATAGAAGATACCTTTGGCATCCGGGACAGCTATGTTCTCATGATACCATCCACTTCCGACAAAACAGAAAGAGAGCTATGCGACAGACTGAAGGAAGAGGACATGATCGTTTCTGTGACCTCCCTGGCGGATATGCTGGGCCCATCGATTCCGGTGGACATGGTGCCGGATCAGATCAGAAGCAAGCTGCGCTCTGCGCATTACAGTCGCATGGTGCTATCTGTCAGTGCAGCCTATGAGGGGGAAGAAACATTTGCTTTTGTGGAGAGACTTCGGGAAATCGCAGCGGATTATTACGGAGACTCCTATTATTTGGCCGGGCAGGGAGTCAGTACCTATGATCTGATGGATACCATAACGGCTGATATGATGAAGGTAAATCTTGTGGCGATCGGCGCGGTTTTTCTGGTTCTTCTGCTCACCTTACGTTCCGTAAAGCTGCCCGTCATCCTGGTCTTAACCATCGAAACAGCGATATGGATCAATCTAAGCATCCCATTTATCAGAAAAAGCGCCATCTTTTATATCGCCTATCTGATCATCAGCTCCATCCAGCTGGGAGCTACCGTGGATTACGCAATCCTATGCACGGACACCTATCGGGAATGCAGGGAGACCATGAACAAAAAAGAGAGCATTACAGGAACGATCCGAAAAGCTACTGTATCCATCCTCACCTCCGGAACCGCGCTGACGGCGGCGGGATTCCTCATGGGATTCCTCTCTTCCCATGGTGTGCTGTCCCAGCTGGGCATCCTTCTGGGAGTAGGAACTATATGTTCGGTGCTCGCTGTATTGCTGGTGCTGCCGGCCTACCTGATCCTGGCGGCAGATTGAGAAAATTGCAGCAGATTAATCTCATTTCTGCTTGACACACTATTTTCTCTTTGTTAAAATGATGTAGATTATATGGTTGAAAGGCTGTGAAGGTGAAGGTAGCGATACCTTAAGTAGAAGCAGATGATCTTACAGAGAGAGGGAGCCGGCGGCTGGAAGCCCCCTTAAGCACTGATCTGTATTCGAAGTTCTGCACCGGAGCTGCATCCCGGTAAGTATCATGAGGATGAGAAGTTGGTTTTACTTCTTGTTTTTGCTCAGGCTGGAGATTAGATGATATAAGGGATGACGTCAGGCATGCGTTAATTGCATAGGAGTGTCTGAGTGATTGGTCTTCGGATTGAGCAGCTCAGGAATCAGGGTGGTACCGCGAATCATTTCGTCCCTCGTGTTTTGCACGGGGGATTTTCTTTTTGTGATACGCATATCATATCCCATGATTCGACGAAAGTCCGTCACGCCTGCATAACTTTGACGAAACATTTTGTAACATATTATATTTCAATAAATATACTTAGAAGGAGTCATAACATGAAAGCCAAATTGGAACAGATTACGAAGAGCGCTCTGGAAGCTATCGAAGCAGCCAGCAGCGAGGATCATCTGAAGGAAGTGAAGGTTACATTCCTTGGTAAGAAGGGTGAGCTTTCCAAATTATTAAAGAGCATGAAGGATGTGGCACCGGAAGACAGACCGAAGGTTGGTCAGATGGTAAATGAAGCCCGCGCCAATATCGAAAAAGAGCTGGAGGCAGCCAAGGATTCCATCGCGAAGAAGCTTCGTGAGGAGAAGATGAAGAGAGAAGTCATCGACGTTACTCTTCCGGGCACCAAGGTTAATGTCGGACATCGTCATCCGAACCAGATCGCAGTAGAAGATCTGGAGAGAGTATTCATCGGTATGGGCTATGAAGTAGTGGAAGGTCCTGAGGTAGAGTACGATCGTTATAACTTCGAATTACTGAATATCCCGGCCAATCATCCGGCCAAGGATGAGCAGGATACCTTCTATATCACCAAGGATATCCTCTTAAGAACACAGACTTCCCCGGTTCAGGCACGTATCATGGAGACCGGCCGTATGCCGATCCGTGTGGTTTCTCCGGGACGTGTCTTCCGTTCTGACGAAGTGGATGCAACCCATTCCCCATCCTTCCATCAGTTTGAAGGTCTGGTAGTGGATAAGAATATCACATTTGCTGACTTAAAGGGTACTCTGCAGCAGTGGGCACAGGAGTTCTTCGGTCCGGAGACCAAGGTTAAGTTCCGTCCGCATCATTTCCCATTTACAGAGCCGAGTGCTGAGGTAGATATCACCTGCTTCAAATGTGGCGGCCAGGGCTGTCGTATGTGTAAGGGCAGCGGCTGGATCGAGATTCTGGGCTGTGGTATGGTTCATCCGAAGGTATTATCTGATTGTGGCATCGATCCTGAGGTATATTCCGGCTTCGCATTTGGTATCGGCCTGGAGCGTGTCACATTATTAAAATACGAGATCGATGATATGCGTCTCTTATATGAGAATGACGCCAGATTCCTGAAACAGTTCTAAGGAGGAGAAAGAATTATGTTAACACCTATTTCATGGATTAAGGCATATGTACCTGATATGGATTGTACCGTTCAGGAATATGTAGATAAGATGACTTTATCCGGCTCTCATGTGGAGAATGCCGTATATTTAGATAAAAACCTGGAGAAGATCGTCGTTGGTGTCATCGATAAGATCGATAAGCATCCGGATGCAGATAAGCTGGTTGTCTGCCAGGTAAATGTAGGTCAGGACGAGGATATCCAGATTGTTACCGGTGCACCAAATGTATTCGAAGGTGCCATCGTTCCTGTTGTTCTCGACGGTGGTCGTGTGGCAGGTGGCCATGATGGCAGCCCGAATCCGGAGGGTGGCATCAAGATCAAGAAGGGTAAGCTTCGTGGTGTGCCGAGTGCCGGTATGATGTGTTCCATCGAGGAGCTGGGCAGTGACAGAAACTTCTATCCGGAAGCACCGGAGAATGGTATCTACATTTTCGATGCTGCTAAGGGTCTGAAGCCTGGTGATGATGCAGTGGAAGCACTGGGTCTGCACGATGCTGTCGTAGAGTTCGAGATCACCTCCAACCGTGTGGATTGCTTCTCCATGATCGGTATGGCCAGAGAGGCTGCTGCTACCTTTGAGAAGCCATTCTTACCACCGGTTGTTACAGAGAGTGGGAATGACGAGGATGTCAATGATTATATCGCAGTAGAGGTTGTGGATACAGACCTCTGCCCACGTTATACTGCAAGAGTTGTGAAGAATATCAAGCTGGCTCCGTCACCGGAGTGGATGCAGAGAAGACTGGCTGCCTGCGGCATCCGTCCGATCAACAATATCGTCGATATCACCAACTATGTGATGGAAGAGTACGGCCAGCCGATGCATGCTTACGATCTGGATACCATTCGTGGTCATAAGATCATTGTTAAGCGCGCCAATGATGGTGATAAATATACTACTCTCGACGGTCAGGAGAGAAATCTCGACCATGATGTGATCATGATCAATGACGCAGAGGGTCCGGTTGGTATCGGTGGTATCATGGGTGGTGAGAACTCCATGGTTACCGATGATATCAAGACCATGTTATTTGAGGCTGCTACCTTCGATGGTACCAATATCCGTCTCTCCTCCAAGAGAATCGGTCTGCGTACTGATGCTTCCGGTAAGTTCGAGAAGGGTCTGGACCCTGAAAATGCACTGGCTGCCATCAATCGTGCCTGCCAGTTAGTGGAAGAGCTGGGTGCCGGCGAGGTTGTCGGTGGCGTTGTGGATGTTTATCCGAATCCGGTAGAGGATGTAAGTCTTCCATTTGAGCCTGCCAAATATAATAAATTACTGGGAACCGATATCCCGGCAGAGGATATGATCGCATACTTCAAGCGTCTCGAGGTAGCTTATGATGCAGAGACCAATATGCTGGCCATCCCATCCTTCCGTCAGGATCTGCGTTGCTCCGCAGATATGGCAGAAGAGGTTGCCCGTTTCTTCGGATATGATAATATCCCAACCACACTTCCTCGTGGTGAGGCTACCACAGGTAAGCGTTCCTTCGCAGCCCGCGTGGAGGGTATCTGCCGTGACGTAGCAGAGCAGAATGGCTTCTACGGTTCCATGTGCTACTCCTTCGAGAGCCCGAAGGTATATGATAAGTTATTGATTCCTGCAGGAGATCCTTTACGTGATGCTATCGTCATCTCCAACCCACTGGGTGAGGATTATTCCATCATGAGAACCATCGAGTTAAATGGTCTGCTCACCTCCTTAGCAGGTAACTACAATCATCGTAATAAAAATGTACGTCTCTATGAGATTGCCAATGTTTACCTGCCTAAGGCACTGCCACTGACAGAGCTTCCGGACGAGAGAAAGAAGCTGGCTCTGGGTATGTACGGCGACTGTGACTTCTTCCTGCTCAAGGGCGTGCTGGAGGAATTATTCCTCAAGTTAGGTCTGGATGGTAAGGTATCCTACGAGCCATCTCAGGAGAAACCATTCCTTCATCCGGGACGTCAGGCTCTGGTTTATGTCAATGGTAACTATGCCGGCTTCTTAGGTCAGGTTCATCCTGAGGTTGCTGACAATTACGGCATGAAGTGTGAAGCTTATGTCGCTGGTATCGACCTTCCTGTTGTAGTGGAAGCTGCTACATTTGACAGAAAATACGAAGGCGTAGCAAAATATCCGGCTGTAAACCGTGATTTAAGTCTGGTTATGAGTAAGGACATCTTCGTAGGTCAGATCGAGAAGATCATGAAGGATAAGGGTGGCAAGCTGCTCGAAAGCATCGCTCTCTTCGATGTATATGAGGGTGCACAGATCGAGGAAGGCTTCAAATCCGTCGCTTATAATCTGGTATTCCGTTCTGCAGAGCGCAGCTTAGAGACCGCTGAGGTAAATAAGATCGTTGATAAGATTCTGAAAGAGCTGAGCAAGCTTGGCGTGGAATTAAGAGCATAGTAAATTGAAACTATGAGATAGACACTCTGCGAGTGAGTCTTGAATTTAATATTAAATAGGTTAACTGTACAGAGCCAGCATCTATGATGTCTGGCTCTGTTTTTGTTTTATGGCGAAAGCCGAAGATTCCAGGTAGAATACGGTAATGAAATAGTTAATCTGTTCAAAAAAAATCGGGGAGATGAAATTATCTCCCCGAATTATTGTTTTTACTTATTTTTCTTCTTCTATAATTAACGATTTTATATCATCGCTTTTATATCATCTCTTCTGTATCATCCGTGATAAACATGGCATCGCCGAAGGAGAAGAAGCGATAGCCTTCTTTTACGGCTTCTTCGTAGGCTGCCATGATATGTTCCTTACCGGCCAGGGCGGAAACCAACATGAGCAGGGTGGACTCCGGCAGGTGGAAGTTGGTGATCAGGCAGTCGATGGCCTTAAAACGGTAGCCCGGATAGATGAAGATCTCTGTATTGCCACTGCCGGGAACGATGATACCGTCCTCTGTCGCAACGGATTCCAGAGTTCTGGTGGAGGTGGTGCCGACAGAGATGATACGGCCGCCGGCTGCCTTGGTGCTGTTGATCAGATCCGCCGCTTCCTGGCTTACCTGGTAGAACTCGGAGTGCATATGATGTTCCAGGACATTTTCCACTTTGACCGGACGGAAGGTGCCCAGACCGACATGCAAGGTAACCCGGGCAATCTTTACTCCCATGGCTTCAATCTCGTCCATGAGCTGTTGAGTAAAGTGCAGTCCGGCCGTCGGAGCTGCAGCAGATCCCTCATACTTGGCATAGACGGTCTGATAGCGGTTACGGTCCTTCAGCTTATGGGTGATATATGGTGGCAGAGGCATTTGACCCAGACGATCCAGCACTTCCTCGAAGATACCTTCATAGGTAAAATGCACCAGACGGTTGCCATCCGGCAGGACTTCCATGATCTCTGCCTCCAGTTCGCCGTTACCGAAGACGATCTGAGCGCCGGGACGACATTTCTTGCCCGGTTTGACCAGAGTCTCCCAGACATCATTCTCCATACGTTTGAGCAGGAGAATCTCCACCTGTCCGCCGGTCTCCTTCTTAGCACCCAGCAGCCGGGCAGGGATAACCTTGGTATCATTGATGACCAGACAGTCCCCAGGCTTTAAAAAGCTCTTAATGTCACGAAAAATCTTATGCTTCCGCTCGCCGGTCTTCTTATCCAGAACCAGCAGCCGGGAGGAAGAACGATCCTCCAGAGGATCCTGGGCGATCAGCTCCTGTGGCAGATCAAAATAAAAATCACTTGTCTTCATTTATCGATTCACTCCAATTCTGTCTTAATATGGTAATATGATCTGAATCTGAGATTCAGATCATTTATATTTTATTCTGCTGTATCATGCTTTATATTATCTGCATCCATGATTTATATCATTTCTATTCATACTATGGATTATCTGTCTCGTGGTTCATATCATTTGCATGATTCACTTTACATAACTTACAATACTTTTTTTCAGAAAGCAAGAGAAGATTGGATATCCTATCTCTTTTCGATGGATAGAATATGGATAAACCCAATATGTCTGAGTTGATGAATAGGGATAAAGAGTTGAGTTTGTTTAAGGAGAATAAGAGTCTTTGTCTAGGCTTTGTTTAAGGAGAATAAGAGTCTTTGTTTAGGCTTTGTTTAAGGAGAATAAGAGTCTTTGTCTAGGTTTTGTTTAAGGAGAATAAGAGTCTTTGTCTAGGTTTTACTTAAGAAGAACAGGGATCCTTGTGTTGATTTTGCTCTATCTTAGGGAATATGATTTATATAGAGCAAGAGGTAATCTTCAGAATTGCTCTATTTTAAGAATTTTAATATATATAGAGCAAGAGGTAATCTTCATAAATTGCTCTATATGTTAAGATTAGCTTTATGTAGAGCAAGCAGAATCATTGGTGATTTGCTCTAATGTATACGATTTTATCTGAATAGAGCAAATTAACATATCTATAAACTTGCTCTATTCATGGGAATTTACTGTCTATAGAGCAAGTTGTGCCACCCAAGGCTTGCTCTATATGCAAAGATTAGCCTCTCATAGAGCAAGTCGAG
>R05__coassemble_1562_pt1 | contig 8361 bp, 9 predicted proteins | sample R05__metabat2_low_PE_006 | metagenome-assembled genome bin R05
GTTGTTTTGTTATTCAGTTATCAAGATTCGTATCCGCTCTCGCAAGCGACTTCATTACTTTATCATAGCTTTCAGTCTTTGTCAACAACTTTTTTTCATATATTTTTCTTTCGAAAAACTTACTCTCTTGTCTCGCGACAGCTTCTTAATACTACCATTCCTTTTTATCTTTGTCAATACTTTAATTAAGCGATATCTTCCCTAAAATGTATTGTTCTTTAACAGTTTCTTATACTCTCCCCAGGATATCTCTACACCTCCCATACTCTTCAGATGTTCTGTCGGAAGCTGGCAATCGATCATAACAAAGTCCAGACTACTTAAGAGTCCTGCAAGAAGGATCAACGCCACCTTGGAACCATTTGCCATATCGGAAAACATGCTCTCCCCAAAGAAGCATCGACCAATTATCACACCATATAAGCCTCCTGCCAGGGCATCATCCACGTAAGCCTCCACACTGATGGCATATCCTCTTTCATAAAGCTTATAATAAGCCTTCTCCATCTCATCAGAGATCCAGGTTCCCTCCTCGAACTCCCGCTTTAAACGACACCGATGCATGGTATCATAAAAATCCCGATTGATCATGATCCTGGTATCATGCTTCCTGAAATATTTCTTCATAGACTTTGAGATATGAATCTCCTTCGGTCTTATAATGAAGCGTTCCTTCGGGCACCACCACTGGATAATCTCCCCCGGATTATACCAGGGAAAGATACCATTGCAATAAGCAAGAAGGAGTCTCTCCGGCTTCAGATCTCCACCAATCGCCAGAAGACCGTCCTCATCGGCAAGCTCCGGATAAGGAAAACAAATCTTATTTTCATCCAACATAAATACCGACATATTTACTCCCTTTTTATAAATAAACAGACTCTGCGACAAGTCTTAGTATCAGATTTGTGTCAGCTTTGCTGATATTCTTTTATTATACTTCATTATCGTCACTTTGTCATTTTTCGTCATCAGAAATCTGCCCTGAGCGGGCAAATGAAGAAGTTCGGAACAAACCTTCTTTGTAAGGGAATCCTGGATATGCTATAATCAAACCAGTCGTAATAGCAGGGGGAAAACCATGACAGCTCCTGATTATATTCGAAACAGCAGGAGCTAGCCCATGCAAGCACCTGACCATATCTGAATGAACAGAAAGCCAAGCGAGTAAAGGAAAGGAGTCCCTTATGGCAATACAGGGAAGCACAAAAGAAAAAACAAGGAATCTTATAAAAGAACCCAGGCAATATAAAGTCATCATGCACAATGATGACTTCACCACAATGGAGTTTGTCGTGTCGATCTTAGAGGATATCTTCCATAAATCCCACGCGGATGCTGAAACAATCATGCTCCTTGTCCACCAGAAGGGACAGGCTGCCGTAGGAAAATATCCTTATGATATCGCAATGACAAAGACCAGGGAGTCCATGCTTCGCGCCAGGAAGGCGGGCTTTCCATTTCGGATGACGGTGGAGGAAGACTAAATGAATGTTTCAAAGGAAGTGGCAGATTCTATTCAGCTTGCCTATACATTTACCATTAAGAATAATTATGAATATGTCTCTCCGGAGGCCATTCTCTATGCAATCAGCCAGAATTATTACTTCCGAAGCGCCTTTCAGAGCTGTGGCGGTAATGTTGAACTACTCCAAGGTGATCTCATAGATTACATGGACAGCTACTTAAAGCTTACCCAAGTTCCGGAGTCTGAACCGGATCTCTCCGCAAGTGCCAATCAGGCCTTAGTCAATGCACAGCTTCAGGCTGCAAACAGTGGCAAAGACACGGTAGAGTTTTCTCATCTGCTGCACGGAATCTGGACATTGCCGGAATGCTATGCTGTCTACTACATGGAGTCCCAGGGCGTGGAAGAAAGCATGCTCCTGCAGGCGATTCTGAATCTTACCGACAGGAAGACAGAGGGCTTATCAGAGGCAGATCACACAGAAGAGGCCGGAGGCAAACCGGACTTTGAACGCTATGCGCCTTGTGTGAATGATCTCCTCGATACTGTAAATCCACTGATCGGACGTGAGGCAGAATTAGAAAGAACCATACAGATTCTTCTGCGAAAGGACAAGAATAACCCTCTTCATATCGGAGAACCCGGTGTCGGAAAGACCGCTCTCGTTTACGGACTTGCAAGGAAGATAAATGAAAAAAAGGTGCCGGATCTGTTAAAAGATGCAAAAATCTATGCTTTAGATCTCGGAAGTCTGTTAGCAGGAACTCAGTACCGGGGTGATCTTGAGAAAAGATTAAAAAATCTCCTGGAAGATATCAGTAAAGAAGCGAATCCTATCATCTACATTGATGAGATTCATAACTTATCCGGTGCCGGTGCCGTGGGAGAAAGCTCCTTTGATATCTCTAATCTCCTGAAGCCTTATCTTGCCTCCGGTAAGATTCGTTTCATCGGAGCAACTACCTATGAGGAATATAAGAAATATTTCGAGAAAAACAAGAGTCTGGTAAGACGCTTTCAGAATGTGGAGATCGGTGAGCCGTCCGAGGAGGAAACCTTAAAAATCCTGGAAGGTTTAAAAAAGAAGTATGAAAAATATCACGGAGTGACCTACAGGAAGGATGTACTTTCTTATATTGTAAAAATGAGCAGAAAATATATCAAAGAACGTTTTCTTCCGGATAAGGCCATAGATCTGATGGATGAAGCCGGTTCATATCGAAAGATGCATCCTCTCGACCAAAAGACCCAATCGATCGGTAAGGATGTGATCAACGAGATTTTAACAAAGATCTGTCGTGTACCGATAGAGAGTATATCAAAGGAAGAAAATGATAACCTGGCCACTCTGGAAAGAAGAATCCTCTCCAGGGTCTTCGGGCAGGAAGAGGCAGTAAGTCAGGTGGTCAATGCCATTAAATTCTCCAGAGCAGGTCTCCTGGAAGACGGAAAGCCTCTGGCAAGCTTCCTCTTTGCCGGGCCTACCGGTGTTGGTAAAACAGAGATTGCCAGGACCCTCGCAGAAGAGCTCGGCGTAAGTCTGGTGCGCTTCGATATGAGTGAATACGGTGAGAAGCATGCGATTGCTAAGCTCATCGGTTCTCCTGCCGGTTATGTGGGTTATGAGGAAGGCGGACTCCTGACGGAGGCGATTCGCAAGAACCCATCCTGTGTCTTACTTCTTGATGAGATTGAAAAAGCCCATCCGGAGATCTTTAATGTATTGCTCCAGGTTATGGACTATGCTACCTTGACAGATAATCAGGGAAGAAAAGCAGATTTCAGAAATGTTATCATCATCATGACCTCCAATGCAGGAGCCAGCCAGATAGGAAAGTCAGGCATCGGTTTTTCTGCAACAGAAGTTACCTCCTCCGTGATTTCCGAAGAGGTGAAAAGAATCTTCCAGCCGGAATTTCGCAACCGTCTGAGCCGCATTGTGGTATTCAACCATATGGATGACAGGATGGGACGTTCTATTGCCGGAAGAAAGCTTGATGAGCTCGCCGGGCTTCTCCTTGGCAGGAAGGTAAACTTCATCTATACAGACCAGTCCCTCCTCCTTCTTGCAAAGAAAGGAAGCAGTCGTGAATTCGGTGCCAGGGAGATGGATCGCATCATTGCTGCCGAGATTAAGCCCCTGTTGGTAGATGATCTTCTCTATGGCAAGCTGAAAAAAGGTGGTAATTGCTGCTTAGATAGCAAGGGAGACAGCTTCATCCTCATCTATCCATCCGATAAAAAGAAAAAGCAAGCTTCTGTAAATCCATAAAACCCCATGCTGCCTCGTCGCACCAGTTCACATAAAGCCAAAAACAGCTTTCTTTGCTAATATCATGATTCACAATCGTCATCTGCATAGCAAAGAAAGCTGGCTGCTACTTAAAAGCTTATACTGTTTTTATCTGCATACCTTTCTCCCGAATTGCATGCATGAATTTCTTCTTATAATAATCTTCCATAGAAGCTGCTACGATGCACTCCAGGCGATGATTCATCTTATCAAATGCAGCCCGGTCAACACATTTTATCTGCCTGCTGCTGATCCGGATCACCTTCAGGTGGCTGCAGTCTGCAAAAATCTTCTCCTCTATCCTCTGTATGCCATCCCCTAAATCAAGCTCTCTCAGTTTTTTATTCTCTGCAAAGCATTCCCTCTCCAGTTCTCTCAGGCAGGACGGACAGATGATTTTATAAGCTTCATCACATTCCGCAAAGGCATGCCTTGAAATCGCCCGGATGGAATAATAGTAATCTCCCAGCTTCACACGCTCCGGCAATCGGATTACTCTGTCATTACTATGATAACGAAGACAGCGTACACTACCTGCTGAGATGGACGGATTCAGAATCTGGAACTCTCCCTGATCTGTACTGATACATTTGCCCTTATAATTAGAGAAGGCCCATCTGCCATGAATCTCCGTCTCATCTTCTACCTGGTCAGGCATCTGATTCCAGACGAATTCATAGCCCTTTTTTTGAAGCTGCGGATATCGGATTCGATCATGATAGTGATAATATGTCTCTTCGATACACTTATCCTCTTCATAAAATCTCACAGGATATTCCTTATATTCTTTCCAAAAGACTGCGTGAATATCCCTATCCTCTGTGATCCGTTCAAAATCACGATCCCACCTGTCAAAATGGTAAAAATAAGTAGCATCCTCTGCTTTCTTCACATCGACCGGAGTGCTCGCGCTCTCTCCATAATATACAGAGTTCTCCTGAATCAGCTCACCATCTCCATCAAAAAAACGTACCGTAAATCTCTTGCGTCTGGCATGAAATCTGGCCTTGGCCATACGATCCCCATCGATTCCCTGCAATCTGCAGCTCCAACCGGAAAAATGATATTCGAACTCCTCGCTATCTTCCTTGACAGGAATGATCGCGGCCCGGGCATCCTGCCCATAGGGAACCGTTTCACTTCCCAGTATCTTACCATTTTCATGGAAATACATCACCAGATATTCCCTGGGCACTTCTTCTGTGACAGGACATACCACCAGATTAGAGTGGATATGGGATAAATCCTGATTCCATCCACGAAAGACCACCCTGTGGTGTTCCTTCTCTTCCAGAATCTCCTTCATCTTTGGGGGAGTAACAGATTCTCCATCCGGGACAAACAGAGTCTGCAGGACATTTTGATCCCTGTCCTGAAAGATGACAATATGCTTTTTTGCAGTCTTTTTCTTACGGATGATCTTTTTCTTCTCCATAGGACTTCTATTTAGCCTCTCCACTCATACATGCAAATCGTCCGGGAACATCCCTTGCGACCTGCAGTCGCTCCATACCACATGATACACGTTACGGAAACATTTCCTATCTGATAATCATATCATAAGAGAGCAAAAAAAACCATGTCTGTAAACAGACATGGTTTCATCTAATTGTATCTGATACAAGTCACAATCTAACGAATCACTCCACGGATTGCTTCCAGAAGATCATCAAATTCTTCAAATGCAGGATACTGTGGGAAATCTTTCTTAATCTGCTCTGTGGATCGGAATAAAAATCCTGCCTTGCTGGCCTCGATCATGGCCAGATCATTAAAGCTGTCTCCACTGGCAATCGTCTCAAAGCCACAAGATTGCAGAGCCTTGACTGTGGTTAACTTGGACTTAGGACATCTCATCTGATAACCGGTGATCGTACCATCCTCTGCCACTTCCAGAGTATTACAGAAGATTGTCGGCCAGCCAAGCTTCTCCATCAGTGGTTTGGCAAACTGTTCAAAGGTATCGCTCAGGATAACCGTCTGACACTCTGTGCGAAGCTGATCCAGGAATTCCTTGGCTCCGGGAAGCGGATCAATCTTGGCGATCGTCTCCTGAATCTCTTTTAATCCCAGTCCATGTTCCTTAAGAATATCCAGTCGATATTTCATAAGCTTATCATAATCCGGCTCATCACGGGTTGTCTTTCTGAGCTCAGGGATACCGGTCTCTTCTGCAAATGCAATCCATATCTCAGGGACAAGAACACCTTCCATATCCAAACAAGTAATATACATATTCTATCCTCCATATATATGCTTTTATCGATCAATTAATCACGTCCCGATGTGATTGGGCAAGGTGCATATCATGCCAGGCATGACAATTGATTGAAATAGTCAGATGGATGAATTATAACATCCTTTTTCCTTCATTACAAGATATTATGAACATCTCGCATGCAAAAAGTCGATACTCGTCTCCATCGCTTGTTTAAAGTTCTCAGGAACCTTAAAAATATGCTCTCCCTTCTCGATCTCCAGCAAAGTACAGTCTTTATATCTTGCAGCCGCCTCTCTGGAATATCGGATGGCAGCAATACTGTCCCAGGTCCCGTGACAGATCAGCACCGGATGTTCATAGACTGTCAATTCCGTCCAGGGATCCAGCGATCTCATGTCCGTGATATATTTCCTTCCTATACCGGTGCCACGATACATCTCGATGTATTCCGGTACTTCCTCCGCATCAAAGGATTTACCCATCATATATCCGCTGCGAAGATAATCCGGTCCGCATAAGGCAGGGTAATACATCATCAGTGCCTTCACCTCTTCTTTGTGGTCTGCAGCCAGGAGTCCGGCAGTCAGTCCTCCCTGAGAGCATCCACAGAGAACGATATGGTTCTGATCCACATAAGGCTGCTCCATCATATATTCATAAACAATCTCCATCTCTTCCTTATCTGTGAGGATACTGCAATCAATATCCTCTCTTCCGTAGCTTTTCGTGCCTTTCGATCCTGTAAAATCAAAGACAAAAACATGATATCCCTGCTCAGAAAAAGGGATGGCAAAGCGACTGGTAGAATTTGCATTACTGGCAAATTCGTGCGCAATCAACATCGCCGGATAAGATCCATCCGGATCCTTGGCCGGATGATAGCATCTTCCATATATGACCAGAGAATCCTGATGGAGATAAAATTCATCTACCGGTCCTTTATATTCTTTTACATTCATGTGTTCATTCCTATCATATAAAATAAGAGTCAAGTCCGGCTTATCCCCAAAGCCTCCGGCTCTTTCGCTGATCCGCTTATCTTATCAGGCATAAATCTCCCGTACTGAAATAGGCCTGACAGCCGGGATCAGATCCAATCATAATCTCCGCCTGTGATCGCCAGACTGAGAAGACCGTCCATCCTCTCGACCGCTTCTTCCCCTTCAATCACTTCAATCAGCTCCGCCGTATCGAGCAGATCCTCCAGGGATTCATCCGGTCCGATCTCATAGTCAATCTCTCTCTCGCAGGACAGGCAGGGGATCTTCTGCATGGTTTGCAGAGACAAAAACTTCTCCTGACATCTCTTGCATTGGTAATATCCGCATAGTTTCGTTCCGTATGGTACATAAAACATGATTTTCTCCTTCTTAACATCATGACTGTCTGCCTCTAGCCGGACAGAATTCCTGATACCATCATATCAAAAGCTTACATCCACTCCTTGTGGCAGGAGCAGGATATCATCTGCTGATGACAGACAGGACAGATCTCATAGCCACAGTCCCAATGATGACAATGACCGGAACGGACTCCGCAGCCCATGCATCTGCCAACAGCCGGACCAAAGCCTTCTTCACTGGATCCGTAGCAGATACGATGATATCCTATCCCATCGATCTTCACCTTGGTAACAGTACACTCCTTACTCTTAGAGTGCTCCATCCCACAGGCAGGACATACAGTAGATCTCTTAAACAGGCTCATCTTCCCGCCCTCTAATGACAACCGCTGCAGCCGGCACATCCGCTCTTAGACTCAGACAACTGCTGCACCACTTCACGATAGGAGGATTCCATCTCTCTCTGAAGAATCTGTGTATTGGCAGTATAAACCAGCATATTTAATTCGAAATCTTTCTGAAAATCTGCCATGGAGAACTCCTGCTGTCTCATCTGTCCCTTCTCTCTTAATAAAGAAGAAAAGATACCGTGACGATCTTCTTCAAATACCTGAATCGATAACTCCATATCCATACCGGGAACATAGCCACATAAAAAGAGGGATAATTCACCAATAATACTCTCATCCAGATATCCCATCAGCTGAAAATCTTCCATGTCTTCTTCAAATTCCATCCAACGTGCTTCCTTCTGTATCGTCATCAATGTCAATTCTTTAAAAAACTCCATCGGGAGCTGATTCATCTTCTTCAACCTTCTTTCTCTATCCGGGATTCCTGTCAGGAATCCCCTGCCTTTCTGACATATATTTATTCATTATAATATCAGAAGACGGAATAATCAATATGAAAAAAGGACTGTCGCAATGAAACAGCCCTCCCCAAACGGCAGCGTTCCATGTCACATGGAATCCTTCTGTTGTTTTTACGCAGGATCTCTTCGTCCTGCGCTCCCGATGTGTTGCGCTTTGCTACTC
>R05__coassemble_1565_pt1 | contig 8357 bp, 8 predicted proteins | sample R05__metabat2_low_PE_006 | metagenome-assembled genome bin R05
GTTTTGTATGTTTTTCCTTTTCTGACTTCAGGCATACGAGATAGTAATCCGTACTGCATTCCGGATCAGCAAGCCTGACATTGACTTTACCGGGAATTGTCTGTCCGCGTTTAATGAAATAGTCGGAGGCGAACATGGGATACTCGGAGTTAGCGCCAATTTCAGAGTAAGACTCTTCCTCAATCTGCAGAAGATATTTGCTGTTTGGTGTCTTATCCCGATGCATCTTTGCCCAGAAGCCGATGCGCTGCAGCAGAAGAATGGAAAGCCCATCCAGATCCTTCAGATGAAGCTGGGGATAGAAGGAGAGAGGGCTTCCGGAAGGAAGCGATATGTAGAGCGTTTCACTGCCGCATTTCTTTGCATAGAAAGAGTCATCAACAGGCTTGTAGTGCAGGACAGCAAGCTGATAGATGCCCTGCTTCAGTTTTTCTTCATAGTCAGCATCATCGGTCATATCGGCAGCAATTGTCATGCCACCATAGAGACTATTGATCATAGGGGTTAATGCAGCCTGTGGAACAGGTGCGCAAAAGCCGATGGAGAGCGTGTGCAGACTGCGGTCATAAGCTTTGATTTTTTTCTCAAAATCCGCGGCGTATAAAAGAACCTGTCCGGCATATTCTGCTGCGCGGACACCGGTCTCATTCAGCCGAAGATGATTTTTGCTGCGGATAAAGAGTGTGAGACCCAGTTCATTCTCCAGCTGTTTCATGGAACGGGTAAGTGTCGGTTGGGAAATATGAAGCTTTTCCGATGCAGCGCTCAATGTGCCATACTCAGCAAATGCAGTAAGCTGTTCGAGTAAATGCAGTTCTATCATATATATCAATCCTTTCAGTTGTCATGCATGCAGCATATTCGCCGGTGGGGAATTTGCCACAATTCAAAAATGAATAGCAGTATCAGCTATTGGTATTGTACATAAAATCGATTCTCTTGTAAACTGGACATAGATAATATCACTCAGAGATTACCTGAAGAAGGGCAATACCCTGTGAAAGGAATAAAATCATGGATTATATCACCCTTTATAACGGCATCAAAGTACCTGCTCTTGGCATCGCACCTTCCTGATCAGTCCGGGTAGATACAGAAAAGTCAGTATACGCAGCATTAAAACTGGGTTATCGCCATTTCTAAGAAATATTACTATGCGACCGAGGAACAGGTGCAGAAATACGCTGAGATAAAACGGACATAAGGCCTTCGGGCTTCACCACAGATTAAGAAAGGAAATCAATATGGCAGAAAAAATTGTACAGACAGCAGGAAGAAATGCGCTTGGAGAATTCTCTCCGGAGTTTGCTCACTATAATGATGATGTATTGTTTGGAGAAAACTGGAACAATCAGGATATCGATGTAAAGACCAGAAGTATTATTACGGTAGTTGCTCTGATGTCCTCCGGTATTACAGACTCTTCTCTGAAGTTTCACCTGATGAATGCAAAAGCACATGGTGTTACGCAGAAAGAGATTGCAGCGATCATCGCTCATACAGCATTCTATGCAGGCTGGCCTAAGGGTTGGGCGGTCTTTAATTTAGCCAAGGAAGTGTGGGAAATCGGTGAAGGCGATCTTCCTTATGAGGATGAAGACATGCGGGCCCATGCAAAATCCATGGTATTCCCAATCGGTCAGAAAAATGACGGCTTCGCTCAGTATTTTATCGGACAGAGTTATCTGGCACCGGTTTCCATGCAGCAAGTCGGAATCTTCAATGTGACTTTTGAGCCGGGGTGCCGCAATAACTGGCACATTCATCATGCTTCAGATGGTGGCGGACAGATTATTATCTGCGTGGCAGGTCGTGGATATTATCAGGAATGGGGAAAGGATCCGGTGGAAATGAAACCAGGTGACTGCATCAATATTCCGGTAGGCGTCAAGCACTGGCACGGTGCTGCTCCTGATTGCTGGTTCAGCCATCTGGCGGTGGAAGTTCCTGGGAAAGATGCTTCTAATGAATGGCTGGAAGCAGTGGACGATGAGACCTATAAAAAATTGAAATAAATAAGATCAATCAAATCCTCCAGGATGCTCTCCTGGAGGATTAAAATTTTTATGGTTAGGATAAACAGCATTCTTCAGAAATGGATAGACATAGGTTCCAAAGAGAGACCCGAAGAAATTATCAACTATATAATGTCATTCATCACGTTATGAGAACATTCTTTATACCTGGGATAGTACCAACCTGCAGCTAACAGCTCAGATCCAGTGCCGCAAAGTAGAACAGGTGCCACTGGAGGCGGCCGTGGATCCGAAGGATCCTTCCGATGATTTTTTCAAAAAAAGGTTGTAAATTTGAGAAATTTATAGTATTAGGGAGAGACCTACGTGGTAGCGTGATAAAGTGGTAGCATGATAAAACTTGCTGAAAAGTCTCTGCAAGATGCACCGTCGGTGTCCGAAAGCACAGACTTGCACCAAAAGATACGATAGAGGAGAGTAGAGATGAATTCAAAGAAGTTATTTAATATCGGACCGGAGCGGACCCTGTCGCTGATCTGTTTTATTCTGATCATTGTAGCCTGGTGCGCCCTGTCCTTCGGCGGAGTGGTCTCTGAGTTATTTTTGCCAACACCCCTGGCGGTTGTAAGAAAGCTGGTAGAAATGTATCAGGATGGTTCTCTTTGGGCCAATTGTTATGAGTCCACCATGCGAGTGGTGATTGGATGGGTCTTTTCTGTGATTGTGGCATTGCCCTGTGGTATGCTGATGGCAAATTCCAAAAAATTCAGTGCCTTTATCCAGCCGATCATTGAGTTCGCCAGATATCTGCCGGTAGTAGCCTTGGTGCCACTGACCCTTCTGTATCTGGGTATTGGAGAATCTCAGAAATATACCATCATTTTCCTGGGAACCTTTTTCCAGTTGGTATTGATGGTCTGCGATACAGTTTCCGGTGTGGATCAGAACTTTATCAATGCGGCCAAAACTCTGGGCGCCAGCAAGAAGCAGATCTATCTGGAAGTCATTTTCCCGGCAGCCCTTCCGGGACTGATGGACGATTTCCGCCTGACCATCGGATGGGCCTGGACCTATCTGGTTGTTGCGGAGATGGTTGCAGCCAGCAATGGACTGGGATATATGATCCTTACCTCACAGAGATATCTTGCCACAGATACCATTTTTGCAGGTCTGATCCTGATCGGCCTGATCGGTCTGGTCACCGACTTCATTTTCAGAATCCTGACAAAGATCGTGGCTCCATGGCAAGATAGGTTGAACGATTAATTTGAAGGGAAGCCCCATGTGCGGGCGTTTATAGGTGAGGAAAGAGCGATGAGAGAGATAAAATTACAGGCGAAAAACCTGACCAAGATCTACGGCGACCCGGGAAATGAAGTGGTTGCCGTGTCAGATATTAATCTGGAGATCCGGGAATCGGAATTTGTCATGATCGTAGGACCCTCCGGTTGTGGCAAAACGACCCTGATCAATATGCTGGGAGGACTCCTGGATGCCAGTTCCGGAGAAGTACTTCTGGATGGCAAACCGGTAACCGGCCCAGGAGCGGACCGGGGAATGGTCTTTCAGGGATACAGTTTATTCCCTTGGCTGACGGTGCAAAAGAATGTGGAGTTTGGGTTGAAGATGAAAAATGTTCCGGTCAAAGACCGGGAAGCCCAGGCAAAGCGTTACATTGACCTGGTTGGTTTGACTGGATTTGAAAATGCATTGCCTAAGCAGCTTTCCGGTGGTATGAAACAGCGTGTGGCAATTGCCCGTACTCTGGCAAATGAGCCGGAGATCCTTCTGATGGATGAGCCATTTGGCGCACTGGATGCTCAGACCCGTGTGGTCATGCAGGAATTACTTGCGGACATCAGCCGAAAAACAAAGACCACGATTTTATTTATCACCCATGACATCGACGAAGCGGTGCTTTTGGGGGATCGCATTTACATCATGAGTAGGCGCCCGGGAACTATTCGTAGCGTGATCGATGTGAAACTTCCGGAAAATCGAACCCACGACTGTCTGGTCCTTCCGGAATTCCTGGAGACAAAAAAGACGATCATGGATATGCTCTGGCAGGAGAGCCAGGATGCGGCACTGGACCGTTAGATAATCTATTAATATATGTAGAAGGAGTAAGAAAATGAAAAAGAAAATCAGTATTTTATTGGCAATGATCATGGTGGTTTCCATGATGTTAGCAGGCTGTGGCTCTTCCGGCAGCGATTCTTTCGAAAGCTCTTCCGAGAGCGACGAGGGACTGACCAAAGTCAGCGTTGCATTCTGTACATTTACAGGTTATGCCCCAATGTTTATTGCGAAAGAGAATGGCTACTTTGAGGATAAGGGAATCGATATTGACATTATGGTCATCGAGGATGAGTCAACTTATGCCAGCCTGATCACCAAGGGCGATATCCAGTTCCTGGCAACTGCTCAGGATCCAAATGTCAGAATGTATGGAAATGGTGCTACCATGAAATATGTGCTGACCATGGATAAATCCGTGGGCGCTGACGGCCTGGTTGCAACTGCAGACATTCAGAGTCTGGATGATCTGAAGGGAAAGACCGTTGCTCTTGACAAGTCCGCATCTTCTTATTATTTCTTCCTGAAAGCACTGGAAGACAGTTCCATCACCGAGGATGATATCAATGTTCTTGATATGGGTGATACCACAGAGGCCGGTGTTTCCTTCATGGGCGGAAAGGTTGATGCAGCGATCATGTGGGAGCCGGAACTTTCTGAGGCTCTGGACAGTGTAGAGGGCGCCCATGCTCTGGTTACCAGCGCAGATTATCCGAATTGCATTTCCGACAGCCTGGTTGTAAATACAAAATACGCTGAGGAGAATCCGGAGATCGTCACTGCTATGCAGGAAGCCTGGAATGAGGCGGTTGCATTTTACAATGAGAACCCAGAGGAGAGCTATGAGCTGATGGCAAGCGGCTTCGAGGAGGTTACGGCAGAGGATATTAAAGGAGACTGCGAGGGTCTGGAATTCCTGGGCGAAAGTGAAAATGCCGCTCTTGTAGATGAGGCAAATGAGGAAAATATCTTCAACATCTGCCAGGATATGGCAGAGTTCTGGGAGGCTCAGGGCGAGTGCAAGTCCACAGATCTTACCGATTACTTCACACTTGTAAAATGAATTTGGGGAATGCGAATGCTCGTTTTTGCATAAGAATAAGTTGAAAAAAGTCAGTGCCGTGTGCACTGGCTTTTTCTGCGTATAAGTGGGATTGGGCATGTATCATACTGAACTAAGGTATCCTGCTGGTGGGCAAGGTGGAAAAGGAGCAGGACCGGTATCGAAGGTCGAAAGATAATTCATTCCTTTACTGGTAAAAATAGGAATTTAAGGTTGACATCGTGTAAATAATGATATATTATATTTACACAGTGTAAATATAAAAAGGAGAAATGCTATGTCCAGAGGATCACTTGAACTGACAGAAAAGAGAAAGAATGAGATTATCGATGCCTGTGAGTTCATATACAAAGAAAAGGGATTTCAGGGTGTGAATATTAAGGAGATCAGCACAGTGCTGGATATGACCAGGCCTGCCATCTACCATTACTTTGAGACAAAGGAAGAGATTCTTCTGGCCCTTTTGATCCGGGAATATGCTGTGTGGCTTGAAGAACTTTCGGATTTCGATTTTGAGGCAGAACACAGCAGTGATGAAGTGATGGAAAAGCTTGCTTCCAGTCTCAGGGAACGAGATGTTATGCTTCGTATCCTGAATATGAATCTGTTTGAGATCGAGATTAATTCAAGGGTGGAGCATCTGGCAGAGTTTAAAAAGAGTTATATGGAGGAGACAAAGCTTTTAAAACGTTATCTTGCGATATGCAAGCCTTCTCTTGATGAAACCACGGCAGAAGGTTTTGTCCGGAATCTGAATGCATTTCTGATCGGACTTTATCCATTTACACACCATACAGAAAAGCAGCTTGAGGCTATGAAGATAGCAGGGATGGAAGAAGAGGACCCCTCTGTTTATGAAGCAGTGAAAAACTTTCTGACAGGACTTGCCATCTTTCAATAACAAAACAGGAGGAAACGAAAATGTACAACAAGAATTTAAAACTCAGCAATGGCGTAGATATTCCCCAGTTTGGACTGGGTACCTGGTTTATTGATGATGATAAAGTGGCAGAGGCTGTAAGAGAAGCCGTGAAGCTTGGTTACAGACATATTGATACGGCGCAGGCTTATGGTAATGAGCGTGGCGTTGGCGAGGGCGTCCGGACCTGCGGTATTCCCCGTGAGGAACTCTTTGTAGTATCCAAAGTCGCAGCAGAGCACAAGACTTATGAAGAAGCTATGCACGGAATTGATGAGACACTTGCCAAGATGGGTTTGGATTATCTGGATATGATGATTATCCACAGTCCGCAGCCATGGGTAAAGGTAAATCAATGTGAAGACCGTTATGTAGAAGGAAACCGCGCAGCATGGAAAGCCCTCGAGGATGCTTACAAAGCCGGCAAGTTAAAAGCTATTGGTATTTCAAACTTCCAGATAGGTGATATCGAGAATCTTCTTGAGACAGCCAGGATCAAACCGATGGTCAATCAGATCCTTCTTCATATCAGCAACACACCGATCGAACTGGTGGAATATTGCCAGACAAATGACATAGTCGTGGAAGCCTATTCTCCGATTGGACATGGTGAGATTCTGAAAAATGAAGATATTGCTGCCATGGCGGCTAAGTATGGTGTAACTGTACCACAGCTCTGCATCCGCTATACTCTGCAGCTGGGTGCTGTCACACTTCCGAAGACCGGCAATCCTGAGCATATGAAGAGCAATGCTGAGGTTGATTTTGAGATTAGCACAGAGGATATGGAGACCCTGAAGAACTTCAAGAAGATCGAAAGCTATGGCAAGAGCGGTATTTTTCCGGTTTATGGTGGTAAAATGTAAGCTGTAACTTTAAACCGATGTGATCATTTACCAAGTACTGTCATTTATGACAGGTACTATCCTTGAAGAAAGTAAAAGGCTATGATTAAGAAATATATTGAAGAAGCAAATTTTGAAGATACTGGTTTCAGCTCCAATCTGAAAGAACTGGAAGCGGTGGAGTTTCCCTTGTAAAATCAGGTTTAAACAGATATAATAAAAGCAACCTATAAAGAGTGCGCGAGAGACAAGCTCGTTGACCGCACAGCAACCTGCCTAATGGCACGCCTTCGGTGTACTTAAATGGCAAGGTGCTAAAGCTTGACCGATGGGTGAGAATAATATCTGATGATGGCACCTGTCGGAGACGATGGGTGTTCTTTTTATGCCTCTTTATAGGAATCTAATCTCAAGGAGGCATTACATATGCGAAACGTAACTAAATTGTCAAAACTTAACGGCAAGGTCTATGTCTATTTAAAGGACCCTGCCACCACCGAAAAATTCCTCCAGGCTGCCGAAGCTGAGGGCTTCACCTTTAGCAATGGCGCGAAGCCCACATCCCGTCCCGGAAATGATCTTTACGCCGTAAACTCTGACCACACGATCAGCCACTGCGGCTTCACCGGTCATATGGCCTTCCAGTCAGCGAAGACCGTCGGAAGCCAGGAACTGATACGGGTGGATTATGAGAAATACCTGGCAGGAGAGGAGGTATATCTTTTCAGAATTATATTCCATTGGAACCGATGTGGTTGATCTGGATGAGACCATTGCCCATCTGGAAGCGAATGGATATAAAATCACGGGCCCTGTTGTGCATACAACTGTTGGCCGCCAGACATTTGTGCAAGATTCTAATGGTGTGCGAATCTGTCTGATCGAACACACGGAAGAATATAAGAAAAAGTATATTAAAAATCAGGAGGAATAGAACAATGGCAAGTTATTGTAAGGATAAAATAAGGAATTTGTGGAGGTATTATGGATCAATCACTTGATATAAAGATCACACCTTTCAATTTAATAAAATTTGCTCTGCCTACCGTGATCGCCCAGATCTTCATGGGAGTCTATTCCATGGTAGATGGCATTTTTGTGTCAAATGTCATCGGTACAGATGCTTTGTCAGCAGTCAATATCGTAATGCCTTATGTGATGGTCGTGCTGGCATTTGGCGTGATGATCGGAACCGGCGGTAATGCAATCATATCGGCCCAGATCGGCGAGGGAAAAACCCGAGAAGCCAGAGAAAATTTTACCCTCCTTTGTATCGTCTGCCTGGTGGGCTGCGGTATGATTTCGCTGCTGTCTATCATTTTCTGTAAACAGCTGCTGGTGCTTTTGGGGGCAAGTGAGCTGCTGATGGATTACTGCATGAGCTACGCCTATCCGCTTTTTTGTGTAGCACCACTCGCACTTTTAGGCATGGCACTTCAATCCTTCTTCATTGCCAACGGAACACCGGGGATGGG
>R05__coassemble_2768_pt1 | contig 5719 bp, 3 predicted proteins | sample R05__metabat2_low_PE_006 | metagenome-assembled genome bin R05
AGATTGAGAGAATATTTAGAAAAGCTTCCGGAGGAGGAGAAGCAGATTGTATTTTTCGATGAAATGCCCTGGCTTGATACCAATCGGTCCGGCTTTTTAGATGCCTTTGAATGGTTTTGGAATGATTTTGGATGTGCACGAAGTAATCTTGTGTTCATTGTTTGTGGATCGGCAACGTCGTGGATGGTAGAGCATATCAATAAAAACAAGGGTGGTCTTTTTAATCGGCATACCTGCAGGCTTTACCTTAATCCCTTTACTTTATCAGAAGTAAAAGAATATCTGGAGTCAAAAGGATTTTTATGGTCTTTTTATAATATTGTCGAGTGCTATATGATTATGGGAGGCATTCCTTTTTATTTGAGCCTGCTCAAGAAGAAATTGTCTTTGAGCCAGAACATAGACCGATTATTTTTTGAGGAAAAAGGCGAATTATGGGATGAATTTGGTAATTTATATGCCGCTTTATTTTCTGATAGCGATGCATATATCCGAATCGTCATGGCTTTGAGTGAAAGACAGGGAGGACTTTCGAGGAATGAAATTATTGAAAATACGGGAATCCCTTCGAATGGTGCCTTGTCGAAGATTCTGACCAATCTGGTTGATTCCGGTTTTGTGAGAATACAATTGTTTTATGGGAAAAAGAAAAAGGATGCCAAATATCAGCTGGCTGATTACTATACAGCTTTTTATTTTCACTTTATAAAAGATAATTACGGTAAAGATGAAAATTATTGGAGTCATTCGGTTGATAATCCATCCAGACGGGTCTGGGAAGGCTTGACATTTGAACAGGTCTGCAAAGATCATATCAGACAAATCAAGAAAGCATTGGGGATATCCGGTGTTTTAACAGAAGAATCGATATGGAATACTTTAAGTGATGATGAGAAAGGTATTAATGGTGCGCAGATTGACATGGTAATTGAACGAAGAGACCGGGTAATCAATTTGTGTGAAATTAAATTCTCAAGAGATGCCTTTGTGATCGATAAATCCTATGATATGGTTCTGAGGAACAAAATATCATCTTTTGTAAATAGTACAAAGACGAAGGCGTCTATTCAATTGACTATGATAACCACATATGGTATTAAGAAGACTATGTATAGTGGACTGGTGACAAATGAGATTACACTGGAGGATATTTTCACACAGTGATCTCGCACGTCCAAATCCTAGAAAATAAATACGTTTTGGACCTTGTAATTATGCTTTGGGTAAAGTCTGGATATCAGGAGCAGGGCATTGATTTTTGAATGAAATAATGATATAAAAATAGGAGAAAAATGAACATTATTATTGTGTAATCGAAATGTTCATTTTTAAATAATATTCATTTTTAATCACAGTGACAAAACGATTATACGGCTTACTTAAGCCGTTTTGTAACAAAAACAATAATATTCGAAAAATTAAGGAGTTTTCAAGAATTAAGAGATAGAATTATGGAGAATGAAAAAACAGGATTTTTAAAGAAAACCAAAGAAAAGCTGGGGCAGCTGGGACGGAAGGGGAAGATTCTCATCGCGATCCTTCTATGCCTGGTCCTGATTCTTCTTATCGGTGCGGGTCTGGTGGCCGGAGCGATCATGGATGGCGGACCATTTTTCTCCACCCTGATCCAGGGAGAGATCCGGGATTATGAGAAGCAGGCTGAGAAGATGGAAGAAGAATATGTAGGTACCGGCTTAGTCCCGGTGGATGTGATCAGTGAGACGGGAGATGATTATGATGTCTACTATATGGAGCAGACCAGTCTGAATGCTCCGATCGTGATCAGTATCCATGGCGGCGGTCTGATCACAGGAGATAAGAGCTTTAATCTCTATGCCTGTGAAGAGATTTGCAGGAGAGGCTGTCTGGTCTATGCCATTAATTATGATCTGGTACCGGAGGTACATGTGCAGGATGAGCTGCAGCAGGTTAGCAGCCTGATCGACCAGGTGATGGAGGATGCGCATAAGAGAGGATATCAGAGCGAGGAAGTGTCCCTCTTAGGAGACAGTGCCGGTGGACTGCTGGCCCTATATACCGCAGGGATACAGTGTGATCAGGAGATGGCAGAAGCCTGGAGTGTGACTCCGCCGGCGACGAAGATCGCTGCTCTTGGCTGCTTCTCCGGTCTCTTCTACACGACGGGATCCGATGAGATCGGATGGTTTATGAGTCGTCATTATTATGGTAATCTCTATAGTAGTAAGCCATATGCTTCCTATTTGGATCCGGACTATCTGGCAGAGCATATCACCCTGCCGCCGACCTATCTGGTATCCAGCACGGGGGACTATCTGCTGGATGATACCTCAGATTTCTGCAAGGCCATGGAAGCGGCCGGACAGGATGTGCAGTCTGAGATCCTGGATGAGAAGGCACTCACCCATGACTTCCCGGTTATGGATCCTTATGCCAACGGATCCCAGCAGGTCTTCGATCATATCGTACAGTTTTTTAAAGAAAAATAAGATGTCATCAAAAATGGGCCGATCATATAAAATATGATTAGCCCATTTTTTTTACTTATCCTGTATTATGCTGCGACCTGGGTCGCATATAAGTCCTATCGGATTATTCGATACCGGTCATAACCTTTACGACAATCTTCTCATCTTCGTTCAGCTCATTCTTCATGCTGAGACCTTCTACCATGTCGATATCCTTGATCACACCGTCCTGATGTACGATAACACGGTTCGTCTTACCATTTGCCAGAGCATCTACGGCGAAGAAGCCCATACGGGTTGCTGTGACACGGTCACGTGCGGATGGGGAGCCACCACGCTGGATATGTCCGAGTACAGTGACACGAGGATCCAGACCCAGGGTCTTATGAATCATCTCACCTACCTGATAGCCGGCACTTCCGTTACCTACCACTTCATTATCTAAGGATCCGTCAGCCTTCTGTCTTGCACCTTCTGCAACGACGATAGTAAAGTTGGTACGACCTGCCAGACGTGCGGAACGGATCTTCTCCGCAACATCTTCTTCGATATCCCATGGTTCTTCCGGAATCAATACGGCAGTAGCGCCTGTAGCGATACCGGTATAGAGAGCCAGGTTACCTGCGCGATGTCCCATAACCTCGATAACAGCGCATCTCTCGTGGGACTGCATGGTATCACGGAGTTTATCGATAGCTTCGATGGCTGTGTTGGCAGCGGTGTCATAACCGATACAATAATGGGTACATCCGATATCATTATCGATGGTTCCCGGAATACCGACAACGGAGATCGGGAACTCGGAGGAGAGTGCCAGTGCACCTGCAAATGTACCATCACCACCGATGGCTACGATACCGTCGAGACCGAAGAGACGGCAGTTATTATATGCTTTCTGGCGGCCTTCCCTGGTGCGGAATTCGTCGCTTCGAGCGGTGTAAAGAATCGTACCACCCTTATTGATGATGTGAGATACATCACTTGTTGTCATCCTGTACATATCACCGTTGATCAGTCCCTGCCATCCGCGGCGGATACCAACAACCTCGATACCACGATAGATTGCAGATCTGACAACGGAACGTACCGCAGCATTCATGCCGGGAGCATCTCCACCGGAGGTAAGGACACCAATACGTTTTACTGCATTTGTGAATTCTTCTTTTCTCATAGTAGTCATTTCCTTTCGTTAAAAATGATAGGGCATCTTTCGCAGCTGTATGCCTCGTCAGATGATACATAAAACCCTCTCCTTGCCTATAATTATAGAGTATAAAGAGGAAGATTACAAATAAAAATATATGGAATTGTGTATTTTTTAACAAACATTTTGTGACATATCTTATAGTTCAGATTACATTTTCCCTGACCATCCGAAAGGCCTGACATCCCTTGGGAGCGGCCCAAGGTCACATGTGTGTTTTGCGGCATCAATTGACGTGGACAGAGATTGGATTTATAATGATGCGGAATACTTTTTCTGAAGCACAGAGAAATTCCGTAGTGCTTCATGTAATGTAGTGCAAGGAAGCCGCATGGTTGTTTCTCTGACAGGGGATCAGAGAGTAGAAAGTGAGGAAGAGATATGGCAGGAATGTCAGGCTATTACGGATATATCTTTGGGCAATTACAGAAATACGGCTACCGTGCCGTCAAGGATCAGGGGGAGCTCTTCTTTCAGAAGAGACAGGGGGAGAAGCTGCTGCTGCTGCGAATCGTCCCGGAGGCACTGGCAGGCCAGAATCTGCCCAATCTGATCCGGGAGCATAGCTTATTAGAGCAGACCGCGGGGCATCTTATGATACTGCAGGGATCCCCTGTGGAGACCCTCTTGCTGATGTCGGTAGGGTCTAATCCGTCGGAGGACGCTCTGGAGGATATGAAGGCCTATGATGATGTCTGGTTCGTCCATTACAGGGCAGAGAGGATCCTGATCTACGAGAATCAGAAGACGGATTTTTACGGTCTGGAAGCCTACCTGGATGACTGTAACCGCAGATGGAATCAGGAGAACCGAGACAGGAAGCGCAGGCAGTTTCTGTCTACCTTTACTCCGGTAAATACGGCATTGATTCTGATCAATATCCTTGTTTTTCTTATACTGATGATGCTTGGAGATCCGGAGGATGCCAGCTTTATGGCGGAGCATGGAGGGATGCTTTATGATTGTGTGGTGCTGGGAAAAGAGTACTATCGCTTGTTCACTTCCATGTTTATACACTTTGGCATCCAACACCTGGGAGAAAATATGCTGATGCTGCTTCTGACAGGCTGTATACTGGAGAGACAGCTGGGTAAGGTGAGATATCTGATCCTCTACCTTCTGGCAGGCCTGGCCTCCTCCGCAGCTTCTCTGATGTTCACACTGGCCGGAGATCCCTACACGGTCTCAGGCGGCGCCTCAGGGGCTATATTCGGTGTTCTGGGAGGATTATTATTTATCATAATAGAGAGGGCGGTTGTCCTGAAGGAGAAGAGGCTGGAGGATCTGTCCCTGCGAGGGATGCTATTTATCATCATCCTGGGAGCAGGCTATGGATTTACCGTGAGCGGTGTGGATAATGCTGCCCACATCGGAGGCCTGATCGCCGGTTTCCTGATTGCAGGGATTATGGAAGGAATAGCTAAGAAAAAAAATTAAAAAAATTTTAAAAAAGTACTTGCATTTTTTTGAGAGTTCGTATATAATCAATCTTGCGTTGAAAAACACGAGACAAGCGCTTTTAGCTCAGTTGGTAGAGCAGCGGACTCTTAATCCGCGTGTCCAGGGTTCGAGCCCCTGAAGGCGCACTAAAGACATCACCTTCGGTGATGTCTTTTTTTATGGTCAGGGGCTCGAACCCTGCGGGTTCGTATCTCGCCTGCCGGTCTACGCTCCGCTTCGGTCGGCTCTTATGTGGTCCACTGGACCACCCGCCGGTCGTTGCTCCTGCTGGCAAGCCAGCAGGGTCGTCCACCGGACGACCGCAACCCTGAAGGCGCACTAAAGACATCACCTTCGGTGATGTCTTTTTTTTATGGTCAGGGGCTCGAACCCTGCGGGTTCGTATCTCGCCTGCCGGTCTACGCTCCGCTTCGGTCGGCTCTTATGTGGTCCACTGGACCACCCGCCGATCCCCACGGGTTCCTTTTAGCAAATTATAAGATGAATCTTTCTTTGGCTTGTTTTGCAGGAACTTTTCTGTTAAAATGAAAAAAGTGCAGGATTAGTCTATCGGTAGGGCGCCAGCTTCCCAAGCTGGATAGGCGGGTTCGACTCCCGTATCCTGCTT
>R05__coassemble_2828_pt1 | contig 5642 bp, 4 predicted proteins | sample R05__metabat2_low_PE_006 | metagenome-assembled genome bin R05
CAAAGATTAGCCTCTCATAGAGCAAGTCGAGCCACCCAAGGCTTGCTCTATATGCAAAGATTAGCTTCCCATAGAGCAAAAATCCGGCCATGCCCAGCCATGCTGTGAGATTGCTTCCGGCCTGGGACTCATACCTTTCAGAAAAACATAAAATGCGGGTGGAAAAAAGCAGAGAAAAACCATATAATGGTAATATTAAGATGCAAGGAAGAGCACTTGGATTCGAATCAGAAGTATGTCAGCTAAGCTGCCCCCAATCCATCATAGAATAAAGCTACATGATAGGAAGCTACCATAAAGTAAAGGTGTATGATATGAAGATATTACATAGATTAAGAAAGAATCTGCTGACACCGGCACAGTTTATCCTGCTGGGATTCCTGGCGGTGATTCTGCTGGGATCGGTCATTCTCATGCTGCCGATCTGCGCTGCAGACGGCAGGGCAACCCCATATATTGATGCTTTATTTACCGCGACGACCTCCGTCTGTGTGACAGGACTGGTGACAGTGAGCACGGCCTATCACTGGAGCATGCTGGGGCAGGCGGTGATTTTATTGCTGGTGCAGTTTGGCGGCATGGGCGTCGTGGCGACCATGATCATCATTATGCATATTCTCAAGCACCGGATCGGTATGAAGCAGCGTGTCCTGATCCAGCAGACCTACGGTCTGGACAGTATCCATGGAGTCGTATATTTCCTTCGAAGGATCGTTCGGGATATGTTGGCGATCGAGCTGCTGGGATTCCTCTGTTATCTGCCGGTTCTCTGTCGCCAGTTCGGTTCCTCCGGGATCTGGAAGGCCCTCTTCCTGTCTGTATCGGCTTTCTGTAATGCCGGCATGGATCTGATGGGTGATAATAGTCTGGCCCCCTATGTGGGGAACTACTGGATGAATGCAGTGACCATCTTCCTGATCGTCATGGGCGGTCTGGGCTTTGTCGTATGGTGGGAGATGGAGGATCATCTCAGAGCATGGATTCGCCGTGAGAAGTCCTGGGGACAGATCGGCCGCAGTCTGTCTCTCCATGCCAGGATCGTATTAAGCACGACGGCAGCCCTGCTTCTTGTGGGCAGTCTGCTTGTCTTTCTCTTCGAATATCACAACCCGCAGACACTTGGCCCTCTTAGCCTGCCGGAGAAATGTATGGCCGCCCTCTTCCAGTCGGTGACGACCAGAACGGCCGGCTTCTTTACCGTGTCGCAGGCGGGATTGAAGGATGCAACCTCTCTGGTCTGCATGTTCCTTATGTTTATCGGAGGCTCTCCGGCCGGAACAGCCGGCGGTGTGAAGACCGTTACCTTTGCGGTACTCTTATATGCCATCTATGCGGAGGCCAGCGGGAGAGAGGAGATCGTGGTTCATCACAGAACCATATCCCATGATTATGTCAGGAAGGTACTGACGATCCTGGGATACAGCTTCGGCATCTGGCTGCTTATGACCATCGTCATGTGTGCCGTGGAGCAGGCTGATTTCATGACCATCTGCTATGAGACGGTGTCAGCCATCGGTACTGTTGGACTGACCAAGGATCTGACCGGCACCCTGCATGTCGGAGGGAAGCTGGTCATCATCTGTATGATGTATGCAGGCAGAATCGGGCCGGTGACATTGGCCACCGCCTTTGCAACCAGGGATAAGAAGAAGGATATGATCCATTATGCGGATGAGAATATCCTGCTTGGATAAGAATCAGGAGTGAAATATGTCAAAGATAAAGAGTTATGCAGTAATAGGATTAGGTGTCTTCGGAAGAAGTGTGGCCCGTACTCTGGCCCAGGAGGGCATGGAGGTTATGGTCATCGATCATAATAAGGACAAGGTAAATGAACTGGCAGCGGAAGTGACCTATGCCATGCAGATTGATGTGACCAATGAGATAGCACTTAAGAACAGTGGAATCAATCGCATGGACGGAGTGATCATCGCCATCGGAGAGGAGCTGGAGCCGACCGTCATGGCTACGATCCTCTGCAGTGAGATGGGCATAGGCGAGATTATCGTAAAGGCAGAGACGACCCTGCAGCAGAGGATCCTGGAGAAGGTAGGTGCCACCAAGGTGATCCTGCCGGAGAAGGAATCCGGTTATCGTCTGGCCAAGAATATCGCCGGTAATTTCCGGGATTTCTTCCAGTTATCCGATACCATGAGTATGGTAGAATGTCCGGTCAAGGCTGAGTGGACTGACAAAAGCATCCGGGAACTGAAGCTGCGGGAGGACTATCATCTGAGTGTTATTGCCATACGCAGAGCGGATCAGGATCAGATGGAAGTGACACCACGTCCGGATCGTAAACTGCGCGCCGGCGATCTGATCCTGCTCGTGGGTAAAGAGGAAGATATCCAGAAATTGTGATAAGATGTATGGAGGTGAGCGACCATATGAAGCCCTTACCGATAGGGATAGAAGATTTCTCTGAATTTAAGAAAAATGATTATTATTATGTAGATAAAACCTTATTTATCAAGGAGTTGCTCGATAAAAAGGGTAAGGCCAATCTTTTTACCAGACCACGCAGATTTGGTAAGACCCTTACCTTAAGTATGCTTCGCTATTACTTTGAGGAAGGCTCCGACCCGGCACTATTTGAGGGTAGGAAGATCATGCAGGCCGGAGAAGAATATTTATCTTATATGGGGCAGTTTCCGGTGATTACCCTTACTCTGAAGAGTATGAAACAGGATAAAGAGGCGAATTCTCTGAATCAGCTGCGAGAGATTCTGGCATCGGAATTCAAACGACACAGACAGATTCTGCAGTCAGATCTGCTCCTGCCGTCTGATAAGGACAGATATGAAGATCTGATGAACAGACGACTGGATGTGGATGAATATCGGAATGCGTTGAAATTCTTGTGTGATTGTATCAGAGAGGCGAGTGGTAAGAAAGTAATTCTTCTCATCGATGAATATGATGTTCCTCTGGAACATGCTTATTATCATGGCTATTATGATCATATGGTTGACTATATCCGCTCCCTGTTTGAGGGTGCCTTAAAAACAAATGATTCTCTGGAATTTGCTGTGATCACAGGATGCTTGCGTATCTCAAAGGAGTCGATCTTTACGGGACTTAATAATATGGAGATTAACTCTGTATTATCCGATAATTATGGCGAATATTTTGGCTTTACAGAAAATGAAGTGGAACATATGTTGTCCGCTTATGATCAAAGGAGTAAATTTGATGAGGTAAAAACCTGGTATAATGGCTATACATTTGGTAATACCAATATCTATAATCCGTGGAGTACCATACGTTATGTAAAAGATCATATCAGCAATCGGAAGCTGTATCCGATCTCTTATTGGGCCAATACCAGTTCCAACAGTATTATAAAAGATCTTATAAAACGTGCGGATGCCCCTGTCAAGGCAGAAATTGAAAGCCTGATTCAGGGAGGAAGTATAGAGAAGCCGATCCATGAAGATATTACCTATGGGGAGATCTATGACTCACAGGATAATCTGTGGAATTTTCTCTTCTTTACCGGATATTTAAAGAAAACATCGGAACGTTTTGATGAATCTACTCAGAGCAGATATCTATCTATGATCATCCCCAATCATGAGGTGGAATATATTTACAGGGAGAAGGTCCTTTCCTGGTTTCAGGAGAGGGTGAGACTGGCGGACCGAACGAGATTATTTGACACGATGCTGCATGGAGATGCAGAAGGATTTGAGCAGGAGATCAACAGAATTTTATTGCCTACAATCAGCTTTTATGATTTTTATGAGAATTTTTATCATGGATTTCTGGCGGGTATCCTGACAGGCTCTGACACATTTATTGTTAAGTCCAATCGAGAGTCCGGAGAAGGCAGGAGTGATCTGTTTGTAAAACATCTCGACCCGGAGGAGGCAGGAATTGTGATCGAGATGAAAATTGCCTCAAATGTGAAGGAAATGGATCGTAAAGCAGAGGAAGCTTTACAGCAGATCCGGGATAGGGGATATGATCAGGAGCTTATGGAAGAAGGCTACCTCACGACCATACACTATGGTATCGCATTCTTTAAGAAAAAGTGCAGAGTACATTGCTCCGTGTCACATAGCTGAAAAATCACATATTAAAAAGAATGGCAGGATTCTGTGAGCTTCAGAATCCTGCCATATATTCATACCTTTTTCATGCCTTCGAACTTGGCTGCCACATCCTGCAGATAGTCACGGATGGTCAGATGCTGCGGACAGGCCTGTTCACATTTACCGCAGCGGATACATTCACTGGCCCGGCCATGGTTATTAAGAACCGTATTATTATAGTAAACCAACTGGCTGGAGAAGCCCTTGGAGGTTCTCATGATACTGTTATAAGCAGCGAAATACTGTGGGATCGCGATCTTCTTCGGACAGCCATCCACGCAATAGCCGCATCCGGTACATGGAACCGCTGTGTTGGAGTTGATGATCTCGATCACCTGATCGATCACCTTCTGCTCCTCCTCCGTGATCGGCTGGAAGTCCGTGAAGGTAGCACAGTTATCCAGCACCATATCCATATTGCCCATGCCGGATAAAACCTTAACGACACCCGGCTGGCTGGCGGCAAAACGCAGAGCCCAGCTGGCGATGGAAGCATCCGGATGATAAGCCTTCATGAGCTTTTTCGCTTCTTCCGGTACATTTACCAGAGTACCGCCCTTGCATGGCTCCATCACTACGACCGGCAGCTGATACCTGGCAGCAACTTCCAGGCAGCGACGGCTCTGGACATTGGCCTGATCCATATCCACATAATTAACCTGCAGCTGCACGAAGTCCAGACAGTCTGCGTAGAGGGATAAGATCTCCTCCAGTAATTCCGGGGAATCGTGGAAGGACATGCCCACATTTTTCGCCAGACCGGCTTCCTTCTTCTCTTTTATAAAATGAAATGCATCGATCTCCACACAGCGCTTGTAGACTCTTTGTCCCATATTGTGAAGGAGATAGTAATCAAAATAATCCACGCCACATTTTCTCAGCTGGTCCCGGAAGATGTCCTCCATATCCTGTGCAGTCTTAAGCTTGGACAGATAGAGCTTGGTCGTCAGCTCGAAGCTGTCTCTCGGATGACGCTCCACCAGGGCCTTGCGCACACATTCCTCTGATTTAAATGCATGATAGGTATAAGCTGTATCAAAATAGGTGAAGCCCTTCTCTAAAAATGTATCGAACATGGCTTCAATCTTCTCGTAATCGAAGGACGCCTGATCCTTGCGATCCAGCAATGGCATGCGCATGCAGCCGAATCCTAATCCTTTTCCTCTTTCAAACCCCATAATATACCTCCCGAATCTGTCCGCCGGAAGAAGCTTCTCTACCGACGATATATCTAAGTATAACACATGGAGGGACGGATTGCTTCTTTAAAATGATAAGAAAACCAGCTTCCGGCACAGGATGATGTTCATAAAATCATATTTCAATGATTTTTAAGTGGCAGGACAGTGCAGTCCGGATCGATGCGATATGCCCCCGTGGAATCCGGGCGACGAATTCTGTCATCTCCCATTGCTGTCGGGCATAGTCTGTCAGAGCAAGGATCCACTCCCGGGCATAACCTTGTCGTCGATGCTCCCTTCTGACTGAATAACAAATCTCCGGACCGCCATCCGGAGAATCGGAATCCGAAGAAGCGGTCGTGGACGA
>R05__coassemble_3591_pt1 | contig 4822 bp, 5 predicted proteins | sample R05__metabat2_low_PE_006 | metagenome-assembled genome bin R05
AGGCATAAAATTATGAGCAAAACAATGATTGAGATCAGAGCAGGAAAGTTCTGGGAGCTTTTCAGTAATCGCAATGATGCAGAAATTGTGTACTAAGGGATGACGGAGCAGTGGCGTTTCCCTTGTGATATTTTGTTTGAAAACAATTGAATAAGGAAGCTTCCGACGAGCTCGTTTGGATAGAGAAACCTATCCAGGCGAGCTTTTTTCGTTTAGAACATATGTTGACACAATGTCAGAAAGATGATATATTTATTTCTAACATATTGACATGATGTCAGAAGATGAAGCTTCAGGACATTGCGGATGAGATGTCGTTTTCCAGAACCTCCATTTATAACTATTTCCAGACAAAGAAAGCAATGGAAAAGGCGGGTGTCAATTATACCTACAGCTCATTATATGACCTCACCTATCATGCGGCGAAGCGTGAAGACTACGTGATTGCTACCAAATTTCTTCCACGCTCACAGGAAGAACTAGATACGAATGTCAGCGGTCAGGAGCATGTGATGAACAGCTTGAACGTGAGTCTTGATCATCTGGGCATGGACTATGTGGATCTCTATATCTATCATATGTGGGACTATCACACGCCGATGGAGGAGATCATGGAAGGCCTTCATACAGCGGTGACTTCCGGAAAAGCCCGCTATATCGGTATCTCCAACTGCTTCGCATGGCAGCTTTGCAAAGCAAATGCCTATGCCCGTCAGCATGGTCTGACGGAATTCATTTCCATTCAGGGGCATTACAATCTCATCGCCAGAGAGGAAGAGCGGGAAATGGCGCCCTTCTGCACATCGGAAGGGATCGCTATGACGCCTTACAGCGCCCTGGCTTCCGGAAGACTCTGCCGCAACAAAAAGGCAGACAGCAAGCGTCTTGCGGAGGATGCCTATGCAAAATTCAAATATGATCGGACAGCCGAAGCAGATCAGAAGATCATCGACCGTGTGGAGGAGCTGGCGAATAAAAAGGGAGTCAGCATGACAGAGATCTCTCTCGCCTGGTTGCTTACTAAGGTTACATCACCTGTCGTTGGTGCTACAAAGCTTTCGCAGATTGAAGGGATGGCAGCGGCAACTGAACTGCAATTGAGCGAAAATGAGATCGCTTATCTTGAGGAATTGTATGTCCCCCATGCCCTGGTTGGTGTGATGGCACAGAATGGTAAACAGAAGGCCGGAAATGTGGTCTAGGAAGGAGAAAAAGACAATGATGACTCCCAAAGAGGACTGGAACTGGTTGGTGAGGAGCTTACAAAGATTTTTGAAAACCTGGGAAGTCCTGTGAAGAGGATCATCTGGGGGGAAGGCGTCTGGCAGAAAGGGTTACAATCGGAACAAACAAAAACAAGAAGATCGACGAAGCGGTAGAATCTCTTATCACGAGAATATCTACCGCATTTTCTTGCCATGCATGCAGAAAACATGCCAGTGACATGTTTTCTGCTTTTTCGAATCTCTACTTTCATGATATACTGTACACAATAATTGGTATGGGAAGTAGTAAAGTGACGATGATTCGAAAGGCGATGGGATTGTAATGAAATATACAGTAAAGAGGATAGATGAGTACCTGGATTTTGACTGTGAAGAGAGAAGTGCTGATGCGCCGGTGATGGCAGTCGTTACTATTCGGAGAGGAGGATGAGTAATGCTGCAACAACCAATCATTGAATTTGCGCGAAGCAACGAGCCAAGTGCCGTGCTTGCACGAGCATTTGGCGACTGCCGCGACAGCCTCAGATTTATCTGAGGCCGGATGTCCATGGTCTGCTTGCAGATCAGGCCATCGTAAAGATAGAAGAACAGATCAAGAAAGCAAACGCCAGCACTTACCGGATTCGCGTGATCCATGGATGCAATCGCGGCAACAGTATTCAAAGGGCCATTTATCGTGAGATTGGTCATGGCCTGAATCCAAAGGTGCTGCGGATTGTTCGCCATAGTGTCCAGGGGATTGGTCCAGCGGACTGTTTTATCGCAATGGGGAAATGCATTCCCTGTCAGATTATAAGGGCAAGAAGGTTATCCTGTATTTTTATCCGAAGGACAATACTTCCGGATGCACCAAGCAGGCTTGTGGATTTTCTGAGCGTTATCCACAGTTCCTTGAGAAAGGAGCGGTTGTCCTTGGTGTGAGCAAAGATACGGTTGCTTCCCATAAGAAGTTTGAGGAGAAATATGGCCTGGCATTTACTCTGCTGGCAGATCCGGAGCGGACTGTGATCGAGGCTTATGATGTCTGGAAAGAGAAGAAGACAGCTGGGAAGATATCCATGGATGTGGTTCGAACCACATATTTGATTGACGAAGAAGGCATTATTATAAAGGCCAATGGTAAGGTAAAAGCCGCCGATGACGCTGAAAAGATGCTGGGAGGATTGTAATGAAGATCATTTTATCGCCGGCTAAGAAAATGAACAATAACGAGCCCTGCGGCTCCTTTGGGCAGCCGGTTTTTGAGCTGGCTCATGAAAATCGGTCTGCACAAAAGGAGACATTGTGCCACAATGAACACCGAGATGAAGCGGAGCAAAATCGAGGTTCAGGGATCGTTACCAAACCGCAGTTCATTGAACAGACCGAGGAGATTCTTGCCTGGCTGCGGAGTAAATCTCACGATGAGTTAAAGACTCTCTGGAAATGCAATGACAAGATCGCGGAGCAGAATTTTGATCGCCTGATGCATATGGATCTGCATTCCAGGCTGACACCGGCTGTGCTTTCTTATGAAGGGCTTGCTTTTCAGTATATGGCACCGGCAGTATTTGAAACGGGTCAGTACGATTATGTGCAGGAACACTTGCGGATCTTATCGGCATTTTATGGAGTGTTGAAGCCGATGGACGGAGTTACCCCTTACCGTTTAGAGATGCAAGCCAAGGCGGCGATCGGAGGATCAAAGAATCTCTATGATCTTTGGGGGAGCCGCTTGTATGAAGCGGTGCGGGATGACAGTGGAATTATCATTAACCTGGCATCTAAGGAATACTCCAAATGCATTGAAAAATACCTGATTGCTTCGGACCGGTATATCACCATAACTTTCGTGGAGATGGCGAAGGGAAAGTTGGTTACCAAAGGTACCTATGCCAAGATGGCCAGGGGTGAGATGGTACGCTTTATGGCGGAAAATCAGATTGAAGACCCGATGGAAATTCAGAGGTTTGATCGCCTGGGATATGTATTCAGGAAAGATCTGTCATCTGATGTGGAGTATGTCTTTGAACGGATCACGGCAAAGAATGAGATAAAGGAAGATAAGGGATACGGGGATCGCATTCAGATCTTTGACGTATCCAGCGCAACAGTAGAACTTGCGGCCCTGGCTGTCGGCACGGAACCTGCAAGGATTGCGAAGTCGCTGACCTTTATGGTGGAGGATCAGCCGATCATGATCATTGCAACGGGGGACGCCAAGGTCAATAACAGTAAGTATAAGGGATATTTCCACAAGAAGGCTAAGATGCTGACCAGGGAAGAGGTAAATGCTCTGATCGGTCACGATGTGGGTGGCGTGTGCCCATTTGGCATCAAAGATGGCGTGGATGTCTATCTGGACGTGTCCCTCAATCGGTTTGATAAGGTCTATCCGGCCTGCGGCAGTGCAAACAGCGCGGTGGAACTGACGCCGGATGAACTTTATATGCTCTCAGGATGCAAGGAATGGATTGACGTGTGCAAGATTCCGGAGGAATAAACTTGGTGAAATTGGAATATGAAAGAATAAGAGGTATATATTATGAAAGTATTGATGCTAAACGGTAGTCACAAACCAAATGGAAATACTTTTTCTGCACTGACAGAGATTGGTAGGCAGCTTGGTGAAGAGGGCATAGAATATGAAATTTTTCAAATAGGAGGCAAACCAATTCGGGACTGCATAGGATGTGGACAGTGTTCAGAGGCTGGATGTGTATTCACAGATGATGAAGTTAATCATTTTATAGCCAAGGCAAAAGAGGCAGACGGCTTTATCTTTGGCACGCCTGTTTACTATGCTCATCCCAGTGGTAGAATTTTGTCGTTTTTAGATAGAGTGTTTTATTCAGCTGGCAGCGCTTTCAGATTTAAACCGGGTGCAGCTGTTACAGTTGCAAGAAGGGGCGGAAGCTCAGCTGCGTATGATTGTCTGAATAAATATTTTGGAATTGCTGAAATGCCGGTGCCTGGTTCATCCTATTGGAATATTGTTTATGGAAGAAATGTTGGGGAGGCGGAACAGGATCTTGAAGGAATGCAAACAATGCGAAATCTTGCAAAAAATATGGCTTGGATGCTTAAGTGTTTTGAATTGGGAAAACAGCATGGGATAGAACTTCCTGACTCAAAAATTGAGATTAGAACAAATGTAATTCGCTAGCCCTTACTCCGACAAATGGTAAGTAGTGACAGTAACGAGATGAGGAAAATAAGATGGTAAAACCAATTGTAAAGGATGTCTTCTTCCTGGGACACGCCTTAGCGTCCAGGGGCAAGGTCCGGTGGACCTTGTCATCGGAGAAATCAGAACCGGCCACCAAGACGGATCTGCAGGTGGGAAGATCATTTAGCCATGGATCAGCAGGAATTACAGTGGGATAAACTGCTGAAGATCAAGACCACAGGCAGGGACGACAGCAAGGCGAATCAGTATCATGTCCCGACCGAGGTAGACCGTTGCTTTTTCTTCAATCCATTTTCCGTTGCCATGCATCCAGCAAAAAGATCTACTAGACCTTTTCCCTGGATGCTAAGGCAGGCCGAATTAAAGAGTAGATATGATTTTATATTTTTCAGCCACGGGAAATTGCAAATATGTGGCCGAGCAGATT
>R05__coassemble_4108_pt1 | contig 4405 bp, 3 predicted proteins | sample R05__metabat2_low_PE_006 | metagenome-assembled genome bin R05
GTCATATATTACCAGTTATTTTTTTACAAAAATGTATATTTTATAATATATATGAGTCCATGGTCTGAAAATGGGCGCCCCGGATTGCTTGACCCGGATATGGCGATTTGATATACTAACGATTAAGGTAAAATATGTAATTGACAGAAAGGAGATACTATGAGACATATCAGAAGACTTATCCCTATCCTCTTCTGCCTGCTTCTGGTGCTCAGCTGCCTGCTCACCGGATGCAGTGAAGGAGGCGACAGCGAAGCGACCACACAGACTCTGAAATATAACGGAGATGCAGAGGAAGCCAGCAGTGAGGAATATATCAGTGAAACCATCGACACCGTCTGGGGTAATTATGAGGTCACGACCAATGAGATCGATTATACCGTCGGCGAAGAACTGCTGGATGAGGACGGCTATTATACTTCCGTCGAGGATGTCGCAACCTATATCGTGGAGTACGGTACATTGCCGGATAACTTCCTTACTAAGAAGGAAGCACGCGCCCTGGGCTGGAACGGCGGCGGTCTCGATGACTACGCAGATGACTGTTCTATCGGCGGAGACTATTTCAACAATCGTGAAGGACTCCTGCCCGAGGTAGACGGCAGAAGTTATTATGAATGCGATATCGACACCATGAACGCTTCCAAACGCGGAGCCAAACGTATCATTTACTCCGATGACGGACAGATCTACTACACCTCCGATCATTATGAGAGCTTTGAGCTGATCTACGGAACTGATGAGTGAGATCCTTGATACTCCGATTATCCTAAGGGAAGAGATCATCTGTATCAGCAAAACTGATCTGCAGCTTCCCTAATCTCATGAAGAAAAAACAGGATATCCTCCCCATCATAAAGCAAGGGGAAGGATAGCCTGTTTCTATATATATCCGTCTGCATTATATATCTCTCTACACACCCAGATTAATATATATATCTACGCATTCTAATCAATATATGGCTCTCTCTCTACATCCTGATCAGTATATATCTCTCTACATTCCGATCAGTATATGGCTATCTCTACACATCCCGATCAGTATATAACATACAGACCAGCAGACCTGCGATGGAGAATCCCACACCGACGAGCAGCAGAGTCTTCACTCCGACCCAGTCCAGGAGCAGTCCGCCTGCCAGACTGGCATAGATTGCACTGATGGTATAGGACATCTGGACCAGAGCCTGCGCCTTTACCGCATCCTCCTCTGCGACGACTTGATTGCCATAATAGACGGCTGCCGGGAAGAATAATCCAAAACCGAAGAACTGTAAGAGCTGCACTCCATACAGCATGGCAACCGAGGGTACCAGCATGGTCAGCGTATGCTTCAGAAGAAAACAGCACATAGAGCAGATCATCACCTTTCTGCAGCCCCATCTCACCCGAAAATGTTCGAACAGAGCCATGGCTGGTAATTCCATAATACATGCAATAAAGACTGCCAGTCCCATATCACTCTCATCCCCACCGATGGACTGCACAATCTGAATCGTGTAAGTCGTGATAATAATGTGGGTAAAATATACCATGGTAGCTCCCAGGCAAAAGATGGTAAAACGTTTATAACGAATCATAAATGCCGGAAAGGACAGTGCCGGCCTCACCTGTCCGGAATCATCCTGTCCATCCTCAGCTGTATTCTCACCCTTACCAGGCTGTCTGCCATACTGTCCGGCCGGAATAGTATAGAACCTGACCACTATAATCAGAAGCAGGCAAAATGTCATATAGAATAAGGGCAGTATATCTACTCCATAGTACTCTGTAACAAAGCCCAGGATCAGGGAAACTGTCGCATAGGTCGCACTACCCATGCCTCTGCCCAGACCGAAATTGATCCGGATCCCATGCTTTTCAAAAAGAAATGCCATGGAATTGATCAGGGGACTGATCGTCTGATGTGCCGTATATAAAGTAACAAAAATACAAAGCAGCATGCCGCTGCCCGCTCCGACAAAACCTATGCTAAGCGACAGCAGAAAAACAAGGCCCAGAATCACGATCACCACATGGCGGATATCGATCTCCTTATGCCTGTCACAAAAGCTCGAAACGGCCGACTGCACAAAAATCGAGAGGATATTGATCAGAGAGAGGGTGATACCGATCACCGAATTAGAGAAACCCTTCTCCAGCATATATAATGTGGCATAACCGCACAGAGCGATGGACTCTCCGAAATACAACATCTGCATGGAACAATACTTTATCGTAAGAAATCTTTCCGCCTTCATGAACTTCATACCTTTCCGGACACCTCTTATACAAACTTATCACGCCCATAAGGCATCCCAGCTTTCCTGAATGGAATTATATATCAGGCAAATAAAAAGGTCAATGATGGTCTGACCCACTGCCTGCAGTTACTTTACCGCCTTTAATTCCCAGTCTCATTTAGTTACCCGCCTTTTGTACAAAATAAAATACCAGTCTCCCACTGTTTTTCAGTGTACCTTCCAGCTTCATATTCTTTCTTCTCTTTTTCATATCCTTGAAGATATCCATCGTGACATACACTATCTTCCTCTGCACTCTTATCAAGACAATCCTACACTTCATCCGCCTCGATGAAAGTAAGCTTCTCGACTGTCTTTCTCTTGTTCTAAATATGTTTGATGTTCTAAAAAACATCTTTCAAAAGCAAAAAGGACGTATTCTCATTCGATACGTCCTTAGTATTTATTCGCTTTTAGTGTGATTATAATAATGTTCCTATCTTCCTCTGCATGATCCGCCTTTGCCTACATCCACAGTGTGAGTGATACTGTTCCTGGGTGCTCCGGTATCAACTGGGCAGTTTCTTTTTGCTTTCTTAATGGCTCACTGTTCTGAATATATTCCAGGCCTTTGATTGTTACCTCTGGTTTGGATTCATTCCACATGATGATATCTTCTTCAAGATTATCTATGCCATCCAGTTTTACAATCCCGGTAATGTATCCTGCATTCTGCAGTTTCATCGCCATCTTATCTCTAGGTCTTGCGGTTGTATTGAGGACCTGCTCTGAGACCAAATTCAGATCAAATACTTCTTTGTCCTCTGACACTCTGATAGCTGCAAGTAATCTTGCCATTAATTTAAATTCTTCCATTATCGTAAGCCCATCTTCTATATTTTTTCTCCAGGGCAAACATGCATACTTATTTTGCAATTATCACATACGAAAAAATATGGTGTGTTTTTATATTTTGCTTTAATTTTCCCTTTTTTGCAATTTGGGCAATCAGCTTCGCCTTTTTTCTTGAGTTCATTATATAGAGAAATTGTATTTGTCCTCATATAGTCACCTCCAAGGGTATTCCGGATATAATCGCTTTACTGTCTCTATTATATCAATCACATCTTTTTTAGTCAATTGTGGCTTAGTATGCTTTGCCTCTTCTATGAAGCACATTACTTCTTCCATTTGTGTTGGTTCTCCACCGAAATTCAATTTCATATGTTTCACTTCATGAATTATCGTTTGTGCAGTTATTTTTTTGGTCAATGTATTATTTCCAAATATAATAATATGGTTCCCATAATTGAATCCTCTATCAGTTGTGTTGTCATTGTCATATATGATTTCCAGATCAATATTATTGTCTTTAATATATTGAAACGCACTCCTTCCAACCTCTGATTTTTGTAATTCATTATATATATTTTTTGCTTTTACAGCATCTCCCTTGATTGGTTTTGACACATAGATGTAATCAGACACCCTTGCCTCTTTTGGTTTATTCTTTTCCCAATCCAAATAACTTTTTGCATTCCGAATTTTTGGTAATACTGGTACCACCGTGCACCTGCAGTTGTAAACTTCCGCTGGATGCCCTGCCGGATCTCCCGGATACTTCAATGTTACATGTCCCATCTGGAATGGTTTATCCCATGGTTGTCTCTGACCATTTGCCTTCACATGAGAATCACGTGTCCTTGCATCTGATGTGGCAAGCCATTCCTTCTGGATCTCGATTCCCATCTCTGAAGCTTTCTTGTAAGAGTCAATCCGGCCACCATTCTGAGCAGAAGTGAATGCTGTTCTTGCGTTGCGGACCGCAGCAACATGGTTCGACTCCATCACTCCCATGAGCCTCCTGGCAATCTTCTTTGGATTCTCACCTTGAAGGATTCCCTGAGCAATGGCATCGCTGATTCTGGTCTTATTCCACCTATAATCTCTCTTTCTGTCCATCTTCAGGACACGGAAATTCACATGGTTTTTCTGTGATGCCAATCTCTTTATGGTATTTTCGTCTGCTAATGTGAAAGAAACATTCGGATGCACGGATTCTATCTGATAGAGTGAGTAATTATGATTCAGCGTGTAGATTCCTGGTGTTTTATCATTTACGTAAGAACAGGCAACTTCATTGGCCTTCATCATTCGGTCTGTCATCTGGTCACGCATGGCCT
>R05__coassemble_5513_pt1 | contig 3583 bp, 2 predicted proteins | sample R05__metabat2_low_PE_006 | metagenome-assembled genome bin R05
TCATAGAGCAGATTAAGGAATTTTATAAAATATAAGCTTGTAGTTGAGAGGATTATCAGGTATAATATACTCAGTTAGGGGCATTAGCGCAGTTGGGAGCGCGTTTGAATGGCATTCAAGAGGTCACGGGTTCGAATCCCGTATGCTCCAGAAAAAAATGCGACCTTTTAACAAAGGGTCGCATTTTTTGCGAATTCGCACATTACTACAATGATGTACTTCAGAAGGTGATCTTCTATGACAAAGATGAAGCTATGAGGGACGAAACAAAGGAGAGTGAATAAGACATGATTTATAAGAATTTTAAGGGAATGAAACTTTCTGCCCTTGGTATGGGCAATATGAGACTGCCGGTAATTGATGGTAACGATAGCCAGATTGATGTAGAGCATGCAAAGAAGATGATTGCCTGCTGTATGGAATCTGGTATCAATTACTATGATACTGCCTATGGATACCATGGAGGTCAGTCTGAACTGGTTGTGGGTGAACTTTTAAAGAATTATGAAAGAAGCAGTTTTTATCTTGCATCTAAATTCCCGGGCTATGACCTTTCCAATATGCCTAAGGTAAAAGAAATCTTCGAGGAACAGCTTCAGAAGTGCCAGGTAGAATCCTTTGATTTCTACCTCTTCCATAACGTATGCGAGATGAATGTGGACTATTATCTGGATCCGCAATACGGTATCTATGATTATCTGATGGAGCAGAAGAAAAACGGACGGATCAAGCATCTTGGTTTCTCTTCCCATGGTGATATTGCCTGCATGACAAAGTTCCTGGAGGCTTATGGCAAGGATATGGAATTCTGCCAGATTGAGCTGAACTATTTTGATTATAAATTCCAGGATGCAAAGGGTAAGGTAGAACTGCTTGAAAAATGGAATATCCCGGTATGGGTTATGGAGCCGGTGAGAGGCGGTCAGCTTGCAACTCTGTCTGATGAAGCGACTGCAAAGCTGAAAGAAGCAAGACCGGATGAAGATCTACCCGCATGGGCTTTCCGATTCCTTCAGTCCATCCCAAGCGTGACGATGACCCTTTCCGGTATGTCAAACATGGAACAGCTTCAGGCAAATATCAAAACCTACGAAGAGGATAAGCCTTTATCGGAGGATGAGATGAATCTGATCTTAAGCATTGCCGATGCCATGATCGCAAAGACAACAGTACCTTGTACAGGATGTCATTATTGCGTAACAAAATGTCCAAAGGGACTGGATATTCCATTCCTTCTGAAGTTATATAATGAAGCTATGGTTGCAGGCTCCGGTGATTTTATTGCACCGATGGCTCTGGCATCTGTAGATCCTGGAAAACAGCCGGAATGTTGTATTAACTGCCATTCCTGTGAAAAAGTCTGTCCACAGACCATTCACATCCCTGAAGAACTGGCGAAGTTTGCTAAGAAGATGGGAAGATAAGAGTTATACCATGGCAATATGTTGCAGCAATTCTTTGGCTTGATTATTATAGAAAAATGAGCTAAACTACAAAGAAAGCAGACAAGGACGCCTGAAGAAGGTTTCCAGGTCTGCTTTTTTTGATTTCATATATAAGGGGTAAAACTATGCAGCATGGATTTATAAAAGCAGCAGCCATCACACCGGAACTGAAGGTTGCTGACATTGATTACAATTGCAATGTGATCATCAAGTACATGAAGGAAAGCGAAGAGAAAAAGATAAAAATCGCGGTATTTCCGGAGCTATGTATTACAGGATATACCTGTCAGGATCTTTTCCTGCAGGATGAGCTGTTGGAGCAGGCAATCGAGGCATTGGATCGTATAGCAAGCAAAAGCGAAGACATGGAGGGTATTTATTTTGTGGGACTTCCCATGGCCATTGAAGGCAAGCTTTATAACATGGCAGCCGCAATCAGCCGGGGAAGGATCCTGGGGTTAGTTCCCAAGATCTATCTTCCGAATTACAACGAATTTTACGAAGCGAGGCATTTTTGCTCCGGTCGGAATCTTGATACGGAGATACAGATTCATGGTCAGACCGTGCCGGTGGGCAGCAGGCTCCTGTTTTGCTGCGACGAGATGCCTTCTCTTCGAATCGGCGTGGAATTGTGTGAGGACCTCTGGGTGCCGAATCCACCGAGCATCCGGCATGCCTTATCCGGAGCAAACCTGATCGTCAATCTTTCCGCATCGGATGAGATTACCGGAAAGAGCGCTTATCGAAGGGACCTGGTGGTCGGTCAGTCCGCAAGACTGGTATGTGCTTATCTGTATGCATCAGCAGGTGCCAGTGAATCGACCCAGGATGTGGTTTATTCCGGCCATAATATTCTGGCGGAAAATGGCAGCCTGCGGACAGAATCGGAACTGTTTTCTACAGGAATCACCATGACGGAGTTTGATCTGAAGCGCATCGATGCAGAGAGGCGCCGCATGACGACCTACGAAAATGGAATGGATGCAAATGCGAATATAAACGGAGAAGCCGTCTATCGCCGTATTCCTTTTTCCCTGCCTATGGAGGAAACGGAATTAAGTATTTTTATTGATCCGAAGCCTTTCGTGCCTTCCGATAAAACAAAGCGTGACAAGCGATGCAATGAGATCATCATGATCCAGGCGATGGGACTGAAGAAAAGGTTAGAGCACATCGGCTGTAAGAGCGCAGTAATCGGCATTTCCGGAGGTCTGGATTCCACATTGGCCCTGCTGGTGACTGTCCGAGCCTTTGATTTGTTGGGACTGGATCGTAAAGGAATCCTGGCAGTGACCATGCCGGGTTTTGGCACCACAGACCGTACTTATGAAAACGCTGTCAATCTGATCAAATGTATCGGGGCAACATTCCGGGAAATCAGTATTGTAAATGCTGTAAATGTCCATTTCCTTGACATTGGTCAAGATCCGGGCTGTCATGATGTGACCTATGAAAACAGTCAGGCCAGGGAACGGACACAGCTCTTAATGGACCTTGCCAATAAAACGGGCGGTATCGTCATCGGTACCGGTGATCTGTCGGAACTGGCTCTGGGTTGGGCAACCTATAATGGAGATCATATGTCCATGTATGCAGTCAATGCATCTGTTCCCAAGACCCTGGTCCGCTATCTGGTACAGTATTTTGCCGATACGACAGGAGATAAACTGCTTGCGGATACCTTATATGATGTCTTGGATACCCCGGTCTCTCCGGAACTGCTTCCTCCTGAAAAAGGGCAGATTTCACAGAAAACTGAAGACCTGGTCGGCCCTTATGAGCTACATGATTTTTTCCTTTATCATATGCTGCGCTGCGGCAGCAGCCCGGACAAAATCTATCGCCTGGCAAGGATTGCCTTTGCAGATACTTATACGGATGAGTTTATCCTGAAATGGCTGCAGTCATTTTATAAGAGATTCTTTGCCCAGCATTTTAAGAGGAGCTGCCTGCCGGATGGACCGAAGGTGGGAAGCGTGGCAGTATCTCCGCGAGGAGATCTGCGCATGCCAACAGATGCCTGCGCAGCCGTTTGGTTAAATAAGATAGACGAGGTGATGGATCGAAACCCACATCCCGTCCGGAAAACGATCTCTACACCGTAAATGGATACTTAAGAATTAAAAAAATATGCATTG
>R05__coassemble_7139_pt1 | contig 3033 bp, 3 predicted proteins | sample R05__metabat2_low_PE_006 | metagenome-assembled genome bin R05
AAGAGAAGAATAGAGCAAGAATGCCGGAAAGCAACTTGCTCTAAGAGAAGGCAAATACATAAATTAGAGCAAGCCAACTCCAAGGATACCTGCTATATAGAAGAAGGTTAACTGATCAATTCCATAAGTTACTGAAAATTTTTTCAAATTGTTCTCATTAAGGAAGGATGATATACTATAGTTATCAGATAATCGCTCTAGGAGAGCAGGGAGTAAACGAAAAAGACTGCCCTTTTATAAGTAAGGAAGTACGATGATAACAGGAACTTGCCTTTCTGTAAGTAAGGAAGTACGATGATAACAGGAAGTCACTCTTCCATACACAAGGCAGTCGGATGAAGACAGGAGGGTTTGACTATGTTTGTAGTAGATTCAAAGGATAAAGAATTCCGTCATGGAGATCACGGACCGAAGTACCTGATGAAGGGACCGAGACTGAACTTCGGCATCGGCCGTCTCAGACCGGGTGAAGTGGCAGCACCACATGAACATCGCATCATGGAGGAGGACTTCTATGTAACCAAGGGCAGCCTCTTAGTGGAGATCGATGGTGTGGAGACTCTGGTGACCGAAGGTCAGATGTTCCATATCGAGCCGGGTGAGTTCCACACAGTATCCAATCCAGGCGAGGATTATAATGAATATTTCATTATCTGCGCTCCGTTTGCTCCGGATGATAAATATCTGTCCAAAGAAGAGTAGTTCCATAATATATTCAAAGAAGAGTGGATATTCTGATCTGATTCAATATCATCCAATATCCGCGAATCGTATTTTCATCTTCCGTATAGAAGAAAGAAGTTCTATACAACTAACCAAAGTGCATAAAATTATCATCTGAAAAACCCTACTTTTTGTAGGGTTTTTATTGCTTTTTTGCCCAAAGTTAAGTATATTAAAGGGAATGAATATTTGAATGTTGTAATCAAAAATATAAAGCAGAACGGAGTTTAATTATGCTTGAATTAAAGAACATATCTTATGAGGTAGAAGACGGCAAAGAGATCTTGCGTGATATCAACCTCACAATTAATGACAGATTTGTTGCCATTACCGGACCCAACGGTGGTGGTAAGTCCACACTGGCTAAGGTAATCGCAGGTATCTACCAGCCGACCTCCGGCCAGATTCTCTTAGATGGCGAGGATATCACAGAGGCGACGATCACAGAACGCGCCAACAAGGGCATCAGTTATGCATTTCAGCAGCCGGTACGTTTTAAGGGATTGAAGGTAAAGGATCTCTTAAGACTGGCAGCAGGCAAAGACACCAGCATCGATGAAGCCTGCCGCTATCTGTCAGAGGTAGGACTCTGCGCCAGAGATTATATCAACCGAGAGCTGAATGACAGCCTGTCCGGCGGTGAGATGAAGCGTATCGAGATCGCTACCATCCTTGCCCGCGGAACCAAGCTCAGCATCTTTGATGAGCCGGAGGCAGGTATCGACCTGTGGAGCTTCCAGAATCTGATCCATGTATTTGAGAAGATGCATGAGCAGACCCAGGGTAACATCCTTATCATCAGCCATCAGGAGCGTATCCTGAATATTGCAGATAAGATCGTTTATGTGAAGGCAGGACAGCTGGAGAGATACGGCACCCGTGAGGAGATCCTTCCGAGCCTTCTCGATACAGCCGGAAGTATCGCCTGCAAGACATTAACAGATAAGATGGGAGGAAAATAAGATGGCTACGATAGATACAATCCAGCAGAACCTCCTGAAAGAGGTCGCAGAGTTAGATGCACTCCCGGTGGGAGCTTATAATATCCGTGCCAATGGTGCCAGTGCTGCCCGCAATACTACGGCCAATATCGATATCGTGACCAAGACGGATAAGCCAGGTATCGATATCATCATTAAGCCAGGCACCAAGCATGAGAGCGTTCATATCCCGGTCGTACTCTCTCAGACCGGTTTAAAAGAAAATGTATTTAATGATTTCTTCATCGGCGAGGACAGTGATGTAGTTATCATCGCCGGCTGCGGCATCCACAACTGTGGCGGTCAGGACAGCGAGCACGATGGTATCCATAGCTTCTTCGTAGGTAAGAATGCCAAGGTTCGTTATATCGAGAAGCATTACGGAGAGGGCGAGGGACGTGGTAAGCGCCTCATGAACCCTACCACAGTGGTACATCTGGAGGAAGGCGCGTCCATGGAGATGGAGACCACACAGATCTCCGGTATCGATGATACCCTTCGTAAGACCACGGCAACTCTGGAGGCAGGTGCCAGCCTTACCGTTCATGAGAAGGTTATGACTACCGGTGAACAGCATGCCGTATCTGACTTCACTGCAGATCTGAATGGTGCGGACAGCAGCTGTAATATCGTCAGCCGTACCGTTGCCAAGGATAAGAGTAATCAGCATTTCATCAGTGTACTGAATGGTAATGCACCATGCGCCGGACATACAGAGTGCGATTCCATCATCATGGATGGAGCAAAGGTACTGGCCAGTCCACAGTTATCCGCATCCTGCGTCGATGCCAGTCTGATCCATGAGGCAGCCATCGGTAAGATTGCCGGAGAGCAGCTGATCAAGCTTATGACCCTGGGCTTAACCGAGCAGGAAGCAGAGGAACAGATCGTAAACGGATTCCTGGCCTAAGCAGAGGAACAGATTGTAAACGGATTCCTGGCCTACATAGAGGAAATACGAATAGATTATTGAGTCTGCAGGAAAGAATATCGATCAAGATAAAATAAGATAAAAACAAAATGTACCTTATCCTGAATAATGAGATAGGGTACATTTTTTATTGCCTTTTATTAAAGCTGTAAAAATCGATTGCAAAGTTCCCGGATAGACGAACAAATCTATACTTGTGTCTATATTTGTAAGTGAGGTGTCAAGAAACAGTGGATTCGGGGTACTAAAAAAGAAGAAAAATAAATAAAAGTACCGTTAAACGCAAATTAATGATATAATCAAGATACCAGAGAGAATGAAAGAACCAAGAGGTGAATGCTGTGTTTTCTAATGTATATCCAAGAGAAAAATATTTGAATCGAATAAGACCTTTTTACC
>R05__coassemble_9009_pt1 | contig 2605 bp, 2 predicted proteins | sample R05__metabat2_low_PE_006 | metagenome-assembled genome bin R05
AATCAGCTCTGCGACATTGGCCCAACCATGCTCATCCAGACTGATTCCAATGGTCTCCGGCTTATGTCGCAGAATCAAACTGATAAATTTGCTTGTTTTCTTTAAATCCATTTTTCTTACTCTTTCAAATCTCTACGAGAAACCTTACAGATCACGCCGGTTGGCAGAACATAAAGGACTTTTGCATAGGCCTTCTTCCCTATTCTATCATATAAATGACCTGCACTAATACTCTCTCCTACGACAGTATGTACACTGTTAGCCACATGCCCAATGTCACCGAGACCTTCCAGTCTTACAACGATTGCTTCCTTATCATATTTGTTGTCCGGTTCCTTAACCAGCTGCACTCGCATGCCCGGTTTCAGAAAATCTTTGCCATGATAATACTGTGTTCCCGTTAATGTAATATATGTCTTGCTCATCTTAGCACCTCCTCACCATAGTTATCTCATATAGGGTGTCCTTTATTACGGACATCAAAACGCTTCACCTACAGGACCTGCCACCGGCAGCTCCTTCCGGATGCATGGCAACCCAGGATTCGAACCTGGATCAATCGGTTCGTAGCCGACCATTCTATCCATTGAACTAATGAAGCATAACGTTTGCGGATGGATTCTGCCAAAGGCATGCCTACGGTAGAACCATCGGTGCGGTTCTACGCACACCACCTTAGCAGGTTGCGGTGGTCCGGGGGACCACGCAAGAGCCGACCGGAGCGGAGCGGAGACTCGGGAGACGAGAAGTACCATAAACCAACTCGGACACGCAAACATATAATGATCCCCGCTGGACTTGCGACGCAAAGCTAGTCCTTTAGGGAACCGAGCATCCCAGCCTTGAAAGAGCTGTGTCCTTACCTTTAGACCCAGGGACCCTATGCGGATCCTTTTTTAAGAATCCGCTTTATCTCTATTCATGATTCAAGCACTGATTCTTGCCTGAATATCTGCATCAACGACAAGAATATCATCGATTCTTACCTGCAGAACTGCCGCCAGAACAACCAGGTTGTCAATTGTCGGCATTGCAGATCCATGCTGCCACTTGTAGATTGCCTGCGGAGTTCCAAATCCGAACACCTCCTGCAGATCTCTTACGGAAATTCCAGCAGCCTTTCTCAGCATCTCAATATTCTTTCCCGTTGCCACCATATCGATGGTTGGCATTGCATACATCTTGTCCACCTCCAAAAGGTCTACCAGACCTTTTTCCGGACGCTTGGCGTCCTATTCCGGCAAATCTGAGCCGTCCAGGGAGGACCGCCATGCCTTAAGCTCGATTCCGCTACGCTTCATCTCGCTTATTTGGCCTCACCAAATCAAGTCTGATAAGAATACGTCTGCATGAATGTAAGCATTCCGCAGCCAATTCTTATCATCCTTGGCATGGCTCAGTTTGCCTTAAAATTATAAATCGGTTTCATTACATCAATAACCTCAACAGACTCCCGGATCACATCAATGATATCTTCCAGTGACTTATAGGCCATTGGTGCTTCGTCCAATGTGTTTTCATTTACAGAAGTCGTGTAAATTCCTGCTATTTCTTTTCTATATTCGTCCAGACTCAGTTCATTTTTAGCCTTTGTTCTGGACATGATTCTTCCTGCTCCATGTGGCGCGGAATAATTCCATTCCGGATTGCCCTTACCGACTGTGAGAACACTGCCATCTCTCATATTGATAGGAATCAAAACTTTTTCTCCTTTATGCGCAGCAATAGCTCCCTTCCGAAGAATCATCTCTTTGGTTACCATGTATTCGGAAGAACTTCCAGTGGACGTTCTTCCGAAATCAATATAGTTATGGATGGTGTGAAATGCCTCTCCGCCGGTTAGCTCAGTTCTCTCCAAAATAATCTCTGCCATCTTCTCCCTGCTTCTTCGGGCAAAACTCTGACAGATCTCCACGTCATGCAGATAATTCTCCAGATACTGTCCGGATAAATAGCAGAGGTCGTCGGGCATCGACGGCTGCTTCTCATAAAGCTGTGCATGCAGTTCCTTCAGAGCAGCCTGGATCTCCTGTCGTCTTCCCTGCTCCTTGTAGGTTCGGATGATCTCATCCCGCTTCTCGAAATATTCGCCATAGCCCCGCTCCAGATCCACGGCCAGCTTCTGATAAAACTCTGCGACCTGCTTGCCAAGATTTCTGGAGCCGGAATGAATGATCAGATACTTAGTGCCATCAGTGGCCTCATCTATTTCAATGAAATGATTGCCGCCGCCAAGAGTCCCAAGGGATCTCTCTAATCTCTTGGTATCCTTCAAGTTTCTAAAACACCGAAGATCCGTCAGATCAAAACGTTCCTGCCGTCCTTCCCATACATTCATTCCTGACGGTATAAAGTGGCAGGCCTCATCCAGCTTTTCAAAATCGATATCTACCTTTCCAAGATTAACGGTATACATACCACAGCCAATGTCGACACCAACCACATTTGGCACTGCCTTATCAGTAATGGTCATGGTCGTTCCAATGGTACATCCCTTTCCGGCGTGAGCATCCGGCATGATGCGGATCCGGCTTCCTTCCGTCATCTGGTAATCACACATTCTACGAATCTGCTCTATGGCTTCATCTTCAATGACTTTTGCATA
>R05__coassemble_11024_pt1 | contig 2272 bp, 5 predicted proteins | sample R05__metabat2_low_PE_006 | metagenome-assembled genome bin R05
ATCAGGCGGTAAAGCTCCATGCTCTTTTCAGATCTTGGTTTCATTACTTCCACCCTTTCCTACGATGAAACAGTCCACCGGACTGTTTCACGCATGCTTGGCAATACATCCGGCTGGTAGCCGACAGTAGCCTGCCTGCCGTTGCGAACGATTGGAGTCTTGATGATCTTCTGGTTTTCCAGTATCTTTTCAGCCCGATCTTCCTCCGCAATATATGTTAGCAATGCCAAGAGATCTTTGTCTTTGCAATTCTGATCGATCAGCTTTTCATATCCGCCGATCGCCTGACAGACAGAGTTGAACTCGCCCTTGCTGAGGCCTTTTTCTTTCATATCAATAAACTGGGCCTTGATACCACGCTCCTTAAAATAGCGTTCTGCTTTCTTGGTATCAAAATCCTTCTTGCTTCCAAATATCTGTATATTCATAATTCACCTACATCGGGCAAGAGCCCTTATCGTCCTTGTCCATATTGCCCTTCACATAACGGGCGTTCGCCTTAGTGTCCAGGGGATTGGTCCGGTGGACCAATCCATCGGAAAATTCCATCGTGATTTCTCGAATTTCCTTTTTGCCATCAATGTAATCCTGGTACATATCGGCCAGACCGGCCATGCAGCCATCACAGCTGGCATCAATGTTGCCCAAAGAGTCTGCTACGATCTGCTGACGTTCTTCTTTTGTTGTATCCTTAATCAAATAGCTTGCATTGTTTTTGTTCCTTTTCTTCTGAATGTCTGCCTTCTGACCGTTTATCGTCTCGGAGTGCCAAGACCGCATCCTGGCTCAGCCTTAGTGTCAGATTCCTCATACGCCTTAGTGTGCAGGGAAAAGGTCTAGTAGACCTTTTCATCGCAAAATCCCGCATTAAATGATGCATTGCACTCGGCGATCTCTTTCTCACCCTTAATATAAGGATCATACATATCCCACAGATCAATATCGCAATCCTGCAGACCGTCGTCATCGGGGATCCATTCACGGATCAGCGCAATTCTTTCTTCCTTTGTTGTGTCTTTAATCAAATTCCTGCTCCATTAATCCAACCTTGCCTCCGCATGCCTTAGCATCCAGGGAAAAGGTCTAGTAGACCTTTTCATCGGAGAACGGACAGGCCCAGTCGATTTTCTTACCAGCCTTTACTGCCTGCAACATTTCTACAAACTTCATGGTATCCACCGTCTTGGTGGTGCAGTTTTTGGTCCAGTCCCCATTAAGAGCTTTCTGCAATTCCTGCTTTTCATTCAGAATTACCGTATCGCCTTCGTTGATATCCCTGTCATAAAGCATCTGGTCCGGTTGACGCATCCTTACTTCCTGGCCCGCCTCATCGACCAAAGTAACGACTGCCATAACCGGTGCATCAGCACTTCGCTCCTCGCAGCCAAAATCCAGATCCTCATCTATTCTTTTCACTGTATATTTCATTACAAACCCATTGCCTTTCGAATCATCGTCACTTTACCACTTCCCATACCAAGTATTGTGTACAGTATATCATGAAAGTAGAGATTCGAAAAAAGAAAATGCGGTAGATATTCTCGTGATAAGAGATTCTACCGCTTCGTCGATCTTCTTGTTTTTGTTTGTTCCGATCGTAACCCTTTCCATTGGGAACTGTCCTCGTCACCGGGTTCAGCCCGTTCCAGGTATTGCGATGCTTGGAGTAATACTGCACAAGGCATGCTTCGCGATCCTTCTGCTGCTTCTTGGTTTGCTTGCTGATGGGAATAAATTTATCCATAGTACTCCTTCCTTATGGATCTGGCTGAGAAATCCCAGCCAGATTAATCATTATAACTTATTCATATACTTTACTGGCACCGATTTCGTAAGCCAGACCCTATTCACAGAAAGATAAAAAATATATCCATCCTCGTACATCTGGCTAGCATGTATTTCATAAATGACTGGTTTGCCATGTCTGGATCCAACCATTTTCGCAGTCTGTTCGTCTTTAGACAAATGCACATATAATCTGCTTTTCGGGATCAGACCCTGCTCATCAATGGAAGAAACATATTTTTCACCAGTTCCATGATAAAGAATGACGGGTGGCTGTTTCTCCGGCAGTTCCACATCAACCGGGATAGAATGTCCCTGGTTTGCTCTGATCAACGTCTTGTCTTCATTGAAAGAGTATCGCTGCTTGTTATCTGTATCAACGATTTCTTCGAGCTTCGCCATATCAATGTATTGTGTTTTGGAAATTCCTTCAATCAGCTCTGCGACATTGGCCCAACCATGCTCATCCAGACTGATTCCAATGGTC
>R05__coassemble_20241_pt1 | contig 1540 bp, 1 predicted proteins | sample R05__metabat2_low_PE_006 | metagenome-assembled genome bin R05
CTACATATTTGATTGACGAAGAAGGCATCATTGTAAAGGCCAATGGTAAGGTAAAAGCGGCCGATGACGCTGAAAAGATGCTGGGAGAATTGTAATGAAGATCATTTTGTCGCCGGCTAAGAAAATGAACAATAACGAGCCCTGCGGCTCCTTTGGGCAGCCGGTTTTTGAGCTGGCTCATGAAAATCGGTCTGCACAAAAGGAGACATTGTGCCACAATGAACACCGAGATGAAGCGGAGCGAAATCGAGGTGCAGGGCTCGTTACAAAACCACAGTTCATTGACCAGACAGAGGAGATTCTTGCCTGGCTGCGGAGTAAATCTCACGAGGAGTTAAAGACTCTCTGGAAATGCAATGACAAGATTGCAGAGCAGAATTTTGATCGCCTGGCATATATGGATCTGCATTCCAGGCTGACACCGGCTGTGCTTTCCTATGAAGGTATTGCTTTTCAGTATATGGCACCGGCCGTGTTCCGCCAAGCGTGCGTAGGAAGGTCCGGTGGACCTTCTGAAGCTGAAACAGGTCATTATGACTATGTGCAGGAACACTTGCGGATCCTATCCGCATTTTATGGTGTACTGAAGCCAATGGACGGAGTTACCCCTTACCGTTTAGAGATGCAAGCCAAGGCAGCGATCGGAGAAGCGAAGAATCTCTATGATCTCTGGGGGAGCCGCCTGTATGAGGCGGTGCGGGATGACAGTGGAATTATCATTAATCTGGCATCTAAGGAATACTCCAAATGCATTGAAAAATATCTGACCGATTCGGATAGATATATCACCATAACTTTCGTGGAGATGGCGAAAGGAAAGTTGGTGACCAAAGGTACCTATGCCAAGATGGCCAGGGGTGAGATGGTACGCTTTATGGCGGAAAATCAGATTGAAGACCCGATGGAAATTCAGAGGTTTGATCGCCTGGGATATGTATTCAGGAAAGATCTGTCATCTGATGTGGAGTATGTTTTTGAACGGATCTTGAGGTAAAGGTAAGGGAATAAACACATGTATAAGATCGGCATCCTCTCCGACACCCATGGCTTGCTTCGCCCGGAAGTGCTGCGCGTACTACAGGGCTGCGAAGTCATTTTACATGGCGGAGATATCAATAAACAGAGTATCCTGGATCAGCTGGGAGAGATTGCCCCAGTGAAGGTGGTCCGGGGGAATAACGATAAAGAATGGGCTGAATACATCCCGGAAACGCTTCGGGAGAATATCTGTGGTCTGAACATTTTCATGGTCCACAATAAGAAATTTATCCCCAAGGACCTGGCGGGAATTGACCTGGTGATCTATGGGCATTCGCATAAATATGAGGATAAGGTGATGGACAGTGTGCATTATCTGAATCCCGGCAGCTGCGGCCCGCGTAGATTCCATCAGGAGATCACCCTGGCGATTCTTCATGTGGAAGAGGATGGACGCGAGTTCAAGGCGGAGAAGATCCTGATTCCTCATCCGGATGCGAAGAAGGTCGAGGAGAAGAATGGCATTCCTGCAGACATCGGGGAGAAGGTGCCGGGCATCATG